>BNJT01002156.1_pt1 | contig 114385 bp, 155 predicted proteins | sample 8540491 | NCBI WGS metagenome assembly BNJT01 (sample SAMD00202455, study PRJDB9452) | human saliva metagenome | host: Homo sapiens
GAAGTTACGCATTGCTATGTTCAGGAATAAGACGGGTAGGGTGCAGTTGTATTCGCAATGCTCTCCATAGTAGGCTTGAACTGTCGATATATGACTTTAAATCGCTATCTGCCACAGTACTTGGTGCTAAGCAATGACGCATTAAATAAGCTACAGCATTGCCAAGTTTTTGCTTTCACCCTCAGCCATAGAGCGCCTCAGAAAATTATGTTTACGCAGTACATAGTTCACGGAATTAAATAAATCTGTAGATGTATCGAGCAATGTGCCGTCACAATCGAAAAACGATAGTTGTATATTTTATAAAGGCCTCCAAATGTATATATTAACGACTCTATTATAAGACAGAAGGAGAAAAATTTCATAAAAATTGACTATGTTACAAATTAATGCACCATAGTTGAGAGTTTTAAAATTGGAGAGATACATGATTCGTAAAACAATAGCACTTTCAGTATATATCAGTTTGGTTACTGACTTTGGCAGGAGCTGTGATGTTAATATTCCTGGTGCTGATAATAGAATTCCTGCAAATGCTTATGAAAGTTATGTACATCGTGATTCCTCAATTAAAATATACAAGATGGAGCATTAAGAGACTTTCAAAAAGAGCAAACAGTATACTAAAAACTAAGCAATTGTACATAGAAAAATGGTCTGTCTGAAAAAGGAAAGCTGAACTAGCTATCCGAGAAAGCTATGTAGGGACCCCTTAATATATATGAGGGACAAAAACAGAGATTATCGATCATAGTGGAAAAAGGGATCTCGTTTTCTTGTACCGTATATGAGTTATTATAAAAGTGCAGGAAAATAATATAACTGATAAGTTTACAGCCTATGATATTTTCTCTAATGATATAACGATAGGTTTAATTGTTGAGAATAAACAAAAATTGGCAAAGTTCTGATTATATGGGTAAGTCCTTTGATTCGATTACGGAAGATGATTTACGTAAAGATTATGAGCGACCCTATAAATATAAAAAGAATTTAAATCACTTTCTTATAAACTGGAAGATATCCATGGCGCGAGTTTTCCCTATTCAGGATTAACAGATAGTTACTGGTCTTCTTTATATGGAAAAGTTAAGAAAAATAATAAAGATCAGTTTCATTCTGACTTACACTTTGCCTTTGCTAATGATTCGACGATTCGATATCATGTAGGTATATCTGAAGCTAAGCGGGATATGGGGCAGGTAACAAGTCCTATTCTTGTTAATTATGTGCTACCATCTATAAAATCACTAACAGACAGTAATGCATATTCTCATACAACAAAAATAGACGGTGAAAATTTTATCTATCGCATTCTTAATGATGCAACAGCTAAGGGTTCCGTAAGAGATGTTAAAAATGGTTTATCCTATAAAAGTCCTTCTGGTATAACACATACTGTCTATGTAGAAACGATAGATAAGGAGAACGAGACAGATTCTATCGAGTTAGATAGTTTCTTTAATGAGGTGATGATTAATACCATTAAATCGCCTGAAGGCTATGTTTACTTCGCTAAGCGTATTGTATGGAATGATGGGGTGCCAGGAATTCTGGTGGAACAAGAAAAGGCTAATCATGAGGGCATGATGTTGTTTTATACTATGGATGGAAGAACAGCATTTACTAGTATATTGTATTATGATAGAAATATGTCCTATACTAAAGAACAACTTCGTAATATGTTAACTGATGTTAGATTAGTTGCTATTCCTGAGAAATTCAAGGGCAATGTTGATCTTGCTAATATTGAAGATATAGTTAAAAAAGATTTGGAGAAGTAGTATGACTGAAATACAAGCTCTTTTATTGATAAAATCTATTCTCGAATCACGGATATTCACGGTATCGAATCTTTCTTGGCAGAGGACTGCGAATACATGTCCACTGGTCGGGGGCATTATTGGTCGGAATCGCAATGAAAACGATTGAGTTCTTGTCATCTATGGCTGAGTCCATCAAGGCTGATAATGTACCCTGTTACGTGCAAGGTGATGCATATTACCGATGTGTACGAGGAGGATGCGTTATTCCATGAGGGCCGTCATGGTTTGACTGTTTCTTATGAAAGCGGCGATAATTACGTGTATATGATTTTCGTAGATGTCAACGATGAGGGCCTTGTAGACCGCATTGTTTCTAGTCAAAAAAATTATAGTATTGACTATGATGATCTTCGCTTTGGTGCTGATGAAAGTGAGTATGCTTTTTATTACGCCGCCAACGACTGTGAAAGATTGGATTACAGCCTAAGTATGTGGCTTGAAACGGCGAATGTAGATGTAGATGATTTCTATCAATATATCGATGAAGACACTCGTGTAGTATTCCAAAAGGGCGATGCTGAATCTATAACCCTTGAAAGTGGTCTCGATGTTGAGGATTACTTTGATCAGCTCATGAACCAACACTTTGATGCGGTGCCTCATATCATCCGTGATGAAGAGGATGGACTCATTTTGACATATGGTCCAATGAGTCTCATAGCTACGCTTAATGAAGAGGGAGCGCTAGCTCTTATCAGTATCTATATTGATACACGGGATGAAGACGAAGCTTCCGATGATGTAGGCTATATTGAAGAAGATCTTTCTGAGGATTATAACGAAGAGATATAATATAACAAAAGCTCCACACCTAAGGTGTGGAGCTTTTGCTATTATTTTTAGTTTTTGAGCCGCTGCAATGAATGCATCAAATAAGCGCGTTGCACTGATCTTTTGGCGTCATCATTTTCAGGGTGGAACTGAGTAGCTACCATCCATGGGTAGGAGGAATCTTCTAATCCCTCTACAGTGCTGTCTTTTAGCGCGAGACCACAACTTGTAAGCCCTTACCAACTGTTTTTACACTTTGATGGTGGTGAGAGTTTGTAACCCAAGTAGAACGACCAATTGCACTAGCAAGATTGGTTTCGAATTCAATATCAACTGTATGCGTACCTAATTCAGGCGTTTGATTTTGAGCATGTTTTATTGTACAAGTTTCGTCGTAGCTTAAATCTTGATATAAAGAGCCGCCACGGTATACATTTAACACTTGCATGCCGCGACAAATACCAAAGATAGGAATTTGTCTTTCTTCAGCAGCTTTCAACAAAGCAAAATCAAAATGATCACGTTCAGGCCATACTTCGCCCAGTTTTTGTAATGGTTCCTCACCATAGTGCAGTGGGTACACATCATGACCGCCAGATAATAGTAGCCCATCGAGATGAGCTACTGTATCTTGAATGATTTCAAGATTTGTTGTGAAAGGAATAATAATAGGAATGCCACCAGCTTCTTCAATAGAGCGAGTGTAATCAAGGTTTACATAGGGAGCGTGGCAGGTCTACATCAGAACCAGCGCTACCAAGTAAGATACTGCCAGAGATACCGATATATGGTTTTTCATACTATCACCCCATGTACGAACCATATTGTATATTTACTCTTTAAGTATAAAATGATTTTTGAATAATTTATACTATTAATTTATTGAATTATAAAAAGATTTTTATGGTTGATATTATGTGCTGTTATTATAGAATAGTTCTTCTGTATGGATATACATTAAGTGAATAGCAAGGTGAGTTTATTCTTAGAACGGTTTTCTAAAAATCGATGAAAAACATGATATGATAGACTACGAATCAACTGTTCGGGAGGTTTATTATGGTTTTTCTTACATCCTTACAGAGTATCATACCGATAGTGCTACTCATTTCGTTAGGATATTTCTTAAAAGGGGCAGGGGGCATGTTTAACCCGACCTTCAGTAGTAATTTATCGCGCTTTTATCATGTCCGTCATTTTGCCGGCTGGCGTCTTTGTTTCTGTATTACATCACCTACATATGTCTGACCTATGGGATTTACGATATGGCATGTTAGTAGTCATGCTAACTCTATGTAATTGCCTATATCGTTGCTTTCATCATGATGAAACTGTTGAAAGTACCTAAAGGGCGGCGCGGTATTTTTTATCAATATGAGTGGTGAATGATAACTGCTTATTTATAGGTTTACCTGTGCAGATAGCACTCTTTTGGACCTGAAACATTACCATATTTTCCTGCTCTATTATATTGGTAATACCATATCTGTGTGGCTTGTAGGGTATTTTTAATTGAATTAGTCCGCTGCCAAATCCAGCTAATGGACTGGGGATACTCTCATTAATGGAATTGTAAGTAAAGGAATAAAGAGAATAAAGGTGATAGTAATGGAAAATGTAGCAAATTCCGGTAAAAGCTCAAAAAGCCTAAGTTTGATTGGAAGAAGTTATTACCACCGCCATTATTAGGTTTCTTTACAGCCTTAATCTCTTCTTGTTCTTTTTGAAATTCCGTTGGCCCCAATTTTTACATAATACACTGAATTATTTAGGAGATATGGTAACCCTCATTATCTTTGATTTACATTGGTATTGTCCTTCATGATGCGGGATTAAAAAAAGTATGAGCCTTAATAAAGACTCTATTGGTGGTATCGTGGGTCGTTTTGTAATTTCACCCATCATTATGTTCTGTGTGATTATGGGTCTACAATACGGAGCAGGTATAGTACTAGAGCCAATTGCTATTATTACAGTTTGTAGTGCAATCGGCTGGCCCAGTCATTGCAGTACTGCCAATCGTAGCTAATGAAGCAAAAATCTGATTTGCCCTTTGCTACAGGTCTTGTCATGATTAGTACTATACTATTTGTTGTAGTTATACCAATTATTATGGAAAATCCTTACTAAGATAGGGATAACGAGCATAAAAATAAAGGTCTGACAATATAGTCAGACCTTTTTCCCTATACAAGTGAAATTGATAAAATATAAAATAAATGTTAAAATTATAAATAAACATATGTGTTTAAGGAGAGAGATATGAAGTTAAGACGTTTGTTATTGCTTAGTTGTATTGGATTTATAGGGGCTATAGGTGTATCTCATGCCATTGATGTTAATATCCCTGGAGCTCGTCCAGATATTGGAAAAAGAAGCGTATCAAGAATATCGTATTCAAGGAGAATTTGCTAAGAAGGTTGATGACTACCAAGAGTCTGAGGTTAAAAATGGGCACAACATGAGCCAAATTATGATAATGAAAAATTAGATGATGATATTTATGTAGTACAAGAATTGACTGAGAGCAATACATCATTCTAGGAGTGTATATATTATTACAGATAATGGGGCTGATATTAAATTTACAGGCTCGAAAAGAAAGTATAGTAGGTTGGTCTATCGATCCCAAACATATGTCTAAGTCTTCCATTAAGAGTGTGGGAGGAACTATTAACGCCGTATCTGATTTTTAGATATGAAACAAGACAACAGCCTAAAAGGTTCTAAAATGGGAGATACAAATATAGAGTATACTGATTTAAATAAATCTCTTTTTACAGAATACTTTTGAATGAGAGATTAGAAAAACGAAAGAGACTCAGTTCGATTTGTAGATGGTGATGTATTTACATATCCTGGACTTGAAAAACAACGTGGGATGTAATAGGCTTTTGATGATCGTTTGGTTGTGGGGGACAATTAATTTTACATTACCTAAAAACACCTAATCTTTCTTATCATATTGGTCAATCTCTTAATAAAGATATTATAAAAAATATTATTAAAGACGATACTCAACGTTCTATCACAGATACTATGGGGCCATTAGCTAATTATGTATTACCTTCTATTAAGCCTGCAAGTGAAGTGTTAGCCTATACTGATCCTGTTCATTTGGGACCTTATACATTTAGGGTATTAAAAAATAGTAAATTCAAGGAACATGAGGTTATAGGCTCAGCTGAATATGATGTTTATATATCTGGACGTATTAAAGCTGTACTTGGTAAGCAACCATTTATAAAAGGTGCTAGTGTTGAAAAACAAAATATTTTATATAGTTACTTAAGGTCTGTTATTAAAAAACAAGGTTTAAAAGATCATAAACGATTACAATATGCCACAGTTTGGAATAATAGTGTACCAGCATTATACTTTGAAGTTTCCAAAGATAAAGGAACTCTTTTAGGAATGGTGTTGTATGATAATCAGTATCTATATACGTATTATTTATATAAACCTCATGATGTTCATGTAGTAACTATAAATTACGTGATGTGATTCAATATGTAGAGACTAAAAGATAGTAAAAGCATTGAATGATGAGATTTCAGCGGGGATTGGTATTTCACCTATAATGCTACCATTTATACAAAACTATTCAGGCTGGGTTTGATACCATAAAAAGATAAGAAATTACAGAATGATAAGAATTAATAAAATTAATGAATAGTGTAAAAAGAGGTTTAACACGTAAGTGTTAAACCCTCTTTAGTTATTCTTATCTAAAGAATCTACCAACAAGTGGCATGCTTTGCACCGTCGTTTTTATCAAGGCCTTTTAGGAGAACCATAATAATTACGTACAATACTAAGCCTTCGATACCTGTAAGTAAGAAGTTAGCCCACATAGGTAGTGTAGTAGATAGAGCTTGGTAGCTCATGCTAGATGAGTACGCCCATGATACCGGCACTAAACCACGTTTTTCCAAAGGATGGAGAAGTCGAGGAAGTAGCCTGTATATTTTTGATGTAAATCAAGTTGAGTAAGGCTGCAAAGCCGATATCAGCTACAGTTGCCCACGCAGCACCACCGATGCCGAGTTCTGAATTGCCGTTAAGTTCCAGTTTAAGATTACCTTTTGATAATGATGGCAATGGCCATGTTTACCACTGGAATTCTAGGGTTTTCCTAGGCCTTGTAAAGATACCCTGTCGTTACTTGATGAATGCCGAGGAAGAAAAATGGCATAAAGGCCACAATTTGTGCTGCCACTTCAGCCTTAGGAGCATTATGCATCAAGGTAACCGTTGGCGCTGCCAATACATAGAGCATAACCGTGAACGGCACAGTACCCATAAAGGATGCAGGCGCATAGCACCGGCTGTACGGTCGTGAGATACCTTCACGATCACGCTTAGCGAAGGCATGAGATAGATGATGGTACAATGTTTGTGGCAAGGGCTGCCGTAATAATGGTAGCCGTTAATCAAAGCGGTACCGCCATACCTGTTAAGTAACCAAACAGTTCCGTTGTTTTCATTGAGGAGAAGCCTGCCACCAATAAACGACGTGGTACGACGTATCAAATCAAGGTTAGCCGTCAATGGCAACATAATACTTGCTAAGGAAATTGGTAAGGCAAGCTCTAGATGAGGGCGATAAAAACCTCTTTAGTGGATTCTCGTTCACCTTCAAAGCTTTCACCTGTAGTAGGCGCCTTAGGCAATTTATATAGTAATAATATAACAAGACTAGGGAAGGCACCAAAGGGCACCGATACCTGCACCTAAACTCGCACCGCCGGCCGCCTCAGGCAAAACCGTATGGTAACAAGATAGCTGCCGCACCTAGCATCACCACAACCCGTAATATTTGTTTTCACAATTTGGCTCATCGCCGTTGGTAGTCATCATTTCGCTAACCTTTGAATGTAACCTGCGGAAGCAGGAAATCCAAGTAACAAAGAAGATGGCTGGCGCTAGCGCAAATGAGGGAGTAGTAGGCACGACTTTCCTGAATGATACCACTTTGGAGATGAGCCAATCGGCGCCAAAGAACATGGCAAGACTGGCTATTAGACCTGTAATGGTAAGCATTGTAAAAGGAAATGTTGAATACTGTTTAGCTCCCGTGTAGTCGTTGAGAGCCAACCGCTCTGCCGTCAAAATAGAGATGGCAATTGCACACCTGCGCTTGAAACTTGTAATAGCAATAAATAGATGGGGAAGGCCATCTGATAGATACCGATACCTTCACCGCCTCAAAATACGGGATAGTAGAATCCAGTTAATACTACCGATGGCTTTCACCACAAATCCGGCTATGGTGAGGATTAATGTTCCTTTTAAAAATCCGCTAGCTATAGATTATAGAGTGTTGAAGAACCCTAACACGTTTTTAATTTTGTGAGCTACCATGCCTTAATAGCATCACGAGCAGGTCCTAAGTATTTACGAGGGTCAAATTCGGATGGGTTTTGAGCCAAGTATTCACGTGCACAGATGCAGTCATAGCAAGACGAAGGTCTGTATCGATGTTGATTTTACATACGGACATTTGAGCTGCTTGACGAAGCATTAGCTTCAGGCACTACCTGTGCACTGAGGGATATTAGCCACCGAATTCGTTACATTTAGCTACGAATTCAGGCAATACGGAGGAAGCGCTGCAATACGATTGGGAAGTTAGGCAATACTCGCCCACTTTTTCAAACGATCAAAGTCAAGGTAGGGTCGCCTTTGAACTTGTAGCACCGTGGCTAGTACCGATAGCTTGATTGGTTATAGGAGTCTACGCCTGTAAGGCGAACGAATTCAGCAGCTTGTTCTGGATCAGTCGAAACGTGCATCCGCATCAGATACGTTTACATCATCTTCGAACGCCAGCTAAACGGCCCACCTCTGCTTTCTACTACTACGCCGTGAGCGTGGCATATTCAACAACTTGTTTTGTAATGCGTACGTTTTCGTCGAAATCATGGTGAGAAGCGTCGATCATTACGGAAGTGAAACCGCCGTCTGACACTAGTCTTTACAAAATTTCGAAGGAATCGCTCGTGGTCAAGTGTGAAGAGCGATTGGCAAAATTGCTGTCCTCAAGAGCTGCTTCCACAAGTTTAACAAGGCAAATATGTTTCGCATATTTACGAGCGCCTGCAGATACTTGCGGTAAAGATAAGTGAGGGATTGTTCTCTTTAGCCGTCTACGATACCTTGTATGATTTCATGTTGTTTACGTTGAAAGCGCCGATAGCTAGCCACTGTAGGCTAAACACTTTCGTAGTAGTAACCAATGGCATGTTGTCCTCCTTGGCCCTAGGGCCTGTCATATCTGTTATTAATACTGTGACTGCAGTATTTTAAGCAACTACTAGATGAATACTCAGTGTTATTGCAATCATATATCAATCAAATTAAGTATATCATAGAAAACACCATAAAGGCCAATATTTTTGTATAACTTATGCATAAAAATTAGCCTTTACTTAATGACCCACGTGGGTAAATTTTGAATGATTTGTTGATTGTTTTATGAATTACTGTATTAGATCTTTCATATCCTGTGGCATGTCCGCACTTAGCTCGAGCCATTCATTTGTCATTGGATGGTGAAAGCTAACGCACGCTGCGTGTAGTGCTTGGCGCTGGATATAATCTAAATGGCCCCCATATAAGTCATCTCCCGCAAGGGGATAGCCTAATTGAGATACATGAACCCGAATCTGATGAGTTCGTCCTGTGTGTAATAAGCATTGCACGTGAGTGAAGTGCGTCTCACAATTCCCATCAGCCATATTGTTACTACCGATAATAGGACTTTTATCAACTATGGGTCTAGTATTATGGCTAATAACGGTTATATCGGTGCGAGCAGGCTTTCCTTCATTAGTACAATAGCGTTCAATGATGCTACCTGGTTTACGCCCTATAGGCCAATTAATGGTTAAAGGTACAGCGGGAAGTTTTCCTTCAACGATAGCATCGTAAGATTTATGGAAGTGTATATGCTTTTTATCAAATGCATGTTGCACTACTGAAGTCTTAGCGATGATGACAATACCAGATGTATCCTTATCTAATCGGTGTACCGGATGGAAATCATAATGCTGATGAGTTTCTTGGTAGTAATATAGCACTCCGTTAGCCAGTGTATGATCTCGCACGGTCGAGGTGGGATGCATAAGAACACCAGCTGCTTTGTTTATGACCAAGATATGCTCGTCTTCATAGATGATATCTAGCTCCATAGGACTGAGGCTGAATTCCTGTTCTGGCGTTAACTTCATGACAAGATGATCGCCACCGTGAACTAGAGTATTCCAAGTGGCGGGCTCATCATTAACGGTTATGATGCCCCTCGTTTCGTAGACGTCGCCCTCATGCGCTGAGAAATATGTTGTTGTTTTATAATATGATTCATAGACTGTGTATGTACATCAGAATCTACAATCAAGTCGATTATCGTTGCTGTTTTCATAGCTTTTATTATATCAAATAAATAGTAAATGAAGAATTTTTCATCCTTTGTTGTTTTTATTAAGCTCTGTATAGTATAATTTATGTTAATAAAATTTATAAATTTTTAATATATGGCTTTGGTATAGTTATTATTGTTTTGTACCTGAGTTCAATTTGTAAAAGGAGAGGTTTATGAATCTTAACAAGAAATCCTTATTAGTCGCTTGTGTTTTGGCGGCTATGTCTACAACAGCTTTCGCAGCCACAGAATCTACTAGCAGTTCTACCGTAACAAACCATGATACACCAACATCTACTAGTACTCGAGTTACACGTGAACAACATTCCACATCTACGTCTTCTGCAACGGTTTCTAGTACGGAAAAAACCTCTACTAAATCTAGCGGTGTATCTGTATCTGTAGGCCTTGGACGGTTAGGTGATTATGTAGCGGCACCAATTATTAGTCCTCAGCAAAAAGCTCCAGAAGCTATCAAAGCATTACAAAATGTAGTAGCAAATGATGGTTATATTAAGCTTGGCCAATTGGCTATGGTTAAACAAAGCGGTAAATGGGGGTTAGTTGGTACTGATGGTAAAGTACTACTTGAGCCACAATTTAAAGAAATGGAATCTAGCATTTCCGCGGACGGTACATTCTTTGTTAGAAGAAAAAAAGAATTAGAACATATTAAAGGTGATGGTACTGCAGTAGCAGCGAATAGTGAAGAAGCGTATCAACACTATAAGACTGATAAATATACCCGTAAAGCCATAGCTGATGCTGCTCTTGATGGCAATGTTCAAAAGGATAATACCGAGTATGCAAGTAGTTCCTATACTTCTTTCTCTGTAAAAAGCAAATGGGGCTTTAATGATGTGTCTGGGAAAACTGTAATCGAACCTCAATTCAAAGAGGTTTATACTGGATTTAGCGAAGATCGTGCATTTGTTAAAAATGCAAAAGGTAAAACAGTTGCTATTGATGGTAGTGGTAATACAGTTTTCGAAGCACCTACAAATGATATCGATCCATATAAGAATGGTTTAGCAGAATATAGACGTCATATTAGTAAGTTTAACTTCGGTGGTTTACTTGGCTTGGCAGTCGGTATTAGTTTAAGTAGTCATGGTGGTTTCTACTATGGTGATGCATGGAATCCAGTTTACGATGGTGTAAAACGTGGTTATCTTGACCGTAATGGCAACATTGTAATTGACAGTAAAAATGATGCAGTATGGCCAATGACAGAGCATGGTACTTTAGTTAAAAATGAAGGCAAACTTGGCTTCATGAATCGTCAAGGTCAATACGTGATTCAGCCTGGTAACTATGATGCTGGTGTAATGGATTATTCCAGCAGCCTAATCGTGTTGAAAAATAAAGATAATGAAAAGTCTGGTGTCTTTAATGTGGTAACAGGAAAACAAGTCGTTCCATTTGTATTTGATTCTATTGATTTTGTTAGCCCTACACGTATGTCTGTTGTAAAAGGTGAAAATAGACAGTTAATTGATATGAATAGTGGACAAGTTGTATTCACTACATTAAAAGATATGTCTATTGATGTCTTTGGTGGTCAATATGCATGGGTACATAAAGGCTCTGCTGAATATCAATTGATCGATGAAACTGGTAAGGTTTTATTCCGTGATAAGGATAAAGCTATTAGTCAAGCAGCTATGTTTAGACATGGTTATGCGCCAGTAAAATCTAAAGGTAAATGGGGCGTAATGAATACAAATGGTGAATGGATTGTTCAACCGATCTATGATGAAGTTAATGTGCTATAAATATTATTTATTTAATATATTTTTATAAAATATACATTAATCTCTATAATCTTAAGACTTGTATTTTGCTGTAATAAGAAGTTCATTAAAAATTCATAATGTGCTATACTAAACACGTAATGTATAGTTATATGTTTTTATTTGTTTTGGGGGTATATATGAAATCTTCTAAAGCTCTTTTGAAACTTCTTGCTGTAGGTTGTATTAGTTTAGGCTGCTTAATGCCGACTGTTGTTCATGGAGAAAGTGTAGTAGAACAACCTAATACTGATAGTGCTCTTGTAAAAACAGAAATGCCATCTGGTGTTAATCGAATTCAACTTTTAAAAAGTGATGAAATGTCTACAAGTGTACGTACAAGCTCAATTGCTAATGGTCATGCTTATATTCCTAAGGATACTAAGATTGAATTAGAATTAATTACTCCAATTAGCTCTAGAAGAAGTAAAGAAGGCAATACATTTAGATTAAAAACACTCGAAAATCTTCTTATCAATGATGTTGTGGTAATACCAGTTAATCAAGAAGTATTAGGTACGATTACTAAATCTAGAAAAAATGGTATGTTTGGACGTAAGGGAAGATTAGAATTTAGCATTAATGAAATTAAGACTATTAATGGTGTATCTGTTCCTCTAGATGCCCAAATAAAAGGTAAAGGTCATTCTGACAATGGTGCAGTTGCGGTTGCTGCGGCTGTTAGCTTAGTAGGTGGTCTCTTCATGAAGGGGACTAATATTTACTATGAACCAGGTCAAAAATTTGTTGCTGTTGTAGCGGCTGATACAGATCTAAATACAACTGTTGAAGATTTGCCAAATGCAATGAATCCAAGTAAACCATCTGGACAAAATATTGTGTTACCAACACGATAATCTGTAATTTTTATAATTACTATATTTATTAATCAAATACCCAGTAGCAATATATGATACATATTGCTGCTGGGTATATTGTTTTATATTAGCGTATTAAGACTCTAAAATATTATTTGTTTTTATCGTATTTTTATTGTACTAATAGTTATAATTAAAAATATCGATTTACCTAGAAAATAAGCCTGTTTTAAGGTATAATTATAGAGATGTATTCCAATTTGGTGTACTTTTACACTTTCACTTGGAATATGAGGATGATGAAAGTAATGCTATGAACCCCATGCCCAACGGGTTCAGGTGTAGGAGGTATAAAATGGCTAAAGATTGTTCCTTTGACGTTGTGTCCGAAGTGGATATGCAGGAAGTAGATAATGCGGTAAACCAAGCGAAAAAAAGAGATTGGTACGCGCTATGATTTCCGCGGTTCTAAAGCGGAAATTAGTCTTGAAGGTGACACTATCAAAATCATCGGTGATGATGAATATAAATTGAATGCCATTATCGATGTTTTAAAAGGCAAAATGGTTAAACGTAACGTAGCGATTAAAAACCTTGACTACGGCAAAGTTGAACCAGCTGCTGGTGCTACAGTTCGCCAAATCATTACTATTAAAAAAGGCATTACAAAAGAAAATGCTAAAGAAGTAGTAAAAGCAATTAAAAACATGAAAATTAAGGTACAAGCATCTATCCAAGAGGATCAAGTGCGCGTATCTGGTAAGGATAAAGATGATTTGCAAGCAGTAATCCAAATGTTAAAACAATTGGATATCCCTGTAGAATTGCAATTCGTTAATTTCCGTTCCTAATAACATATGTCCATAAGATAGGGTTAGTTTGATTTCTTGGAATCGCTAACCCTATCGGTGTAGGAGGCCTTATGAGAGTAGAGGACATGAAGGGTGGCTATACCACAGGTTCATGTGCTACGGCAGGTATGAAAGCTGGTTTATTGGCCCTCTTAGATAAGAACATCGTGGACCAAGTGGTCATTGAAAACCCTCAAGGACAGTACATTGAGGTGCCTATTAAAGCCGTAGAGGTTATATCCGATACAGAGGCTAAGGTGACCGTTATGAAAGATGGCGGTGACGATCCTGATGTAACCCATGGTAATGATGTGGAAACGACGGTGACTCTTGATGATACTGGTGAACTACGATTCCGAGCGGGCTTTGGCGTTGGGACGGTAACTAAACCGGGACTTGCGATGCCGCCTGGAGAACCGGCTATCAATCCTGGGCCTCGTACGATGATGAACATCGTCTTTAAAGAGCATTGTGTACATGGTCAAGGTGTAACAGTAACGGTGAGTGTACCAAACGGTATGGTCTTAGCTAAGAAAACCTTAAATCATACCCTCGGTATCGAAGGTGGTATTTCCATTATCGGTACTACGGGTATCGTTAAGCCTATGAGTGAAGAAGGGTTCAAGAACTCGTTGGTGCCTCAATTGAGAGTTATGAAGGCCAATGGTTGTGAAACAGCTGTTCTTGTGCCAGGCCGTATTGGTCAAGATCTAGCAGAGCAAGTACTTGGTATTCATAAGAACCAAATGGCAGAAACAAGTAACTTTATTGGCTTTATGCTGGAAAAGGCCGTTGAAATTGGCTTTAAGCGTATCTTGATCATCGGTCATATCGGTAAGTTAATAAAACTCGCTAATGGTAGTTTCCATACACACAATCGCATGAGTGATGGTCGCATGGAAAGCATTGTTGCTTATGCTGCTCTTGAAGGCATCCCAAGCGGTGTGTGAAGAGCTATTTAATTGCCAAACTACAGAGTCTACGTTCCCCATATTGGAGCGTGAAGGACTGACTGGGGTGTACCAACGTGTTGTAGATCGTGCATCGTTACGTAGTGAGCGATACATTGCTAATGAAGCAGAGGTAGGTATCATTATTAACACCTTAAAGGGCGAGATTTTGGCAATGGATAAGCATGCTAAAAGAGATAGGAGAGCTTGAACAATGGCACATACCTTGTATATCGTAGGCATTGGTCCGGGTAATCCTGATTATGTGGTGCCTAGAGGCCTTAATTTAATTAAACATGCCACCGTATTGGTAGGTAGTGAACGGTCTTTAGAGGACTTTCAAGAGCCTGGTCAAATTACATATCCTGTAACGGGTAAGCTTAGCTTACTGGCTGAGCAAATTGAGCGTGAGCTCAACGACCATGATGTTGTAGTTATGGTAAGCGGTGATACAGGCTACTATAGTTTGTTACCGTATTTGAAAAAGAAATTTACTGCTAACCCTATTGAGGTTGTGCCCGGCATTAGTTCTATGACCTTTGCCTTTGCACGACTCAATGAGGTGTGGCATGATGCGGATTTAATGAGCTTTCACGGTCGCCAACCGGCACCAGAGAAGCTCGTGTATGAAGCAGGTAAAAAGATGGGGTTCTTGACGGATCCTGAATATAATCCAGCGCATATTGCGCGTATTTTAATAGATGCAGGTTGGCCAAAAGAAACGAGAGCAGCAGCCCTTGAGCGCTTGAGCTATGATGATGAAAAAATCGTAGACTCCACGTTAGAGGTATTAACTGAGCTTGAAGGCTTTGGTCATTCTGTAATGGTGGTACTAGGATGAGACATGGAATTCCTGATGAGGAATTTATCCGCGGCGACGTGCCGATGACGAAATGCGAGATTCGCAAAGCCGTTATGAACGAGGCGCGCATCGAGGAAGATAGCATAGTCCTTGATGTAGGTGCTGGTACGGGCTCTATCTCTATCGAAGCAGCCTTGGCAGCTCCTAAAGGGCATGTATATGCGATTGAACGCTTTGATAAAGGCATCGACCTTATCAATGAAAACATGAAGAAATTCAATGTAAATAATATGACAGTGATTAAGTCCAAAGCTCCTGAAGGCATGGAAGAATTGCCTGCGCTTGATGCGGTTATCATCGGCGGTAGTGCTGGTGGTATGACAGGCATCATTGATGAGGCGCAACGTCTATTAAAAGTAGGCGGTCGTCTAGTGGTTACTGCGGTAACAATGGAAACTGGTTATACAATCTTAAAAGAGTTGAAAGGTCGTCCTTTCACCTATGAAAGGTTACCAAATGTCTATCAGCCGTTACCGCAAGGCTGGTCCATATCATTTGTTAGACCCATTGAGTCCAATTTTCATTGTATCTGCAACGCGTATCGCAGAAGGAGAGTAATATGGTTGACGTACATATCGTAGGCGCAGGCCCTGGAGATCCCGAGTTAATTACTCGCAAAGGGTATCGTTTAGTGCAAGAGGCAGACGTTGTTATCTACGCTGGCTCCTTGGTAAACCCTGCCATTTTAGAGGCTTGTAAACCAAGCTGTGAAATTCATAACAGTGCTACTATGAACCTTGATGAGGTGTTGGCTGTTATGAAAGCTTCTGTTGAGGCTGGTAAAAGCGTAGTTCGCCTTCACACAGGTGACCCTGCTATTTACGGTGCGATTCAAGAGCAAATGGATGCACTGGCTGGCATGGGTATTTCTTATGAAGTCGTGCCAGGTGTAAGTTCTTTCCTTGCTACAGCAGCGGCTTTGAAACAAGAATATACACTACCTAATGTATCTCAAACAGTGATCATTACGTATGGAAGGCCGTACACCGATGCCTCCAAAGGAAAAATTACGCATGCTAGCATCTCATGAAGCGACTATGTGTATTTTCCTTAGCGTTCAAATGTTAGATAAGGTTGTAGCTGAACTTATCGAGGGCGGTTATGACAAAACGACTCCAGTGGCAATCGTGGTAAAAGCGTCTTGGCCAGACCAACGCATTATCCGCGGCACATTGGAAACCATTGCGGACATCGTAGCGAAAGAAGGCGTATTGCGCCAAGCTATGATCGTAGTAAGCCATGTATTAGATAGTGAATACGAATTATCTAAACTTTACGACAAAGGGTTTGCTCATATGTACCGCAGTGCTAAGGACTAGTATGATGAAAGAACTAGAAACTATTGCGCCTTTGACGGGAAGCAAGAAGAATAGAACGGCTATTCTTTCTGTGTCTGAACGAGGTGCGAAGCTAGGTCAACGCATCAAGTCTTTGGTGGCCCCTTATGCGGATTGCTTTGAAAAAGACAATCGTCCCTCTGGTGGAGAGGCCATTTATTTTGATTCTCTGAAAAACCATATAGGACAGATTTTTAAAGATTACGACCAAGTGTTATGTATTATGGCACTCGGTATCGTAGTGCGCATGATTGCACCATATATTGAGCATAAATCCAAGGATCCTGCAGTAGTTGTAATGGACGAAGTAGGACACCATGTGATTAGCTTGTTATCTGGTCACCTGGGGGGCGCCAACGAATGGACGCAGTCCATTTCGCTGGCCATCGATGCGGACCCAGTTATTACAACCGCTACGGATGTAAACGGATTGCCAGCGCCTGACGTGTTGGCGCGCCATGAGCATTTGTTGGTGGACGATTTCCAAACCTTAATCAATGTGAACTCTGCCATCGTAGGGGGACAGCAGGTTGATTATTATATCGATGCAAGCTTAGCGAATGCTGAGCATTTAGAGGCAGTTACAAAAGCTCATATTGGTGAACATGGCATGGTTCACGTTGTTTCTTTGGATCAACTAGAGTCTATGCCATGTAAATATGAAAGCTCTGAAGAGGGGGCTTCTCAGGTGGTCATTACGGACAAAAGTAATTCCGGAGTATGGTCATCAATTGATATTGCGCCCCCGGACCTATACGATGGGCATTGGCTGTCGTCGAGATACGCCGAAGGAATTAATCCTTGACGCCATACAACAGTCGCTAGCAGCGCATAAGCTTTCACCAAAGAGCCTTGTAACGGCAGCATCGGTTATCGTTAAACAAGACGAAGTAGGCCTCTTAGAGGCTATGCAAATTATGGGGTGGCCTATCGTATTCTATACACAGGACGAGATGGCACCACTCATTGAAGAAGAAGAATTAAACGAATCTAATTTTTGTAAAAGGAACTATAGGAGTAGGAAACGTATGCGAGACAACGGCATTACTAGCGGCCAAGAGCCGAACATTAATACAGCACAAAACAATTTATCCCAAAACAACGGTAGCCATTGCACAGGTAACATCAAAGTAATCGGCATCGGCCCTGGCGATGAAGAGTTTATGACGCCTCAAGCGCGCGAAGCTATCTTAGCGGCTGACCGTGTAGTAGGTTACTTGACTTATCTTGACTTGATTAAAGACCTTATCGAAGGTAAAAGAGACTGTAGGCACTGCCATGATGCAAGAAGTGGATCGTTGCCAACAAGCCGTTGATTTAGCGGTAGAAGGTCACCAAGTAGTTGTAGTATCCTCTGGTGACTCTGGCGTATACGGTATGGCAGGTCTTGTGTTGGAACTTGCTAATAAAGTGCCAGCAGAAAAACGTCCTTCCGTAGACATCGTACCTGGTCTTAGTGCTGTAAACGTAGCAGCATCTGTATTGGGTGCACCTTTGATGCATGACTTTGCAGTCATTTCCTTGAGTGATTTGATGACTCCATGGGATCTTATTAAAAAACGTGCTGACCTTTGTGCACAAGGCGACATGGTTATCTCCTTGTACAACCCACGCAGTAAAAACGTGTTACTCACTTAGATGAAGTTCGCGACATCGTTCTTAAATACCGCGATCCTAAAACACCTGTTGGCATCGTGCAAAAAGCAGGTCGTCCAGGTCAACAAATGGTAATTTCTGACCTTGAAAACTTCACAAAAGAAGAAGTAGATATGCAAACACTTGTTATCATCGGTAACAGCCAAACCTATGTTGAAAACGGTCGCATGATTACTCCTCGAGGCTACAAATTATGATTTGGGTAATTGCCGGTACTTTGGATGGTCGCACCTTAGCGGTAGATATTCAAGAACGGACAGGTGAAGATGTGCTTGTTACAGTAGTTAGTCAATATGGGGCAGAGCTTGCTGCCCATAAAGGCATTACTGTACATACGGGCCGTCTTGACCAAGAGGCTATGCAAAAACTTGATTAAAAGAGCACAATGTGCGCCTATTAATCGATGCAAGCCATCCGTACGCCGCAGTTGTGACCGCGACTGCTCAAGATGCAGCAAAGGCAGTAGGTATTCCATTCGTTCGTTTTGAACGTAAAGAGGTACCATTGCCAGAATATGATAAATTACATATCGTAGTGGATGAAGTGGAAGCAGCGAATTTGGCAGGCAAGTTAGCAAAAGAAAATAATAACCATGTGTATTTGACGACGGGTAGTAAGACAATGCACATCTTTGCTAAATCTGAAGCCTTGCAAGATTGCGAAGTATGGACACGCATTTTGCCAACTGCAGAGGTGTTACAAATGATGGAAGACCTCAATGTAAGTCCAAAACGCATTATTGCTGTACAAGGTCCATTTTCTTATGATATGAACCGCATCATGTTCCATGATACAAAGGCTAGCGTTGTAGTTATGAAAAACTCTGGTCTTGTAGGTGGTGCTGATACAAAATTACAAGCAGCTATGGATCTTGGTATCCATGTTATTGTTATTGATAGACCCCGTGTTAAACTTGAAAGTCACGTGGTATCAACGAATGATGAATTTTTCAAATTATGGGAGGACACTAATGGATTACGTTAAAAATCCTAAAGAGATTGAAGATAAAAGTATGCAAATCATTTACGATTATGTAAAAGATTTAGGTTTAACAGATGATGAAGTACGCGTAGTATCCCGTACTGTACATGCGTCTGGTGACGTTGAATACGCACAACTCGTAAAAATGAGCCCCTGATGCTGTTCAAAAGGTATCGAAGCCTTGGAAAACGGTGCTAACATCTACACTGACGTAGAAATGGTGCGCACAGGTATTTCCAAACCAGCTCTTAAAATTCGCGGTAATGAAGTGCACTGCTTAATTAAAGATGAAAATGTAGCTAAAATGGCTAAAGAATTAGGTGTAACTCGCTCCATCGCAGCTATGCGTACATTTGGCAAACAATTAGAAGGACAAATCGTAGCTATCGGTAATGCTCCTACTGCATTGTACGAAGTATTGCGCTTAGCTCTTGAAGAAGGTATTAAACCAGCTCTTATCATTGGTATTCCTGTAGGCTTCGTAGGTGCTGCAGAATCCAAAGACTACTTGATGGAAGTATCCCCAGTTCCTTACATCACTGTAAAGGTAACAAAGGTGGTAGCCCAATTGCTGCTTCCGTATGTAATGCATTGCTCTACACAGACGTAAAACGCAATGACATGCTCTTCGTAGAAGGCAAAGAATCTAAATAATACAAAACCCGAATCGTGTTTTAGTAGTTTTGCGATTCGGGTTTTACTGTATATATTGTTGAGAGGGGATTCATATGGCATCAAGTAATGAACGAAAATTATTTCGTGTATCAGTGATTTGTATCTTAATCATCGCCGTTATTGCGAGCATGATTATATCTCTTATTTGGGGATCAACACCCGTATCATTAGCTGAGATTTGGCATACATTATGGTCTAGTGAGTTAACTGATACATCTTCACAAATTATTTGGAATATTCGATTGCCTCGCAATATTGTAGCTGCGTTAGTGGGAGCTTGTCTAGCTGTATCTGGTGCAATTTTGCAAGCAGTTATGAAAAATCCCTTAGCGGATCCACAAATTGTAGGGGTATCCTCTGGTGCAGGACTAGCTGGTGTTATCATATTTATTTTATTTCCTGGGTATGATCATATAGTTCCTTTAGTGGCCTTTTTAGGTGCTATGGCTGCAGCACTTATGGTGTATGCATTAGCATGGAAAAATGGAGTGCGACCTAGTCGTATTATTTTAGCTGGTGTTGCGGTCGCAGCTTTTTTAGGCTCAGGTATTTCAGCACTACTTGTATTCTTCGGTGATCGTGTACAAGGGGCATTGCTTTGGATGGTAGGGGGACTCGCTGCACGCAGTTGGCCTCAGGTAGAAGTGCTGTTTCCATATGCTATAATTGGTCTTATTTTTGCCTGTTTAGGAGCTAAACGACTTACCATTTTAAGTTTAGGTGATGAAACTGCAAAGGGATTAGGCCTTAAGGTAGAACAAACACGGTTTATTATGACTGCAGTGGCTGCTCTTTTAGCGGCTGGTGCTGTAAGTATAGCTGGGCTTATCGGATTTGTAGGTTTGGTTATTCCCCTATATGTTACGTCTTATAATCGGTAACGACTATGCATATTTACTGCCTGGATCCGCATTATTAGGCGCACTAGTTCTTGTTGTCAGTGATACAATAGGACGTGTTATGTGGAGCCCTATAGAGGTACCAGTGGGCATTATTATGGCATTTTTTGGAGCGCCGTTCTTCTTGTATCTGTTGAGGAGGGATAACTAATGAATACCGCTATTGATGTAAAACAGTTATCCGTAACTCTTGGTAATCGTCATATTCTACATGACATTAATGTATCGGTTCCTATCGGTAAAATTACGACATTAATAGGGCCTAATGGTTGTGGTAAAAGTACGCTTTTACGATCTATGATCGGGTATATTTCTAGTCCTAGTGAGTGTGTAAGCATTTTTGATAAGCCTTTATCCTCGTATTCGCAGAATAAATTAGCTCGTCAAATGGCATTCTTACCTCAAGTTCCTAATATGCCAAAGGATATGACTGTAGAAGAATTGGTATATTGTGGACGGTATCCATACCAAACGTGGTGGAAAAACACGGCTAAAGAAGATCGTGAAATTGTTGATTATGCATTAGACATTACAAAAACGAATCATTTGAGAGAACAATTAATCCCATCCCTATCTGGTGGCGAACGGCAACGCGTTTGGATTGCTATGGCGCTAGCACAGCAACCAAAAATTATTAGTATTAGACGAACCAACAACATATTTAGATATTAATCACCAATTAGAAATTATGGAGTTATTGAAACGCTTAAATAAGGAACAAAATTTAACCGTTCTCATGGTACTTCACGAACTAACACAGGCGGTTCAATATTCACATTATATGGCTGTTATAAAAGAAGGCCATTTAGTAACGTCAGGAGAAACAAATAAAATAATATCAGATGAGTTGTTTAGAGATGTTTTCTCTGTAGATGTACAACTTGATACATTTGATAATAAAAAATATGTGCGTGTAAAAAGGATTAGTTGAGTAGCTTGATACTCATAGAAAAAAAGAGGGCACTCCCTATTTGGGGAATGCCCTCTTTAGCATGATGCAATATGTTAGAATGTAACATTAATACCGTATGCTTCTTTAACTAAACGTGCCATAGCCTCAGGAGTTTGTAGACCTGGGTTTAATAGGAATAGTTTGGAAGGTAAATAAATAACGCGGTTATTTTGTACTGCTTTCAAATTAGCCCATGCAGGATTATCTGTCATAGCTTGTTTCATGGCTTTTGTAATTTCTTCTTCTTTGCCCATTGTAACAACAAAGATAATATCAGGATTATCTGCCGTCAATGTTTCAAGAGAGTAAGGGACAGTTTTATCCTTGGTTGTACCCTCTAGGTGGGAGGCAACAACATTTGTCATACTAGTTCTTTTACCATAGATGCAGTCACTGCTTCATCAGTTTCGGCAGTTACACCTTTCCCTGTGGCACGTAACACGGCAACACGTGCAGGCTGTTGATTTTTAACTGCATCTTTTACCTTGGTGATATTGCTTTCATAGGTAGTAATAACAGCTTTAGCCTTGTCTTGATGATTGGTTAACTCGCCAAGGAATGTTAACATTGGTACATTATCTTTAATACCATCGTAATCAAAAAGTACGGTTGGAATATTATTAGCTTGTAATTGGGATTCATATTTTTTATGTTGATTTACTAAACCCAATACCACATCTGGCTTCAAGCCTAATAGTTGTTCCATGTTGATATTTGCAGTTTGACCAAGAGCGGGTAGAGCTTCTAATTCTGGGGCTAATTTATCCGTTGTATTGGCACGGCTAATGGCTTTACCATCGACAGCATAAAGCATAGATAAAACAGAATTAGATAATACAGCAATTTTTTGTGGATCCTTTGGCACTGTATAAGTTTGACCATTAAAGGTCAATTCCTTCGTAGTAGCAGAAGAGCTGGATGTGGTTTTACCACACCCAGCTAGTGCTAGTACAACCATGACCAAAGCGAGACTACAAAGTAGTAGTTTTTTCATGATGTACTCCTATGTACGTTATATAACGATACTAGTTATATTATGGATTGATTATTTTTGTAAAGCGCCCCAAGCTTCGTTTGCACGTTCAACAAACAAGTTACGGATATTTTGGTTTTCACCTAAACCATGAAGGTAAGTATCTACTTTGAAGCCTTCTTTTTCAAGGATGGATTTATGGGAATCTGGTTCATCACCAGCCATGTCATTGTTAGCATGGTCGCCTGCAACCATCATGAATGGCATCATTGTAACGTGCTTAATACCATGTAATTTTAATTGAGGGATAACTTGTTCAAGATTTGGAGTACCTTCTACAGTGTAGATAAATACATTTTTCAAGCCAAGAGTATGGATGCGGTCTTGAATTACAGAATAGTAAGCATTTGCAGGATCTGGAGTGCCATGAGCCATGATAAGAACAGCATCTTCTTTGCCTACTTGAGGGAATTGAGATTGTACAGCCTTAATTGTTTGAATAACTTCATCAGTTTGGCCTTCTTGACCCATCCAGTACATAAGTGGAGTACCTAATGTCATTTTTTTGAAGTTATTTTTGTATAAATTGTAAACTGCTACATCGTAGTTATATTCCATACCAGGAATAACATCTAATGATGTAAGAGCAACGCGTGTATAACCTTCAGCTTTCAATTGGGCTAATGCTTCTTCAGGAGTTGGGTATGTAATACCTTCTTTTTGTTGGATACGGTCACGGATAATGTGGCTTGTGAAAGCTGTTACTACTTTAGTATTAGGGTGAGCTGCTTGAATAGCTGCTACAGTAGCATCAATAGTTTTTAGCGCGAGTTTCTTTTGTAAGTTGTACCAAAAGCTCATAACTACGATAGCATCTTTGTTTTTGAAGATTTTTGAAGCTCTTTTTTGTTTCATGTGTGCGAACACCAATAGTAGATGCCTCTTTTAATGCAGGTGTAGGATCTTTTACTGCTTCATTTAATTGATATGCAGCATTAGATACAACAGGTGCACCAAAAGGATACTGCAAGACCTAGAATAGCGGATGCTAAAAGCTAATTGTTTTTCATTTCTATACTCCTATCCAAAACTAAAACTACAGGGGTATGCAATTATTTACATAATTTTAATATATTGAAAAAAATGTAGATTTATTGCATATATATAACTATAAGCCAATCGTAACAAAAGGGTAAAAGAGGTGTCAATAAACCCCATACCCCTAGAAGTATAGGAAAATTAAGGAGTTTTTAAGAAATTAATATGATGAATATAGTATAGTAGTAGATTTTATAATTATATTCTTTTTGGTTATAAGGATATGAATATGTGAATACATAAGTGATTTTATTTTTCTTGATATCTAGAATACTTTGATGGGGGCCTAATAACATTACTACAAATATATTAAAAAAATGATACCCTATACTTGTTTGCTCCTCGTTCCTGATGTCGCTACACAAGTACAGGGCATCATTTTTATTACTGTAATTATGTAGGCGTCCCATCAAAAATATGATATATAATAAATATAAATATAAATATAAAATTTTACTAAAATAAATGTATCATATTAAAGAGAGTGGATAATGTTTGGTTTTTATTGAGAGAGAACAAATTCTTTTTAAAACAAAATGTATACGATCTACTACATAATACTAGGATAGGTAGAAAAAGGATTTGCTTTTTATATTAATTGGACTATTCTTTAGCTATTTAGTGAGTAATGCCATTATTAATAATATATCGGTAGAGTATATACTTATGTATTATGTAAGATATGTTTTTAAGATATTTGGATTGGGACTAACATTAGAATTAAGTAGACGTAGACTACATGATAATGGATATTCTGGAAAATTGTTATGGATATGGGGAACCATCGCTAGTATTATATATACTTATTATGTTTATAATATATATTCTACAGAGGGATTATTTTTGAGTTTTTTTGAACAGATATTTCTCATAGAAATATTAATTATTTTTATTCCAGCAGCATTGTTACTCTTTTTGCCCTCGGAACAATGTTTAAATAAATATGGCGATAACAATGTGCAGATGACTTCTTCTACATATGCAATTGGATATATAGAGACAAAATTCACGTTAAGCAATGAAAAAGGGATTTTAGAATATTTGAGAGATATTTATTTATATCGATCATTTTAAAAGTAAGTGGTCGAGCTAAGATTATTGAGGCTGGCATAGGTGTAGGTTCACTAGGCACAATAATGGGCTTAAATGTAAATATTTTGGCGTTGCTTCTCATGATAAAAAGTGAAATGGGAATAGCTATTTTAGAGCCTATATCATGGGCGATCTTTTTATATACTTTATGTCTATACACTGTTCTCTGTATTTACTTTACTCATCCGACGTCTTCATGACAGTTTGTATAGCGGTTTATGGATTTTTGTTATTAGTAGTACCTTTCGCCAATGTCTTTGTCTTTTTATAGACTCTTTATAAAAAGGTAGTTGGGACGTTAATAGTATAAAAGAAATTTAATATACAAAATGGTGTTGGACTCCTTTTAGTTCAACACCATTTTTGTGTATCTTAGTAATCGTGTAATGTATATATTAAATAGATTAGAGTACTATGGTTTTTAAATTAGTAGGGTAGATATGTTTAAGAATATTCTAATTGGTCTCTTTGGCTTATTGATGGTGAATTATCTCGTCATTATAGCTAGGCAACGAATAGTTAAAATTGTAATTGGTATCTTAGGGAATTGTTTCTTTGGACTTTCATTGTTTAGCGATTATATTGCTTTAACAAGTTATATGATTGATTTGAAGTATATTTTAATTATTATTCTTTGTATTGCTTGTGTCTTTTGATCTATGGCGTCATAATCGCTCTGGCAAAAATCACAGCTGGCGACAAGAGAAGGTATGATACCTTTACAGGTCGAATTAAGTTTATTGTTATATTTTTTCTTCTTTTATGTGGTGTTGCATCGGTTATACATTATTTTGGTTGATTTTTATATTTTTTCTCATTGACTTCTATACATTAATTATATTTAGTAAATAAAGTATACTTACTCTGGGTTACCAATTGAAACTATTCGTGCAGAGGGTTATTTAACTACTCATCTAGATACCAGTGCTACACAATGGACCAATAAAGGTAATGGGAGAGATTATATTATAGAAGAGGAGAATGGAAAATATAAAATTTTATTTGATCAAGGGTGGAAGGATATTACAAAATATGATCTTGAAAGATATTATAAGCGCAAAAGCAATTAAGGACGAGTTATTTTTGTTAAGAACTAACGTTAAATCTTTAATGTTATCATGGCGTATTACTCGCACTCCTTACTTACTTTCTATAATATTAGTATATTTTTCTTATATTGCTATGCCAGGACTAACATTTCATTCCTTACCAGAGTATGAAGAGAGTGTAGTGTCTTTAATTGGATATGCTAATTTAGGAATATCGTTAGTAATTTTTTCTTTACTAGCAATTAGACGAGTTTTAGATGTTAATCAAAAATGGATTTCAGGATTTGTAATAGTAGCCGGTATATATACGTTGTATACTAATTATTTAAATTATTTACCACCTATATTAGAGGTAACATATACAGAGGATTCCTTGATTACAAATATGTCAGTTAATTTAAACATATTGGTAGTAGGGTTATTAATATTATCTTTGTTTCCTAGTAATGAATGTAATAATGACTATGGCTTATCAAATTGTATTGAAAAAGGTGGGGTCTAGCTTTATAAGAATTGACTATGGCGGGTTTGAACAATTTTTAGATGAATTTTCCTTATATAAAATCTTACCGATTTTAAAAAAAATCTTATCGCTGGAGTTACTTAACTGGAAGGGCCGTATATCAAGAGGTGAATTGATATATTATTATATAGTATATCAATTCATGGTTCTATTACTTGTAATATTAATTTATTCAATAGGGACTATTTTACCTACAATATTCTTAAAGAATATATTTTTATCATCTATTGTAGCTATTTTTGTGATTTGGTGTTTTATATATTTGTTAAAAGTACTAATTCAGCGGTTACATGATTCTTATAGTAGTGCTTTTTGGTTATTTGGGCTGTTCATACCTTATGTAAATGTATATGTACTATATCTAATATTATTTAAAGGTTCATGGCGGTACATTGATTCTAGTGTAATTGGTGATAATATTTCTCATTGACTTTCGTAGTTCAATCATGTATTATTGACACATAGTAGTTGATAACAATTTTCAGTTGTGAAAATTGTATCATGTATGAGCAATATGGAGGTCACATATGAAAGGCATAATCATTGCATCCTTTGGATCAATTTATCAAGATGCTGTGGAGAAATCCATTGGCAGTATAGAGAAAAAAGTACGTTCCATGTATAGCAATATGGAGGTACGCCGTGTATTCTTATCTGATGCATTAGTAGAGAAGTGGAACGAGAAGTACGATGATAAGATTTCTTCTTTCACAGAGGCTATGCAAGATTTCGCTCGCAAGGGCGTTGATGAAGTATACATTCAACCAGTTACATTGGTAGCAGATCAGTGTTACCAACAAATGCGTAAACAAGCATTAAAGTTTTTACATAATAATGAATATGGTTTTAGCCAAGTGAACATTGGTAAGCCGTTACTCACATCTTTAGGTGTAAAGAATTATGCTGACGATTATGAAGCTACATTAGAAAGTATTGTTCGCCACGTTAATACAAAAGCACTCAATAAGTCTGTAGTGCTTATGGCAAATGGTCAAAATCAATTGGAATTTAGTACATTACAATTGAAAGCTATGTACGGCTCAGCACCAAATGTAGTGGTATTTACTACAAATGGATTCCCTACTTTTAAACAAGCTCTTACCTTGTTAGATCGAATGGGTCATAAAGATTTGTTAGTAGTACCGTTGGCTCTTATTGGTTCTACACATTTAATGGACTATCTTGGCGGTGAGCGTTCTGACTCCATTTATGCATTGCTCGCTGAAGAGGGTTACAATGTAGATATTTGGAATGAAGGTCTTGGTGAAAACCCTTATGTACAAGATTTATTCTTGAAACATTTAGGTCAAGCTATCCGCATGTCTGATCGAAAACGTCCCATGCCTCGTGAATCTGTAAAACCTGTAATGACAAATTCTCGTATAGAAGCACAAGGTATGATTTCTTAATACTTACTATTACATAAATAGACATATCACTCCACTCCTTTCCATAAGTAAAACTCCTCCTTGTTGGATATCCAATGAGGAGGAGTTTTACTTTTACTATGAAAGATAAGAATAATTTCCAATTTATACGTACTACGGTATGCCCTGAAAAGGTTCTCTATGGTATGATTAAGATACATTATTGATTAATATAAGGAGACTTTCATGAAACAAGCTATTTTAGTTGTTGCCTTTGGATCCACTGTTGACAGTGCTCGTGAACATAATATTGATTCCGTAGTAGAACATATTCGTAAATCGTATCCGGATTATACTGTGGAACTAGCTTTTTCTTCTCGTATCATCGTTAAGCGTTTACGTGAACGCGGTGTTGAGGTACCTACTGAACAAGGGGCGTTAGAAAAACTCATCCAAGAAGGGTATACACATGTGTATGTACAACCACTTCACTTCACTGGCGGTGAAGAGTTTGATAAATTGAAAAATAATATCCTTGCTCATGAAGGGGAAGGACAGCTAGAAGTATTGCGCGTAGGTAGACCTCTCGTATACTACATGGGCCAAGAAGAGCATCCAGATGATTACCAAATCTTAATTGACCGTTTCATTAAATCTCTTAATATTTCTAAAGAAGACGGTTTACTATTGGTTGGTCATGGTGGCCTAGGCTCTGGCAACTCCTCGTATGGTAATTTACAGTTCAAATTGATTCGTGATGGCCTTACAAATGTACGTATCGCCGTTTTAGAGAATGCTCCTTATGTGGCTGATGTAGCTATGCCATGGGAATGGCTTGATGGGAAGCGTCCAAATACAATTCACCTACATCCATTATTATTAGTACTAGGGGATCATGCCCAAAATGATCTCTTCGGAGATGAAGAGGATAGTGTAGTAAATGAATTGACTGAGGCTGGTTATGAGGTTAAACCTATTAATGCTGGTCTAGGTGAGTATGAAGTTATTCAAGATATCTTCCGTCAACATTTACAAGACTGCATCGATGATTTGTATGGCAAACGTAGCCCACATCGCCCTACAATCCCAAATATTAAATAGTGCCTTTGTATATCTTGCATAAATTGGTTATAATAATAGATATTGCAATTATAAATAAACTGTAACTATAAGAATAGGAGATACCCATGAAAGGTAAATTATATGGCATTGGCGTAGGCCCTGGTGATTCTGAATTAATGACTGTGAAAGCTGCTCGCATCGTAGGTGAAGCAGATATTATTATCACACCTAAAACAGAAAAGAAAGATGGCTCTGTAGCCCTTGATATTGCATCCCCATATATCCAAGAACATACAGAAATCGTTCCTGTAGTATTCCCAATGGTATTGAATGATGCTACGCAAGAGGAAGGCTGGCAAGAAGCAAAACGCATTATTTTGTCTTACTTAGATGAAGGTAAAAGCGTTGTATTCTTAACATTGGGTGATCCTATGTTCTACAGCACGTATATGTATGTATACCGATTGATTGAAAAATACTGGTCATGAAATCGAAACAATTCCAGGTGTAACTGCATTCTGTGCTATTGGTTCCCACCTTGGCTATCCAATCGTAGAGAAGGAAGAAGTATTAGCTATCGTTCCTGCTACAGCACCTAAAGAAAAAATTGATGCTGTATTGGCTGTTGCCGATGATGCGGTAATCATGAAAGTGTACAAAAACTTTGATGAAGTACAAGAAACATTGATTAAACACAATATGGCAGATGATGCGGTTATGATCAGCCGTGTAGGTTTGCCAGATGAGCAAGTATTCGTAGGCCTTGATAATATGCCAAAAAGATACTAAACTCAACTACTTATCTACAATCCTTGCAAAACGTAAGGACCGTTAACAAACACGTCGTATTACGAGGTAATATCTATGAACACAGTACAGATTCCACGTGTTGTCATTGCTGGCACTAACTCTGGTGTAGGTAAAACAACTATCGTAGCGGGCTTATTGGCTGCTTATGCAAATGGTGGACGTACGGTGCAATCCTTTAAAGTGGGCCCGGATTATATTGATCCGGGCTTTCATAAAATTGCATCCGGCCGTGACAGCTATAATTTAGATACGTGGCTTGTGCCACCGCACAAATTAAATCCTTTCTTTGCTACTATGGCGCATGGAGTAGACCTTGCTATTATTGAAGGTGTTATGGGCCTTTTATGATGGTGGTCGAGAAGGCGTTAGTTCTACAGCTCAAATTGCTAAACAATTGAATGCACCGGTGGTGCTTGTTATCGATTGCAAGGCCATGGGTGAAAGTGCGGCAGCTATTGCTAAAGGTTTTTCGTGATTATGATCCGGAGGTAAACTTTGGTGGCGTCATCTTGAACCGCTTAGGGTTCTGCCAATCATGAGCGCATGGTTCGTGAAGGCATGGATAAGATAGGTGTACCTGTTATTGGTGCTATTTATCGAGATGACCGTATGCACTCTCCTGAGCGCCATTTAGACTCACACCTGTTACTGAAATAGATCCAACAGAGGCCATCAACACGATTCGCGAAGCCGTTGAGAAAATGGTAAATCTAGATCAATTGTTGGACATTGCATCTAGTGCACCTGCTATTGAGTTACCAGAGGCTGTAGATGCTAAATCCGTTGAAAAGCGAGTTAAAATTGGCGTAGCCTATGATGAGGCGTTCTCTTTCTACTATCCCGCAAGTTTAGCGGCCTTAGAAGAGAAGGGGGCCGAGCTCGTTTATTTTAGCCCTCTTAATGATCTAATGATTCCCGAAGTAGACGGCCTTGTATTTGGTGGGGGCTTCCCTGAAATGTTCTTGTTCCAATTATCTAGTAATGAATCTATGAAGGAGTCTATCCGCCAAGCAAATGAACAAGGTATGCCGATTTATGCTGAATGTGGTGGGCTTATGTACCTTTGTGAAACAATTCACGATTTTGAAGGCTCTGTATATGAAACAGTAGGGATTGTACCGGCTAACTGTGTGATGCAACAAAAACTGCAAAAGGTTGGCTATGTTACGGCTACTGCCAAAAGAGATACTTTATTAGGGGCCGCAAATACATCCCTTCGTGGGCATGAGTTCCATTTCTCTACGATGGAGCCCACAGTAGAAGACTTCCCGTGGGCATTCCATTTAGAAGGAGGCCGTAAGCCTCAATCTTATGATGGCGGCTATGCTACTAATAATGTATTAGCATCCTATTTACATTTGAACTTTGCTGGTTCTGATGAAGGGGCGCAACACTTTGTAGATATATGTGCTACGTATAAAGCTAAAAGGAGCTAATTATGAGTGAACGAGGCTTAATTTTAGTCAACACAGGAAATGGTAAAGGTAAAACTACGGCCGCTTTAGGTGTTGCATTGCGTGCTGTTGGTCAAGGCTTTAAGGTTCTCATACTACAATTTATTAAAAGTGGTAATGGCTATGGTGAATTAGCAGGTCTCGCTAAATTAGGTGATCAAGTAGAAATACGCTCCATGGGTAAAGGCTTTATTTACTATAAACGTGATGAAGTAGGAGAGGCTGAGCTCGCAAGACACAAAGAGGCGGCTCAAACTGCTTGGCATACTTTGGTAGAAGAGGTTAACTCTGATACATGGGATCTTATCATAATGGATGAAATCAACAATGCCATTAATTACGAGCTTATTGATGTAAACTCTGTAGTAGATATGCTAAAGAATAAACCAGAACGACTTCATGTAGTTTTGACGGGCCGCTATGCTAAACCAGAAATTATTGAAATAGCGGATACGGTAACAGAAATGAACGTAGTAAAGCATGCCTATGAGAAGGGCATTAAGGCTGCTAAAGGTATTGAGTTTTTAAGTGTATGTACTCAAATCTTAAGGATACTGCTAAAGGCATGTGTAGTAGCATGTTTAGTAGTACATTTAGCAACTAATATTTTGTATTTATGAGTTTTAACTATAATTAAATCTAAAAGTTTCGAAAAAGTCCTTGCTAAAACTATATCGAAAATGTATAATATAGTCATAAGCACAATAGTGCTCAATATTCTTGACATTAAGTATGTATATAACAATAACCAGGAGGTTAACTATGGCTGTACATGATTACATTAAATCTGGCGATTTCGCTACTGAAAAACACGTTCCTGTTATCGAAACAGTTGACACTGTAAAAGCAGGTGAAACTTTCCACGTAACTTTGTCCGTTGGTAAAGACATCGCACATCCTAACACTGTAGAACATCACATTGAATGGATCAAATTGTACTTCGTAGCTGAAGGTACTCAATTGCCATTCGAAGTTGGTGAAATTTCCTTCAACGTACATGGTGATGGCGCAACTGCAAACGAAGGCCCTGTACATGCAATTTCTGAAGGTTCTTTGGCAGTTTCCTTGAACAAATCTGGTAAATTGATTGCTGTATCTTACTGCAATCTTCACGGTTTATGGGAATCCGAAAAAAAGAAATTACAGTTGCTTAATTAACTAAAACAACTAATAAAGACCAGCCTTAGGGCTGGTCTTTTTGCATATATCTTAATGTCCGCAGAAAAAGGATTTTTGTATTAGTCCAGTGGAATGGTTGCTGTACATCCCTTTACAGTGCTATTTGTTTGTGGTAAAGTATATTCATATTGATATTTAGTAAACATAGTTAAATGAGGGATTATTGTGGCCTTAATCGTTAAAAATTTGGTGGTAGTTCCGTAGCTACACCAGAAAAAATATTTAATATTGTTGATCGCGTCCTTCGTGAGAAGCAAGCAGACGATAAAATCGTTATTGTTGTATCCGCAATGGGTGATACAACGGATGACTTGGTAGCATTGGCTAAACAAGTAACATCCAAGCCTTATGGTCGTGAGATGGACCGCTTGTTATCCACAGGTGAACAAGTAACGATTGCATTGATGGCAATGGCTTTTAACGAACGTGGTCAAAAATCTGTATCCTTAACAGGTGACCAAGCAGGTATCACAACTAGTGATAGTTTCAATAAAGGCCGCATTTTGGGCGTTGATCCAAATCGCGTGTTTGAAGCGTTGGATGCAGGCAACATCGTAGTTGTTGCTGGTTTCCAAGGTATTACTGAATATGGTGACATGGTTACATTAGGTCGTGGTGGCTCTGATACAACAGCAGTTGCATTGGCAGGCGCTATGAAGGCAGATGTATGTGAAATCTTCACAGATGTAGACGGCGTATATTCTACAGACCCTCGCGTAGCGAAGGAAGCTTTCAAATTAGAAGAAGTAACGTATGGCGAAATGCTCGAAATGGCGCGCCTTGGTGCCGGTGTAATGCAACCACGTGCCGTAGAAATGGGCTTCCGTTATGGCGTGCCTATTCATGTACGTTCTACATTTAATGATAAACCAGGTACTATTATTCGGGAGGATTATACTGTGGAAGCAAATAAACGCGTAATTACTGGCGTAGCTGATGATAAAAATACTGCAAAAGTAGCCCTTGTAGGCGTTGAAAATAAACCAGGTGTGGCAGCAACTGTATTCAAAGCATTGGCTGCGAAAAACGTAGACGTAGATATGATTGTTCAATCTATCCGCTCTGTTGGTGAGCCTAAAACCGACCTTATCTTTACAGTAGCTATGGATGACGTAGTTTTGGCGCGCGAAGTATTGGAAGAATTGCAAAAAGCAGTTGATATTGAAGCTGTAAATATTGACGAAAGAATGGCAAAAGTATCTATCATTGGTGCAGGTATGTTAGGTCAACCTGGCGTGGCAGCTCAAATGTTTGATATTTTGAGCCAAGAAGGTATCAATATTGAAATCATTTCTACTTCTGAAATTAGTATTTCCTGCCTTGTTGCTGAAGACCGCGTTAAAGATGCTGTTCGTGTAATCCACAATGGCTTATTGTTAGACCAAAGAGGTTAATCTATTTATGGATAGTCTACGTAGTTTTATGGATGAAATGCTCAATGACCAAGGTCGTAAGGAAGGTTTCATTAGCGATCTACTAGGAAATCTAAAAAATCAGCCTATTCCAACATTGGAGCAAGCTCAAACTGGTTATACTACGGTAAGTAATTTACATGGTATCTTCTACGATTATGATAAAGCAGAGGTTACTATTTCTTACAAGGTAGTACCGGATATGTATGAACCTTATACATTGAGCTTTGTACAGTTTCAAGCTGTACTAGAAGGCTTATTAACCTTGCGCCGCAATCAAAAGTGGCAAATGCAACATACTAAATAATATAAACCCCATAGGCCTATTGCCTATGGGGTTTTATAATATGTTTAGCATAATTTGTTTATGAAATTATAGAATTACAATCTATGATGGTATAAGAGGTATGTTTTTGCTTTTCTATTCAAATTCGATAATTATTCTTAACATCTATATATAAAGTCATCGATATGGTATAATTAATTGTTAAGAAAGAAATCATTTTTATTTATATAGAAAGAAGGGACAGCATGGAAATAAATAAGGTTTATTCTGGCTTTCGCCTTGACCGCATTGAGCGCATTGATGAGATCAATGGTACCGCTTATGAAATGAAGCACGAAAAGTCTGGTGCCCGATTAATTTATATCGATTCACCAGATTCTAATAAAGTATTCAATATTGCTTTTAGAACAACACCTCACAACAGTACTGGTGTAGCTCATATTATGGAGCACTCCGTATTATGTGGTTCTCGCAAGTTTCCTTTGAAAGAGCCTTTTTGTAGAGCTCGTAAAGGTTCTTTGAATACGTTCTTAAACGCCATGACATATCCCTGATAAGACGATGTATCCTGTGGCGAGTAAGAACGATAAAGACTTTCGCAACTTAATGGATGTGTATCTTGATGCTGTATTGTATCCTCGCGTACGTGACGATGCAGAAATCGTAATGCAAGAAGGTTGGCATTATGAGCTAGATCATGCCGATGATGAGCTTACCTATAAAGGTGTTGTATTTAATGAGATGAAGGGTGTTTACTCTTCTCCAGATTCTGTATTAGAGCGCCAAATGATGCGCGAACTTTTCCCAGATACTACTTATGGTGTTGATTCTGGTGGGGATCCTGATCATATTACAGATTTAACATATGAAGAATTCCAAGAGTTCTATCGCGTTCACTATCATCCATCCAATAGTTATATTTTCTTGTATGGGGCTATGAATATTGAAGAACAATTAGCATTTTTGAATGATGAATACTTAAGTCACTTTGATGCTATTGAGGTTCATACTGAGGTAGGTTTACAAGCTCCATTTACAGAAGGTAAAGTGGTGAGCTATCCGTATAGTGTAGGTTCTGAGGAACCAACAGAGAATCGTACTTTGCATTCCTTTGCCTATGTATTACCTAGTGTGACTCCTGAGCATAGCTTGGCCTTTGAGGTTTTAACACATGCTTTATTAACGTCCCCAGCGGCGCCTTTAAAACAGGCTTTAGTAAAAGCAGGTATCGGCTCTGATGTGAGTGGCTATTATTTAGATAGCATTCGCCAACCTATGTGGACTGTACAAGCAACAGGCTCTAATCTAGATAAGCAAGCTGACTTGCAACGCATTGTAGAATCTACATTACAAGAGCTTTGTGATAAAGGTTTAGATAAAGAATTATTAGAAGCTTCCTTGAATAGCATTGAGTTTGCTCTTCGTGAAAGCGACTTTGGTGGTCGTCCAATCGGTCTTGCCTATGTCATCCGTATGATGGATAACTGGTTATACGATAATGATCCGCTTGAGCTCTTACACTACGAAGAAGCGCTAGTGAATATTCGAAAAGGCTATCTGGTACGTACTTTGAAGATTTGATTCGTCAATCTATTTTAAATAACAATCACAAAGTACTCGTATCTATCTATCCTGAACGTGGACTTCAAGAGCGCAAAGATGCAGAGGTTAAAGAACATTTAGCTGCTGTAAAAGCGAATATGTCAAAAGAGGAGATTGACGCGATTGTAGAGCAAACTAAACGTCTCAAAATCCGTCAAGAAACTCCAGATAGTGAAGAAGCATTGGCATCGATTCCATTGCTTGAGTTATCTGATTTAAACCCTAATATTGAAGCTGTAGAACGCCGTGAAAGCAAGATTGGTAATACGAAAGTACACTTTGTGCCTACTTTCACAAAAGGCATTAACTATGTAGGTTTATACTTTAACTTGAGTTGCCTTACAGAAGATGAATTGTTCTACGCAGATATTTTGAGTGATATCCTTGGTCGTATTGATACATCTGAACGCGGCTATGAAGCATTGGCTAAAGATATTAATATGAATCTTGGTGGTTTAAGCTCTGATGTTACAGCAATCAGCAAAGATGGTAAGCGCGATGAATTTACACCGCTTATGATTGTACGTGCTAAAGCATTGCATTCTAAATTGCCTGATTTGTGTCGCTTGATTAATGAAGTAGTACAAAAAGCAGATTATAGTGATGATCGTCGTTTGACTGAGCTTGTTCAAGAAAGCAAAGCCATTTGGGATAACGAAGCATTCCGTCGCGGTAACTCCATCGTAAGCCAACGCGTTATGGCACAAGTATCTGCAGTTGGTAAATTTAGAGATAATGGTAACTTTGGGTATTACCAAAAGATTAGTGAATTGGCATCTAATCCAGCGGCATTGCCATTATTGCCTGAAAAATTAGCCGATGTAGCTTGTAAGATTTTCCGTGCTAACAACGTAGATATTATGTTTGTTGGTGAAGAAGGCGAATTAGAGGCTTTTGAAAACTTAATGAAACCATTGGTTGAAACTTGGGATACTACTGAGTTAAGCAATGATGTATTACAAATTACTCGACTTTCCGGTAATGACGGTATCGTTACAGCTGGTAAGGTGCAATACGTAGCACAAGGTGGTAACTTTGTCGATCATGGGTTTAAGCATGTTGGTCCTATGAGTGTACTAGAAACGATTTTGCGGTATGAGTACCTTTGGATTCGAATTCGTGTTCAAGGTGGTGCCTACGGTGCCTTTGCTAATTTCTATGACGATGGCAACATGATTTTCTGTAGCTATCGCGATCCAAATTTGGTAGAAACATTGAATGTGTACAAAGAGTTACCTCAATATCTTCGTGAGTTTACTTTAACTGACCGTGAAATGCGTAAATATATTATTGGTACGATGAGTTCCTTAGACTTGCCTATGACTCCAGCGTTGCGTGGCCCACGTGCAATGGGCATGTACTTTAGCGGTGCTAAACTAGAGGATAAGGTAGCGTTCCGTAAACAAGTTATCGCTTGTAAGCCAGAGAATATTGTTGCTTTAGCAGATGTGGTTGAACCTGTATTAAAGGATAATCATATTTGTACAATGGGTAACGAACAAAAAATTAAAGACGCTGGTGATGTATTCGATAATATCATTTCTTTAGGCTAATTATTTAATATAATATAGTGGCATATTCTGTTTGATCGTACAGAGTATGCCACTTGTTTTGTAATGTAGGAGGGCTAATATGAAAGGTCGGTTTGCACCAAGCCCAACAGGATATATCCATCTTGGCAATGTGTGGATTGCTTTATTATCATATATTTCTACGCGACAACAAAAGGGAACTTATGTAGTTCGAATGGAGGATATAGATCTTCAACGTTCTAAACGGGAATTAGGGGACGCACTCTTAGATGATTTAGAGTGGCTTGGCTTTGACTGGGATGAAGGTCCGCGTATTGGCGGCCCAGAATCAACATATTGGCAAAGTGAACGACAAGAATACTATGCTAATATATTAGAATATCTTGCATTAGAAAAACTAATTTATCCATGCTTTTGTAATCGTGCTAGATTACAGTCTATTGCTTCAGCCCCTCATGTGGGAGAGGTGGTTCATCGATATGATGGACATTGTCGCCATATAGATGAGGAAGAGGTGAAAATGCTTTCCGCTGAAAAGGATCCTTCGTTGCGCTTATCCATAGATTCTTGTGATGTAGAATTTACAGATCGCTGGCAAGGTGTTCAACATATTCATTTAGAAGGTGAGCTAGATGATTATGTATTACGTCGTGCTGATGGTATGTATGCCTATAATTTAGCCGTTGTCCTAGACGATATTGCAATGGGAATCACGGAGGTCATTCGTGGAGATGATTTGCTAGATACTACAGGACAGCAAATATATTTATATAACACATTACAACAGTGTTTACACTCTAAACATATAAAAGTACCATCGTATGGTCATGCACCGCTCTTAATTGATTCTGAAGGGCATAGATTGTCTAAACGACAGAAGAGTATTACTATTCGGGAATTGCGTGATAATCAATGGTCTGCTAATAGAATCGTCGGTGAATTAGCTATCGCAGGCGGGTTAGTTAAAGCCAATACATTAAAAAATCGGGAAATAAGTATTTCTGAGTTAATTGAGATTGATTTAAATTTACCTACTCTTAGGCAGAAAAACGATTGAGATAAAAAAATATAGGTAAAGAGCATAAAACGGCTATTGCTTTTATGTTATAGGATGTTTGCTAAAAGAGAATAATTCTTTTGGTTATAAAATTCGATATATTATATTGACAATATTCGATATTCATTTATAATAGTATATAAGAGGTGGTCAAAATGACAATTCAACAAGCTTTTAGATCAAAAAGTGTGGGCCGTTATTGAGCCACTCATAAAACCGAAAAGTTCGGCTATAAGATTTATAAACGTCTTAAAAGATCACGGATATGAAGTATATCCAGTTAATCCTAATATTGCAGAAATAGATGGAGACAAATGTTACTCTAGTCTTTCTGCACTTCCTGTTGTACCAGCTGTGGTAGATTTTGTTGTACCAGAAGCAGCGGGTTTGGCTGCATTAGATGAATGTAAAGAACTTGGCATTTCTACTGTGTGGTTGCAACCAGGAGCGGATAAACCATCTGTTGTTGAAAAAGCACATGCTTTAAACCTGCATGTCATTCAAGATTGTGTATTAGTTCAATTACCGTAGGAGGGTACAATGAGCGAATTAAAAGAATTAAAAACTGCTGAATATCAAGATTTAGTAAATCAAGGTGGCGTTACTGTTATTGATTTCTGGGCTCCATGGTGCGGTTATTGCGTACGTATGATGCCAATCATCGAAGAAATCGCAGGTGAGCTTGAAGGTAAAGCTAACTTTGTAAAAGTAAATGCTGATGAAGAACCAGAATTAGCACGTAATATGCAAGTAGAAGTATTGCCTACATTCGTTATCTTGAAAGATGGCGAAGTTGTAGATCGTAAAATTGGTTTCTTGCCAAAAGGCGACCTTCAAGGTGCTATCGAATCTAAATTCTAATATTATAGATAAAACTATATAGAGTAAAAAGACCTCATCAATGTATAAGTGATACATTGATGAGGTTTTTCATGTTTTGAATACTTAGGAATAAAAATGAAAAACTATAAAAAGTAAATTTAGTTTAAAAATTTAAAATTTCATTTTATATGATTCGATAAATATTAAGTTCCAGTATTTATCTGTATTATTGTTGGGATGTTTGATGAGTGAAAAAAATGAAACATAAGTTTAACTTATTAATTTTTATGGAAGTTTAAAAATATTATATGGTAATATTATGTTAAATATTGTGAATATTTAGTGAAAGAGTGCAATATTTGATTTATTTCTTCATTGTGGGGTGAGAGCCACAAATGTTGGGAGGGAACTTATATGAATAAGGTATTCAAAGTTGTTTGGAGTGCAACTAAGCACGCTTACGTAGTAACGTCTGAGTTGGCTAAGTCACATCAAAAATCCGCCACTACAATCGTAGCAGCGGTTATTTTGGCGGCTAGCTTTTCTGGAGGTGTTGCTAATGCATCCAGCCCTGAGGATTGGGCTAGAGCTGATCTTATTGGTAGCCAAAGATGGATAACACCTGAGCAAAATGCTTGGGGTCATAACCAATATCAACATCCAATTGATCCACAAGCGCAAAGTCAGCAACAACAGCAACAACAACAGCAACAGCAACAACAACAACAGCAACAACAACAGCAGCAACAACAGCAGCAACAGCAGCAGCAATGGCAACAACAAGTGCCACAACAACAACAGCAGCAACAAAGACGTCCACGTCCACAAGTGCCGCAACAACAGCAACAACAACAGCAACAACAACAGCAGCAGCAACAACAGCAGCAACAACAATGGCAACAACAAGTGCCACAACAACAGCAACAACAAGAACCTAAAAAAGGTGGTTCTAACGGAGTTACTATTGTTAATAACTACTATAAAGTTATAACTACTGATGTTGAAAATGTTAAGAAAAACACGGCCAACATTAATATTCTTAACCAAAAAAAGTAGAAAAATAATACTACTAATATTACGAATATTAACAAGCAAGTTGGTAATGTTAAAACTGACATTACAGGCATTAAAAATGATATTACTAATATCAATGCTAAAGTTGAAGAAAACGCTGCTAACATTACTTTCAACAATACTATTGCAATGGAAAACCGCAAAAGGTATCATTGATAACAAAAAAGTGCCATCGAAGGTTTGAAAAGGTAAAGTTGGCACTCAAATTACTAATATTCAACAAGATATTACGAATATTAACAATAATATCGATGCTAGATTTACTGAAATCAACAACAACATCGATACAAGAATCAATAAACAAGTTACTAACATCACGAACAATGTTGTTAATAATGTAAAACACTAATATCGATGCAAGTGTAAAAAAACACATCGAAGCTAATAATACTAATATTATTAACCAAGTAAATCAAAAACATTAATACTGAAATTAAAAATAATAACACTACAATTTTTAAAACCAAGTTAATAAGACTATTGAAAATAACAATACAACTATTATCAATAATGTTAACAAAGATGTAGATGTTAAAATTGCTGATATTAAAACAAATATCAATAATGTGAAGACTGAGTTAAATAACAACATTACTAATGTTAAGACCGAGTTGAATAATAACATTAACAATGTTGATGTTAAAGTTAACAATAATAGTAAAGCTATTACTGATTTGACTGCTAAAGTTGAAGAAAACACTAACAACATTACTTTCAACAATACTATTGCGATGGAAAACCGCAAAGGTATTGTCGATAACAAAAAAAGCTATCGGTGAAAAATAAAAAAAGCCATCGAAGACTTGAAAGGTAAAGTTGGTACAACGATTACTAACATCAACACAACAATTGACAATAAAATTAATGAAAACAACACAAAAATCATTAATCAAGTCAATAATGATGTAGATGCTAAAGATCAATGTAGTAAAAGCAGACATTACAAAAATTACTAACAATGTAAATAATGTAAGTGCAAAAGTTGATGCTAATACTACTAACATCACTAATAACACTACAAATATCAACAAAAATACGACTGCAATCACTGAATTAAATACTAAAGTTGATAAAAATTATACTGACTTGATGAAAGCGATTCGACTATCACAATGAAGCGTTAAGCAATCATGAAGGTCGCATCCAGGCGCTTGAACAAGATAACAAAACTATCAAAACTGATGTATCCAACACTCAAAACCAAGTTAATATCAACACTAAAGATATTGCTGATTTAAAAGGTAAAGTTGGTCAAAACATCGGCAATGTTCAAGTAGATATTAAAGATATTAAAAACAATATCACTAATATCAATAGCAAAGTGGACGCAAATGTAACTGCAATTAATAACGTTAATGTAAAAGTTAACGGTGTTAAAGGTGACTTAGATGGTCTTAAAGGTCGTGTAGATCGCCATGATCAACGTTTAGACTACTTACAAGATAATATTACTGACAACTCTACACGTATTTCCGTTGTTGAGGATAATGTGAAAACTAATACTACAAACATTGTAGATAATAGTAAACGCATCGATGCTAACTCTGCTCGTATTTCCAACAATGAAAAAGCGATTAATGATTTGAAAGGACATGTTGGCACACAAATTACAAATGTTGAAACTACAATCAACAATAAAATTGAAGCTAACAATACTACAATCATCAATAAAGTAGATAAAAATATTGATGCGAAGATTACTGAAAATAATAAAGTAATCAACAATAATATCAACAACATAAACGTTAAAGTTGATGGTATTAAAGGTGACTTGGATGGTCTTACTAAACGTGTAGATAAAGCGGAAAAAGATATCAATGTAGCTGGTACAATTGCTATTGAAAATCGCAAATTCATTGGTGACAACAAAAAAGCTATCGATGAATTAAAAGGTCATGTTGGCACACAAATCACAAATATCGAAAATACAATTACTAATAAAATCAACGCAAATAATACAGTAATTAACAAAAATATCGAGAATAAGATTGAAGCTAACAATACTACAATTCTTAACAAAGTAGATAATAATATCGATGTTAAGATTAATTCCAATAACATCAAAATTGATCAAAAGATTGATGGTGTTAAAGGTAACTTAAAAGATCTTGAAGCTCAAGTTAACAAAAACACACAAGACATCAATGTAGCTGGTACAATTGCTATTGAAAACCGTAAATTCATCGGCGACAATAAAAAAGCTATTGATGAATTAAAAGGTCATGTTGGCAATCAAATCACAAATATCGAAAAATACAATTACTAATAAAATCAACGAAAACAATACAGTAATTAATAAAACTATCGATAATAAGATTGAAGTTAACAATACTACTATTATCAATAAAGTAGATAACAATATTGATGCTAAGATCAATGCTAACAACACAACAATCATTAACAAAGTGGATAAAAACATTGATGTGAAAATCAATGAAAATAACACACAAATTAACAATACAATCAACAAAAAAAGTTGGTGATGTAAATGTTAAGATTGATAGTGTTAAAGGTGATTTGGATGGCCTTAAAGGTCGTGTAGACCGTCATGATCAACGTTTAGACTACTTACAAGGTAATATTGTAGATAACTCTACACGTATTACTGTAGTAGAAGATGGTGTTAAAGTTAATGCTAAAGATATCAATGTAGTTGGCAATATTGCTTTGGAAAATCGTCAATTCATCGGCAATAACAAAGCTGCTATTGATAAAAATACAAAAGCTATTGATGCATTAAAAGGTCAAGTTGGCACTACAATTAAAAATATCGAAACTACAATTAATAACAAGATTACTGAAAACAATGTAACTATTAATAAAAATATCGATACTAAGATTGAGGCTAACAACACTGTTATCAACCAAAACATTGATAATAAAATTAACAGCAACAATACAACTATCATTAATAAAGTAGATCAAAATATTGATGCAAAAATCAATGCTAATAACACAACAATCATTAACAAAGTTGATAAAAACATCGATGTAAAAATCAATGAAAACAACAAACAAATCAACAACACAATCAATACAAAGATTGGTGATGTAAATGTTAAGATTGATGGCGTTAAGGGTGACTTGAAAGGTCTTAAGGGTGATTTAGATGGCCTTAAAGGTCGTGTAGATCGTCATGATGAACGTTTAGATTACTTACAAGGTAACATTGTTGATCATTCCACACGTATCTCCGCAGTAGAAGATGGTGTGAAAGCTAATGCAAAAGATATTAATGTAGTCGGTACAATTGCAATGGAAAACCGTCAATTCATTGGCGATAATAAAGTTGCTATTGCAAACAACACTAAAAATATCAATATCAATGCTAAAGCTATCGATGAGTTAAAAGGTCAAGTAGGTCAATCCTCTACAGTTATCAACGATATTAAGAAACAAATTACTAATATCAACGGTAAAGTAGAAAACAACACTACAAATATTGCTAATAACACAACTAATATTGCTAAAAAAATACTACAGCAATTAACAACGTAAACGTTAAAGTTGATGCTAATACAAAGGCTATCGTAGATATTAGCAAACGTATCGATGCAACTAATGTGAAAGTAGATACTAACACTACAAACATTGCTAACAATACAACTGCGATTAACAACGTAAACGTTAAAGTTGATGCTAATGCAAAGGCTATCGTAGATAATAGCAAACGTATTGATGCAACTAATGTGAAAGTAGATGCTAACACTACTAACATTGCTAACAATGCTACTGCAATCAACAATGTAAACGTTAAAGTTGACGGTGTTAAGGGTGACTTGAAAGACCTTACTGCTAAAGTTGAACAAAACACTAAAGACATCAACGTAGCAGGTACAATTGCAATTGAAAACCGTAAATTCATTGGCGATAACAAAGCTGCTATTGCAAATAACACTACAAATATCAATGTTAATGCAAAAGCTATTGATGAATTAAAAGGTCAAGTAGGTAAATCTTCTACAGTAATCAACGATATTAAAAACCAAATTACTAATATCAATGGTAAAAGTAGAAAAATAACACTACTAACATTGCTAACAATGCTACAAATATTCAAGCTAATGTAGTAGCAATTGCTGACAATAGCAAACGCATCACTGAAAACACTACAAACATCGCAAACAACACTACAAACATCGCTAATAACACTACAGCTATTAACAATGTAAATGTAAAAGTTGTCGGTATTAAAGGTGATTTGGATGGTCTTACTAAACGTGTTGATCAAAATGAAAAAGATATCAATGTAGCTGGTACAATTGCTATCGAAAACCGTAAATTCATTGGCGATAACAAAAAAGCTATTGATGAATTAAAAGGTCAAGTTGGTAAAACAGTTCAAAATATCGAAACTACTATTAATAACAAAATTACTGAAAACAATGTAGTTATTAATAAAAAAATATCGATACTAAGATTGAAGCTAACAACACTGTAATTAACTAAAAACATTGCAAATGCAATCAACGAAAATAACACAACAATTATTAACAAAGTTGATAAATCTGTAGATGTTAAGATCGCTGAAAACAACAAAGCGATTAACAATACAATCAACAATGTAAATGTTAGAGTTGACGGTATTAAAGGTGATTTGAATGGTCTTACTAAACGTGTTGACCAAAATGAAAAAGATATTAATGTAGCTGGTACAATTGCTATCGAAAACCGTAAATTCATTGGTGATAACAAAGCTGCTATCGACAAGAATACAAAAGCTATCGAAGCATTGAACGGCAAAGTTGGTACTACTATCACTAACATCGAATCTACTATCAATAACAAGATTGAAGCTAACAATACTACAATTCTTAACAAAGTAGATCAAAATATCGATGCTAAGATTACTGCTAATAACACAACAATCATTAACAAAGTTGATAAAAACATCGATGTAAAAATCAATGAAAACAACAAACAAATCAACAATACAATCAATACTAAGATTGGTGATGTAAATGTTAAGATTGATGGCGTTAAAGGTGATTTGGATGGCCTTAAAGGTCGTGTAGATCGTCATGATGAACGTTTAGACTACTTACAAGGTAATATTGTAGATAACTCTACACGTATCAGTGCTAATGAAGATGCTATTAAAGCATTAAAAGGCCAAGTTGGTACAACAGTTACTAATGTTGAAAACACAATCAATGCTAAGATTGAAGCTAACAACACAGTAATTAGAAACGATATCAGCACTGCAATTAATAATAACAACACTATTATTAATAAAAATATTGCAAATGCTATTAGCGAAAACAACACAACAATCATTAACAAAGTTGACCAAAATATTGATGCTAAGATTGCTAATAACAACACAGAAATCAATAAAACTATCAACAGTAAAGTTAATGAAGTAAATGTTAAAGTTGATGCTAACACAAAAGCAATCGTTGATAATAGTAAAGCTATTACTGACATTAAAGCTAATGTGACAAACATCAGCAATAAAGTAGATGTTAACACTGCAGATATCAAAGCTATCCGCACAGATGTAACTAACAACACTACTAATATTGCTAATAACACTGCAGCTATTGCTAATGTAAGTAAACAAGTTACAAATAATACAACTAACATTTCTAATAATGCAACAGCTATTGCAAACATTAGTAAGCAAGTTGCTGGTAACACTGCTAACATTACTGATGTAACTGCTAAAGTAAATGCTAATACTGGTCGTATTGAATCTAATACAACTACTATTAACAACTTAAGCGGTAAAGTTGATGCTAATGCTCAAGCTATTGAGTCCTTGAAAAGGTCAAGTTGGTAAAGGTAATACTACAATCGTTAATGTAGCTCAAAAAGTAGAAAATATCACTCAAAACATTAACGCTCAAAACAGCAACATCCAAGCTAATACTGTAAACATTCAAAATAACACTTCCAATATTAATAACATTAAAGCTAATGTTGTTAACGTTGAAAAGAATGTAAACAATATTAAAGCTGATGTGACAGTAGTTAAAGCTGATATCACAAACATCAATGCTAAAGTTGATCAAAAATCAATATTGTAAATAACAATATCAACAATATTAGTGCTAAAGTTGATAAACAACTTAATATTGTAAACAACAATATTACTAATGTTCAAAATGATGTTAAGAATATTGATGCAAAAGTTACAAACATTGATAATAAAGTGACTAACATCGATAACAAAGTAACTAATATTGACAACAAAGTGACTGATATTGATGTAAGAGTAAATAATCAAAATACTGTAATCAACAATATCAAAACTGATGTATCTGGCTTGAAAGACCAAGTTGGCAAAAACACTGAAGCAATCAAAAACTTACAAAACGTAGGTGCTGATGTAAGCAAAGTGAAAGAACAAGTTAATGCTAATACTCAAAAAGCAAATGCTAACGAAGAACGCATTAAAACTGTTCAAAGCCAAGTTTCTGTTAATACTGAAGCAATCAAACATAACACTGAAAACATCAATATTAACAAAGCAGCGATCAAGCAAAATGCTGAAGCAATTCAAAATACTAATGTAACTGTAGAAAAAGTAATCAACAAAGTTGATGAACATAGTAAAGTTATTAACGATGTATCTAAACAAGTTAATACTAATACAACTAATATTGCTAATATTAATAATGTTGTTAACCAAAATACAACTAATATTACAAATGTAACTAACCAAGTTAATGCAAATACAAGCAATATTAGCAAAGTATCTAGCCAAGTTAATACAAATACTACAAACATCAACACTCTCAATGCTAAAGTAGATACTAATGTTTCAAATATCACTAAGGTAGATAACCGTGTAACTGCAGTAGCTAACCAAGTTAATGAAAATGCACAATTAACTAAAGCTGTTGGTACTCTAGCACTAGAAAATCATGAAAAAGTTAGTGTATTAGGTTTACAGGTAAACAAAAATACAGAAGACATTTCTAACAATGCAGCAGCAATTGCAAATGTAAATACTAAAGTTGATGAAAACGTTAAATTGACTAAAGCAGTAGGTACATTGGCATTAGAAAACAATGAAAAAGTTAATGTATTAGGCTTACAAGTAAACAAAAATACTCAAGACATCGGTACATTAGCAGAGGCTGCAAACTACAGCTTGAAAGCTTCTAACATAGCTCTTCAAGACCATGCAACTCTTGTTCAACACGATGCTCAAATCGCAGAAAACTCTCGCCGTATTAGCAGTGTAGAACGCGATGTGAAAGCAGTTGGTGCTAATGCAGCCGCATTGGCAGCATTGAAACCTATCGAATACCACGAAGGTCAAAAAAAGCTCAAATTATGGCAGCTGTTGGTACTTACAAAGGTAAAACATCTACTGCATTGGGTGTAGCTCATTATGCAAATCCTGATTTGTTAATCCATGCTGGCGCAGCTTATGGTGGTGATCATAGCGTAATGGCAAATGCTGGTGTAACAATCGGTATTGGTAATGCTCCTACAGCTCCTAAAGCATCCCCAGCAACTGTAAAAGTTCTTGAGGATAAAGTGGCTGATTTACAAGCTCAAAATAAAGAAATCCGTGATCTTCTTGATAAAGTGCTTGCACAACAACCACAACAAGCTCCACAAGCAGCTGTAAAAACAACTAAATAATTAGCCTCCCAATTGATAGATTAATTCTTTAATCTGTCGTAGGGTATAAAACCGCGTAACAGCAAATGTTACGCGGTTTTCTTTTATAGTGGGGACTCTACCCATTATGAAACGTAGTGAGGATGTTATCCGTTAAGAAATGGCCTCACTCTACTCTATTAAGTCGTTGATTTTTTACTGTAGTGGTAGATAGTGGTTTTTAACAGCTAGTTTTGGTTTTATAGTCGAACATATGTATTGTAGAAAAAAGGAGAAAAATAGAGGTTGAATAAGAAAAATATAAAAAAGTGGGTTAAAAATGGAAAATTTGTTGTTAAAGGTGGGGAATTGTGGTAGAATTTACCATATAGTGGTGAATAAGGAATAGTAAAGGGCGGTGATACGTATGTTCATGGGAGAATATAATCACACCATTGATACAAAGGGCGGATGATTATACCTGCCAAAATACGTGAACAACTAGGCGATTTGTGCATTGTCACAAAGGGCTTAGATGACTGCTTAGCTATTTACACCCAAGAGGCGTGGAAGAAAATTTCTGATGCCTTACAATCACAATCCTCCACTAAAGCTAGCGTACGTGCCTTAAAACGTTTTGTTTTCGGTAGTGCTGCTGAGCTTGAATATGATAAACAAGGTCGTGTCCTCATTCCTGTACCACTACGTGAATATGCGAGCCTTGATAAACAGGCCGTTATTGTCGGTGCTGGGGATCACGTTGAAATTTGGAGCCGCGAAAAATACGATTACTATGACGATCAAGTGGCTGAAAGTATGGAAGAATTAGTCGAAGGGCTTGAAGGGATTATGCTATAGGAGGCTATGATGGAATTTAATCATACTAGCGTACTTTTACGTGAAACGGTGGACTCCGTCGTAACTAATCCAAAAGGCATTTATGTGGACTGTACCCTTGGTGGGGCAGGACATGCTCATGCAGTGGGCAAAATGCTTGACCCAGAAGGCATGATAATCGGTTTAGATCAAGATGAAGACGCATTGAGCGTAGCTCGACAGCGATTGTCTGATTTAAATTGTCAGGTATTAACAATACCAACAAACTTTTCTAACTTAAAAGAAGCCCTGCAGAATGCGGGCATCTATGAAGTAGATGGTTTTATATTTGATCTTGGCGTATCAAGTTATCAGCTAGATACCCCAGAGCGTGGTTTTTCATATATGAATGATGGACCACTCGATATGCGCATGGATAAAGATGCACCTCTCACGGCAGAGGAGGTTGTTAACGAATATGATAGTGAACAATTGCTGCAAATTATTCGCGATTATGGGGAAGAGCGATGGGCTAAGCGCATTGTTGAATTTATCGTTAATGCACGTCAAGAAAATCGAATTACCACTACTGGTGAGTTAGTTAGAATTATTAAGCAAGCAATACCTGCGAAGGCGCGTCAAGATGGACCACATCCGGCGAAACGGACGTTCCAAGCCATTCGCATTGAAGTAAATAGAGAATTAGCTATCTTGCATGATAGTTTTGTAGATGCTGTATCTATGTTGAAACCAAAGGGGAAAATTGGGGTTATCACATTCCACTCATTGGAAGATCGAATTACGAAACAAACTTTCAAAGAGTTAAGTACAGCGTGTATATGTCCTCCAGAATTGCCGATGTGTGTATGTAATCATAAAGCAGTTGTGAAGGCAAAGAATAAGGCTATAGAGCCAAGTACAGGGAGATTGAGGGTTAATCCGAGGGCTAGAAGCGCGAAGTTACGCGTAGCCGTCAAGTTGTAGAATTGGAAGGGGTTAGTGTTTATGTTAGCGAGAAAGGCTGTTGTGGGCCAAGTAAAAGGCAATGTGTTGGTCACTACACAAGGGAGAAAACGTAGTGCAAATGTGGCTCTAGATTTGAGCCCTATGATGTGGCAAGTTCTATATGGTATTGCCGCATTAGTTGCATTTTTGCTTATCATGATGGTTATGAATGCATACAGCACAAAATTAGGCTACGAGGTAGTTAAAACACAGCAAGCTGTAGTACAATTAACAAAAGATAATGATGCATTGGATGTAGAGGTAGCTTCCTTGAAGTCTCCTGTTCGTATCCAACAGATCGCAGAAGAACAACTAGGGATGGTTTTGCCTGATTCTTTTGTTTATAGCACAAAAAGCGCTGTTACTGAACGTAATGTGCAAGAGAAACAGCAAATTATAGACTAGCAGGCAAAGCAGCTCGTATTGGGCTGCTTTCCTTTGCGTGTAAAGGAGATTGTATATGAAACAATTACAAGATATAGTGAAAACCTTGCAAGCGCCGCAAGTAACAGGTAATGCAGCTGTTGAAATTTTAGATATTACAGCGGACTCTCGTGCTGTTAAAGCCGGTAGTTTATTTATTGCTTTAGATGGTGCTACTGTAGATGGTCATAACTATGTAAATAAAGCTATCGAAGCAGGTGCAGTAGCTGTACTTGTGTCTAAACCAGTGGAGGTTAGTGATGATATTTGTGTTATCACTGTTGAAGATACGCGCACTGCTATGATGGCTTGTGTGCCATATTTCTTCGACTATCCAGCAAATTCCATGCGCATGATTGGCGTTACTGGTACGAATGGTAAAACAACAACGAGCCATATGATTCGTCATATTTTAAAAGCCCAAGGTTATAAAGTAGGTGTTATTGGCACTGTTCATATTATGATTGGAGATACTTCGTATCCAATTCATAATACGACACCTGATGTAGTAGATTTACAACATATTCTTCATCAAATGGTAGAGGAAGGTGTTACACATTGTGTAATGGAGGTTTCTTCTCATGCTTTAGCGCTAGGTCGCGTATCTGGTGTTGAATATGATACAGCAGTATTCACTAACTTGACGCAGGATCATTTAGACTTCCACAAAACCTTTGAAAATTACTTGGCAGCTAAGTGTAAATTATTTGAACAAGTAAGTGAACCTGACCAAACTAAATCTGGTAAGGGCGCTATTATCAATATCGATGACGCCTATGGTCATCGGGTTGTTGAAAAAACTAAAGCACCTATCATTACCTATAGTATTGATGGGAACGGCACATTGAATGCTCACGATGTTGATATGACTCCTAAATCTAGCCGTTATACTGTATCTTATGATGGTCATGACTATACGGTGGCTATGAATACGACAGGTCTATTTAATGTGTATAACACATTAGCAGCTATCGGTGCTTGTTTGTTAGAAGGTATCTCCATGAAAGATATCGATAAAGCATTAAAAACATTTAGTGCTGTACCTGGTCGCTTTGAGTTAATCGAAGAAGGTCAACCATTTGCAGTTGTTGTAGACTATGCACATACACCAGATGGTTTAGAAAATATTTTACAAACTGCAAAAGCTATTCAAGAAAATCGCATTATCGTAGTCTTTGGCTGTGGTGGTGACCGAGACGCTACTAAACGTCCTATTATGGGCCGCATTGCTGCACAATATGGTGATGTTGTGTATGTAACGTCTGACAATCCACGTACAGAGGATCCTGTACAAATTGTAAAAGATGTTGAAGCAGGCGTTAAAGAAGGCCTTCGTGAGGGCTCTCATTATGAAGTTATTGTTGATCGTCGGGAAGCGATTCAACATGCAATACAAAATGCAAAACCTGGGGATATTGTACTGATTGCAGGTAAGGGGCATGAGGATTACCAAATCTTAAAGGATAAAACGATTCATTTCGATGATCGTGAAGAGGCGCGAGCAGCCCTCAAGGAGATCTAATATGGCAGAATTTACATTGTCTCAAGTGGTTGAAGCCACTGCGGGGACGAGTGCACATACCGACAATATTAAGTTTTTAGATGTGTCTACTGATACAAGAACTATTGAATCAGGATTTTTATTTGTAGCCTTAAAAGGCGATACCTTTGACGGTCATGATTTTATCAATACGGCCATTGAAAAGGGGGCTACAGGTGCTATTGTAGAAAAAGGTCGTGCCGTAGAAGGTATTGTTTGTATTGAGGTAGAAAATACCTTGGTAGCATACCAAAACTTGGCACGTTATCATCGTCGCCGTTTCGATATTCCTGTAGTAGCTATTACAGGTTCCTCTGGTAAAACTACGACAAAGGAAATGGTAGCAGCTGTACTAGGTACAGAATTTAACGTTTTAAAAACAGAGAAAAACTTTAATAATGAAATTGGCTTGCCAAAAACATTGTTGCGTTTAACTGCAGAACATGAAGCTTGTGTAGTAGAAATGGGGATGCGTGGTCTTGGTCAAATTGAAGAACTCGCATTAATCGCTGAACCAACAATGGGTATTATTACGAATGTTGGCACGAGCCATATCGAGCTATTAGGCTCTCGTGAAGCCATTGCAGAAGCAAAAGGTGAGTTAATTCGTTGTTTGCCAGAAAATAGTGTGGCGATTCTCAATGAAGATGATCCATATGTTAAGGCTATGGATAGCCTGGCTAAAGGTAAGACTATTACGTATGGTATCGAACGTAATGCTACATGTATTGGCAGTCATTTGCGTTATAAAAAGGACGGTATCAAGTTTACTTGCAAATGTTATGACGAAGTCTTCGATATTTTCTTGCCTATGATTGGTGAACACAATGTATATGATGCATTGGCAGCCATCATGTAGAGCCGTGTGTTAGGGGATTAAATCCAATACAATTCGTAAAGGCTTAAGCGAGTTTACAGGCACTCCTATGCGCCAAGAAATCGTACCATTTGAAGATATCGTTATCTTGAATGACGCATATAATGCAAATCCTTCCTCAATGGCTGAAGCAATTAAAGCTTTGGGGCAATTAGAAGGAAAACGTAAGATTGCTATGCTTGGAGATATGCTTGAACTTGGCGATTTCTCTGAGGATGCACATCGTGAAATCGGTCAATTATTGGCTGAAGAGGGTTATAGTGTAGTATTCACCTTCGGTGATGCAGCTGCTTTTATAGCTAAAGAAGCAAAAAAAGCAGGATTAACTACATTCCGTTGTAATAGCCATTTAGAAATGGCCAATGCCTATAGCGATATTCGTGAAAAGGGGATGTTATCCTTGTAAAAGGTTCCCGTGGTTTGCGAATGGAGCGCGTTGTTGAAGAATTAAAAGATCGAGAATAAAAGATAACGGCTAGTTGTATCTAGCCGTCATCTGTTTATTAATAAGTAGAGGATTCATATGATATATCATATTCTGTTAGCCTTTGTAGTGACCTTTATCATTACAGTCGTGCTAGGTAAAATCGGTATTCCTATGTTGCGTTCTTTGCACGCACAACAAAGTATTCGTGAAGAAGGTCCTGAAAGCCATCAAGCAAAAGCTGGTACACCGACAATGGGTGGTGCTTTCATGATGATTGCTCTCGTTCTTGGTGTCGCTATTTTTGCACCTTGGAATGTAGGCACAGGGATGTTATTATTCCTAACATTAGGTCATAGTTTATTAGGTTTCTTTGACGATTTTGTAAAAGCCGTTAAAAAACGTAATCTTGGTTTAACAGCTAAGCAAAAATTATTGGGCCAATTTATTTTGGCAGCTGTATTCTGTTACTGCATTACTGAAATTATGGTTGTTCCTACTACATTGTGGATTCCTGTAGCAGATGTACAACTTCAATTAGGTTGGGGTTATTATGTATTGGCGTTCTTAATTATCGTAGGTGCTACAAATGCTGTAAATCTTACCGATGGCCTTGATGGTCTTGCAAGCGGTACATCCGCAGTGGCGGCGATTGCCTTCTCCGTTATTGGTCTTATGGCTGCATCTATGACGAACTCTATTGGTGCTGAAAGCGTTGCTTACTTTGGTGCTATTGTAGCTGCTGTATGCCTTGGCTTCTTGGTATATAATGTAAATCCCGCTAAAGTATTCATGGGTGATACAGGCTCTTTGGCTTTAGGTGGTGCCTTTGCAGCCATGGCTATTTTAACTAAAACAGAATTGTTACTTGTAGTGATCGGTGGCATTTTTGTTATGGAAGCATTATCTGTTATTATCCAAGTTATTTCCTTTAAGACACGCGGTGTACGTGTATTTAAAATGAGCCCTATTCATCATCATTTCGAATTGTCTGGATGGGCAGAACAAACCGTAGTTAATCGCTTCTGGTTTGCTGGTGCTGTATTAGCCGTTATTGGTGTAGTATTAGCGACCATAACTTTATAAGATAATACTTAACGGAACCCGTAAATAATGGTATGCTTATAAGATAGGAATACATTATTTTGTAGATAATTTAGGTGATACAGATGGAATACGGAGATAAACATATACTTGTACTTGGCGCTGGTGCCAGCGGTATAGGCGCATCCTGGGTATTAGCCCAAGTGGGTGCTCATGTTGTGTTAAATGATTATAAGCCTGTAACGTTGCCTGCTACGGAGGAAGGACGTTTAGTTTCTGCTGGGGTAGAAATTATTACAGGTCGTCAAGATGAATCCTTGCTAGATGGCGTGGATCGCATTGTTATTTCTCCAGGTATTTCTTTTAGATATTCCCATTGTAAAAAGCAGCTCAAGCTCGCGGCATTGATGTGGTTAGCGAAGTCGAGTTAGCTTACGAAGTATCTAAATCACCTATCGTAGCTGTTACGGGTACAAATGGTAAAACTACGACTACAACCTTATTAACTAAAGTGCTAGAAGGTTCTGGAAAGCCAGTTCGCGTTGGTGGGAACATTGGCGACTCTCTTAGTGAAGTGGCCTATTCGATGCCAGCAGGCGGTTTTTTAGTAGCCGAGCTATCTAGCTATCAATTAGAGACAATTAAGCATTTTAGACCTATTGGGGCTATTATGCTCAATATTACGCCAGATCATTTAGCGCGTCATAAGACGATGGAAAACTATATTGCAGCTAAGGAACGGATCTTTGAAAACCAATTGAAATCAGATTACTTAGTTCTCAACATTGATGATTCTGTAGTGGCTGATATGGAGCATCGTGCGCCTAGTCACATTCTACAAATTAGTCAAAAACAAACTGTCGAGAATGGAGCATATTATGCTAATGGTCAGTGTTATGTAGTAAAGAACGGCGTAGCGACAGCTGTTATTGGCGATGAAGATATTCATATTCCAGGTAGTCATAATATCGAAAATATCTTAACGGTTATTGCTTTTAACCTATGCGTTAGGTGTACCTGTAGTGGAAATCCATCGCATTATTAGCGAATTTCACGGTGTAGAACATCGGTTGGAACGGGTTAAAACAATCGATGGGATTACATTCTATAATGACTCTAAGGCGACCAATGTTGATTCTGTAGTTAAAGCTTTGGAATCTTTTGATAAACCAGTTATTCTGCTGGCTGGTGGTCATGATAAAATGACACCTTTAGAAGAGTTTATGCAGCTTGTTAAAGAAAATACAAAAAGCTGTCATTTTCATGGGGGAAGCAGCAGAACGATTTGAAGCGGCTGCAAAAGAGGCTGGTGTAGAACCTATTTACCGCGCTTTATCTATGAAAGACGCTGTAGAACAAGGTTATAAATTAGCTGAGTCTGGTGATATTGTATTACTATCTCCAGCTTGTGCAAGCTTTGACTGGTACAGTTGTTTCGAAGAACGTGGTGACGACTTTAAAGCTTGTGTTCAGATGTTGCAAGAAGGGGGACACCATTAATGAAAAAAATCATTATTTCTGGTGGTGGCACTGGTGGACATATATATCCAGCAATAACTATATATAAAGGAAATCATGAAACAACACCCTGATGCAAAGGTTTTATATGTAGGGACAAAGCAAGGCTTAGAAGCTACATTAGTTCCTAAAGAGGGGATTGAGTTTACTACGATTCCCGTACAAGGTTTGCAACGTCAATTATCATTGGGTACATTAGTCACATTAGGTAAAACTGCGTTAGGCATAGTTAAAGCTAATGCTATTATTTGTAAATTTAGACCTGATGTGGTAATTGGTACGGGTGGTTATGTATGTGGTCCTATTCTCATGGCCGCTGCATTACATAACATTCCAACCTTAATCCAAGAGCAGAATGTCATTGCAGGCATTACTAATAAAATTTTGAGCCGTTTTGTTGATGTTGTAGCGATGGGCTATAAGGATGCAGCAGCATCTTTTTCTAAAGCAAAACGCGTAGTGTATACTGGTAATCCAGTTCGTCCTGAGGTGTTAGTTGACTCAAGAACAGCGGGACGCCATTATTTTAACTTAAGTGATGATACTTTCACAGTCCTCATAGCAGGTGGTTCTCGGGGGGCGCGAACCATCAATAATGCCATGATTGATGTACATAAGCATTTCCAAGGTAAAGAAGGGATTAAATTAATCCATATTACAGGCAGTGGAGAGTATGAATCTGTACTATCTCAATTGGGTATTACCGATGGGGAAGGCTTGGGTCAATCATCTTTAATTTTGCCGTATTTACATGATATGCCGAAGGCTTTAGCTGCCGCTGATTTAGCTGTGTTTTAGATCTGGTGCTATAGGTCTTGCTGAATTAGCAGTTCGTGGTATTCCATCTGTATTGGTGCCGTATCCATATGCAGCGGAAGACCATCAAACCCTATAATGCGCGTATCTTTTGTGCAAGAAGGGGCGGCTCACATGATCGTTGATAAAATGTTGAGTGCTCACGACTTAATAGGTGAAATTGAGATGTTTATGGACAACCGTGATTTGTTGGCACAAATGGGAGAACGAGCATTGCAGTTGGGCAAACCAAATGCAGCTCATGATATTGCAAAACTTGCATTATCTATTGCAAAGTAACAAGGAGAGGTTTTATGTTAGACGGTATTCACAAGATTCACCTCATTGGTATCGGTGGATCTGGCATGCGTGCTATAGCGAATATTTTAATTCAAAAAGGTTATGACGTATCTGGTTCAGATGTAGCTGAATCTACAGTTATTTCTAAGTTTAGAGAAATGGGTGCTACGGTTCATATTGGTCATAATAAAGAATATGTAAATGGTGTAGATGCTGTAGTTCGTTCTACAGCGATTCGTGAGGATAATCCTGAAATCGTTGCTGCGAAAGAACAAGGAATTACCATTTTGCATCGCTCTGATATTGTAAAAGCAGTGCTTGATGTAACGGATGGCATCGCAGTAGCAGGGGCACATGGTAAGACTTCTACTACATCTATGATTGGCCAAATTTTAGTAGAAGCCGATGCAGATCCTACAGTAATTATCGGTGGTGAAGTAGATTACCTTAAAGGCAGCAGCTGTCTTGGTAAAGGTCACTTCTCCGTTGTAGAGGCGGATGAAAGTGACGGGTCTTTCTTGAAGTTGCGCCCACATACTATCGTTATTACTAATATTGAAGATGATCATATGGATCACTACAAAACGATGGATAATTTGCTTAATGCATTCTGTGAGTTTGTAGAAACACTTCCAGAAAATGGCAAGGCCATCGTATGTGGCGACAATGAAAGTATTCGCTATGTTATGAATCGCGTAAACGCAACTTTATTACTTATGGCTTAGATGATAGTAATGATTATGTAGCTAAAAATATTCATTATGTAGATTCTACGTTGGTATACGATATATATCATAAAGGTATTAATATTGAGCGCGTTCGTTTGCGTGTACCTGGTGACCACAACGTATTGAATTCTTTAGCAGCATTTATTGTGGCTCATGATTGTTGTGGCGTAGAAGCACGTGTTATTACTAAAGGCTTAGGCAAATTTATAGGCGCAAAACGCCGTTTTGAAACGAAAGGCCATGTAGCTGGCGTGTGGGTTGTAGATGATTATGCTCATCATCCTACAGAAATTAAAGCTACTTTGAAAGCAGCAAAAGAACTTGAGAAACATCGTGTCATCTGTGTATTCCAGCCACATCGCTTTACTCGCACAAGCTTGTTAAAGGATGAATTTGCTACTGCTTTCACAAGCGCTGATGAAGTATATATGACAGATATTTATAGCTCAGGTGAAGATCCAATCCCTGGTATTGATGGGACTACGATTCCAAATGCCATCAAAGAGGCTACCGGTCAAGACGTAAATTATGTACCATCTGTTGATGATTTACCTGAAGTATTGGCAAAAGTAGTAAGACCAAATGACTTGGTTATTACAATGGGCGCTGGTTCTATCAATCAATATGGCCCAAAATTATTAGCGATATTGGAGGAAGGCTTACAATGAAAGATAAACAAATAATCGTATTGATGGGTGGTCCTTCCGAAGAAGCTGAAGTATCTCGTCGCACAGGCGCTGCTATTGCAGAAGCACTTGTGAGCAAAGGGTATAAGGCTCAAACATTAGAACTTAATCCTCGTACTGTATTGAAAGATATCGATTCCTTAGGCGGTGAAGTCGTATTTAATGCTATTCATGGTCGCTATGGTGAAGATGGTGCTTTGCAAGGCCTTTTAGAAATGGCAGAAATCCCATATACTGGCTCCGGCATCATGGCTCATGCTGTGGGCATGAATAAAAAAGTAAGTAAAGACGTATTTAAAGGCGCTAATATTCCAACTGCAAGATCTGAATCCTATAATGGTAATCTTGAATCTGCAGAGGCAATTATCGATCATATTCGTAAAGAATTTACTATTCCTGTAGTTGTTAAGTCTGCTACGCAAGGCTCCAGCATTGGCGTTACAATCGTTCGTGAGGAATCACAATTAGAAGCAGCAGTAACAGAGGCTCTTAAATATGATCCAATTCTCGTAGTAGAACAATTCCTTGATGGTCGTGAGTTTACGGTGGCTGTTTTGGATGGTAAAGCATTGTCAGTCATTGAAATTCGTCCACATTCTGGCGAATATGACTACAAGAGCAAATACACTGTAGGTGCTACAGAATACTTGGTACCAGCACCTATTAGCGACGAAATGACTGCTGAAATGCAACGCATTGGGGAACTTGTGTATCGCGAGGTGCAAGGCAGTGGGGTTATTCGTGTAGATATTATGACAGATCATGCAGATAAAATGTATGTTCTTGAGTACAATACCGTTCCTGGTATGACGGCAACGTCTTTAGTACCAAAAGCAGCTAATGAAATGGGAATTGATTTCCCTACATTATGTGAAAAAATTCTATTAACAGCTAGTATAGGGAAATTTTAAAAGCTAAATAGAACAGAAGGAGTTATCTATGGATGATAAGCAGAACCATCCATCCAGCTCTGGGGAGATGCAGTCTTCTACACCTGTTCAAGACGAACGGGCTGTATTTAGAAAACGAGTGTTAAAAATCGGTGGTGCAGTTACTCTCGTGTTGGTGGGGTTGTTTACACTACCTATTCCTTTTGGATCCTTAAAGATTACGGGTTCGGATAAGGTAACTGTACAAGATGTAATGGTGGCAGGTGATATACATGAACCTGTCAATATTTTGCAAATTAGTACAGAAAAATTGAAATCTAGATTGGCAAAGGATTTACGGGTTGAAGAGGCCCAAATACGATATCAATTGCCACTGACTATGGAGGTTCACATTGTAGAACGTAAGGCCGTTGCTGTAGTACCGGCCCAGTTCGGATACTTAACTATTGATAGTAAAGGTCAAGTTATCGCATCAGAACCAGCTATACAAGACACATCTGTACCAATGATTTCTGGTGTGAAAGCTGGAAATATTTTATTAGGCGATACAGTTGTAGATAAGCCGATTCTAGCGGCTCTTGAGTATTTGAATTCTCTTGATGAAAATACGTTCAAGAATATTGCAGAGGTTAATATTGGTGATCCTGATGCGATTATGGCTTATACCGTATCTGGTGTACAGATTCGCTTAGGTGATGGTAAAGACTTACCTAAAAAGGCAGAGCTAACACAGTCGATGTTACAAGATATTAAGAAAACTCATGGTAATGTACAGTATATAGATGTTAATATTTCATCACCGTACATTAAGACTGATGTAATTCCTGAAGGAAAGAAACATCAAAATGGGGCACCGACTACGGAAACTTCATCTACTAAGAAAGATGATACAAAACAAGATAAACAAGGTCATGTTGAAGATAAAAGGTAGATGATTGTCGTGAGACACGAACGGTGGGCAATAGCCTTAGTCAGTTGTATATTAGGGTTTATGGTTGTAACTCAATATAAAATGACACAAGATAATATAGAAGAAAACATTCGCTTGCAACGGGCTGGTGATTTAGCCGTTCAACTACGTGAAGCCCAAAGCGAGGCAGGATGCTTTTATTGAAGCAAATAGAAACGCTTAAACAAAATGGTACTACTACAGACGTTAAAGTTGATGAACAGCTCATGATGAGAGCGGCCTTAACAAATGTTAAAGGTTCTGGAGTTAGCGTGTTGATCGAAGATAGTTTAAAACCAATTCAAAGTGGTGAAAATCCTAACTTATTTGTAATTCATGATGAAGATATTTTACGTATCGTTAATGAGTTACGCGCTGGTGGGGCTGAGGCGATAGCTATTAATGATCAACGGTTGATTGGTACATCAGAAATACGTTGTTCCGGTCCTACTATTACAGTTAATGGGAAAGTCTTTGGGGCTCCCTTCGTTGTAAAAGCTATTGGTGATCCTAAAACGTTAAACTCTGCGCTTACTATGCGTGGTGGCGTAGTCGATTCGCTTAAACATTGGGGGATTAAAGTAACTATCAAGGAAGAGAATGAGATAGCTATTCCCAGCTTTTACAGGAACCTTCCGAGAAGAACATATGAAGCCTAATGAGTTAGGAGGTAAAGAATGAATATTTATATCTTTGCCATCGCTGGGCTCATTGTAGGGGCTATATTAGGTTGGATAGCACCATTTCATATTCCTATCAGTTACGCGAACTATACATCTGTAGCGGTTCTGGCAGCGTTGGATGCAGTGTTTGGCGGTAGTCGAGCTGCATTGGAACGAATTTTTGATCTTAGTAATTTTGTGATTGGGTTCTTTTTCAAATGTAGTTTTTAGCTGTTATTCTTGTATATGTAGGCGACCCTAATAGGTATTAATTTATATTATGTAGCTCTCATTGGGTTTGGGTTGCGAGTATTTATTAATGTAGGTGCTATACGCAAGATTATTATGACTAAGCGATTCTAATAAATCACATTCTATATAGTGGAAAGTTTTCAAATTTTAGTGTAAAATAAATGTAATTGTTATAAGATAGTCAGTATATAAATCGATACATTGGGACGTATATTGATACGATAAATAACGATAAGAGGAGGAAGTTCAATGTCTGATTTTGCAAATATTAAAGTTATCGGTGTTGGTGGCGGTGGTAACAACGCTGTTAATCGCATGGTAGATAACCAAATTAAAGGTGTTCAATTCTTAGCAGTTAATACGGAAAACCAAGTGCTTGAATTGTCTAAAGCAGATGTAACAATTCAAATTGGTGAAAAAGTAACTAAAGGTCTTGGCGCGGGTGCTAATCCACAAGTTGGTGAAGAAGCTGCTCAAGAAAGTCGCGAAGAAATCATCAAAGCTCTTGAAGGTGCTGACATGGTATTCGTAACTGCAGGTATGGGTGGTGGTACTGGTACTGGTGCTGCTCCAATCGTTGCAGAATGTGCTAAAGAAGTTGGTGCATTAACTGTAGGCGTAGTAACTAAACCTTTCGCGTTCGAAGGTAAACGCCGTCGTGCTGCCGCAGAAAAAGGTATTGAGTTCTTGACTCAAAAAGTCGATACAATTATCGTTATCCCTAATGACAAACTACTACAAGTTGTTGATAAAAAATGTACTATTACTGATGCATTCAGTAAAGCCGATGATGTTCTTCGCCAAGGTATTAAAGGTATTTCTGACTTGATTCAAATTCCTGGTTTGATTAACCTTGACTTTGCTGACGTTAAAACTATCATGACGGAACAAGGCGAAGCTTTGATGGGGATTGGTGTTGGTGAAGGTGAAAACCGCGCTGTTGATGCTGCTAAAAATGGCTATTAACAGCCCATTGTTGGAAACTTCTATCGATGGTGCAAAAAGGCATTTTGCTTTAACATTTCTGGTAGCTCCGATTTGAGCATCTTTGAAGTTAATGAAGCAGCTGAAATTATTTCTGAAGCAGCAGATCCTGATGCTAATATTATCTTCGGTTCTGTTATCGATGAAAGCTTGGGCGATAAAGTACAAATTACAGTTGTTGCAACTGGCTTCAATTCTAGTGCAAAAAGTGTACCAGAATTCGGTAAAACAACGACTACATCTCGTCCAGCATCCACTACAAATTCTAACAGTGGTATCCCTGATATCCCTGTTTTCATGAAACGCTAATTTATAGAGTGTATAACTATAACATCTGTAAATAGTAACTTAGTAAGACATACCAGTGGGTATGTGTATAGGAGGTACAAATGAAGAAATTAGTATTATTAACTCTAGTAGCAACAGTTGTAGCAGGTAGCGCATTTGCAGCAGCACCTGTAACAAAAATTAGCGATGGTTCCACTAAGGTACAAGCTGATTATGCATTTAAACAACATGTATCCAAAGGTGGCGGTCACAGCAACGATGGTTTCGGTGTTTCTTTGCAACACGATCTTTCCGATAAAACTGCAGTACAATATTCTTATGATAAAGTAAATGCAAAAAATGGTGATATCAAAGATCATCAATTAGCATTAGTTTACAAAGTGCATCCAAACGTAAACGTTTATGGTGCAGGTACTGCAATTCGTACAAATGACACTGAACTAGGCTTCCAAGCTGGTGTTATCGGTCATGTACCTTTGACAGACAAAGTAAACGGCTTTGCTAAAGCTGGTTGGGGCAACGATATTAAGCAAACTTACCAAGTAGGTGCTCAATACGAAGTACGCCCTGATATCGATTTAAATCTATACTATGGCTATGATAAATATAGCGTAGATAGCAACGATAAAACTGCAAAAGGTTTACACGCAGGTGTAGGCTACTCCTTCTAAGGAACTGGGGGACCACTCTTATGAGTGGTCCTTTTTTGTTATAAATTTACTGTTTTTTGTATATTATTAATTTTGAATCCTTTGTATAGGATATTTGATATATTCTATACAAAGCTTATTTAATGATTAAATTGATTGTAATTAGTAAAATTTCTTATGTATACAATATATTTTATGAATACACGTTGTATAATTAAAGCAGTTTAGGTATTATAAATGTGTAATATTCATTTTAGATAGGATGGTGTAAGTTATGACAAGTGTTGCTGCAAAGCATGCAAAAGGGAAAAAATTAAAAGACGTGATCTTTGTTACTGCTGGACAAGCATTAGCTGATGCTAAAGAAAATGGTCGCGAGAACGTTGTAAACGGTACTTTAGGTGCTATTCATGATGAAGATGGCAAATTTAGTTTTTCTCAAAACCGTTAAAGAAGAATATTTGGGTCTTTCTGACACTGAACATATTGGTTATGCTCCAATTGCAGGTGTTCCAGAGTTTTTAGCAGCTGCAGAGAAAGAATGTTTTGGTAATTCTCGTCCAGAAGGTCACATCCGTAGCATCGCTACAGCTGGTGGCACTGGCGGTATCCATCACTTAATTCATAACTATACTGAGCCTGGTGATGAAGTGTTAACTGCTGACTGGTACTGGGGTGCTTATAAAGTAATTTGTAGCGACATTGGTCGTACACTTGTAACGTACTCTTTATTTGATGAGCAAAATAACTTTAATCACGAAGCATTCAAAAATCGTGTAAACGAATTAGCAGCAAGACAAACAAATGTAGTAATCTTGTTTAACACACCGGGTAATAACCCAACTGGTTACTCTATTGAAGACAAAGATTGGGACTCCATCCTTAATTTCTTGAAAGAACTTGTTGCGATTGGTCGTAATAATGTCATCATTGGTATTGATGTGGCATATCTTGACTTCTCTGGTGATAGAGAGGAAGTACGTGGATTCTTTAGCAAATTTGGTCACTTGCCAAAAGCTATCCTTACATGTGTGTGCTATAGCTTGTCTAAAGGCTTTACTATGTACGGTCAACGTGTAGGTGCTATGATTGGTATTTCTGATGATGAAGAAATCGCTGATGAATTCTTAGAAATTAACAAAAATACTAGCCGTGCAACATGGTCTAATATTTGTCGTCCTGCAATGCGTACAATGGCAAAATATTGTGGCAGATCCTGTTAAATTTAAAAAGCCTATGAAGAGGAGCGTAATAGCTATTACCAATTGATTCGCGATCGTGCTGACATCTTCAAAGAAGAAGCCGCACAAGTAGGTCTTCCTATGTTGCCTTACCGCGGTGGTTTCTTCATTACAATTCCTACAGATTCTGCTAATGCTATCTGCGAAGAATTGAAGAAAAGAACATGTTTATGTTATTGCTTTAGCTAAGGGTATTCGTGTGGCTGCCTGTGGTATTCCCTAAATTCCAAATGACAGGACTAGCTGACAAAAATTTATAATGCTCATGAAACGCCTCGGCAAATTATAATAGATAATTAAAACTTATACAAAAATCCACTTGATACTTGTATCAAGTGGATTTTTCTTATATTAGTGAATATCTTTATGTTCTTTTATGTCTTTGTCAGCTTGTTTAGCCAAGTTTTCGAGCGCTTGTTTAGGAGCTGTTCGTTCACCTGTTTCAGGATCCACGAATTCAACGCGGTCCAATGTATCTGTGATTTGGCCTCGAATAAAAGCTTAAGTAAATTTCGTATAGTTCTTTTTTTCTGCTAATTCCTCTGGCGTTAATTCTTGACCGGATTTTTTTCTTTGCTGCTAGTTCATTTATGCGTTTTAATGTATCGTTAATGTTACTCATATTGACCTCCTGTATTCTATATTAGAATAATATCATTTATTATAACATAGAACAAAATGAATACGTATGGTAAGATATAAGTTGTACGCGTCTGTACTTTCACAAGTGAGAAAGGAGAGCTGTATGCGTGTAACAAAAGCAATAAAGGCAGAGCAATTAAAACTATTACAAGAGCATTATTTTTGATGCAAAACCTGCCCTTGAGTATACAAATGAATTTGAATTATTAGTAGCTGTTGTTTTGTCCGCTCAATGTACGGATGAACGGGTAAATATCGTAACTAAACGATTGTTCCCTGAATTAAATCATCCAGCTAAGATGTTGGCTATTGGCGTCACTAAGCTAGAAACTCTTATTAAGGATTGTGGTCTTTATAAATCGAAGGCTAAAAACTTGATTGCTACATGCCAGATTTTAGTTGACCAATATCATGGAGAGGTACCTCGTGAGTTTGATCAACTCGTTGAATTGCCTGGTGTAGGTCGCAAGACAGCGAATGTGGTAGTATCAGTACTGTTTGGTACACCAGCCATTGCGGTAGATACTCATGTCTTTCGTGTATCAAATCGACTAAAAACTAGGTATTGCAAAGACGCCAGAAGAGATGGAGTTAAAATTGCAAAAGGCTATTCCAAAAAGAGGATTGGTCTGCTGCACATCACTGGTTAATTTATCATGGTCGTAAAGTATGTAAGGCTCGCAAGCCTTTATGTGACGACTGTTTCTTAAATCATCTATGTCCTTCTGCAGGAAAGGTTTAATATGAAAGCAAATAACGAAGAATTTATCACCCTTTGTGCATCTAATGGTATTGAAGGTATCGATATTGTAAATGAATTAATGCGTTTCAATGTATTAGATCAATTGATTTCTAGCAATGCTAGTTCCCGTGAGTGGGGCGTAACACCAGAGGATTTATATGCCTTGGCTGAGAAATCTACAGTTGAGTCCTTTGGTTCTGTGCCATATGATTTGAATACATTCCAAAATCTATATGGTCCTTCTTTTAAGGTTGAACTCTTTGATTTCATCAGCGATACCGGTATTTTGGATGGTCTAGATGTAGGCACTATTTGGGAAACTCCTGTTCGTGAAAGTATTGAAGCTCATAGCAAAACAGGGGAGCTTGTTCTTTACGCCTATGTAGAAGAATATGCTGGTATGGTAGAAGAAATTCTTCAATCTTATGAAGATAAAAAGGTTGTTCTCTACACAGCATCTCCAGTATGCTATAGCATCTTATCTCGCCTATATCCAATGGCTCAAATCATTAATCATTGGCCACATCGCAGTTACTTTGACCATATCTTTACAGGTACTGTGGGTATGTTCCAATCTTCTGAAGATATTGTAGAAGAAGTGGCTAATGGTTTACATAACTTGGTGCCAGAAGGGACTGCGCAATTGTTCTTACCTGCTACGATGGCACAAAATCAATTGGGCTTAAACAATATGGCCTTACAATTCTTTTTGAACCAAAAACGTGTGGAAGTTATTCGCGAGTGGACTCCTTTAGGCGCCTATGAAATTGTATACGGTAAATATGATGTTAAAAAGATGCGCGTTGGCCTTCGTGAACGTGTAGGGAATGAGTGGAAGGCGATTAATTATATTCCATTGCCTCATGGTGTATTTGCTCAATTACCAGTATTTACAGTGTTGAATTATGGCTTATCTTTGCGCTCTATTTCATTGCCAGGTGGTCAAACCGATGTGGCGTTAGGTCAAGATGGTATTTACTGTATCGATAGTCGAGTATCTGAATTAGGTCGCAATGCTCTAGTTGAAAGTGGAGCATACTTCCTTACTTTCAAACGTCATACAGATCATGTAGACGTAGATATTACGACAGAAGCGCCTACAGATGATGTATACTGGATGTTCCCTGACGCAGAACTTGCTTATATGTGGTATGCGTACTTCTGCAGTACCATTGGTCAAACATTGATTCAAGAAATTTCTATGCTTGTGCAAACAGCTGAATCCTTCGGCTATATGCTTAGCAGCGTACGTCGTCGCGTTTTAGATGTAAAAGATGAAGCTCAATTAATTGAATCTGTTCAGGCTGCAGATGAAGCGTATATTAACGCTGTGACAGCAGCAACAGAGAACTGGAAAGAAACAGTAGATACATTAGGGGCTCAAGTTATGCCTCCTACAACATCTATTGATATTGAAGATTACAGCGATTATAAAAACTAATTGTAAAACTTAAGCTTTTAGTTTAAAATATATCGTATCCTAAAAAATATGAACTACTAAATATAGTAGGTATGAAACATACTACACGCATGTGTAAGAAAGGAGGCACCATGGCAGTTATCAATTTTGAAATCTTCAAAGTTATCGGCACTTTGTCTGAAGATAAAGATGGTTGGAAAAAACAATTAACATGTACTAGCTGGGGCAAATATAATCCTAAGTTTGATCTTCGCGCTTGGGATAGTGAATATACAAGCATGAAAAAGGGTATTACTTTGTCTTTAGAAGAGCTTATTGCGTTGCGCGATATTCTCAACGAAAGCGACTTGGAGACTATCCTAGCTGAGTCTATTGAAGAAAAACAAGCATCCAAGGAATAGTATTGGCAACTTGCATTTGTACAAGTGTCATGCTATAATCTATAAGAATAATATTGATTGTCGGAAAGAGGTGTATAGAATGAAACAAGGTATTCATCCAGACTATAAAGAAGCTACAGTAACTTGCGGTTGTGGCAACACATTCAAAACTGGCTCTGTAAAAGAAGACCTTCGTGTAGACGTTTGCTCCAAATGCCATCCGTTCTTCACTGGTCAACAACGCGCAGCTCAAGCTCGTGGTCGTATTGAACAATTTAACAAACGTTACGGCAAATAATTTGTCATGTAATGTAGCATCTATTGGCAGGGCTATGGGCTCTGCCTCTATTTGTTTATGAGAGGAGCTCTTGTGAACACAGAACGTATTAAAAAGTTTGTCGGTGGACAAGCTGTGATCGAAGGTGTCATGATGAGAGGCCCTGGCTATACGGCAACAGCTGTACGTGAGCCAGCAGGCACTATTGTAGTTCAAAAAGAGGCTACAAAATCTATTGCTGACACATATCCAATTTTGAAAAAACCATTTCTTCGTGGCTGTGTAGCTCTCTATGAATCTCTAGTGATTGGCATGAAGGCATTGTCCTTTTCCGCCAAGGCAGCTGGTGATGAAGAGGAGGAAATGTCTAATAGTGAAATTGCCATAACCATGGTTATTTCCACAGTCTTTGCGATAGCTGTATTTTTGGCTTTGCCAACATTTATCGTAAAATTTATTCCTGGTGTACAGGATAATCATGTAGTATTAAATCTCATTGAAGGTGTCATTCGTTTAGTGCTATTCTTGCTCTACATTTGGGGGATTGGTCTTACGAAGGATATTCAACGAGTTTTCCAATATCATGGGGCAGAGCATAAAACAATTCATACCTATGAATTAGATTTGCCTCTTACCGTAGAAAACGTTCGTCAACAAAGTCGGTTACATGCTCGATGCGGTACAAATTTCTTGCTCATCGTTATGGTGGTGAGTATCTTTGTATTTGCCTTTTTAGGTTGGCCTAATTTGTTAGAACGTATTCTGAGCCGCGTACTGCTTATGCCCGTAGTAGCAGGTATTGCGTACGAGGTCATTCGTCTTGCTGGACGCAGTGAGCATTCCTTTGTGAAAGCCATCATTAAACCAGGTCTTGTATTACAATACATGACCACACGTGAACCAGAAGATGATCAAATTGAAGTAGCTATACGTGCTCTTGAAGAGGTTCGTCCTCCTGAGAGTGATGCATATGAAGAGGAATAAACATGTTAGTAGATAAATTACAAGTTATTGAAGATAAATTTATGGACCTTGAGCAGCGCATCAGTGACCCTGAAATCATTGCTCGCCAAGATGAATGGCGTAAATTGACACGTCAACATTCCCAATTATCTGAAACAGTTGAAACATTCCGCACTTATAAAAAGTATTAGCTGGCCTTGATGAAGCTATGGAAGTTATCGAAGATAAATCTTTGGATGAAGAATTCCGCGAAATGGCTCAAGAGGAATTAAAAGAGTTAAAACCTCAAAAAGAGGAATTAGAAGAGAAGTTACAAATCCTCTTATTGCCTAAGGATCCTAATGACGATAAGAATATTATCATTGAGATTCGCGGTGGTGCTGGCGGTGACGAAGCAGCCTTATTCGCAGGCGATTTGTTCCGTATGTACACAAAATATGCGGAAAGCCAAGGGTGGCGTTGTGAGATTATCGATGCCAACGAACCTGAACTAGGTGGCTTTAAAGAGGTTATTTTCTCTGTAGAAGGCGAGAATGTATACTCTAAGATGAAATTTGAATCTGGTGTACATCGTGTACAACGTGTACCTGCTACAGAAACACAAGGTCGTGTACATACGTCTACAGTTACAGTAGCTGTATTACCAGAGATGGAAGATGTCGATATTGAAGTTAATGAAAAAGATTTAAAAATCGACACTTACCGTGCCAGTGGTGCAGGCGGTCAGCACATTAATAAAACTGAATCTGCCGTTCGTATTACTCACTTACCAACTGGTATTGTTGTAGCATGCCAAGACCAACGTTCTCAGCTTAAAAAAATAAAAGATAAAGCGATGCGCGTATTGCGTGCTAAATTACAAGACCAAGCTGAACAAGAGGCGCAAGCTAGTATGGCAGCAGATCGTAAGAGCCAAGTTGGCACTGGTGACCGTAGTGAACGTATTCGTACGTACAACTACCCACAAGGTCGCGTAACAGATCACCGTATTAACTTAACACTTTATAAACTAGACGCTGTATTAAATGGCGATCTTGATGAAGTAATTCAAGCCTTAAATGCTGCTGACCAAGCGGCAAAAATGCAGGAGGCTAATACAAATGCATAAGGAGATTTGGACAATCGGTCGTATTCTCCAGTGGACAGAGCAGTACTTTCAAAGCAAGGAGATGGATACACCTCGACTTGATGGGGAAGTACTGCTTTCTCACGTTTTAGGTAAAGATCGTATTTATCTATATACTCACTATGACCAACCTCTAATTCAAGAGGAGCTAGATGCCTTTAGACCGCTTGTACAACAAAGAGCTAAGGGATATAGCGTAGCATCTATTACGGGGCAAAAGGACTTTATGGGCCTTACCTTTAAGGTGAACGATAAAGTTTTAATTCCGCGACCTGATACGGAAACATTGATTGAACATGTACTAGATACGTATTCTGAAGATTGCACTATACGTATTCTTGATGTATGTACTGGTCCAGGGACGATATTGCTAAGTTTATTACATTATTTGCCAAATGCAGTAGGTGTAGGGTTAGACATCTCTACAGATGCTTTGCCACTAGCTAGAGAGAATGCAGACTCCTTTAACTTAACTGAACGAGTTGAATTTAAAGAATCTGATATGTTTTCAGCTTTGCGTGGAACGGATGAGAAATTTGACCTCATCGTTTCTAATCCGCCATATATTCGTACTGGTGATGCAAAGATGTTGTCTCAAGATGTGTTAAATGAGCCTCATATTGCGTTATTTGGTGGAGAGGATGGACTTGTATTCTATCGTATTCTCGCCAGAGAATGTGGTGCTTATTTAGAAACTAATGGTCGCATAGCCTTTGAGGTTGGCTATGACCAAGCTGAGGCGGTAAGAAAACTATTAGAAGCAACCGGTCAATATTCAAATATTCAATTTATAGCTGATCTAGGTGGACATAATCGCGTAGTTACAGCTGTGTATGAGGGCTAATATGGATACTAAAATTATTACAAATCCATCAGAACAAGATATAGATATGTTAGCTCGTGCATTACGCAATGGTGAATTGGTATCTATACCGACAGAAACTGTATACGGTTTGGGTGCCAATGGTCTTGATCCAGAGGCGATGGATAAAATCTATGCTGCCAAAGGCCGTCCATCAGATAATCCGCTGATTTTGCATATTCCCAATAGTGAAAGTATTAAACCATTAGTCACTGAAGTTTCTACAACGGCTCAAGCCTTGATGGATAATTTTTGGCCAGGACCTTTAACGATTACACTACCTAAGTCTGATTTAGTGCCAGACCGTGCAACAGGTGGATTACCTCGTGTAGCACTTCGCTGTCCTGATCATGATGGATGTCGCGTGTTGTTACAGCGTGCAGGTATACCTATAGCAGCGCCAAGTGCTAATATTTCAGGCCGTCCCAGTCCCACAACGGCTCAAGATGTATATAACGATATGAATGGTCACATTTCTTATATATTAGATGCTGGTCCTTGCATAATCGGAGTAGAGTCTACCGTAGTAGAAGTGCATGACGATAAAGTTATTATTTTACGACCAGGTGGTATTACAAAGGCACAGCTAGAAACTGTTGTTTCTACTGTGGAGTACGATACAGCCTTAGTAAGTACTGAAACTAAACCTAAGGCGCCTGGTATGAAGTATACACATTATGCTCCTGATGCACCTATGACTGTTGTCGTTGGTACTCCAGAATCTGTAGCTAATACGTTTAATGAACTTTCTAAAGGTATAGAAGGGCCTATTGGCTGTTTAGTAAGTCATGAGACCTATGAGCTTATTAAAGATGATTCGCGTTTCATGTGCCATTGTTTTGGACATCATGGAGATGCACTAGCATTAGGCCATGACTTTTATAAAAGCCTATTACATTTTAACGAAAATCATGTTACCCTAATCTTAGCAGAAGGTGTGAATGATGACGGTTTTGGCGTTGCCATTATGAACCGAATGGAAAAAAAGCATCCGGTCATCATATCATTTTATAAGTAAATTTTCTAACATTATAAATGTCCACTGATAATAGAAATATGTCTTTACATATTGGATATTTTTGCTATAATGTATAAAGTAATCACAAAATGTGATTAAGTAAGGATGTTATTATGAATATTTTATTTGTATGTACCGGTAATACTTGCCGTAGTCCTATGGCAGAAGGAATTACACGGGCCCTTGCAGCGGAGCAACATAAGGATGTAACGACTGTATCAGCTGGCCTATTTGCCGCTTATGGAGCAAAGCCAACTGAACAAGCCGTTGTAGCTGTCCGTTCCATTGCTGATATTTCTGACCATGAATCGAGACCATTAACTATGGAGCTCGTCAATGCAGCAGATCTAATCATCGGTATGACGAAAGATCATAAATCCGTACTACTTCGCCAATTCCCGTTTGAGGAAGGTAAAATCAAAACGATTTCCGAGTGGGGTGGTCAAGATGGTGATGTTACTGACCCATATGGCGCTGATCAAATCATATATAATCAATGTGCGGAGCAAATTTATCATTTAGTTGAGGAAGGCCTTAAAACAGCCCCTCAGAAAGCATAGGAGATGATATTATGAAGGTTGCAATCGGTTGTGATCATGGCGGATTGAATTTAAAAGCATCCGTTAAAGAAGTATTAAGTGCATTGGGACATGAAGTAGAAGATTTGGCTGTCATACAGCGGAATCTTGCGATTATCCAGATATTGCCGTACCTGTAGCAAATGCAGTCGTGTCTGGTAAAGCAGATCGAGGTATTCTAATTTGTGGTACTGGCATTGGTATTGGTATTGCAGCAAATAAGATAGCGGGCATTCGAGCTGCTCTTTGTCATGATACATTCTCTGCACACGCATGTCGTGAACATAATAATGCCAATATCCTTACAATGGGGGAGCGCGTTATTGGTCCTGGCCTTGCTAAAGATATCGTTACCATTTGGATGGCAACGGAATTTGAAGGTGGTCGTCACGAACGCCGTGTTGAGAAAATTAAAGCATTAGAGAAATAATACATCATTACCTATAGATATTCGTTTTGTACGAGGAGGATACTCATGAGTTTCTTAGAAAAACAAGACCCTAATATTCAAGCTGTTATCAATCAAGAATTGGCACGTCAACGCGATAAATTAGAAATGATCGCTTCTGAAAACTTTGTTTCTCAAGCAGTAATGGAAGCTCAAGGCAGCGTATTAACTAACAAATATGCAGAAGGGTATCCTGGCAAACGCTATTATGGCGGTTGTGAAAATGTTGACGTTATTGAAACATTGGCTATCGAACGAGCAAAACGCTTGTTTGGCGCTGAACATGCTAACGTACAACCTCATTCTGGCTCCCAAGCTAACTTTGGTGTGTACTTTGCATTATTGCAACCTGGCGACACTATCGTGGGTATGAACTTGTCCCACGGTGGTCATTTGACTCATGGTTCTCCAGTTAACGTATCTGGTACATATTTCAATGTAGTACCTTACGGTGTAGATGCAGAAACACAACAAATCGACTATGATGAATTCCGTAAAATTGTATTAGAAGCAAAACCTAAATTGATTATCGCTGGTGGCAGTGCATATAGCCGTCAAATCGACTTCAAGAAAATGGCTGAAGTAGCTCACGAAGTAGACGCTATCTTTATGGTAGATATGGCTCACTTTGCAGGTCTTGTAGCTGCGGGCTTACATCCAAATCCTGTAGAATATGCTGATATCGTAACTACTACAACTCATAAAACATTGCGTGGGCCTCGTGGTGGTTTGATTCTTTGCAAAGAAAAAAATATGCTAAAAGCAATCGATAAATCTATCTTCCCTGGTATCCAAGGTGGTCCTTTGATGCATGTTATCGCTGCTAAAGCTGTTGCCTTAGGCGAAGCATTACAACCTGAATTCAAAGTATATGCGCAACAAATTATCGACAATGCAAAAGCATTGGCTGCAGCATTGCAAGATAAAGGCTTAACAATCGTTTCCGGTGGTACAGATACTCACGTTATGCTTGTAGATGTTCGTAGCACTGGCTTAACAGGTAAAGAAGCAGAACACTTACTCGATGAAGTAGGTATTACATGTAACAAAAATACAATCCCATTCGATCCAGCTAGCCCATTTGTAACAAGCGGTATCCGTCTTGGTACGCCAGCGCTTACAACTCGTGGTTTACAAGTGAAAGATATGGAAGAAATTGCTGATATTATTTCAGCAGTTCTTAAAAATCCTGAAGATAAAGCTGTTCATGAAGAAGCTAGCAAACGCGTAGCTGCACTTTGTGAAGCGTATCCATTGTACTAATCTAATAGATTAATGACAGTCATTACATATTCATAGGCCCACAAGTCTATAAGTAATATAAAAGGGATGTGCCTTGTCACATCCCTTTTAATATTTTTTTATGGCACTATTTTTACATTCTATGATAGAGTTAATATGATAGTTAAATTGCTACAAAGAGATACGTATATTGTTTTATAGGAGGACAGTCATGAAAGTTAATGTTATGACACATCCGTTGATTCAACACAAAGTTACATTGATGCGTGATGTACAAACAGGGTCAAAAGACTTCAGACAACTACTTGATGAAATTACTATGTTGATGGGGTATGAAATTACACGCAACTTACCACTTGAGGATGTAGAGGTAGAAACACCATTAATGAAAATGACTGGTAAACGTATTGCAGGTAAAAAATTAGGTATTATTCCAATTCTTCGTGCTGGCCTTGGCATGGTAAATGGTATGCTTAGCTTAATTCCAACTGCAAAGGTTGGTCATATCGGCTTATACCGTGATCCTGAAACTTTAAAACCAGTAGAATACTACTGCAAATTGCCAACTGATGTAAGCGAACGCGATTTCATCGTAACTGACCCAATGCTGGCAACTGGTGGTAGCGCAGCAGCAGCTATTACTTTGTTAAAAGAAAAAGGTGCTCAACACATCAAATTGATGTGCCTCGTAGCGGCTCCAGAAGGCGTTGAAGTTGTAAATAAAGAACATCCTGATGTGCCTATTTACGTAGCAGCACTTGATGAAAAACTCAATGATCATGGTTACATCTTGCCTGGTTTAGGCGATGCTGGTGACCGTATCTTCGGTACAAAATAAATTAAAATAAACGACATACTTTTAGGCATAAAACTTGTATTAAATTGCCTCAAAAGTATGTCGTTTTCTGCTATTTAGGGTTGAATAAAATTCACATAGGGTATAAAATAAATGTGTAAAGGTATTTTTTTTTTTAGGTGGGACGAATTTTGTTCACATGGGACGAAAAACGATTCATACAATCCCAACGGGTAAAGGAGGGACCCGATGAACGAGTTTCTAATGATATGTGAACGTATTGTTCCTGAAATCGTTAGCGTATTAAAGGAGCGATACAAGATACTAAACCACCTTGTTTATGAAGAGCCTATAGGCCGCAGGACATTAGCTACAGCGACGGACCTTCCAGAGCGAACCGTACGAAGTCATATTGAGTTGATGCGTGCAAATGGTCTAGTAGACATTTATAAACCGGGGATTTTTCTCACTGACGAAGGACAATCAATTGTTCCGAAGTTACGAAATTTTTTAAACGAACTAGATCGTATTAACGAACTAGAAAGCCGATTGACGGAAGCACTTTCCATCGATAGGGTTATCATTACACCTACAGAAGGAACGTTAATGGTTAAAAAGCTGGGCTTCGCTGCGGCAAAACTGTTACAGGAGTTATTAGAGCCTGATTCAGTAGTGGCTATTAGTGGTGGTAGCACCATGGCAGCGGTAGCGGAAGAAATGCCGATTTTACCATTTAATCCTACTGTAGTACCAGCTCGTGGTGGTGTTGGGGCGGTAGTGGAATACCAAGCTAATGTCATCGCTTCTGTACTGGCTGAACGACTTCGTGGGACTTACAAGATGCTTCATTTACCAGATGGGCTTTCACAAGACTCATTGCATATGCTCATGACTTGTGAACCGCAAATCAAGGAAATTGGAGACCTCATTAGTAGGACTGACGTATTGTTGTTTGGCATTGGTACAGCCATGCACATGGCCGATCAGCGTCACATTGCTGATGAGGTACGCAAGCAATTGGTAGATAATCATGCTGTAGGCGAGGCGCTGGGACAATATTGTGATATGGATGGCAAGTTGATTTATTCCACTAATAATATTGGTTTATCCTTGCCTGATGTAGCAAAGGTGCCAAATGTCATTGCTGTAGCAGGTGGACAAGAGAAGGCGAGCGCAATTATAGGTGTCATGCGAGCTTGCCAGAAAGGTATACTCATCATTGATGAGCAAGCCGCCGAAGGCATGCGTCAATTGTTACAAATTTCTGCCTTATAGGCGAATGAGTAGTTATAAATTTTAGTTTGAATTTGGTTAGAATTTTTTTGTTATTAGGAGGATCTAACAATGGCAGTAAAAGTTGGTATTAACGGTTTTGGTCGTATCGGTAAATGTGTAGTTCGCGCAGCGATTAATAATCCTAACGTAGAAGTTGTGGCGATTAATGCAACTGGTGATAATGAAGGTACTGCATTATTATTAAAATACGACTCTGTACATGGTACAATTCCTAACGAAGTAACATTTGATGAAGACAACATTTATGTTGATGGTAAAAATCCGCGTATTCCACGACCGCGATGCATCCAAATTGCCTTGGTCTGAAGAAGGCGTAGAAATCGTAATTGAATGTACAGGTAAATACCGCGATGCAGAAGAAGCAAAAGTTCATTTAGAACAACCTACAGTTAAAAAAGTATTGATTTCTGCTCCTGGTAAAAACGAAGACTTGACTATGGTTATGGGTGTTAACCAAGATATGTACGATCCTGCAAAAACACCACATCATCTCCAATGCATCTTGCACAACTAAACTGTTTGGCTCCATTCTGCTAAAGTATTGTGCGATGAATTCGGTATCAAACGCGGCATGATGACTACAATTCATTCCTATACAAATGACCAAAAAATTCTTGATGCACGTCATAAAGACCCTCGCCGTGCTCGTGCAGCAGCTATGTCCATCATCCCTACAACTACTGGTGCAGCTAAAGCTGTAGCTTTGGTATTGCCTCAATTGAAAGGTAAACTTGATGGTTTTGCATTGCGCGTTCCTACTCCAGACGTATCTGCTACAGACCTCGTTTGCGAACTTGAAAAACCAGCTACTAAAGAAGAAATTAATGAAGCATTCCGGAAAGCAGCAGCTGGCGAATTAAAAGGTATTCTTGGCGTATCCGATGTGCCATTAGTATCTTGTGACTTCGGTTCTGATCCTCGTAGCTCCATTGTTGACGCTGATTTAACAATGGTTATGGACGGCAACATGGTTAAAATCGTTTCTTGGTATGACAACGAATGGGGTTACTCCGAACGTCTTATCGACATGGCAGCATTCGTAGCAAGCAAAGGCTTATAATCGGGAGGCTTTGATGAAACAAACAATCGAAGGTTTACAAGTAGCTAATAAAACAGTTTTTGTTCGTGTTGATTTTAATGTTCCTATGAAAGACGGTGTCATCACTGATGACACTCGTATTCGTAGTGCTTTACCTACTATTAACTATTTAGTAGAACAAGGTGCAAAGGTTATCCTTGCTTCTCACTTTGGTCGTCCAAAAGGGGAACGTAAGCCTGAAATGTCTTTGGCACCATGTGCGAAAACATTTATCTGAGCTTATCAACAAACCTGTAGCATTCGTAGATGACTGCATTGGTCCCTAAAGTTGAAGCAGCTGTGAAAAGCATTGCAATCTGGCGATGTATTAATGCTTGAAAACTTGCGTTACCACAATGAAGAAACTAAAAATGATCCTGAGTTTGCTAAACAATTGGCATCTCTTGCGGATGTAGCCATCAACGATGCGTTTCGGTGTATCTCACCGTAATGCAGCATCTGTAGTTGGTATTGCTGACTATATCCCTATGGCAGCAGGTTTCTTGCTCAAAAAAGAAATCGACGCATTAAGTGCAGCTGTTGTGCATCCCAAAACACCTATGGCGGCAATCATTGGGGGGGCAAAAGTAACAGATAAAATTTCTGTTATTTCTAACCTTTTGCCTAAGGTTGATGTAATGATCATCGGCGGTGGCATGGCTAATGCTTTCATTAAAGCACAAGGCTGCAATATTGGTAGCTCCTTATTTGAAGAAGGTCAAGAAGCTATCGCCACAGACCTTGTTATGGAAGCTCGCGTAGCAGGTGCTAAATTGCTAACACCTATCGATGCTGTAGTAGCAGATGCTTTCAGCAATGATGCTAATACTAAAATCGTTGACGTCGATCAAATTGAAGACGGCTGGATGGTATTAGATATTGGTCCTAAAACTCGTGAACTTTACGTAGAAGCATTGGTGCCAATGAAGACTATTATTTGGAATGGTCCTATGGGCGTATTTGAAATGGAAAACTTTGCAGCTGGTACGAATGCAGTAGCGAAAGCTGTAGCTGAATCTGATGCGATGACTATCGTTGGCGGCGGCGACTCTGTAGCAGCCATTGAAAAAAGTGGCTTGGCAGATAAAATTAGCCATATCTCCACAGGTGGTGGTGCATCTTTAGAATTCCTAGAAGGCAAAATCCTACCAGGTATTGCTGCATTGTCTGAGGCATAATATGAGAAAACCTATTATTGCAGGAAATTGGAAAATGAATGGCACCATTGCGTCTGGATCAATTCTGATCGAAGCGTTTAACAGCGTGTTACAAGATATGGAATTATCCTGTGATGTAGTTGTTTGCCCGCCTTTCACAGCTATTGAGCGTGCTGTAGCGCTAACGCGTAACACAGCGATTGAGGTAGGCGCACAAACTATGGATTATCATGATGCTGGTGCGTTCACTGGTGAAATTTCACCACTTATGCTTACAGAGGTAGGCGTTAATTATGTCATTATCGGTCATTCTGAGCGCCGCGAATATTATGGCGAAACAGATGAGACGGTAAATGCCAAAATTAAGAGTGCATTCCATCATAATTTAAACCCCTATTGTCTGTGTTGGTGAAAGTTTAGAACAACGTGAAGCTGGTCATACTCTTGATTGGATTACATCTCAACTAAAAGGGGCATTTGGCTGATATTTCCTAAAGAACAAGTGAGTCAACTCATTATTGCGTACGAACCAATTTGGGCTATTGGTACTGGCAAGACCGCAACAGCTGAACAAGCTGAAGAGGTGTGTAAAGCCATTCGCGATTACATTCGTTCTTTATATGATGATGAAGCCGCTGATGCCGTGCGTATCCAGTATGGCGGTAGCGTTAAATCTGAAAAATGCACTAGAAATTCTAGGAGAACCAAATATTGACGGTGCTCTTGTAGGCGGTGCATCCCTAGTAGTTGATGAATTTATTGATATTATTAAAGCGGCGAATCAAGTAAGCGCTTAATATGAGGTTAGAAATGGCTAAATTAGAGGCTCCCGTAATGCTAGTCATCTTAGATGGCTTTGGCATGGGGGATCAATCCGATACAACCAATGCTGTAGTACAGGCGAAGCCGCTCTGTTTTAATCAATTATGGGATACGTATCCACATACAAAATTGGAAGCATCAGGGCTTGCGGTAGGCCTTCCAGAAGGTCAAATGGGGAACTCTGAAGTCGGCCATTTAAATCTTGGCTCTGGGCGTATCGTGTATCAAGATTTAACTCGTATTACTAAAGACGTTGAATCTGGCGAGTTTTATAATCGCCCTGTTATGAAGGAACTATACGAAGTTGCTAAAAAACAAAGCTTACATCTTATCGGTCTAGTATCTGATGGCAATGTACATTGCTCCTTAGATCACATTAAGGCAGTCATTAAAGGGTCTCATGATCATGGTATTGAGCACGTTTATGTACATGCCTTGCTCGATGGTCGTGACGTAGCTCCTCAATGTGCGCAAGGTTATTTAGAGGACTTAGAAGCATATATGGCCGAGCTACACTGTGGCAAGATCGCTACTGTGAGCGGTCGATACTATGCAATGGATCGCGATAATCGATGGGACCGTGTTGAGTTAGCATATAATGCTATTGTACATGGTCAAGGTGAAACGGCAGATTCTGCTTGCGAAGCAGTGCAACAGTCCTACGACAAAGATGCAGCTGATGAGTTTGTTCTTCCTACAGTTATTGATGCTGAAGGGACTATCAAAGATGGAGATGCTGTTATCTTTTGTAATTTCCGTCCAGACCGTGGGCGTGAGCTTACAAAAGCCTTAGTGTTGCCTGACTTTGATGGTTTTAAACGAGAGCAACTGTCCTTGTATATGGCGACTATGACCAAGTATGAAGATGGTTTACCAGTTCATATTGTGTATGAAAAGGACATTTTATCTGAAACACTAGGCGAAGTACTAAGCGTAGGTGGCTATCGTCAATTGCGCATTGCTGAAACAGAGAAATACGCTCATGTTACGTATTTCTTCAACGGTGGTAAAGAGGAGCCATTTGAAGGTGAGGACCGCATACTTGTGAAATCTCCGCAAGTGGCAACCTATGATTTACAACCTGAAATGAGTGCTTATGAGGTAACTGATAAGGTCGTAGAAGCCATTCAAGATGAAACGTATGATATGATTATCTTGAACTTTGCAAATCCAGATATGGTGGGGCATACAGGTAGCTTTGAAGCAGCTGTTAAAGCAATTCAAGCAGTTGATACTTGCTTAGGTCGTATTGTTGAGGCTATACGCAGTAAGAATGGTCACTTGTTAATTACGGCAGACCATGGTAATGCTGAGCTCATGGTTAATCATGAAACTGGTAAGGTTCATACGGCGCATACTACAAACTTAGTTCCTTTAATTTTAATGAGTGACACACTAAAAACAGCTACATTAGAAGCTGGTAAATTATGTGATATTGCTCCTACATTATTAGACTTGGCTGGCATAGAACAACCAAGTGCCATGACAGGACATAGTTTAGTACATAAAGCATAATTTTGAGGTCTAACTTTCACTATAGTTAGACCTAATCGATACATAGCGGTGGAAGATTTTTAATAACTCCACATTAGATTTATGAGGTGATAAAATGGCAGTAATTGAACAAGTCATTGCAAGAGAAATTTTAGATTCCCGCGGTAACCCAACTGTTGAAGTTGAAGTATGTTTAGAAGATGGCACTATTGCTACAGCAGCTGTTCCATCTGGTGCTTCTACTGGTATGTTTGAAGCCGTAGAATTGCGCGATGGCGATAAATCCCGTTACCTTGGTAAAGGTGTTTTAAAAGCTATCGACAATGTAAATGCTAAAATCGGCCCTGCACTTATCGGTTATGATGCTACAGAACAAGTGGCAATCGATAACTTAATATTGAAATTAGATGGCACAGATAATAAATCTAACCTTGGTGCTAACGCAATCCTTGGTGTATCTATGGCAGTTGCTCGTGCAGCAGCTGAATCCTTAGATTTGCCATTGTTTGCATACCTTGGTGGTTTCAACGCAAAAGAATTGCCAGTTCCTATGATGAATATCTTGAACGGTGGTGCACATGCGGATAACAACGTAGATATTCAAGAGTTTATGATCATGCCTGTAGGCGCTGAATCCTTTGCAGAAGCTCTTCGCAGCTGTGCAGAGGTATATCATACATTGAAATCCGTACTTCATAGCAAAGGTCTAAGCACTGCAGTAGGTGACGAAGGTGGCTTCGCTCCTAACTTAGCATCCAACGAAGAAGCATTGGAAGTAATTTGTGAAGCTATTAAAGCGGCAGGTTATGAACCTGGTAAAGACTTTAAATTAGCTCTTGATTCTGCATCTTCTGAATTCTATGAAGATGGTAAATACAATTTAGCTGGCGAAGGTAAAGTTAAAACAGCTGCTGAAATGGTAGACTTCTACGAATACTTAGTAGGTAAATACCCAATCGTATCCATCGAAGATGGTCTTGCTGAAGAAGATTGGGAAGGCTGGAAAGTATTAACAGATCGTCTTGGCGACCGCGTACAACTCGTTGGTGACGATTTATTCGTAACTAACACAAAACGCTTAGCTCGTGGTATTGAGCTTGGTGTAGGTAACTCTATTCTTGTAAAAGTTAACCAAATTGGTACCCTCACTGAAGCTTTCGATGCTATGGAACTTGCTAAACGCGCTGGTTACACTTGCGTAGTATCTCATCGCTCTGGCGAAACAGAAGATACATTCATCGCTGACATTGCTGTAGCTGTAAATGCTGGTCAAATTAAGACTGGTGCACCAGCTCGCTCCGAACGTGTAGCAAAATACAACCAATTGCTTCGCATTGAAGAAATGTTATATGAAACAGCTCAATATAAAGGTAATGACGTATTCTACAACTTAAAAATAAGATACGTTATATCTAATAGTCCAATAAGGGCGCCCTTTGGGGCGCCTTTTTGTATGCTCAAAAAAATAGAAAAGTTTTCGCTTCGTGGATTTTTTTAAAAAAATAAAAAAGGAATTTTGGGGATGATGTCGAAACCTATAACGCCATACGCTAGTGTGAGGTAAAAACATACCGCAAGGTATTGGAGGTGACCATGTATGTAGACGTGACATTAGACGATATTATTTTGTATGCCTTAGAACATCATGTGAGCGATATTCACTTTGATCCTGTTAAAAGTGGTGTGCATGTTCGACTACGACAAGATGGACTGTTACAAAATTACATGACAGTATCTAATGAAGATGCGGAGCTTATTATTAATCGCATCAAGGTTTGTAGTTCATTAGATATTAGCGAGAAAAGATTGCCTCAAGACGGACGTTGGGCTTGGAGTCATAAAGATAAAGCCATAACAATGCGTGTATCTACTTTGCCCAGCTTATACGGCGAGACTTTAGTCTGTCGCCTTATGGGTAATGAGGGCAGTCATAAAGACCTTAAAGCTTTAGGCATGCGTACAGATATTTTTGAACACATCGGGCAATTACTAAAACGTCCTTATGGCTTATTGCTCATCTGTGGGCCTACGGGCAGTGGCAAGACGGCTACTCTATATGCCATGCTCCGCATGTTAAATTTAAAGGAAACAAAGCTCATATGTCTAGAGGACCCCGTAGAGGCTGAAATCAAAGGGGCCATCCAAATTGGTATCAATGAGAAGATTGGCTTTACCTTTGCAAAAGGCCTTAGATCTGTACTACGCCAAGATCCCGATACGATTATGATTGGTGAGATTAGGGATAAGGAGACTGCGGAGCTCGCTGTTAAAGCTGCTTTAACGGGACATCGCGTATTGTCTACCATTCACACAAATACTGCTATGGGCGTAGTAACGCGGCTCATGGATATGGGGGTAGAACCATATTTAATTCGAGCTACCTTAATGGGGGCTATTGCACAACGGTTAGTTAGAAAATTCGATGGTACAGCGTACCATGGGCGGACAGCACTCTTTGAATTTTTAGAGATTCCAGCTAATTCGGCCTGTTGGGACCAATTAGAAACACATCTATTACTATCATTAGAGGATTCTGCCCGTGAGGCCGTATCTCAGCATGTTACATCTATTGAGGAGGTGCATCGTTGTGGACTCATGCTGTAATAGTGAAAGTTTAGAAACTATTGTAGAACAAGCAATACAGTTATCATCAACAGATATTCATCTACAATGTGGACAGCCTATATACTTGCGACATGGTGATGGATTGAAGGCTACTAGCTTTGTGTGTACGACAGACTTAATCGAAGATATTTTACGGCGATGTGGTATAGCCTCCTACGAATGGCAATCCATTGATGAAGCATGCTCTTGTTGTGGTGTGCGCATTCGCGTTCATCTATATCGGGCTAATCAAACCATATGTGGTACCTTGCGCTTACTCTGTCATCAACAACTTTCACTAGATGATAACAGTGAAGGGCAACTGCTACAAAAATTATGTGAGGCCCATGATGGTTTATTGCTCGTCTGTGGTCCTACGGGCAGTGGTAAAAGCTTCACCTTAGCTTGTTGTATTGATTATATTAATCAGACAATGGAGCGTCATATCATAACCTTAGAAGACCCTATCGAGTTTGAATTTAAGCCTAAAAGATCTTTAATTCATCAAAGGCAATTAGGTGCCGATATTAAGTCTATGTCTGACGGTATTCGAGATGCCTTGCGGGAGGACCCAGATGTCATTATGGTAGGAGAACTTCGTGATCGCGAAACCTTGGAAGCTGCACTTCATGCGGCAGAGACGGGGCATCTTGTGATGGCTACTATGCATACACAAAGGGCTGTAATGGCTGTTCATCGTATGATATCTCTTTTCCCAGGAGAGCAACAAGAAGAGGTACGTAGTCAAATATCTCAAGTGTTACGTGCCGTTATATGTCAGCGACTACTAAGGTGGAATAAGAAGTTCATTACGATTCGTGATATTTTACTAAATACCCATGCAGTAGCAAATTTAATTCGCACTCGTAAGGAACCTCAAATTATTTCCATTCAAGAAACACAATTACCTATGAAAACACTAGAAATGGCTGTGAGAGATGTGAAGGCACAATATGGCTCTCAACAACAACTACATACGCTATTAGATCAACAATTATCGTAGGTGAATACATGGAGGCTTATGAATATGTCGTAAAAAATGAGAATAATGAAACAGAAAAAGGGGTGATGTGGGGCGATTCAGAACAGGAGATTGCAACACGGCTAAAACGCGATGGATACAAGATTTATAAAATATCTTTACAAGTAGAAAAGAAGAAACATAAATGGAATCATGCTATGGTGGTCGATGTAACCTATCAACTAGGATTACTGATAGAGTCTGGTGTGCCTTTACGAAGGGCTTTACAGTTACTCTGTCAGGGAAAACGAGGTTTGCTATATACGGCCTTGTATGAATCGATTGATAGAGGCCAAACCTTATCGCAAGCATTACGTAGTGAAGGTTGTCCTGCTATAGCCTTAGCACTACTAGAAAGTGGAGAGGCAGCAGGCACTTTAGGTGAAAGCTTACAATACATTTCACGTCACTACGATTGGGAACGACAACTCCGACAAAAGGTTATGAGTGCTATTTCTTATCCTATATTTCTTCTTCTCATGATGAACGTATTCTTTCTCGTTACCATCCTGTTTATCATTCCATCCTTTGAAAAGGTTTTTACTACCATGCATATTACATTACCATTGATGACGCGAGCCCTCTTTGCATTAGGACAAGGGTTAAAGGAACATCCTTTGATGGTAATAGGTATACATAGTGTTGTAATAGGTTCAATAGTATTTGCTTATAAGCAGCATAGTATGAGATGTAAAGTACATCATTGGCTTTGGCAGTTGGCTCACCGATACCAATGGAGTACTTGTGTGTACTATACGAGCATGTTGAAGGTGTGGGCTCTGTTGCTAGACTCAGGGATTTCGATTATTCATACCATGAACATTACTCGTCCCTTATGGGGCAATCTATATGGCACTAAATGTAGTGAGCAGGTGGAGGCAAAACTATTAACTGGCCATTCTTTTGAAGAAAGTTTACGCAATGGTCATATAGGGAATGATTTTATATGGCAAATGGTTTCTATTGGGGAAGAAAGCGGTGAGTTAGTAAAGATGTTAAACCATTGTGGTCACTACTATGAGTCTATACTTTCAAAATATATTGCTCGCTTAGAGCGATTATTAGAACCTGTACTATTAACTGTCATGGGCATTGGTGTAGCCGTATTAGTCGTTTCTGTTATGTATCCCTTATTTACATCTATCGCCAAACTAGGAGGGCAATAGACATCATTTTACCAGTATTAAATAGAATCGAATTGTATTACATAATGTAAAAGGAGGATATTATGAGTTCCGTTATACATATGGTTCATGGGGTTAATCATCGCTTAGAAATGTGTGGACAATGGATAGTAGAGCGATTACATATATGTCGTGTTCGAGAAGGACTTAACAAGTCGAGAAAAGGTGGTTTCACCCTTGTAGAATTAATGGTTGTCGTTGCGGTTATCGCTATTTTAGCCGCCATTGCGATGCCACAGTTCTTATCTGCCGCAGATAGAGCTCGATCTGCAAAAGAAACGGCAGATATTCAAATCATAAAAAATGCCACCCAGCTCTATATGATCGATAAGAATGTAGATACTCCACCAACAGTAGAAAATCTTTACAAAGAAGGCTATCTCACTGAACATGTTAAGACTGCAAAAGGTAAAGAATATACTATTACCTATGAAGCTGTTAGCGGTGGTACTGCAAAAGCTGTAGTTGTAACAGCACCTAGTGTACCTTAATCGACAGGTATGTATTATTTAATGAGCATATTGTTTATTAGGTACATAGTGTTTAATTTAATCGACATATAGTGTTTATTAGCCACATACATATTGATTGCCTGGTATTGGCATCGATCAAAGGTGCTTGATATATGGAAGGACAAGGTATGAAAGGGACTAGTTATGTAATAGGACTCATCGTATATATAGCATCTGTAGTGTTACCTATTCTATTATCATTGAAGGCAATATCTTTTATTCACGTTGCTTTGTATGCTGCGTTTTCACTCATCATCATAGCAGGTGCTACCATCGATATGCATTACTATATATTGCCCGATGAAGGGGCTATGGCCCTTGTACTAGGTGGAATTATATATACTTATATAAACGATAAATCTATGTTAATAACCTTATTAAGTGTTATGAGTGTGGGGGCTATTACATATGGACTTCGTCTAATGAGTCATAAAGGCTTTGGACTTGGTGATGTGAAATGGTTTTTCGTTATTGCCACATGGCTTACGCCATGGGAGATTGTATGTTTCTTTTACGTAGCCTTTTGTGTTGGTTCTCTCTATCTCTTACTAACAGGTTATCGTAATCGATACATTCCATTTGGTCCCTTTCTATGCTTTGGAGGTTGGTGCGCCTTGCATGGTGGTCTATATATGGAGGTAATATACCAATGGCTAAGGTACAACCTATAAATGGCCAGTTAGGCTCCTTACTAGCTGAGTGGATGATTACCATAAGTTTAGTATTACTTCTCATATCTATTGCCTTACCCCTTGTGACAACACCTAGTCGGTATACCTTAAATGGAGCTACTCAAGAGGTTGTGTATATGCTAAAAAAGGTTCAGCTTTGGTCCATGCTTGGACATAAGTCGAATGGGAAAGGTAGAATGCTCTTCATATTAAATAAGGATAGTTACACTATTGAAGAAGACGCCAATCATCATACGGTAAACATATCATTACCTCCTAATATTGAGAATACAAGATCTATGACTGTTATTTCCTTTTCAGCTCTTGGTTTACCTTATGACGGAACAGAAATTGTTCTGACAGATCGTGAAAGTGGTGAGAAAAATCGCATATGGGTATCGGTACAAACGGGGCGTATCAGATGGGAAGAAGTGCACTGAAGGGTTTATGTATGGCGATGCTTTAATCTCGGCAGCTATTATTATGTTTATGTTACCTATTGTATTATCTGTGTTCTGGATGGCGACGATAACGATATATAAGGCTTATTATTGGGACCATATATTGCAAGATACTATAACGTATGTAGAGGAAGGTAAAGCAGCATATTATGAAACGGGAACACTTCAGACAGGCGTACATAACTCACAATTTATCATGAGCCCTAGTGAGGCTATTACTTATAAAACATATTTGAATCCCGTAGTAGTACAAGGTATTTCACTACAACGTTTAACGGTAGAGGCCATAGATAATGAAACGGTTGTCTATTCACTATCCATTGATTTGGAGGAAATACGATGAATAGCAAAGTTAATCATGAAGGCTTTATCTTGTACTCGACCCTTATTAGTATGACGATTTCTGTTATCGTTCTTACCTTGCTCTTAGGCATTGTATTCTATGCGGTTATGTGGGACGCCAAATTACTAGATAGCGTAGCGATGATGGAGGATGGTCGTTATACACGGCGTATGGTGGTAGCTCAAATGATATGGAATCCTGTAGAGGTTACCGTAGAGGATAAGAATATAAGCTTATATATTCATGATACAAAGCGTACGACCTTGACCGTACAAAGACATGCTCTTTACAGAAAACTCACGGATGGTAGCCTACAACCCGTAAGTGGTAGTCGCATCATCGGAACAAGAGATAAGCGTAATGTAGGGTATACGCAGGAACACCCATTTAGTCTAGATAATAATAAAACAGTTCATCTGCGATGGTACATTAATAATCGCTTTACTAATAATAAGCTCTATACTAGCGGATATGGTGGATTAGCTCTGTATGAGGTCGCTATAGGGCAGAGTGCTGTTTATGATTGGTATAAATATAATGAGGAGACAAGCCATGAACGGAGGAGCCCATAATGCGGGCTTTATTACATATGTAGCTATACTTACGATGTCTTTATTATTGCTTTTAGCCTTTATGGGGCTTCGTATTAGTCAAATTTGTGAAAGCAATGCCGTCGATGAACTCCATTTAGAAGAGGCTCATTATGCAGCTCAAAGAGGGGCTCATTGGTTTGTAGGGTATTGTAAGGCCGGTAATACTTGGGACTTTCAACAAAAATTAATAGTGTCAGATGAGGGGAATGTAGAAATTATGATTGAACCAGATCGTTCGATGGATAATCCTCGTCATGTTATGAGTTATGGGAAATTAAAAAATCGGGAAATAGTGAGCCGCGTTCATATGTATGTCACAGTAGATCGAGATAAGCGTATGCATGTGGTAAAGGTAAAACCTTATTGAGGTGAGGCTATGAAACGGAAAAAGAAAATTCATTCTGGTGTTTGTATTACGGATGAGCGTATTGTATGTGTTACAGCTCATATTGAAAATAAAACAATGGTCATTACCGATGCATTAGAGATGAAACGGAGTGGACCCATTGATGAAGACGTTACTAGATTTATAGAAACCTATGATTTAGACGAAGGGGCCTATAGCATTGTAGCTAATATAGATACACAAATGCGTGTAGCACCTTATGATCCTCACGATTTTGATATGAAAGAATTTATTAAGTGGAATGTAGAGGATTACTTTAACTTTGATGGAGATAGCTTCCAAATGGATGCGTGTCGGCGAGAATATCCAAGACATAGTTATCATATGTTTATGGTAGCTGTAGATCGTCATTCTCTCGAGCTGTTAAAACAAGGCATACGAGATACGTATGCGCCAGTAGATGTTATCGATTTTTGGCCCATTCCTATTTGTTACTGCTTGATGCGCCGTAGTGGGACGGTAACTGGTGTTGTTGAAGAAGGGGCTATGCATCTATGGCTATGGTGGAATGATATATGTATTGAGGAATGTATGGTTCCTATTACCGGTAGTGATGTATCGGAAGCAATGGAAAAATTAGAAGCTAGATTGCAAACATTTGGTATCGATGAAATTCAAGGTATACGTATGTACGGTTTAGATACCTTATCTGATGAAGAGCGAAATGATATGGAAGAAATTATTTCTATGTATGGTGAAAACGAATATATTCCGTTATTGTTCTTAGGTCGTGGTCGCAATCGTTGCAAAAAGGGCCAATTAGATTGGGATATGGCAATTGGTATGGCCGCAAGGGGGCTTAAGTGGATTGGCTTGGGATGGTAAAGATAAATGTATAAATTTAATGCCTCGTTCTTTACGATGGCATAGTCTATGGCATACATATCGGTACTATCTGTATGGTATAAGTCTTATATATTTTATAGTAGGCTTAGTATCTATATATATGTGCTGGACTAGTTACGGTGTATATGATCGGCAAAAGGTAAAATATCTAAATGTACGAGCAAATCCTCAGTATCAAGTAGTTGAGCAAAAATATAGTGAGTTAATGGCTATTAAACATAAAATTCTCAAGAATACATCTGATAGTAATAAAGCTAATATCTATCAAAATAGTATAGTTCTATATATTCTTGATACGGCTATGGACCAACATATTAGTTTACAGCGTCTAAGTATAAAAAATGGTCATGTAAGTATTGATGGTATCGGTGTTAGCGATGAAGCATGTCGTAAATTTATAGCTGTTTTGCAGCAGAGATTATCGGGAATGGAGTGTCATGGAACAGTTAAAGCAGATAAAGGGATTTATACATTCCATATGGACGGATCTAAGAGAGAGCACCACTCAACCAATCAACAAGATACTAATGACCGCAGTCCTGTGGGGGATAGTAACTAGTCTTTCCGTATATGGACATGTACATTTGAGTCAAAAAGCTAGTTATCTACAAGAACAGCAAGAGACTTTTGTTATACAAATGAATGCGGAGTCAGATTATATAGTATCTAAGGAAGCTAAATTATTAGAGACTTTCAGGGAGAACAAGAATTCTCAAACCAGCCATACAAGTATCTTTGATTCCTTACAAGGAGAACCATTAATGATTGTCAGTACTGATGAGCATGAAGGCATATTAGAATTAACATTATTAGGTAGTACGGAGCGACTCATAAACTGGATTAATACTGTTGATGAAAAAGAGCCTTCACGACATATAGAAATAGAAGATATAGAGCGCAAAGGCAATGTAGTTTACGTACATTGTGCTGTGAAATCAAGGATATAGACGCAGTAGAAATATTGCGTTCTTTATAGGGACAGATTATAGATATTATGTCTATAGTCTGTCTTTGTTTTTGAGCCATTTTATAGTACAATGAAGGATATGAAATAATAAGGGGCACATAATAAATGATAATTAAACGCAATATTATGCTCATCGGATCTATGGGAAGTGGTAAAAGTCACTTCGGCCGAAATCTTGCAGAACGCAAGGGATGGCAATTTGTAGATACCGATCGCGTATTAGAAAGTCGTTTTGGGTTGCCCATTGCTGAAATATTCAAAAAGATAGGGGAAAAAGCATTTCGTCGTGCTGAAATGGATGTACTAAAAAAGGTATGTTTGTATCATGAAGCCGTTATTTCTGTAGGTGGCAATTTCCCTATTGAACATCGCACATTAAAGGTATTGAAAAATATTCCTATATCATTGGTATTCGAGCAGCACAATTCCGTATAGTGAGTCGTGTCAATCGCCGTATTGGGAAGCGGCCTACCATGGATTATACTAATGTTAATGCCTTTGTACACGCTATGATACAGTCTTGGAAGCCAGTGTATAAGCAGTGCGATTTTGTACTGGACACAACAAATGGTCGGACCTATGATTTCATGCAGCGTATTGAGGACAAATTAGAGGCCTCAGATGTGCAATTTAAAGCAAGACGTCAACCCAATGAAACAGACGAAGTAGATGCCACAGTAGCATCTAGAGAAACACAATTTAATAATCATCAACGTAGAAGAATAGAGGATACCAAATTAATATCCCCTAAAGCTAGCTCTAGTATAGGAATGTTCAATAAGGGAGATTCTAATAAGGTATCATCTAAAAAAGTCCGTTATGATAAACGTCGCAATCAAAAGGCGTCTAATGTAGGAAACAAGAATCGAAAGACTGAGACTATATCCAATCAACGTACACCACAAGGGGGTAATGGATATGAGAAGAATCGCAATACTAACAAGCGGCGGAGACGCACCTGGAATGAACGCCGCCATAAGAGCCCTAACTAGAAAAGCCATACATGAAGGTTTTGAAGTATTTGGCATTGAACGAGGCTATTTAGGAATCATTGAGGAAAAAATATTTCCTTTATCTAACCGTGATGTAGGTGGCATTATTACCCAAGGTGGGACGATGCTAAAAACGGCTCGCTTTCCTGAGTTTCAAAATGAAGAGGTTCAGAAAAAGGCCTATGATATTTTAAAAGCTCATGATATAGATCATCTTATCGTTATTGGTGGCGATGGTTCTATGCGTGGCGCTACAAGTTTGGCAAAACTCGGTATGTCCACCATGACTATTCCTTGTACTATTGATAATGATATGGGGGGGGGACTCAATATACATTAGGTTTTGATACGGCTTTAAATACTGTAGTTGATGCGGTTGGTCGTATTCGCGATACATCTAACTCGCATGAGCGGGTAGCCATTGTAGAGGTAATGGGGCGCAAAGCTGGTCATATTGCACTTAAAGCTGGTCTTGCGTGTGGTGCAGAAATCGTATTGGTTCCTGAAAATCCTATGCCTTTACATGATGTCTGTCGACATTTAAAGGAAACGCAAATCCGTGGTAAAGAATATAGTGTGATTCTCGTAGCGGAAGGTGCTTATAATAGTGGTGATGTAAAAGCTTTTATTAAGGAACATACGGAGTTTGACCCTAGCTTGACTGTATTGGGATATTTACAACGCGGTGGAGGGCCATCTGCATTCGATGCAATTTTAGCAGCCCGTATGAGTGAAGCTTGTATTAATCTATTAATGAATGGCGTGGATAATCGATTATTGGGCTATATAGATGGTCATATCCGTCCTATTTCTTATCAAGAGGCAGAACTCTTAGATTTCCCTATTAATGAAAAAGACTACACCCTATTATCAATATTGAGTAGTTAATTTATATAATATAATGGCCTGTTAGGGGCCATTTTCTATATATATCATAATTTATCATTAATGAAATTATATTGCATAAAAGTAATTGGTGCTGTATAATTTAAAAATACTATATGTGTTGATATAGAATACTGTCTCTTTTACATATATCTTCATCTTTATTTAAGGAGATCATAATGAAAGAATTTTTCCAAAAGCATCGTAAACGCATAGTAGCGGGTGCCGTTGCTCTTTGTGTTCTTGGTGGTGGTACGTATTACTACATGGATAGTCAAAATGCTAGCCAAACACAAAATTTATATACTACTGGTAAAGTAGAAAAAGGTGATGTAAAAACTAGTATTAGTGCGACGGGTACTATTAACCCTGTAAACTATGTAGACGTATCTACAAACGTTGCTGGTAAACTTGAAAGAGTTTTGGTAAAAGAAAATGATCACGTTACAGAGGGACAAGTTATCGCTTATATTGATACGCGACAACTACAGGCTTCTGTTGATGATGCTCGCGCAGCGTTATCTAAGGCTGAGCTCGATATGAATCGCTACAAAGCTTTGGCTGCTCAAAATGCTATTGCTCAACAAACTATGATGATGCCGTAACATCTTATGAACGTGCTTTATCTACGTTTAATCGTGTATCTGCCGATCTAAGTGATGCTACGATTACTGCACCTATGTCGGGTACTGTTGTAGGTACGCCACTAAAAGCTGGCCAAACGATTAGTACTGGTATTTCTACCCAAATGATTATTGCCACAATTGCGGACCTAAATAATCTAGAAATTTATCTTACTGTAGACGAAACAGATATTGGTAGTATTAAACAAGGGGCTAAAGTAGAATTTACTGTAGACTCCAAGCCTGGTGAAACTTTCACAGGTTACGTATCTGAAATTGCAAAAGGTACAAAAGGTAACATGGGCGCTACGAGTAATAGCGTAGTGTACTATACAGTTAAGGTTCAAATTCCTGAAAATATTGCAGGTAATTTCTTACCATCTATGACGGCTCGTGCTACTATCTTTGGTGAAGATATTAAAAATACCTTAGTAGTTCCTCTTACTGCAGTACGTACAGATAAACAAGGTGAATACGTATATGTAATGAAAGATGGTCAACCAGTTCGTACAGCTGTTTCTACAGGCGTAACTGGGGATACTAATGTACAAATTCTAAAAGGTTTATCTGAAGGTGATGAAATCATCGTAAGTGGTGATGTTACTGCTCCTAAGAATAATAGCCGTGGACCATTCTAATAGTAGGTGAATATGAATCAAACAGTAATCGATATACAAGGGATTACGAAGACCTATGTAAATGGTAAATTATCGGTGCCTGTATTGCATGGTATCGACTTACAGGTCAATAAAGGCGAATTCGTATCTATCATGGGTCCTTCTGGCTCAGGTAAATCTACCTTTATGAACATTCTTGGTTGTTTAGATCGGCCAACGACAGGTTCCTATCGTCTAAATGGAGATGAGGTAGCTACTTTATCTGATGATGAATTGGCCTTTGTACGAAATAAACAAATAGGCTTTGTATTCCAAAGTTTTAACTTATTAACAAAATTAACGGCTCTAGAAAATGTAGCGCTCCCTATGATTTACGCAGGGATGGATAAAAAAACACGAAATGAACGTGCTGCGGCCTTATTAGCGTCTGTTGGTCTTGGTGACCGCATGGATCACTTGCCATCCGAGTTATCTGGTGGTCAGCGGCAACGTGTAGCCATAGCTCGTGCATTGGCAAACAATCCAGCCATCATTATGGCCGATGAACCGACAGGTAATCTTGATTCTAAGTCTACTATCGACGTTATGAACATCTTCAGAGGGCTTTATGACGAGGGCCGTACAATTATTCTCGTTACTCATGAGCCTGAGATTGCTACGTATGCAAGTCGCAATGTAGTATTACGAGATGGGTTAATTGTAGAGGACTCCCAGAATCATAATATGACACCTGTACAGGAGGTGACTCATGTATAAAGAGAGTTTCTTGATGGCATGGGCATCCCTCATTGCTAATAAAATGCGTTCCATTTTAACCATGCTAGGTATTATTATCGGTGTAGCTGCCGTAATTGCTTTAGTATCTATTGGTAATGGTGTAAAGCAAGATATTCAAAACTCCATTTCTAGCTTAGGTTCAAATTTATTGATGGTTATGCCAGGTGCGCCGCGTACTCCAGGGGTACGACCATCGCCAGGATCTATGAAATCCTTTAAAGGTAGCTGACTACGAAGCGATTGCAAAACTAGATGGTGTTAAAGCTGCAAGCCCAATGACAAATGGCGGATATGTAGTTATTTATCAAAATAAAAACTGGACTACTTCAGTATCTGGTGTCAATGCTAATTATTTAGATGTTAATAATTGGACCATGAAGTCTGGTCGATTCTTATCTGAAAAAAATGTACAGAATCGTGAGCGCGTAGCTGTAGTTGGTAAAACAGTTGTTAAAAATCTATTTGGTGATGAAGATCCTGTAGGTAAAGAGATACGTGTTAAGAATATTCCGTTCCGCATTATTGGCGTACTCAATAGTAAAGGTAGTGGTGCTATGGGTAATGACCAAGATGACATGGTGATTATTCCTTACACAACAGCTATGGAACGGGTAGACGGCATTGATTATTTACGAATGATATATGTGGTAGGCAAAGATGAAAATGGTATCGATCGCTTGCAGTCCGATATTGAAAACTTATTACGTGTACGACATGGTATCAAGATACAAATCTTGATGACTTTAACATTCAAAATATGAATTCCATTATGGAAACTATGGAAGAAACAACGGGGACATTGACATTGTTCCTAGGTGCTGTAGCGGCTATTTCTCTCGTAGTTGGTGGCATCGGTATTATGAATATCATGCTTGTATCCGTTACTGAACGGACTCGAGAAATCGGTGTGCGTAAAGCATTAGGTGCAACTTATAATGTCATTGTCACACAGTTTCTTATCGAAGCTATTGTAATCAGTTTGATGGGTGGTATCATAGGTATTATTCTCGGCGTTGGGTCTTCTAAGTTAATTGGTATGGCCTCGGGGATGAGTACTGTTATTTCTATTCCAACCATCGTAATGTCCTTTGCCTTCTCCGTGGCAATCGGTTTGGTATTTGGTATTTATCCTGCTCGTAAAGCAGCAAAACTTAATCCAATCGATGCATTACATTATGAATAGTTTTGAACTTGGGATAGTGTTTTGTTAAGAACATGTCATATAATTAGATAGAGTTGTTCGCATATGGTGCGTTGCATGATACAATATGTATGATGTAACGCACTATTTTTGTATGTTTTATATAAAATATCCATGGGATGTGTAAGTATATTGAATGGAGAAACTTATGGCTAGAACATTGTTAGAATATTTCAACGAATTACGAAATCAGAATCCATTTTCTTGGGTAAAAGATTCTGAAATTACAGCAGTTGAACCAGGTCATGCAGAAATGACCTTACAAACAAATGATACAGAGTATTGTAATTTCCGAGGGGATTTACATGGTGCGGTTTGTATTGGTTTAGCAGATAGTGTAATGGGGACCGCTTGTTTCACATTGGGCAAATCTGTTAGCACTATTGATCTTAATGGTAACTATGTGAAAGCTGTTAAGGGTGGTACTGTATTGCGTGGTGTAGCCAATGTAGAGCATAATGGTAAAACAACTATGGTTGCTACAGCACGTATCTATAATGAATTAGGTGAACTTGTTCACTTGGCACGTGGTACATTTTTTGTACTAGAAGAGAAGTCATTACCTGAATTACCATGGCGTTTTATTGAAGAAGACAACCCTGATTTGGTATAATATAGTTTAGACTTTTAAATATAGGAGGATGCTTTAATGAAAGAAGAATTACAACGGATTAAGGCTGAAGCTCTTGATGCGATTAAAGGGTTGACAGATATACAATCACTGCAAGATATACGCGTTAAATATTTAGGTAAAAAAGGTGAGGTAACGGCATTACTAAAAGGTCTTGGTAAATTATCTCCAGAAGAACGCCCGAAGGCTGGCGCCCTCGTTAATGCTGTTCGTGAAGCATTAGAAGCCGAAATTGATACGGTTAAAGTTCGTATGGAAACGGCAGAGTTAAACGCTCGTTTAGAACAAGAACGCATCGATATTACATTGCCTGGTCGTGCACAAAAAGCTGGTCATATCCATCCATTAACTAAGGTTAATGAAATGATTGAGGACTTCTTCATGAAAATGGGGTATACCGTTGAAGAGGGGCCAGAAATTGAACAGGATTACTTTAACTTCGAATGCTTAAACTTGCCTAAAGATCATCCTGCACGTGATATGCAAGATTCCTTCTATATTACAGAAAACTTCTTATTGCGTACGCATACATCTCCAGTACAAGCTCGTACAATGCAACGTCATGAGCCTAACAGCCCAATCCGTATGATTGCGCCTGGTAAGGTTTATCGTTGGGATTATGATGCAACACATTCCCCAGTATTCCATCAAGTGGAAGGTCTCATCATCGATGAGCATATTACATTTGCTGATTTGAAAGGCACATTAGAGTCCTTCTTGCGTCACATGTATGGGGATGAAACAAAAGTACGTTTCCGTACAAGCTTCTTCCCATTCACAGAACCATCTGCAGAAGTAGATATTTCCTGTGTAATGTGTGGTGGTGAAGGTTGCCGTGTATGTTCTCATACAGGTTGGCTTGAAATCTTAGGATGTGGTATGGTTCATCCTGATGTATTGCGTATTAATGGGTACGATCCTGAAAAGGTTAAAGGCTTTGCCTTGGTATGGGCGTAGAACGTATTGCTATGCTTTTATATGGCATTAATGATTTACGTCTATTCTTTGAAGATGATGTACGATTCTTGGAACAATTTTAGGAGGAACTCATGAAAGCAAGTTTACAGTGGATGAACGAATACGTGCCTGTGGATATGAATCGTCCTGCTCAAGAATTGGCCGATGAATTAACACAAGCTGGTATTCCTGTAGAAGATGTCATTCCTATGGATAATGGCATTAAGAAAATTTATACTGGTAAAATCGTAGAAATTACGAAACATCCAGATGCAGATAAATTACAAGTATGCCAAGTAGAATGTCTTACTGAAGAAGGTGAGCCTGTTACTAAGCAAATCGTAACGGCTGCTACTAATGTTGCAGTAGGTCAAATTGTGCCTGTAGCGTACCATAAATCTCGCTTAGCAGATGGCACAGAAATTAAAAAAGGTAAATTGCGCGGTGTAGCTTCTGAAGGCATGTTCTGTTCCGTAGCAGAATTCGGTATCTCTAGTGATTTAGTGTTACCAGAGGAAGCGCAAGGTATTTACATTTTCCCTGAAAACACTCCAATTGGTCTTGATGTAAAAGACGTATTGGGCATGAACGATACTGTATATGAATTCGAACTCACTGCTAACCGTGCAGATTGCTTCTCTATGGTTGGCTTATCCCGTGAATTCGGAATGATGACAAATAAAAAAGCTTTATTCCCAGTTATCATGGTAAACGAAAATGGTGAGTCTATCGAAGGCAAAGCAGCTGTTGAAATTGAGGCAGATGATCTTTGTACTCGTTTCACTGCTCGTGTAGTAACTGATGTTAAGGTAGAACCATCTCCATTGTGGATGCAAAACCGTTTGCGCAACAGTGGTATTCGTCCTATCAATAATGTAGTAGACGTTACAAACTACGTTATGTTAGAGCTAGGACAACCTATGCATGCATACGACTATGACCATGTAAAAGGTCATAAGTTAGTGGCAAGACGCGCTAAAAATGGCGAAGTACTTGTAACACTCGATGGTTCTGAACGAGAATTAAATGATTCTATGCTTATCATTGCCGATGCAGAACGTCCTGTAGGCGTAGCTGGTATTATGGGCGGTTTTGACAGCGAAGTAACGAATGAAACGACTACAGTAATGTTTGAAGCTGCTGTATTCAATGGTCCATCCATTCGCCGTACTGCAAAAGCTCTTGGCATGCGCTCTGAAGCGTCTGGTCGCTTTGAACGTGGTGTAAACCATAAATATACTGCCTATGCTATCGATAGAGCTGCTCAATTATTACAACAAATCTGTCCTAGTTGTAAAGTTGATGTAGGAGTTATCGATGTATATAAAAACCCTGTAGAACAACATACTGTAACTTTCACAGCGGAACAAATCAATGATTACTTGGGTACTAATATTGAAAAAGACGAAATGGTTCGTATTTTGACTGCCCTTGAATTCGTTGTAACTGAAGAGGGGGATAGATTATCTGCCCTCGTTCCAACATGGCGTGGTGACGTAACAGTAATGCCTGATATTGCTGAAGAGGTAGCTCGTATTTATAACTACGATAATATCGCTCCTACAATTCCTGTAGCCGTATTATCCTCTGGTGGTATGACTCCTAAAAAAGCTCTTACGAAACAGGTAACACACGGGTTGGCAAAACTTGGTATGACTCAAATCATTACCTTTAGCTTTATGCATAAGGATGGTCTTACAAATATGATGCTTCCTGAAGGGGATAGCCGTTATACTGCCATTCCAATTTGAATCCTATTTCCGAAGAGTTCCCTTATATGCGTACTACATTGGTGCCAGCTGTTATCGATGCAGCAAAACGCAATATTGCGCAACAAAATAAGAATCTTTGGTTATTTGAAACAGCTAATGTATATGAACCTAAAGCATTGCCTTTAACAGAAGTACCTCATGAGCGCCCTATGGCTTGTGGTATCTTGATGGGCAAGGTAAATCAAGCTGGCTGGAATCAAGCAGAGCGCACAACTGATTTCTATGATGTAAAAGGCATTGTAGATGCGTTGTTAGCTGAATTAGGCGTTACAGGCTACGAAATTAATCGTAGCACTGAACCTTACTTCCACCCAGGCGTAAGTGCTCAATACGTAGTTGATGGTAAAATGATTGCTCAATACGGTGAATTACATCCACAAGTGAGCAAAAACTTTGACTTGTCTGGTAAAGTATATATGTTTGAAATCGATTTGGAAGCAGTATTATCCTTGACGATTCCAGCATTCCGCTATACATCTTTCAGTAAATTCCCAGGCACTAGCCGTGACCTTGCTATCGTAGCACCTGTGTCCGTGGCTAGCGATGAAATTTTATCTATCATTAAAAAGCATGGTGGAGAATATTTAGAAAATGCATCTATCTTCGACGTTTACGAAGGTGAACATATCGAAGCTGGTTATCGCAGTCTTGCGTACAACTTGCAATTCCGCTCTATGGAAGGTACGTTGAACGATGAAGATATTGACGGTAATATTAAAGCTATTATCGATGCATTAGCAGAAATTAACTGCAGATTACGTTAATCTCAAGCAGTATATTGAAAGGGTTTACCGTATGGTAAACCCTTTTAGTACTATAGTTATACCTTTAGTTAGGTAGAAAGGATTGTCCATGGAATTATTGGCTCCTGCCGGTACGATGGAAAACTTTATGGCCGCTTTAGAATCTGGAGCGGATGCGATTTACCTCGGTGGTAAAGGCTTTAATGCCCGTGCTCATGCAGCAAACTTTGGCATTGACGAACTGGCTGAGGCTATTCGATTGGCTCACATTCTAGATGTATCTGTATATGTAACAGTAAACATCCTCATAGGTGACTCTGAACTAACGGCTCTCGAGGCGTATCTAAAGGATTTAGAACGAATTGGTGTGGATGCTATTATCGTTCAAGACTTAGCAGTTGCTAAATTGGCGCAACGAGTGGCTCCCAAATTGCATTTACACGGTAGTACGCAAATGACGGCGGCTACTCTTGATGCAGTTCGTTTTTATGAAAGCCTCGGTTTTACCCGTGTTGTATTGGCTCGTGAATTGAGCCTCCCTGAAATCGAACATATTTGTAAGAACTGTACAGCTGAAATTGAAGTCTTTGTACATGGCGCCTTATGCGTATGCTATTCTGGTCAATGCTTGATGAGTTCTTTCATTGGTGGTCGTAGTGGTAACCGTGGTGCTTGCGCACAACCTTGCCGTTTACCATATGAATTACTAGATTCATCGGGGACTAGTTTATTACCTAAACACGAAGCTTATTTATTGAGCCCTAAAGATCTTAACTATAGTGAGCATATGAATGAGCTCGTAGCAGCTGGCGTAAAATCCTTTAAGGTAGAAGGGCGTATGAAGAAGGTTTCCTATGTACGCCAAGTTATTGGGACCTATCGCCATATTTTAGATACAGCTCATATAGATGCTGCTGATGCCGATGCATTGGTGTCTGGGTTTAATCGTGGCTTCTCTACAGATTACTTAACAGACCATGTAGGGAAATCTATGATGACTGTGGTGGCCCCAAATAATCAGGGTAAACCAATTGGTAAGGCAGAGGTTAAAAAAGGACAAGTTCATTTATACTTAACAGAATCTATTGAAAAAGGGTCACTTTTAAAAGTTATGCAAGCCTCTGGTAGCATTACGTACTATCAGATTGATCAGAACTGGTCTGCCCTTGATGATAAACATTTTGTAGGTAAGCCCGATGAAGGCTTTGCAGCGGGACAAGTATTCCTTGCATCACCACCTAAAGCTCAAAAGCAGAGAGGTCTACAAGATTTCACTGCTAAATTAGAGGTACATGGATACTTATCTATTAATACAGACCGAGAAACGCCATGTACAGAACTTACCTTTGTATTAAATGATGGTCGTACTGTGACTGTATCTAATGAGTTTGAACCTGTTTATGCTAACAATAAACCGACTACATTAGAGAAGGTGACAGACCAAGTAGGTAGATTAGGCAATACATTGTTTACGTTAGGCTCTATGTCTATTCCTGACGGGCCTTATATGTGGCCAGCTAGTGTATTAAATGCATTGCGCCGCGATGCTGTAGAGGCACTAGAAAACTTGTTGATTACAGACCATGAAACGGCTTGGGCTGAGCTGGCTGCAGAACCTCAAGATATGTCATCTATGGTTGCTAAGGGTAAGGTTCAATATTCTGAGCCTATGGTGAGTGCTCGCGTTGATGAGCTAGAGGCTGTGAAAGCGGCTATTGAAGGGGGCGCTAAGAAGATTATCTTCGGTGGTGACCGTTTACAACGTAAGCCTTATGAACTTAGCATCTACGAGCGGGTAGCTAAGCTTTGCAAGACAATAATGTACTCTGTGTATTTGCTACCCCTCGGGTTGTGAAAGATGATGAAGTAAAGGCATATATGAATACCCTTAAGGCTATAGTTGAGGCAAAACCAGATAGCATTTCTATTCACGTCCCACAAGCCTTATTGTGGCTTCGTGACTTAGGGTATACAGGTGCTATTGAAGCCGATACAGGTCTTAACATATTTAATGGCTCTGCCTTACAAGTATGGGAAGATTTACATATGAGTAGCGTAGCACCGTCCTTAGAGTTAACATTGACACAGCTCGTAAGCTTACAAAAATCTACTAATCTGCCATTAGAAATTATGGTTCATGGTTATACAGAAATGATGATTTCTGAATACTGTGCCATCGCTAGCTTTGTGGGGACTGGTAAAAAGGAAAACTGTCCAATGCCGTGCGTAATAGAAGATTACGCATTGAAGGACCGTAAAGGGGGAAGTGTTCCCACTTCGTACGGATCCGTATTGCCGTATGCACATCATGAATAGTCATGAAATGGATATGCGTGCGTATGTGCCAGAGTTACATCGAAAAGGGCTACATATTTTGCGCATCGATGGACGTCATATGGATCCAAAGAGATTGCGTACTATCGTAGCAGATTATGTATCCATTCAAAATGGAACTAAAGAGGCTCCGCCAAAGAGTGTAGGCAAAGATGATACGCCTATTACAAGGGGCCACTATTTTAGAGGTATTTTATAAAAGAGGTAGTACATTGTTTAACGAAGATGTATTAGACTTTCACCATATAAAAGAACAATTACAACAGCATTGTAGCTCTGCCATAGCTAAAGAATTGGCTATGAATATTGAGCCTATGATTGATGCGAAACAAATTCAAGAGCATCTTGATGAAACGGCAGAGGCCATGCGGTCATTGCAAACAGAGGTAGAACAACCGCTAGGTGGCACACGAGATATTCGTGAGTCTTGTAAAAAAAGTCGCAAAGACTTTGTTCTTACTCGTGAAGCACTATGGGATATTTACTTAACCATTGGTGCCTATAAGCGCATGACAAAGTTCTTTAGAACGAAATATATGGAGTATCCATTGCTATCCTTATGGGTACAGGATATGCCAAATACAGATTGCATTGAAAACCGTTTTAAACGTGTCTTTGATGATAAGGGGGAATTGCTTGATACAGCATCTCCTAAGTTGGCGAGCCTAAGAAATACGATTATTAAAACTCGGGAAAAGATTAAAAATGATATTCAAGCTATCTTACACGACAAAGATAATCAGAAGTATTTCCAAGAAACAATTATTACACAGCGTAACAATCGCTATGTAATCCCTGTTAAACAGGAATATCGCCAATATTTTGATGGTCTTATTCACGACCGTTCTGCAACGGGTCAAACACTCTATATTGAACCGATGCGTTTGGTGAATCTAAATAATGAATTACAAGAGGCTTTGATTGGTGAAGAGCAAGAGGTATTGCGCATTTACCGTGAATTGTCTGCCCTTGTAAAACAACATAGTAATGATTTGATGGATGCTTGTGAAAAGGTATCCCATATCGAATTTGTATATGGTAAGGCGAGCCTTGCTATTTCTTATAAGGGTGTACCGGCCATCATGAGCACAGATAGAACTGTCAATCTCATGAGAGCTCGGCATCCATTAATTCCGCCGAATGTGGTAGTGCCTACCAACATTTTATTAGGCACATCATATCGTATTCTATTAATTACTGGTTCTAATACAGGTGGTAAAACAGTTTCCCTTTAAAAACATTAGGGTTATTGAGTTTAATGAACCAATGTGGTCTATTTATCCCTGCTGATCACGGCTCAATGCTACCAGTATTCCATAATATCTTTGCCGACATTGGGGATGAACAAAGTATTGAGGCTAGCCTTAGTACGTTCTCTGCTCATATGACGCAAGTAATTTCCATCATTAAACATTGTGGTCCTAATGATTTGGTATTACTAGATGAGCTTGGTTCTGGTACTGATCCAGAGGAAGGTAGTGCATTAGCGGTATCTATCCTTGAATTCTTCCGTAAAAAGGGCGCTCTTATGATGGTAAGTACTCATTATAATGAGCTTAAAAATTATGCGTACCATACGGAAGGTATTGAAAATGGCCATGTAGAGTTTGATGAGCGCACCTTAAAACCAACATATCGACTTCATATCGGTGTAGCAGGTAGTAGCCATGCATTGAGCATTGCGGCCCGTCTAGGCTTGCCAAAAGATATCGTAACCCGTGCGGCAGAATATAAATCTCAATTTGGTAACCATGAAATGGAAGAAGTTCTTTCGGATTTGAATGAACAACTTCGTAAAGCGTCTGAACGTGAAAGAGCCTTAAAAAAAGAGCTGGATGAAACACGTCGTATGCGTGGCCAGTTAGAGAAGGAAAAGAAACAGTTTAACGAAAAACGCAAACAAATCTTAGCTAAAGCTCAAGCTGATGCTGAAGCTATGAAGCGCAGTTTACGTGTTGAAGGGGAAGCGATTATCAAGCAATTGAAGTCGCAATTCTCTGAAACGAATAAGGATAAACGTCAGTCTGCTATCAATGCGGCGCGTAAAGGCATCTCTAATGTTCATGTGCCAGATGCACCGGTCGATGATGATCGAAAGACCTTAACTGCGGATGAAGTCAAGGTTGGACAAGTTGTATTTGTAACGACCTTGCGTTCTTTAGGTACCGTATTATCTATGAAGGGTAATCGTGTAAATGTAGACATTAATGGCTTAACTGCAACAGTTAAGGTTAATGAATTGCAATCTACCACACGTGAAGAGGGCAATAAACTAGAACGTGAACAGAAAGCGGCTATGCCTAAAACACGAAAACGTATGGGCGGTTCTGCTGTACAACGTCAAAAAGAGGTGCGTACAGAAATTAACATCCTTGGTCAAACAGTAGATGAAGCAACTGTATCTGTCGGTAGATTTATCGATCAAGCCCTGCTGGGTGGAGTAAACCAAGTGCGTATCATTCATGGTAAGGGAACAGGTGCATTGCGTGAAGGCGTTCACCAATATTTGCGTACCTTACCTCATGTAGCCCACTTTGAAACAGCAGGCTATGATGAAGGTGGTGCAGGGGCTACCAACGTAGTGCTTAAGTAACAAATAAGTCACTTGTACAATATAATAATAAGATCATATTTAGAATGGCATTTGAATATGGAACTAAAAAGGTAGTAAGTTCAAAAGAACTTACTACCTTTTTTAGACGTCGCTACTAGTATTAACGGTCTTTTTTAGATTTTTTGTTTTTAGATGAATTAGATTTTTGGTTCAGATACTTCTTCCTTAGAAGATTGATCTTCTTCTTTTACTTTTTTTCATCTTTTTGTTTATCTTTGTCGTCTTTTTTATCTGCTTTGTCGTCCTTTTTGTCATCTTTTTTAGGTTGTACTTTCACAGGATTGAAATAACCTTCAGCGATTGCTGATTGAGCACTAGAAGGAACAGGGAAGTCAGAAGCAGGGGTATTGGCAAGAGCATTTGCCATGAATTGGCCCCACATAATAGCAGGTGTGTTACCACCGGTGATGCCTCGTAATGTTTCCGAGCCATAGTCATCACCAATCCAAACGGCAGCTACTAAATCAGGCGTGTAACCAACGAACCAAGCATCCTTGGAATCATCTGTTGTACCAGTTTTACCTGCTGCAGGACGACCGATTGCGGCATTACCACCAGTACCGCCATTTATAACGGATTCTAGCATATTTGTAATGATTGCTGCATCTTTTTCGTCTACAACGCGTTTTTCTTGGATGGAGTTTTCCTCCACCACTTGGCCGTTACGATCAACAATTTTAAGGATTGCCGTAGGTTGAACTTTGATACCGCCATTAGCTAGAACGCCGTAAGCTTGTACCATTTCAAGAGGAGTAACACCATGTGTTAAACCACCAAGTGCTGTAGATAAGTTGTAATCTTGATCAGTTAGAGTAGAGATACCCATTTCTTTAGCAAGTTTAATAACCTTAGTCATACCCACTTCGTCAGCAATTTTTACTGCTGCTACGTTACGAGAATGTTGTAATGCGTAGCGGTATGTAATGCTACCTTCGTAGTCATTTTCATAGTTTTTAGGGCTCCAGCTACCGAAGCTAACAGGACTGTCTTCAACGATAGAGCCAGGAGTTTTACCAGACTGAATAGCAGCCAAGTAAACGAAAGGTTTCATAGTAGAACCTGGTTGACGTTCTGCTTGTGTAGCACGGTTGAAAGCGTCATCACCGCGACCGCCTACCATGGCTACGATATAACCATTGTGAGGGTTCATTGCTACGATAGCACCTTGCGGTTGGTGCAAACCATTTTTATCAGTATAGAAGTCTGGTAAGTTTTGCATCGCTGCAACTGCAGCATTTTGAGCATCCATATCGAGAGTTGTATAGATTTTCAAACCATCTTTATAGATTGCATCATCGCCATATTTCTCAGAAACTTGAGCAATTACGTAATTGATGAAGTAAGATGCATTAGATTTTTCGTGGGTTTGTTCTTGTTTAGCCACTAAGCCTAAATCTGCTTGGCGAGCTTCATCAGCTTGCTCTTGTGTAATATAACCGTATTTTACCATTTGGCCTAACACGACTGCTTGACGTTTTTTACTAGCTTCCAAATCGTTGAATGGGGAGTAGTAGTTAGGACTTTGAGGTAAACCAGCGATGAGAGCTGCTTGAGCAAGTGTCAATTGACTGGCATCTTTACCGAAGTATACGTGAGATGCAGATTGTACACCATAAGCACCTTGACCAAAGTAAATTTGGTTCATGTACATTTCAAGGATTTCATCCTTTGTGTAATGCTGTTCAATTTTAAGTGCTAATAAGGCTTCAGAAATTTTACGTTTAAATGTTCTATCTTGTGATAGGAACGCATTACGAGCTAACTGTTGAGTAATTGTGGAACCACCTTCAGATACGCCGCTATGTACGATGTTTACCCATATAGCACGCAAGATACCAATTGGGTCGATACCATGATGTGTATAGAAACGAGAGTCCTCTGTAGCTACAAAGGCGTTCTGTAAATCTTTTGGCACATCCTTCAATGGAATTGGCAATCGATTTTCTGAGGAATGAACCGTCGTAATGAGATTGCCGTGCACGTCATAAATTTGAGACGATGCAGAAGGTCGTACATTAGATACATCTGGTAGATTAGATAACGTGGCACTTATGAACCCACAGCCACCACCGGTTACGATGAGTACAAAGAGAAGAGCACAAATCCAAAATAGACGCTTAGGACTCGTTTTCTTCGGTGTAGAACCATTGCCGTTTGACCGGCGATTGGATCTCGAATTTGAGTTACTACTCATAGAGTCACCTCTTTTTTCTTTTAGTAAATATAACGTAAATTCTATTACGCAGTTATAAATATTATATCATAAATGGCTTAAAACCAATACTATATATATAATTGTGAAAGTTTTTAGATAATGGTATACTAGATAAATAGTATTTCTAGGAGGATTATCATGATTAGTGCTCAAGAACAAGTGCGCCAAATTAAACACGGCGTAGCAGATTTAATTAACGAACAAGATCTTGTAAAAAAAATAGAGAAATCCATTAAGGAAAATAAACCGCTAGTTATAAAGCTAGGTTTGGACCCAACGGCTCCAGATATTCATTTAGGTCATACAGTACCGCTTCGTAAGCTACGCTTATTCCAAGAATTCGGCCATCAAGTAGTGATCGTTATCGGCGGTTTTACAGCACGTATTGGTGATCCGACTGGTAAAAGTGTAACTCGTCCACCACTTACAAAAGAAGAAGTATTGAAGAATGCTGAAACGTATAAAACACAAATTTTTAAAGTGTTAGATCCTGAAAAAACAATCGTCCGCGACAATAGTGAATGGCTAGAATCTATGAATTTTGCTGATGTACTACGTTTAGCAAGTTCTTATACTGTAGCACGTATGATGGAACGCGATGATTTTAGTAAGCGTTTCAAAGAAGGTCGTCCTATCGGCGTACATGAATTCATGTATCCATTGATGCAAGGTCATGACTCCGTAGCATTACAGGCTGATGTAGAATTTGGTGGTACGGACCAAACTTTCAACTTGTTAATGGGCCGTCATTTACAAGAATTAGAAGGTCAAGAACCACAAGTAGTTATTACAATGCCATTATTGGAAGGCCTTGATGGCGTTCAAAAAATGAGTAAGTCTTTAGGTAACTACATCGGTATCGATGAAGAGCCAAAAGAAATGTATGGTAAAGCCATGTCTATTCCTGATGAATTGATGATGCGTTACTTCATGCTCGTTACAGATATGTCTATCGAAGAACAAGACGATATGGCGAAACGTCTTGAAAGTGGTGAATTACATCCACGTGATGCTAAAATGTTATTGGCTCGTACTATCGTACGCTTATACCATGGCGAAGAGGCTGCTCTCGAAGCGGAAGAAGAATTCAAACGCGTATTCCAACAACGCGCGTTGCCTACAGATATTCCTGAATACGCTATGGCTGCGCCAACTGAACCAATCTTTGTACCACAATTCTGTACAGATGCTGGTTTAACTGCGTCCAATGGTGAAGCACGTCGCTCTATTAAAGCAGGTGCTTTCAAAGTAAATGGTGAAAAATATACAGAAGAAAACCTTACCCTTGAAGAGGGAATGATTGTTCAAGTTGGTAAACGTAAATTTGTAAAAATTAAATTTAACTAATATAAAACTGTGATGGGGTGCAGAACCTCGTCACAGTTTTTTCTATCTATTTTCTTTATAAGACTTTCCTCTATTGTATCTATTAATAGCAACTCCAAAATTGACGTACAAGTTAATGTATAATGAATATAACAGATAAATATAAAATACAAATTTGATACATAAAAAGATTTATATGGATATTGTATAAATTTTACTATAAAGTAAGAGGACCATATATGAACAAGAAACTATCTAATTTCCTAGAAAAGCGAGAACATACTGTTCTTACCGATATCGATGTTATAACTGCGGCCGTAGCGGTTCCATTATTAGAAATCGATGGGGAAGATCACATAGTCTTTACTGTGCGCAGCAATAAGCTACGTCGTCAGCCTGGTGAAATTAGCTTTCCTGGTGGCCACTGTGAACCTAATGATAAAAGCGGTGCCCATGCTGCCATGCGTGAATGCTCTGAAGAACTGGGAATTAATCTAGATCAAATTGAATTACTTGGTAATTTAGATTGTCTCGTATCTGCGATAGGTGTCAAATTATATGCTGTAGCAGTACGATTACATACAAGTGATTTAAAACCAAATCCTTATGAAGTGGGAAAGGTGTTTACCGTACCTTTACAATATCTGCTGAATATGGAACCTACTGTAGGTCATCTAGATATCGCTACAAGACCATTAAAGGACTTTCCATTCCATTTATTAGAAGGCTACAACATCGATTGGAAAATCAGACAAAACTACTCCGTCTATTTTTATCCCTATGAACAATACACCATATGGGGACTAACGGGGCGAGTGCTGAAAAACTTTTTAGATATATACAAAAGAAGTTAAATGAAACCTGAATTTGTTCCATGGTTACTAATGCTTTTGGACTACTTCTATTGATGACAAATTGTATAATAGAAAATGAAACTTTTTAAATCATTATTCAACAAATTTAACAATTTTACTCTGTTTTATTCATATTTTTGAATATAGACTTGGCTATGTCAAATAATATAGAAGTTAACAGTGGTTCAAAAGCTAATAGTGGTTTTTGCTTATGTTACTAAATAAAATCAATTTTAGTGAAGATGATAATGTCTATAAAAAAATAGGTAATATGAATGTTAATAAATAATTTACTAGATACAATTTTAAGTATATTAATTGAAATGCCGGATTATATTTTTTTAATTCTCTGATTATACTATTTTTTTCTGTTTAGTTGGAATATTATTTCCTTGGCTTAATGATGTTGTTTATGGAACATATAAAAGATCCTATAAAGTAGAAAAGAATTACTTTCCTTATTATTTTTAAGTATTACATTAGCTTATATTTTCTATCAGCTTATATCAGTATAAATGCAATAAAAATATTTAAAGTTTCATCCGTATGAAGATAAAGTTCAGCAGATAGGAGATATATTAGTAATCATAATCTGGAGTAATAGAAAAGAATTGTTTTTATGAAAAAAATCTTTACATTTATTAATATTTAAACCTATTTCAACTGGTGCAAATTACATAATGGAAAATGAAACTATTAAGTCTTTATTTTTCTTTTTGTGTGCTATGGTTTATAAATCGACTATTACTGATGCTTGCTGGTGGAAATGTTAAATATTGGGGCGCCGTATATTCATTACCTATTGATCAATATATTGGATTTAATTTATTTCCATATATTCTTGACTTTATCAGTCTTATTTTTAATTAGTTTTTTTATAGCTTGTCTATGCTGGGCTAATTTTATTCTTTTGGACAGAGGTAAGTTTTACTAAACTATTTAAGATATCATTAATAATATCTTGTTTACAGCAAATCCCTGGTTTTTATAAGATTAATCTTATTATATCCAATGCAGTTTTTTTATATTTATCCAAACCATTTTTTTGGCACAGATTATATATGATTCTTTAAATTTTATAGCCAATTTATCCGAGATTTATATTGTATTTCTGTTCATTGTATTGTTATATAAGCAAACAAAAGTTAATAGACTGGGTATAACTATATTTGTCGTTGTAGTACTTTTGGGTATTACACAACTTCAGAATATAATTATTAAATCAATCTCTTAACTCCAACTTGAAAGGAATTATAATGATACAAACCTTTATTAATCTCTTTATACGGCCTCGATCTGTTGGAATTAGTCAAGTAATTGAAGCTACAACTTTAAAAGGTGCTTTAGGTTTATATACTGTATCTTGGGTACTGCTACGACTTGTTTTGAGGGATATCGGTGTTGATATTCTCCACATAGCACCATTTATTAATGATGTTGATATACTTTCATACTTCAGTACTATCGTCATTTTTTGTATTGACTATATAACTATTTTTACTGAGATTAATCATAGCCATTTTTATTATTATGGATTTTTGTATCGGTTCTGGTGTACTGTATCCCTGAAAAAGATGATAATAATATCACTTTACTTTATGGGATTATGTTTCTTATTTGCTAGTATTAAACTTAATTTACAATCCTATTTTCTTGAGCTTAGATTATCTTGATGATAGTAATTGGAGCTTTCTTATGTGGAATGTTGTGGGCTTATTAGGGAATATAGTAATATTTTATACTTGCATATTACATTTTTATGACCTTATATCGTTTAACTAATATGAAACAAATTCATATTTTTAGTTATCACAATGATAATATTTATTTTATACTCTACATTAGAGATTACTATTACATTTTAATCACTATATTTCAAAAGATGATTATCTATTATTAGGCAATCATCTTTTTAGTTTGTATTCAGTTTAATTAGTATATTAATGCCTATAAAAATTGACAGATTTTAAATTAAGGTATACTATTTATGTGTAAAAGGTTTAATGTGTTGCACTAATTGACTAGGAGGTTCTCACATGAATCGCGAAACAGCATACGTACTTTGGTTTGATGAATTACAACGTGAAGATGTTAATTTAGTAGGTGGTAAGTCTTCTTCCTTAGGGGAATTGACGTCCTCCACTAATGTACCTGTTCCTTATGGCTTTGCCACAACTGCTCATGGTTATCGTGAGTTTATGAAAGCTACAGGTTTAGAAGATAAAATCCGTGCTGAGCTTGATGCGTTTAGATGATGTAGAAAACTCTGCATTATTGCGTGAAGTGTGTGCTAAGATTCGCCGCATGATTTGTCAGGAAGAAATGCCACAAGCTTTGGCAGATGCTATCCGTCATGCGTATGAAGAACTTGGTAAAAAAGTAAACGAAGAAAATCCATTCGTAGCGGTTCGTTCTAGTGCAACAGCAGAAGACTTGCCAGATGCAAGTTTCGCAGGCCAACAAGATACGTATTTAAATGTACGTGGTGCTGACGTTATCATCGAGAAAGTAAAAGAATGCTATGCATCTACTTTCACAGACCGTGCCACATACTACCGTGTAAAACAAGGTTTCGATCATATGACAGTAGCATTGAGTGCTGCCGTTCAAATGATGGTATTCTCTAAAGCCGCTGGCGTAATGTTCACTGTTGACCTTGTAACAGGCAACGATAACAATATCCTTATCGAAGGTTCTTGGGGCCTTGGTGAGTACGTTGTACAAGGTACAGTTACACCAGATAATTTCCATGTAGATAAAGCTAAAAATGGAAATTACAGATCGCATGATTAATGACAAACATATCCGTTTAGTTCGTAAAGCTGATGGGGACTGCGTAGAAGAAGTTGTTCCAGCAGATGAAGCTAAAAAACAAGTTATTACAGATGCTCAAGTATTAGAGCTTGCTAAATATGCAAAAGCAATCGAAAAACATTATGGTTGCTACATGGATATGGAATGGGGCGTAGATGAGCGAGATGATAAGATTTGGATCTTACAAGCTCGTCCAGAAACAGTATGGTCTCGTAAAGAAAAATCAGAAACAACTGAGAAAGCTAACACTTTAGATACTGGCAATCGTGAAATTATTGTAAAAGGTTTACCAGCTTCTCCTGGTAATGCAGCCGGTAAAGCTCACGTTATCATCAACCCTGAGGATATTGATGAATTTAAAGAAGGTGAAATCCTTGTCACTGCTATGACTGCTCCTGACTGGGTACCAGCTATGAAAAAAAGGCAAAAGCTATCGTTACTGATGCTGGTGGTATGACTTGTCATGCGTCCATCGTTAGCCGTGAGCTTGGTATTCCTTGTATCGTAGGTACTAAGAGCCGTAGCCATGAAGCAACAACATCCATTAAAGATGGTCAAATGATTACTGTTGATGCTACAAATGGCATCGTATACGATGGCGTATTAGAAGATATCGTTAAAAAGCCAGAAGCACAAGCTACTGCAGGCGTTGTTGCTGAATCTGTTCCTGTAACAGGCACTAAAAATTTATATGAACTTTAGGCGATCCTGATTTGGCTGAAAAACATGGCTTGTTGCCATGTGATGGCATTGGTCTAATGCGTGAAGAGTTCATTTGGACTACGTTCATTCACGAACATCCATTACACCTTATCGAAACAGGCCGCAGTGATTTTGCCGTAAATACATTGGCTGAAGGTATGCGTAAAGTGTGCCAAGCCTTAGCTCCTCGCCAAGTAGTAGTTCGCTTGAGCGACTTCAAATCTAGCGAATACCGCGATCTTAAAGGTGGCGACAAATACGAACCTCATGAATCCAGTGCATTACTTGGCTGGCGTGGTGCTTCTCGTTACTATGATCCAAAATACACACCTGCTTTCAAATTAGAATTAGAAGCAATCAAAAAAGTACGCAATGAATTTGGTTTCAAAAACTTACAAGTTATGATTCCATTCTGCCGTACTGTAGAGGAAGCTGAATTAGTAACTAATTTAATGGCTCAAGAAGGTCTTGCTCGTAGTAAGGACTTCAAAGTATGGCTCATGGCTGAGATTCCATCCAACATCATCTTAGCTGATCAATTCAATAAATACGTAGATGGTTATTCCATCGGTTCTAACGACTTGACTATGCTCGTTCTCGGTTGTGACCGCGATAACGAAACAGTTCAACATATCTATGATGAACGTAATCTAGCAGTTCGCAGAGCAATTCGTCATCTCATCGAAGTGGCGCATAAAGATGGCAAAACTGTATCCATCTGTGGCCAAGCACCAAGCGTGTACCCTGAACTTTGCGAATTCCTCGTGAAGAGCGGTATCGACTCCATTTCTGTTAACCCAGATGCGGTTGTGAGCACTAAGAAAATGGTGGCTCAAATCGAACAAAGAATTATGCTCGATGCTATGACTGGTCGTGGTCGTCAAGAATCTGACGAACTAAATTGGTAATAATATAGTTATGGTGAAAGAGGAGGCCCGTAGGTCTCCTCTTTTTCTGAATGGTAACTTAGGATATAATACAAACAGAGATGAAAGGGGGTTACCGTGTGAAACTGTCGAAACGACAAGAACAAATTGCTCAAATCGTTCGTGAAGAAGGACCTGTAACAGGCAGTGCCATTGCTGAACATTTAGAGGTTACACGATCTGCATTGCGTTCAGATTTATCTGTATTAACTATGTTAGGTGTGCTAGATGCGCGACCAAATGTAGGTTATTACTACGTAGGACTTTCAAAGGAAACACAAACGGCTGAGCGATTAAAGTCATTTCTGGTAAGTGATGTATTATCTCAAGCAGTCGTTGTTAGTGGGGAAACTAGTTTATATGACACGATTGTTACTATATTTACAGAGGATGTAGGTACGATTTTAGTGTGTGATGATTCGTACCTAGTAGGCGTCGTATCTCGAAAAAGATTTACTGCGCGCCTCTATGGGACAAACAGATTCGCACGCCATGCCTATATCTATGATCATGACCCCTGTGAGCAAGGTTATAACTGTGGAACCTACGGATACGTTAGTGGAGGCGGCTCAGAAGATGATAGATTATGAAGTAGATTGTTTACCTGTTGTCATTCGCGAGGACGTAGGGAACAAGAAACGCTTAAAGGTCGTGGGCCGCGTGTCAAAAACGACGGTAGCAAAAAGTATTTTTTTAGAATGTAGCATACATTGAGGTTGATAGAATGGCAGAAAAAATTATTTATGCAATATCGGATTCCCTAGGGGAAACCGCAGAGGCTGTAGCGCGAGCTACGGCGAGTCAATATGATAAAGGAACAAATTGAGATTGTGCGCATTCCTTATATCGATAGTGAAAGCCAAATCGACGAAATCGTAGACGATGCAAAACGAGGTCATCACGTTATTTGTCATACTATCGTGTCCGAGTCTTTGCGCAAATATCTTCATGAGAAGGTAGCAGAGTACAACATTCCTGCTGTAGATATCATGGGGCCTGTTCTCGATGCAGTTGGTACTGTAGCAACGACTAAAAGCCTCGTATGACAGCAGGGTATGGTTCATAAAGCTTGACCAAGAATATTTCAAAAAGGTGGAAGCCATTGAATTTGCCGTAAAATATGACGATGGTAAAAATCCCATCTGGCTTTGAAAAAAAGCAGATGTTGTCATCATTGGTGTATCTAGAACTAGTAAGACTCCATTGTCTATGTTCTTGGCGTATAAAAAAGTTAAAGCTGCTAATTTGCCGTTGGTACCTGAAGTACCATTGCCAGAGGAGTTATTCAAAATTCCAGCAAAAAAAATTGTAGGCCTTATTATTGACCCATTCAAATTAAATAATATTCGTAGTGAACGTTTACGCGCTATTGGTCTCGAAGACGAAGCAAACTATGCATCCATTGAGCGTATTCAGGCTGAACTAGAATATGCGAAAGCTATTATGCGCCGTTTGCACTGCCAAGTATTAGATGTTTCTAATAAATCCATTGAAGAAACAGCTTCTCTTGTGATGCAGTTAATCGATAAAAATCGCGCATCGGAGGGTAGATGAATATACGAGAACAAATAGAGGAACGGGAGGCTTTGCTCCTGTCCCCCTATGCAGCTAAAAAGCCGCGATGCCATCCGTGATGTA
>BNJT01002382.1_pt1 | contig 114374 bp, 210 predicted proteins | sample 8540491 | NCBI WGS metagenome assembly BNJT01 (sample SAMD00202455, study PRJDB9452) | human saliva metagenome | host: Homo sapiens
CGACGAAGGATACTCCAATTGAGTATGTACCGGATAATCCGAAGGATGATGAGTTTAAACCAAAACCTCCTCAACCGGATCCAAGACCTTACCTAGGGTCCAAATCAACTCCGGCTCCACAACCAGCTCCAGCTCCTCAGCCAGAGCCAAAAATCAGAGCCACAGCCAGAAACTCCAAAACCTGCAACACCAGCAGGAAATGGAGATAACAACGGAACTCCAACAAATGACGGAGACCAAACACAGTACGTGAATTACCAAATACAGGTACAGGTCAAGAGTTATCAATCTTTGGAGCAGCAGCAAGTGTAATTCTTGCAGGATTAGGATTAGTCGTTCCAGGTAAGAAAAAGAAGAATAATCAACCATTAATGATGGATTAAATTCTTTCATAGTATTTTGCCCCCGTTCGAAAGTGCGGGGGTATTTTTCTAACAGTGGTTGTTCGACAAATCCTGTTGGTGAATCAATTGGATTACCATATTGATTTTTCTAATGACAACTGAGTGGAGTTTACACAAAATTCTTGATACTGCCTGAAACACCAACTTGAAGAAGGAAATTGAACAAGGAATTGAAATTGGACGTCAACAAGGCGTCAGCTCTTGGAGAACAATGCGGTATGGGAAAGGCGTAGCACTTGGAGAACGAAAAAGGTCAAGTCACTGATTTGCTTCAAAAATGAACTTACCAATGGAAGAAATCCAAAAAGCATACAGGAGTATAAGAGGAAGAAATTGCAGCGTTTAGAAAAGAAATGGAATAGTAGATAGGAAGGACAGCTCGTTGAGGGCTGTTCTTTCTTGATCCATAAAATTTAAGATTCTAGATTTTTCAGATAGGTGTCTGGAAAAGGGTGGATTGATTTAACTCCAGTTTTTGTGAGTTGCTGTCTATAAGTGACGAGAGAAAAGACTATCGAGTCTGAATCTGTGTTAATCGTAGTGTTACAGATGTTTACAAAACGTTAACGAAAAGCAATAAGTTGAAGGTGAAACACTTTTGATAAATCTAAAATTAAATAAGTTAGATATGTAACAGAAAGCTGTGATAATAGGGATTTTTGTAAGTAGATGAATCTAAATGTTAAAATTTTTATAAAGTGATAAAAAGAAAAGTTCTATCATTTGATTATATAAGTCGTTTATGCAATAATGTGACCGACGAAAATGCCAAATGAATAAAGTTAAGAGATGAACCTATGAAAGGTATATTATCATTGAGGAGGATTTCGTAAACTACGAACAGGTGCTATAGTAGCAACAGGGTGTTCTTATTTGCAACTAGTAATGTTCAAGTAGTACAAGCTAGTGAGAGAAGATGGTGTGTGGGGAGAGCTTACGTACAGTTGAACAAGTGAAAAGCGGATATTGCTTCTTTAGCAAGATTCATACTATGTTATAAAAATGGGAGATACGTTAAGTGTAATTAGTGAAGCAACGGGTATATCAATGGATGCTTTTGGCACAAATGAATCAAATCATAATGTTAATTTGTATATGCACATAATGAACTAGGTTTTACACAGCCAATTTCTACAACGACTGGAAATCGACTGTTTCAAAACAAAGACGGTTGCTGTGGTAAATCGTCAAAATAAAAAGAAGAAGTAAAAAGCTTTTTGGAAGTAACGACAAAAGAAGATACACAGTCTGGAAAAACTGAAACAGTTGTAACTGAGTGAAACCAACTACTAAGAAGAAAGACAGTACAAAAGACAGGTCAGGTGTTAGAAGTAACTACTAAAGAGGAAGCATCAAAGTCAGATCAAAACTTTAGTGTCAAGTCAATAGCAGAAGAACGGTAACAATCAGTAAAGGCAGAAACTGCAAAGGTGAGCAAAGCTTCAACAACTGGAAGGTTGAAGCGAAAAAAAGCAGGACCAAGCACCAGCAGTGGTGAAACCAGTAGCAACAGAAACGAAGAATCAATTCTTTTGAGAGAAAAGAAACAAACAGAAGAAATAGCAGCTAGCTACAGAAGGAACAGCATCTAAAGGATCTCCAACGTCAGCGCGGAATCAGAAGGAAGGCAGAAAACTCGAGCTCCAGCTACAAACGTGGGAAGAAGAAGTACAGCTGTGGAAGCAAACTGAGAATAAACAAGACCAAGGGCCAGCAACTGTAGTGGATCCACTGAGAACACCAGTGGCAGCTGAGGCAAAGAATCAACAGCTTCAAGATTCAGTGAAGAAAGAAACAGACAGAAGGGAACAACACCCGAGAAGAGCTACAGAAGAAAAAGTAGATGGATAATAAGGAGTGACTTCGTCTACAGATAAAACTTCTAAGAAGCCCAGCTACTGAAGGAAGTACCAACATCTTCAACACCATCAGCAGGATCAGAAGGAAAAGGTAGAAAGCTCCAGCACCAGCACAACTGAAAAAGAAAGTACAACAGTAGAAGAAAAACTGAGAACAAACGCAGATCAAGCATCACTGGCTGTAGTGAGAACCAACAACAAATACACCTTCAAAGATTCTGTGAGAATAATGAAATAGCTCCTTCAACAAATAATTCTTCAAAATGAAGGAGAAAAACATGAAAACAGTAGTTCCAAAAGGAGTTACTCAAGAAAATAAAGATCATGTAGACTCACACAAACAAATTAGAATTGAAAGAAATTAATGAAGTTTCTTTAACTCCTGAACAGAAAGAACAAGCAATCACAAAAGTGAAAGGAGTTAACTACGAAAGCCAGAAAAAGCTATTGAAGGAGCAGCTACATCAGAAGAACAAGCTAATGTGGTAGATCAATATGAAAAAGTTAATAGCATTGCAACTCCAAATGTTGAAACACCAAAACCAGATTTTACAAAACCAGTTGAAGGTCATAATCAGCAGGGTCTACTACAGTTGGTGAAGGTGGAACAATCAGTACATTAACATCAAGCACACCAGCGGCAGAAGTGCACCTGCAGTGAAGTGGATCAGCAAAAATGCACGCAGTGAGTAAATATGCATCAACATCGGCAACAGTTTGCACCAGCGGAAGAAACACGCAGCAACAAGTATGCCAACAGTAAAGTACGCACGGTGGAAAGCACACCAGCAGGTGAGCACGCAGTGAAAGGCGTGCCAGAAGCAAGTACACAGCACCAAGCAAACCAACATCAAGCTGAGTAGCGTCAAGTCGCATTAACAACTACTAATCCATCAGTATCTGATACTTCATGCTTCGAATACTAACTCAGAAAATACAGGTTTTTAAGTACTGCATATCAACCACGTGTTGTTCGTCGTGCAAGAAGTGTAGATGCGCAAAAGATCAGTAGCGATTTACTATAACTTTGCAGAAATGAAGGATATCGCTGGATTTTTAGGAGATCCGGGAGATCTATTATAACTGTTCAGCTGGAGCAGAGTTCTGATGAGATTCGAACAATCGTAAAAGCTAAAATCGATGCGAAGAAAGCAGAACTAGCAAAAGCAGTGGATATGCATTCATGGAAGATTATTTTGTTGATGACCACAAGAAGATACGGGTTTCGTTATGATTATGTAGTAAACTTTACAAAAAGCTGCTTCAGCAAGTGAACAAGCAACAAGTACAGCAACATCAAGTGCTCCAGTAGTAAGTGGTCTGCAGCACCAAGTGTACCAGTAACAAATGAGACAGCAGCAAGCATACCAGCGGAAAGCACACCAACAACAAGTGTACCAGCAACAAGTGTACCAACAGCAAGTACACCAGCACCAAAAGCACGCCAGCATCAACTGGAAAGCAGCAGCAGAGTCCATCAGCGGCTACTAATCCATCAGTATCTGATACTTCTGCTTCAAAATATAAGCCCTAGAACATACAGCATTTGAAATGCACCTACATATCAACCACGTGTTGTTCGTCGTGCAAAAGTGTAGATGCGCCAAAAAGATCAAGTAGCGATTTACTATAACTTTGCTGAAATGAAGGATATCGCTGGATTCTTAGGAAATCGGGAGAATCTATCATAACTGTTGCCCAGCTGGAGCAGCTGCTGATGAGATTCGAACAATCGTGAAAAGCTAAAAATAGATGCTAAGAAAGCAGAATTAGCAAAACGTGGATATACATTCATGGAAGATTATTTTGTTGATAAACCACAAGAAGATACGATTCGTTATGATTATGTAGTAAACTTTACAAAAAGCTGCTTCTTTAAAGAGTAGCACCAGTTGAAAGTCAACCTCGAGCAGCACGTAATCGTAGAGTCAGTAGTTAGAAAGTCCTGTTAAGACACGTACAATTACTTTTACTATCAATTAGCTTAGGATTAGAAATTGCAGGTGCACTTGGTACTCCTGGGAAAAAATTATGTCATTACAGTACCAGAAACAGCATCTGTAACTGAGAAATTCAACAAGCAATTGATGATGCAACAAGAAGTGAAAAAGCAGAATTAGGACGTTTCTTCAAATATGTAGAGAAACAAACCTACAAACAGATATACTAGATCGTGGGTTTGGTAATTTTGACTACGTGATTACATTTACAAGATAATCATGCTTGTCAAGAAATATTGATTTATAGATAAGATTACTAGTTAAACAGAGCTCTATTTTAAGATGGAGAGTTAAAATCTCCTAGAAATTAAGGCTAGGAGATTTTTGTTATCGTATTGCATTAACAGTTCTATTCCGCTAAAATGATGGTAATAAGGAGGGGTTAGATGTCAGAGGCAGGTCATAGGTTTTTAGCAAAATTGGGTAAAGATTACGTCCAGGAGGAAAACGGGCAACTGATTGGTTAATTGAAAAAGGTGCATTTACATCAGAAACGAAAGTGTTGGAGGTTGCGTGTAATAGAGGGACTACAGCAATTGAATTAGCTAAGAGTTTGGATGTCAAATTACTGCGGTTGATATGGATCAGCAAGCATTAGAGATTGCAGAAACAATCAGCAATTAAAGCTAATGTAGGGCATCTGATTCAATTTGAGACAGAGTAAATGCAATGAAGTTACCGTATCACTCTGAGACATTTGATGCAGTGATTAATGAAACAATGTTGACCATGCAATCAGATCAAAGCTAAACGTAAATGTGTAACGGAATACTTGTGAGTATTAAAACCAAATGGAGTATTACTCACTCATGATGTTCTCCTTAAGGAATCTAAGGAATCAGTAAGACTAAAAGAGTTATCTCAGGCAATCAATGTAAATGTGGGTCCTTTAACTGAAAGTGGTTGGAAGAGTGTTATGCATGAATCAGGATATGAACGAGTAGAAATATTAGCTGGAAAGCGCTCATGAAAGTTTCAGGAATGATTTATGATGAAGGCTGGATAGGAACTATTAAGATTTGCCTAAATGCGTGTAAAAGGAAAAATCGAAAAGCAATTCTTAACAATGTATCTGAATGTTCGATAAAAAGAACTAAGATTCATAGCAATGTGTAAGCTATATAGTCAGAATTGTCAAATTCTAAGAATAGTTTATAGACAGAATGTGTACTTATAAATTTATCTTACAGACACCTTATATTCCCTAGATAGAGAAAGTAGATGAAGTTTAAAGGGAATGGTTCAGTAGGATTGCAATGGGAAAAGTACACAGTATTGAACATGGAAAAAATAAGAATACTTTAAAGACGACTTCGGTCGTCTTTTTTGATAATAGATATATTGTAGAGTCTGTCAGTTGCCATAAAAAAGTATTTTTCGTCATTTTTTCAGTATCTATAAGTGAAGAGATGATTACAAGTGACAAGGCATTCGTATTCACACTTCAAATAACTATAGGGAAGTGGTAAAAATGAAAGAACGGATCAAGATGCAAGACCGATGATGGATTTAATGGCAAAGAAAATTTTCAGTAATCCTGAAATAACAGCACAGTTTATAAGTGATATCCTGGATTTACCTGTCCACCATGCCAAAATACTGGACGGAACCCAAATACATGACCATCATTTTGAAGATATAAAGACATATGTCACCAGTATTGATGTATTGCCGGATTAAATGATGGAACACAAGTGATTATTGAAATTCAAGTAGCCTATCAATTTGACTTTTATTAAGCGTTTATGGTTATATCTAGTAATCAAGTGACTAAAAATGCAGATGAACATAAAAAGATGGCGTAGAGACCCATAAACTCGCCGAAGAGATTGTTACCTGTGTGCACCATCGCCATCACTCAAAAAGATATTTTTAAAGACGATAAAATGGTTCATGTATATTAGCTTCAAAGAAAACACAAACGATGAATTGAAAGTCTATTTTAAAGGGTTTATAGAAGAACTAAGACATAGCTTTAATGGTATTTTTAGAATTAGATACAGTATAATGAAGATAAGATAGAAAGAGAATACAAGAAGGAACGTTGGATTGAGTTTTTGGAAATCAACCCTACATACAAATACCTGAAAAATATTAGAACAAGCGGATCGGATTGTGAGCCGAGTAGATTGGACAAAGGAGGAAGAGAAAATGTATGACGAAAGAACACGATATCTCCAAGCCTATTCAAGCTTTTTATCGACTATAGAAAAGGAAAAGAAAAGACGCCATAAATCAGGCTATGACAGAAGGAATAGCAGAAGGAAAAGCACATGGAATCGAGTACGGAAAGAAAATGATGATTATCAGCCTAATCAAGATGGACTTCTCTCGAAAGAAGAAAGCGCAAAACGATTAAATATATCAGTCATTGAATTAGATGAGTATATGAGTGCTGAAGAATAGAGAGATTACTGTGTCTTGAAAGTAGCAATCGATAAAATGCTGAAAAGGAGAAATTCTATGACAAAAAGGAATTAATCTAAAGCATCTAGACAATAAATTGTAAAAAGATCCAAATGCAGAACAATTATATATAGAAGCTCGAGCAGAATTACAAATTGCCATAATGGTAAAAGCACTAAGAAGAAGGCAAGAAATTAAGTCAAGCAGAATTGGCTAAAATGGGTAAATTTCAATCAACTATCGGACGAATTGAAAATGGATCAGTAAAAGCTGACTATTTCCATGCTGCAGCAACCGATACGAGGATTAGAAATTTCGTTTGTATAATGAATTAGAAGTGAAAGATAGCAAGAAGTCGAAGGGAAATGATCGACTTTTTGTTTGATACTAAGCGTAAAGGATTTAAAAAGGGGCTTTGTTGAGCCATAGATTAGTATGTTATAATAGGGATTATCAAGAAGGAAAGGAAGTGTTAATGTGGCAACAATGAGTATTACACGTAATATTACAATCTCAAAAAGAGGATTTAGAAAAATTCAATCCTCAGAGCCAACTCCACTTTTGAAGGAAGTTTATATAGCTGTTGAAGCAGAAACGTTCCTAAAGTGAAACTTCCTGAGAATTGGATAGAAAAGTATGTGAAAAATGAATATAAAAAGCAATTTCTTTATTAGATATTTATCAGTCAATTGAAGAGTTTGTTAAGTCTCAAAATCCAGAACTAACTAGTCCTAAGACTATTCGAAAGAAAGCTAGGGCTATTTTTGCGAAATTGCCTCTCAAAAATTTTATTTGGTCAGAACTATAGATATGCAGAGTTACTTAGAGTGTGATGCTTTAGTAATGGAATTAAGCAATCGCTCAAAAGAATTTTATTGTTGTAAATGCTGATAACTTTGAGGAAACAGAGGAATGGCTAGGGATTGATTACTCTAACTTTAAAAGTTTTGATATATCTGAAATTGATGTTCAAACGAAGAAAGAACTTTTGATGACGGGAAAAAGTGCTAAAAATATTGAACATATTCCAGGAATATTGATAGCACTAACTTAGCAAGAATACTCTTTTTGATAATCCAATAAAGGGTAGGGACTTACTAAGACTTGCTCTTGAGATGATTGTTACTGCTCAAAGCTTTATCGGTGGAAAAATGGTATTCTTGGACGGTGTTAATAATCCTAAAATCATAAATTTATATAAATCTTTTTGGATTTGTGAGAGTATGATTCTCTGATTCAAGATAAAAATCATCCCGAAGTGTTTTATCAGCCAATGGCACTTGATTTGACTCGATAAAATAATGATACAGTCTTGTATATTTCAATAAATTATAGTTTTCAAAAAGTTTCAATGAAAACAAGAAGTCGAAGGGAAACTCTTTCGACTTTTTGTAGTCATTAGAAAAATGAAAAGATTCTTCCATAAAAATATTTTCCTCCATTTTTACGCATATATAGTTGAAGAGACAAATAAAGGAGGAATCACTATGAAAATCAAACCAACAAATGACTTACTCTTCATGATGACAACAACAGGAAAGGAATATATTCTGGAAGATTTCATCAGAGGCAGTTACGAATGAAGCTAACAAAATGTTAGACCAACAAATCCGTATCAGATAGAATCTTATCAAAAAGAAATCGAAAATCTAAATCCTGTTATGTATAGTACGATTGTTGATGCTAGCAGCTACTACAGAAGATGGAATGGAAATTATGATGGAAATGCAACTCTATCAGCATAAAGATTTTGAACGCATCTTTCTAACTATATGGCAACCACTTATACATGCAAAAACTATAAAAGCAGAAAGTGCAAAACCGATTATTTCTATTGTTGTTACCAATTTTACAGTATTCCCAGAATTTCAAGAAGCACGAGTAGAGATTGGATTAACTAACTTAGCTTGTCATAAAGAAATTGGGAATAAAAACACCAAACCTTATTGGAGGTTTATCTAGTAAATTTAACTGATAAAGCTATTCTCGAAGAGAAAATACAGATTTATCAGAGTGGCGAGACTTTCTAAAAATGGTACAATTAAGCCGGAATCAAGCAGAGAGAGTTAAAAAGAAGCACAAAAATCGTGAACTTCTCAAATCTATCAGGTGAAGAACGGAGGCTTTGCAGCATTAATGGGAAAAATATGAAGACGTATACTATCAAGTCATGAGACACCAACTTGAAGAAGGTGAAATCGGTGAAAAACGAGGAATGGAGAAAGGCGTAGCACTTGGAGAACGAAAAGGACAAGTCATGATCTGTTTTAAAATGAACTTACCAATGGAAGAAATTCAAAAGCATACAGGATTGTCCGTGGAAGAATGAAGCGTTTAGAAAAGAAATGGCATAGTGGTGAAATATAGGACAGCTCGTTATTGGGCTGTTCTTTTTGTTGTTCAACAAATCCTGTTGGCGAATCAATTTGATCACTAAATTAAATCTTCGATTGTCGACTAATGGAGCTTATACAAAAATTTTAACACCGTTTTTAATTATATTTTTATTAGAAACTTATGGTGATATATGTCAATTCAAAGTTAGGTTTACAGAATGCTCATTTTTACATATTATTAGTATTGCATTATACTTAAATAAAATATTAATAAAAAGAGGTGTGAAAGATTGAGTATTATTGAATTTTTAAATGGACAACTTTTTGCAGCAATTATTTCTGGAATTGTAGCATTTATTGCTTTATCAACAGTGTATAGACGTTCATTAGATTTAGAACTCAGAGTGAGAAAAAAACACTGTTTCAAGCAGCTGGTTCAGAAGAAATAACAATGAGAGAAGTGCAGTTGCTAAGAACGGCATTAAGGTATGGAAAAGTAGATAATGCAAAGTTAAAATATATTTCAGTTCTTTGGTTTACAGAATCTAGTAATAGATTTTTGTGATCATCTGAGAAAAAGAAAAACCATATATTAAAAATAGATATTTATTAATGGAAGAGGAGCAAGAAGTCATTCGTATTTTTTATCAGATGTCTATTAAAAACATAATTGGGAAGTTAATGAAAACTTGAAAGCAAAAACTTTTGAGAAAAAGGAATTGATGAAACAAAATATATGAAAAGAATCTTATGAAAAAGCTTATGAAGAGAATATAAAAATATGAAAAAGGAACATTTGATTTTAAAAAATATTCAGAAATCCAGAGGGAAAAATAAGGAGGAAAAAAGTCAATGGGAGAAAAATTTGGGTCTAAGTAGTTCTATTCATATTATTTGTCTTGCTTTTGGCTTAGAGTTCTCTGTGAGTTGTTCAAATGGAACGTAAATATATCAAATGAAACGATGGTATTTGCAATTATTATTACGTTGATGCTTTTTCTTTTTAAAGAATGACTGTAAAAATTGAAGTTTATTAATTGATTATTAACTGCAGAATGAATCGTAATAAATTGTTATTTTAAGGTTAATTACTAAAAGTGAACCATCTGGTATTCTAAATTATACAATAGCTATACCTAAACAAATTAAAATTACAAAAATTTATACTCTAATCTTTTTAATTATAGAATAAGGAAAAGGTTGAAGATATCTAATAAAGGTGAAATGTAATCTGAAGAAATGGAGAAAAAGAAATGAATACGAAAGAAAATATCTTAGAAGCATGGATAATGGTGGAACATTTATCAGAAGGTGATATTAGGTTAAAAAGATAACAATATACAGATGATTGAGTTCCCAAAAGATAATAATTTTTATTCTTTATTTTTCTGAGGCAATATCAAAAGAAGAAGCTGAAGGATTTTCAAAAAGGTGGGGTAGTATTATACCTTGACATCTTTAAATTTGAAGTGATTGTTTCGTTGCTGAGAGAAAAATTTAATCTTAAAAAGCTGGAAGAAGAGATAAATGTTGGAGATAAATTCTCATTTGCTCTTTATTTTGATAAAAATCTCCAATTAGTTGATAGCATGACTTTTTACAGCTAGTAACTATATTTTGAAAAATAAATGTGTTCCAAAAGAAAAAGATTTTTGGAATATGAAGAAGAAAATAAAAATTATATTAAAGACTTGTTTAATTACTCTGGTCATAAAAAATTATGTTGATTTTTAATGATGCCTTTAGAAAGTTAATGAATAAATATTCACTTAATCTTAGAAATTGTAGAATGAAAGTATTGACTAATTTAGAGGCAGATGCAATAAATTTACATTCTTTTTATGAATGATTTAGAAAAGGCGAAAAGTATAACAACTGAAAATCTTGATCAATATTTATTAGGGATAGATAGAATTAATCTTGATAGCAGAAGGGATAGAGATTCTTTTAATCCAGATATATTTTTGGAATATTTTACAACCTAAAAATTATCCTATCGCTAGATTCCCTAGTAATCCTAATTATGCTCTTTTCTTTTATGCAACAAGTTGCTGTAAATTTAGCGATTGGGTATGATGATGAAAAATTCGTAGTGTAAATGGTCCACCAGGTACAGGGAAAACGACCCTTGCTGAAGAGATATATTCGCTGAATTGGTTTGTAGAACAAGCAAGTGAAATTGTAGGATTGAAGTCAAAAGAAATTAAAGATAAAGTTTCCGATTTTGAAAATATAGTAATTGGTAAAATGCCAAAATCAATAGCTGATAAAGGTATTCTTGTTGCGAGTTCAAATAATGGAGCAGTTCAGAATATTGTTAATGAGTTACCACTAATAAGTGGAATTGATGAAATGTTTATTGAAGAATTGAGAAATGCAGATTATTTTTGGAATATTTCAAATTCTAATATTTCAGTGGATAAGAATCAGAGTGAAAAAGAAGAAAAGTTCTGGGGATTATTTTCCTTGGAAGGTGGTAAAAAGGATAATATGAATAATATCCTTACTTCGTTAGAAGAGGTTATCAATGATTTGAAAAATAATTATGTATCTAATACGAATGTCTATAATGACTTTTAAAAACAGTATGACTACCTTCTTAAATTTAAACAAGAAAAAAACAAATTTTTGCGAAAAATATCCACTATTAGAAAAAGTTGAAAGTGGATTATGATTACTCTGTTTATCATTGTCACCAGCTTAAAGAAGAATTTGAAAACGAGTTAAGAATTATTGAAGGAGAATATATAGAGTATCAACAACAATCAAATATCAGAAAAGTTCAGATTGAAGAAGAAGTTAGGAATACTGATGAAAAATAATTCATAATTTAACGGAACAGAATCAAATAAATTTATCTATTGATGCGTTAAAACTACAAAAACCATGGTTCTTTTCTGCTAAAAATAAAACAAGACTATAAGGAGAGAATGAGAAGTTTCTCAGAAGCACTTATTCAAATTATTGATGAAAAATAGAAAATTAAATAAGTATAAACATAGTCTTGAAGATGAAATTAATACTATTCTAAAAAAAGAAAGAATATGAAAATAAAATTTATCAAAAGAGGAAAGAGAATCAACAAATAGTTGAAAAAAGAGTTAGGTAAAATTAAAGAAATAGATGAAAGTATTCACTTGCTGTCTAAAGAGATAAGTGCTGCATCAGTAAAAGTGTTAGATATGAATACAGATTATAATACACTTCAAATGGATAATCCGTGGTTTGAAAAAGAATATAGGTGCCTTCAATCAAGATTGTTTATTGCGGCATTAAAACTTAGAAAACAGTTTTTATATGAAAATGTTAAAAGTATACAAGCAGCACAAATCATATGGAATAAACAAAAAGAATACCTTGATAATAAGGAAATGATAGAAGAAGCATGGAATTGGATGAATATGGTAATACCGGTTATTAGTACTACGTTTGCAAGTGTTCATACAATGTGTAAAAATTTAGGCAAAAACAATAGGATATTTATTTGTTGATGAAGCTGGTCAAGCATTACCACAATCGAGTGTAGGTGCAATATTTCGAAGTAAACAAGTAATGGTTGTAGGTGATCCAGCTCAAAATAAAACCTGTGCTTACATTAGATTCTGCAATTCTACGTATGTTAGGTGAACATTATGGTGTTTCTAAGGAATATCTATCTGATGAAGCTTCTACTCAAACTTTAGTGGACGATATTAGTAGATATGGTTTTTTTGTAATGAAGGTAAAATGGATTGGGATTCCACTTTGGGTACATAGAAGATGTAGAAATCAATGTTTGATATTTCAAATGCTATATCATATGGTGGAAATATGGTACAAAGTACAGACACTCCAGGTAAAGCATTTTTGGTTTGATATATCTGGAAATGCGATAGATAAATATGTTAAAGAACAAGGAGAATTTTTAAGAAATAAAAATATCAGAATTGATGAAGCAGAATCCAGACATAAATGATAAATCAAAAAGATACTATATATGTTATTACTCCATTTAAAAATGTTGCTTATTGCTTATCACAAGAACTTAAGAAAATCGGATTTACACGATATGATGAAAAAGGAAAGTTATTAATATTGGTACTGTCCATACTTTCCAAGGAAGAGAAGCTCCGATTGTATTTTTTGTTTTAGGATGTGATGAAAGAAGTATAGGAGCTGCTAATGGGCATGTGGGTTCAGCGAACCCCAATATTCTGAACGTAGCAGCCACTAGAGCAAAAGAAGAATTTTTATATTATTGGTGATAAACGTTTATATTTTGGGATAAAAAGTACAATTATAAATGAAAGTTTTAGAATTCTTGATAGATTTAACTCTAGTAATAAGTAAAAGAATCAAATTGAACAACGAATTCTTAGTATTACCTAAAATTAATGATATATATGAGATGATATTAGAGGCTAGGTAAAAAGTACTATAGTTATTAATTAGAGATAAATGGATATAGAATAAGATAGTAGATAGCTAATTGTAACAAATAGACAAAACATTTGTAAAAAATCGTAATATAACAATACTTGCACAAACATTATAGAAGTGTTATCATAGCCTTGTTTGAAAGAACAATATTATAAATAATGTTAATAAGTTAAAAGTTAGTTAGTTATGAACTCATTACCATCATAATCATTAATCAAAAAGTGAAATATACCACTTTTTTTAGTAAAATAACTTGACAACAGACTTTTAGTGAGTTAGCATATACTTATAATATAAAAACCATAAAGAGAGGTATAATATTATGAAGAAAAATTATTATTATCAAGTGTTGCAGCTTTTAACTTTATTTGCAGCTTATAACGCAGCAAATGCTGAGGAAGTTCAATATGGTAAATTTGGTGAGCCATTATACAGCGATTACCAGATGCATACACTATCGAAAAAGCTGAAACACCAGCAGATTTTAGCAGCAGCAGCAGCTAAATATACAGCACGTCAAGAAAAAGCAGTTGCTTTTACGTCAAGCAAATACTAAATTAACAGCTGCAAAAGAAGACGAAGCTAATGCTAGAACTGTTTTTTGATAAAGCTCAAAAAGCTTATGACGAAGCAATCCAAAAAGTGACTGATGCGGTAAATACTCAATATGATGCTTCAGTACAAAAAGATAAATTAACTGCTGTTTTAGCAACAGTTGAAACTCGTTTAACACATGACGAAAACAGAATTACCAAATAATGAAAGCAGCATTGGCAACAGCAAAAAAGCTCAACAAGATGTTGTTGCAAAAAGCATATGCAAAAAGCACAAGAAGATGTTTTTAAAACATAGAGAAGCTAAAACCAGTAGCAGGTGCTCCATTAGATACATTAAAAAGAATATGAATTACAACATATTGAACTTGAACGTGTAGCTGAAAAAGCTAAAGATGCTAAAAGTTTTAGCAGACAAAGCAGTTGAAAAACTTGCTAAAGATGTTAAAGACTTAAAAAGAATCAATTGCTAATGGCAAAGATAGAAAAGAGTCACTAACTAAAGCTATTGCTCAATTAGCTGTAGTTGTTGGTAATGAAGATGAGTCACAACCAAATACAGGTAAAGTTCGTGGTGTATTAGTTGAAGAATTACAAAAAGAATCAGATTTAAGATTCTATGAATTAGGTCAAGCTTCAGCTCAACGTATCTATTCTACTTCATTTAGAAAAAGCAGCTCAAGAAGAATACGATGAAGCATTAAAAGCAGCTCAAGATTTATACAAAGAACAAGGTGTTGAGTTTGTATTAGCAGACGTATTAGCAGTTGAAAAACCAACTGAAACATATGTAACAAAAATTTGGTTGGAACCAAGATAAAAGCTGGTAACTGGGTATACTTGAAAGATTCAGAAGGTACTAAAGCTACTGGTTGGGTTAATGAAAATGGCTCTTGGTACTACTTAGGTCAAGATGGCGTTATGAAAAATGGTGGGTACAAGTAGAAGGAACTTGGTACTACCTAAACGGATCAGGTGCAATGCAAACTGGTTGGTTAAATGATAACGGTACTTGGTACTACTAGAAGCTTCAGGTGCTTTAAAAAGTTAACCAATGGTTTGAAGTTGGTGGAAAATGGTACCACGTTGATGCATCAGGTGCATTATCAGTAAACACAACTGTTGACGGATACAATGTAAACGAAAAACGGTGAATGGGTTTAATTTTTAAATAAACTTAATGAAAAGAGAGCGAAAGCTCTCTTTTTGTATATAAAAATAATTGACAATCATTAGTTTTTGACCCTATTATTAAATTAGTTAAAAATAAGAATGGAGTGGAAATCATGAGAAGTAAGAAAATTATGTTAACATCTTTAGCAACATTCACGTTAGTTGGAACATTAGCTTTATCACAAACAATATTTGCCGATACAGCATCAAGTACATCAGGTAATTCAACAACTACAACATCAGGTACAAATGCAACCGCGTCGGGTTCTACTACAGGATTAAATTCGAATACAACAGCTAATGGTTCAGCAGGAACCCATAGTGCTTCTGGAACAAGTTCAACAACAGGAAAAGCTTCTAATTCAAGTACAGCAACTGGAACAGCTACAAATTCAGGAAAAAGCAAATACAACAACTACAGATGCTAATAAACCAGAAAAGTAGTGACTAAAAGCGTTGAATGGAGAATTGAAGAAGGTAAGAAGTATTTAAAAAGTTAATGGTGTTAGAGCTTATGGTAGGATTGAAATAGATGGAAATAACTATTTAGTTGATTGGGATGGATCTGTTAAAGTTGGTTTGTTAGAATCAAAAGAAACAAGATACTATTTTTGATAAAGAGGAGTTCAACAATTAGGTTGGCATAAAATCAATGGTAAAGATTACTATCTAACAAAAGATGGAACAAAATATTCAGGAGTTTTTCACAGATGGAACTAAGAAATACTATTTAAAAGATGGTATTCAAGAAGTCGGATTGAAAAAGTTGATGAAAAAATGGTATTTCTTTACAGCAGATGGTACAAATAAAAATAGGTTTAATTAAAGATAATGGTAAATATTACTATATTACCAAAAGAAGGTGAAAGTAAAAGGCTTAATCACTGAAGGCGAAAAAGCATATTTTATCAATGAAGATGGTACTTTAAAAACAAGGAATCATTGAAGTAAATGGTAAAAAGTTCAATTAAGCACTGATGAAGCAAAAAGCAGGTTGGAATCAATTTGAAGGGAAATGGTATTACTTCGATTCTGCTGGTAAAATGTTAACAGGTTGGATTCAAAACTGATTCATGGTATTACTTAAATGAAAATGGTGTAATGCAAACAGGTTGGAAATTTATCAAAGGTAGTTGGTACTATCTAAATTCATCTGGAGCAATGCAAACAGGTTGGTTATTTGAAGGGAATAAATGGTATTTCTTAGATGGATCTGGAGTGATGAGAACAGGTTGGATTCAAGTAGGTAAAGAATGGTACTACATGAATAACTCAGGAGCAATGCAAACAGGTTGGCAACAAATTGGAGGAAAATGGTATTACTTCAATAACTCAGGAGCATTACTAACAAACACAACAACACCAGATGGTTACACAGTTAACGCTAATGGTGAATGGGTATAATAAGACTACTGATGAAGAAGAGAGCGAAAGCTCTCTTTTTGACTCATCATTAATCTTTAATAAAAATATAAAAATACTTTATTTTTTTATAAATTAAAAAAACTATACTAGAGGAATAATTGTGGTTAATGGTTTTAGTAATTAAATTGGAAAAAGTGGATTATGGAAATTCAGAATATTGGTTAGTGTTTAAAGATTATATTCCACAACATGACATTAATAAATTATACGATTTTTGAATTTTTATGGTACAGAATTAGAGACTAATGCTTATTTGACAGCTGAACAAGTAGAACAACTCCGTGAAATTTTTCTAAGAGATTTTGGTTATGCCCCTTTTAAAAGATTTGAAAAATTAAAGATAAATTAAAAGAGGAACTATATTCTAGAATTGAACTATAATAATAGAATTAATTTTGTAACTCGAGAAATTGATTAAATTTAATTAACTATAGTATCTAGAAGAATAAATTTTGACATTAAGAATAAGAGTGTTATAGTGTCAAATTGAAGAGACTCCAAAGAGTCAAAAATTTGTATTTAAACTCAAAAAGTTAAAAATAAGAAATTTCACTTTTAGGGGTAGTATATTATTTTTTTAATTCTTTTATGATAAGTAGAGCTATGAAATTTTTTTCGTAGATATTAATTTTTATCTAACTTTTTCAGCTAACTTTTTATTAAGAATGGTTTAATTGAATTCAAAATAATAGCATTTATTTTTTTAGTTTCATTAACTGTTGGTTCCTTTTTTTGTTAAAACATTTTTTAAAAATGAAATCATAATCATTTTTTTCCTTTTAAACTTGTTATATTTTTGTATCTATAAAAGCACCATTTTCGTAAAAATTTTAATAAATTTCTAGAAAAATATTCTGGAGTAAATGGGATATATTTTTCTTTTCTCTAATTTATGCAATAACTGAAATAATTTTTCATTAACTAAAACTTGTTGATTTAATTCTTTTTCTTTCAAATTTTTTTAATACAACTACTTCCAAGAGGGTTAATAATCTTTTGATTATGTATATTCTGTATAGAAAATAAATATCGTATATTTTTCTTTCCCACAAATACATATTGATTTTGCTTCGATATCTTCTTTACAATCTATTATCTCCCATTCATTAACAACACAATCCCAGGTATTACTTTTCTGATCTGTCTAAAATAGTTTTAAAAAAATTTTTCTCTGTACTGACTCATTTTTAAAATTCCTCCTTTATTTCGATAGGATAGACATTAATTTCTTCATAGTTGAATACTCCTATTGGATATTCACTAATGTATCCTGAAATACGAAATTGATTATTACATATTTTACAGTAATTATTTTCTGTATTAAAATTATAAATAGTTTCTGGGCCCATTTGACGGTCACTAGTATTTGAATTTACTTCATTAACTAAATCTATTTTATTTCTACCTGAACAGTATGGGCAATTAATAATTCGTTCCAAACTAATACCTTCGTTTTCTTCAAAAATAGTAATTTTGATTTTTCAGTTATATCAAATTCTCTTAGTCTAAGTAATTCATATATTTCTTTTTAATACCGAACGAAACACTTCTGATTTATTTTTTTAATTCTCACAGATATATTGTAGCATTTCTTCTTCTTGTTTATTAACACGTACTCGATATGTATTATTTCTTGTATTTTCTATTTTTTTGGTCGAGGCATTTTAAAAAAATTTCCTTTCTTATTTATAGTGAATAAATTTATTTTAATTGTAGCTACAATTATTGTCAAGTTTTTAAAAGAAGTCAGAAAAATGTAACTTCTAATAGCAAATATAGGGAATTCTAAGAATTTTTCTATTTTTTAAAATTTTATGACATTACCGCTAAAATGCCTTGAATTTAGATTTTAGAGCAGTAAATTTGTACTGGTGATATTGTTCTAAATATCACATATTGAACAAAAGGAGAGATTGTAATGGAAAAAGAAGAAATTAGTGTTTACTAGTTTAGCTAGTATTGCAGTATTAGGTGCGGGTTTGTATTCATCTCATCATTTAGTAGTTAGTGCAGTTGAAAATGCTGAAAAATGTTGAGAGAGTATCAGAGAAAGAACAGGCTGATTTAAAAGGCAAAATTAGCTGATATTGAAAAAGGGAGTTATAAAAAGCAATTGAAAGTGATAAATCATTAACAAGTGAGGAAGTAGCCAAAAATTAAAGTTCAAGTGATAGCTACTTTAAAATGAAGCAAAAGAATTAATCAAAGAACCAGTATCTTTTAGCAGAATTTATTAATAAAATAGATGAACATGGTAATTTAACTCACCAATTCGTTCAGAAGAAGAAAAATGGGTTACCAGTTAAGAAGGAAGATATTTTAAAAAGCGGACGAAGAAGAAGAATTAGTAAGACTTAAAAGAATTTATGATTAATTTTTCTAAAAAGAAATAGATAAAAGCAATTGAAAAAGAAGAAATAACAAGAAACCAGCTACTACGGATAATCGTTCTCTATTATCACTCCAGAACTGAAAGAGTTAAAACTTTCTGAGAAACGTACAGAATGGGTATTGAAAACATCTTCAGAAGAGATTGTAGCTATTTCGGTTCCTGAAGAAAAACTTAGAACGTGATTATTCAGATTTTGAAGATACTATGTTAGAGGATGGCTTTACGTATAAGAATACGGAAACTGTTGGAATGGTGACACGCCATATTTATACAACAGTGATGAATACTCCAACTGTATCCCATACAGAAGAAACAAGATGGTTTGATGTAGAGGGCATTTATTATATAAAGTGGATGGTTTGCAAGATAAGAATTACAAAGGAATTCATGATGCACTTACTAAGAAAGGACATGAATTGTTAGGTACCTTGGATGAAGGTCGACATAATGATCTTCCGAACTATAGTAAGGATGTTAGAGGTTTCTTATATGAAAGAAAGTTTGCAGTTCCTGAAACTACTCCTACTAGAGAAGCACTTCCGGAATATTTAGTTTCAAGAGGGGATTCTTCAAGTCAAGGGGTACTGGAGTTGCACCAACTCGTGATAATCTTCCTAGTTATCCATTACCTACTGAAGCTCAATCTGAAGCTTCTAAACCAACAGCTAGTGAAGCGAATATTTCTCCTAGAACTACAGCAGAAACTGCTAAAAGCATCTCTAGAAGAAAAGACTGGAACCAGCTAAAAGAAGCACCTAAGCAAGAAGAGTCAACAAAACAAAAGAAGCTAAAAAGCTGAATTACCACAAACAGGGATGGCTGATAGCTTTGGAACTATTGGAACTGCAGTTGCTTCATTAGTAGTAGCTCTTGGAGTTGCATTCACAGGTAAGAAGAAACAATAATTTAAGATGAGTTAAAGTAATGAAGGCGTATTAGAGAGTTCTAGTACGCTTTTTGCTTAAGTACTTAAGAATATTTGAGATTTCAGTAACAATAGCATATACTAATCTATATAAGGGAGGTATACTCAATGAACAAGTGGAAAGTTAGTGTTTTTCAAAAAGTGAAGAAAGACCAAAAAGAGACTTAAAAAGTGAGGATAATGGTTGAGAATTCGTAGAGATTCACGCACACTGAAAATAATAATCATAGAGAAGCTGGAACTCATGAGACAAATATATTATCATTTTTAGAAAAAAATCAATCGAATGTAGAAAATTATTCATCAAGTATTTCAAAAATAATCCGTGGAAGAAGTGACTAATATAACTTCACTGGTTCCGAAATAGTTTTAAGTAGTTCAAGTGTAGAAAATGAAGTAAGTTCAAAATATTGATTTAACTACGAATCTAAATCCAACTACATCGGTTAGTGGGAGAGATAGTATAATTATGATTTCCTCTAACAGGAAATAATATAGTTGGTAATATCCGGTTAAATAAATTTTTGATGGAATTGGTGACTGATCGTTTCTTAATTCCTTTTTGTATGCCTTGTTCAAGAGAATCGAATTTAATATTATTGAGAATTATTGATATCTAAGAAATAATCTCATTGATAACGAAGTTGAGGCGAATGACGCTAATCGGAGTTATTATAAGGATAAGATAATTGGTGTGGTAAAGCGTTTCTATAATGTAGAATCTTCGATATTAAAATGTTAGAGGATAGTTAATTTATATTTTTAAAACGCTTACTTTTTATTTGTGATATAGAATACTTTTTGTTAGAATGTAGATAAGTTAAAGAATTGAGGGTGAGAGATTGTATTAAATGAAGGAAAGTGAAATGTATTTTTCTATTCTTGAATACTAAATCTGAAAATAGCACTAATAAAGAAGATATACTTAAAATATTTTACGATCTAGCAATTACAGATGATATCGTTTCATACCCTAATAATCTACTTAGAATGAAATGTTTTATTAGATTATATTTCATTTTTGCAATCAATTATTTTTAACTGTTATATAAATATATTTAGGTAGGTGTGTGCTAATGAGTGAATTGGAGAATATGTATAATGAATTATTTACTCCAGAATATTTAATAAAATATGGTTATTTTTCATATCGAAAAAATAAAGATACCAGTAGTAATAATGATGAATACTTTAATACAGAAACATTTTTATAAAATGTTTAATTTGAATGATTTTTCTAAACATTCAATAGAAATTTTTAGAACAGATTATGGCTACAGAATCGCAAAGCAACACCAGATTTTATAGACGAAATCTGGACTGAACCTATATACTTTAATATTCCAAAAGAAAGCTTTTGGATACGTAGGCAGTATAAACTACCAAACTTATATAGTTATACTGTTTTTAGTAAAATTCATGTGTGATAATAAGGATAAGTTTGTTAATGAATTTCTCGATAATAAATTATCTATTTCAAAAGTATTTTTGATTCTCAAAGTATAAATATGAAACTACTGAAAGAATAAAGTCAAGATTATTACAGGTGGGAAATAAAACAACTTCATTTAGACTTATCAAATTTTTATCATACACTATATACACATAGTATACCATGGATGATAATGGGAAAAGAAAATGCAAAGTCGAATAGAGATGGAGGATTCGCAAAATAATTTAGATTCCCTAATTCAGGTATGCCAATATGGTGAAACCCATGGAATTCCGACTGGAAATGTGGCTTCAAGGATTATAGCTGAATTGTTTATGTGTTATTTTTGACAAAGCTCTAGAAAGTAAAGGGTTTAAATATGCTCGATATGTAGATGATTTTACTTTTGTATATTCATTTGGAAAACGAGAAAGAAGCATTTATGGAACAAGTTAATCTATTGTGTAGAGAATATAATCTTTATTTAAACTCTGAAAAACAAAAATTGAAGAATTTCCACAAAAATAATAAATGAAGTAAATCTGTAATATTCAATTTTTTTGACAGTCATAATTTTTACTAATATAGATTTAAAACAACAACGTAATCTGATTTATAATTATATTGACTTGTGTATAACTGAGGAAAGTATAGAGAATAAAGGTGCTTTAAAAAATTATTTTTTTCAGGTTTTACTAAGAAATATTATTTACAAAGGAAATTTTACCGAAAAGAGATAGATGATTTATTTTTGTTTGAAGAACCTAGAACTCTGTTCTCGTTACTAGAAAAATATTAGATATCTCGATAAAGAATCCCTTATTAACTAATAAGTTTTTGGATTTATTTGAAAATTTGTTTACAAATAGTAAGTTAAGAACTAAAGCAAAAAGTAGTACAAAAAGTATTTTAAAGAAAATCAAGAAAGTTTAAAGAAAAAATTACTTTACTCAAAAAGAATAACTTCAGTCAAGAATTTTATCAGATTTTTACTATATATAACTCAATTCGACATAAATACAGGTAGTATTTTTAAGAAGAAAGAGATTTTGAGTTTGATTGATAATAGAGTAGATGATTTTTTCACTTTGTTTATTGGTTGCTATTTATATTAAACGGAAATTAAGTTTAAAAAGATTTATTTCAGAAAAATTAATGAATTACTAGAAGGGTCGAATAGAATTTTTCCAAATCAGTCTAGATTTTCTGGAAAGTTTTGGTTCTTCAGATATTTTTATTTTATTATTTAATTCAAAATAACATCATTAAGAAATCTGAAGTTAGAAAATTTCATGCGAATAATAATTTTTTAGTAGGTAAAAACATGGTTATATATCAGAATTGAATTCAAAATATATATTTAGACAAGGAATCAACAGAATATAAATAAGTTTTATGAGGAGTTACTTGCACGAAAATATTTCTCTGGTTGATTGCGGAGAAAAACAAAAATTTTAAATATTTTTTTAATACTAGTGAGGCAGGAAAAGATTGATTTGGCCATATATTGGCTCTTTGTCAAATAGGGTTGATAAAACAATTTTAGTGAAGGAATTAAGCAGCGTCAGGTTGCTTAATTCCTTTTTTTAGTTGTTGGAGTAAATAGTTTAGACATTAGTAGAATTCTATTTCTAAAATGAGTGAAACTACTGTAGCCATAGGTATTTCTTTTTAGTACTTTTTATCTTGTTGTTTATTCCTTCAATAGATCCATTTGAAAGTGTTGGATACTCACATGTATTTTTTGAATATACGGTAAAAATTTCTTAAGTGTTTGTAGAACACGATTTAATCCATCAGACAGATGTTTTTGTTTGTACATTCATCAATTCTTCTTTGAATTCATCAAATTTTCGCTCTTTAAAAGCTTCTCTTAATTCATGTACTGTTTCATATTCTGATTTAAGCGAAGGTACTTCTTGTAATAAATAATCTACAATTCCCCTGAGAATGCGTTAACCAATCGAATAATCTGTAATGGCTGTAGTGATAAGATTGAAGGTCATCTCGATTTTTAATATTAGTTTCCAGTAACGTTTTTAATTTATTATAAAGACGTCTGTCTTTATGGCGTATTTGATTCATTTTTCTTGTTCTTGTCTTATTTAATTCTCTGTTTAAAGCTTGAATAATATGGAATGGATCAATAATAATTTTAGCCTTAGGAAATAAACGTTTAATGACTTCAATGTATGGAACATACATATCAATTGAAATTGTTTTTAACATTTAAAGCGAGTTTGAAGCGGAAACTGATTGAAATAACGGACTAAATTCTCCATTTTTCTATCTTGAACAACATCAACTAGTTGATGAGTAATAGCGTCACAATAAGCAAAACTCATACTAGCTTCAGCTGAAGCTACCGATTTAAATTCATTCCAACACATATGTTCAGGTAACTCATTTAAAGGCTTAATTCTAAGAGAATCAGCAGTTTCATTGACCACTCTGCGTACGAGTATGAACGGAAACATTCATTTCTTTAGCAATATGGGTTTCAGATACTGTATTGCAAGCTTTTTACCTTAATTTCATTCTTTACATTTTTAGAAATAAAACCATTACGGTCAACGATGCTAGTTGTGTCAGCAGTAAAACTATGGGAGCATTCTCGGCAGAAAAAGCGTTGTTTTCTTAATTTAAGAAAGGCAGGTAAAGCCAGAAACCAGATTAAGAGTAATTCGAGAAGTACGAATACCATTTTTTTACAATAGAATTATCGTGATTTACACAGCCACAGTTAGGACAAGCATCAGGACAATACGTATAAGTAGCAGTAGAAAAACAGGCTTTTTCTTTTTTAAAATATACTTCTTTTGCTTTATCTTCCCAGATTACATTTTTATCTTTGATTTGTAGTACAATATCATGTATATTTGTCATAGGGTTTTTCATCTCCTCTTAAATAGTTTGGACGCTTTTTAATATAAGGGATGAAGCCCTTTTTATGCTAGACTAAAAATAGGGTTGGTGGATTTTTCTCCATCAACCCTATAAATATAGAACCGAGACTTTTTGCCTAGCTTCTCCGTTTTGTATGGTATAATAAAAAGCAAATATGAGAAGTCACTACGTCGAATACATGATTTAACACAACCAGAATTTATGAGCATGTTTGGGATTTAACGCTTCTTATATCGATATTGTAGGAGAGGACAAGATGCCAACACCTGTTGAAGATTACTAACTGACTTTAAAAAGTAGAAGTGATAAAAAGAACGCAGAGCAGTCATTTTTCATAGCTTTATAGATACCAGGATAGTCAAGAGGTAGCTTTTTTGATGATGAAACAAATGCTTGGATTCTCATGAGTGATGATATGCCTGAATTAATCAATACAAAAGATTTATCTTGTCGACAGTTTCGATGAAATGAGGCGTTACAATGGCTATTTAGACGGTATCGAGCTGGGTCGTAACCTAATGAGATTAGAATAATTTAGTGAGGATGAATTTCAGAAGGTTTTACAGTGAACTATTAGTGCCCTAACTCGTGGCAAGATGATTCCAGAATAACCGAAAGCTATCTTACTTGGTGGACAAAGCAGAGCAGGCAAGACGACTATTCATCGTATCAAACAAAAAAGTAATTTTTAAGGTAATATCATTATCATCTATGGTGATATCTATCGTTCTCAACATCCCTAATTACCTAGGCCTACAAGATAAGTATTGCAAGGACAGCGTGGACTATACCAAAGAGATTTTGTAGAAAAATGGTAGAACATCAAGTTGATGAACTCAGTAAACGTGGTTATCATTTGCTGCTTGAAGGGACTTGCATACCACTCAAGTTCTTCGTCAGACTAATAAATTGTTAGCTTTGAAACGATACTAAGTTTTCTTAGCTGTTATTGGTACCAAAACCAGAGCTTTTTATCTCAGCATCTTGATTCGTTATGAAAAAACTTTATGTCATCAATTTCCAATTAGGGTCAGAACAACACCAAAAGAACACCATGATGGGATTGTAGAGAACTTGGTTGATAACCTAAGGGGAGGTAAACAGCGAACAACTCTTTAACTGCATTCAGATTTATCAAAAGAGATAGGGACTTGCATTTATGATTCTAAACCGGATGAAGGCTCCGAAGTAGAAGTGATACAGGAGTGTCTCTTAGGAAAAAATGGAGTAAGGTGGAGGAAGAAATGATGAAGTTAGGGTTGGGGAATGATTGAGGGGATTAACAAAGAGTAAAACAATAGGGGAGTATTATATTGGCGAATTTAAATGTTGACCAAAATAGAAATGCAACACCAAGTTGGAGTGGCTATATTCATCAAGGAAAAGTTGGCTTTTTAGTAGCATTAAGACAATTACGGAGTGCATTGAAAATAATATAGAAAATCTTGAGGATTATGCTATAAGATATGAGAATGCTGAGGACTTCGATATTATTGTTGGTGATGATAATCAAGTATTATCGAGGCATCAAGTAAAAACCTATGTCAATGGTGATGAGAGAGAGATTACTCGGACCTTTTTAATATCACAAACAAGGAAGTTTGAAGATGGAAAAGGAAAAATAAATGTTAAAGGGATATCAGGTTCATGAATTTGATGGTAGAGGAAATGTAGTACGTCAGGTGGTTTTCTAATAAAAACATATATCTACATGTGATTGTAGATGTACCAAATTTTAATCTATCAAAAAGATGATTATTTTTAAAGAATATCCTAGTAGAACAAAATATACAGATAATATTTCTTGTGTCAGACTTTATAAATATAATCAGGCTAAAGACCTTTTTATTGCCCACTTTCTCAGGATGATAATAATGATACAATTAGAAATTATTGTATAGCTGAAATAAAAAGAAATTTTTAAAATTAAAGGAAAATCCATTGAATTATAATGTTTTACATTTAGAACAAGTATATTACAGGTATGTAGGTTCTTTATTGGATCATAGCATTGGGCAAAGCACACAGTGAATATGGTTTTTCCAGAAATATCTTTTTGGAGAAATACTTTCCATTATTGAAAAGGAAACTCCTAAAGATGAAGTATATGAAATGAAAGAATACTTTGACATATAGCTGGGAAAAAAATATCATCGTTATTCTTCAACTGATATTTTCTGAAGAGGACTTCAAATCGATGGATAAAATAATCAATCATTTACTGTCGCTATCTAAAAAAAGAGTTTTTATAAGTTTGTAAGAATGGTTTTTACCCTCATGAAAAGTCAGATGAAGATTTTACAAAAATATTTAATATTACTCTCTTAGAAAAATATTCTATTCTTTGATAAAAAGATGTTAGAAAATTTTCGTTTAAAACATTATAGTTTTTAGATGATGTTGAAAAAGTTATAGATTTTTCCTTAATTGATATTGAAAAATCTCCTGGTTGTATTGCAATAGTAATTAAAAATATTATTGATAATTCAGAATTCTTAAAAAGGCCACTTTTTAATCATGATTTTCTTATTAATAGGGATATAGATGGATTCCCGATAGGAGTAAGAATTGATGAATTTGATAGTATGTCAGATAGTAGATATAAAGATGAATGGAATACAGGAGTGCGACATAACATTTTTAAAAGCAAATATGGAATTTATTAGCATTGAGAAAGCAAAAGAAAAAGTTTGAGGGTACCGGAGGATTAATGATGAGAGACATTGTTCTAAAAATTTTTTACAAAAATAACTATTTTATCCAGTTGGACACAGAATTTGATTTTATATACTAACTTACAAAACTCCGAGTATTTTTATTGTTAGTCAATATAGTCCTAATGAGCTAAATAATTTTTGAAGATGATAAGACTTCACAAGTAATAAAAGAGTTTGAAAGAGTATCACTAACATCAAAAACATGAAAATATCAAGAAAAAAATACTTCTATGTTTATTTTGGTAGAAGTTGATGACTTGAAAAGATACTTTTGAAGATGAAAAAAATCCAAAAATCAATATTGTTGATTGAAGAGGATTATTATTATTTTAGAAAGTTCGTTTTATTATATACTCAAAATGGGTTATCAGATTTACGTGACAAAAGCCACTAATGAAGCACTTTATAATTACTTGGAATTTAATATTGACGCTTTTTGAAAAGGATATGTTTTTAGTGAGTCGTATTTTTATGGCGATGGAAATTGGAGTAAAACTACCATTTTTCACACTCCCTAAAAAGAAATGATATTTACAAAAGTATAGAAAATCAGTATCAGGATGATAAGGATGAATTAGATAATAGATTATTGGATTTTTATACTAAGGTCACTGGTGAAATTATCAGAATCACTAAAAGATATTTCTACCGATGATGATAATATTTCAGATTTACTACAAAATAGGAGAATTATTAAAATGAAAATCAAAAAAATTTTTAATAAAAACTTTAAAAATATAAAGGAAACTAGAATTATTGATTTTTCAAGAGAATGTAACTTTGTTTGTTGGTCCAAATGGGTTTGGCAAAAACTACCATTTTTTGACGCAATAGAGTTATCATTAACTGGGAAAAATTCGTCGAATTGAAGAGTCCGATTATAGTGACGGTAGAAGTAGTTTTAGTGCTCCATATTTTTCAAAATAATCCTAATGAAAATACATTAATTGAGCTTATGTTGACAAATGATGAGGGTAATTCTTTGATAGTATCTAGTCTTTATAAGAGTAGTATGAATACTGAGGGAAAGCAATGTACCTAAGTTTTTATTTTCTAAATTTCAAAAGAAGAGTTCGGGTTGGTCCAGGAATCTCATTTCAATCTGAGGAAGAATTTGAGGGTCGAGTGAAAGAGATATACAAAAGGATATTAGTCAGTTTTTGAGGATACGAATCAGAAGATTATAGCTTAGGTGATACTTTTGATTTGTTTCATTATATTCAACAAGATGAAACAGCTTATTATTTGAAGCAAAAGGAAAAAAAGATAGAAAAGGAACAATTGAATTTTCTGTTAAATATTGGAAATTATGTTGATAGAAAAGAAACGATTAGATGAACTAAGAAAAACGCTATTGTCTACTAAAAACTATCTGAAAGATAAAAATAAGTTAGAAAATCTATCTATAGGAAATGAGGTACCTTATTATAAGCTATCCCTTAGATCGGATATTGACTTTGCTTTTAACAATAAGTCGCTTATTTTTGATGAAGAATTGTCAAATGAAAGTTTAAATATATATCTATCAGAAATTACTAAATTACAAGAATTTCGAAAATTCATTTTTCTCCAAAAGATTACTACCTTAGAAAACAAAGTGAGCTATTTGAGCGAGAGGTACTGGATGATAAAGATTTTACCACTTACTTAATAGTTAGAGAAATACTTGAAAAATCAGGAAAAATATAGAGTCAATTAAACAAAATTATAGCTTAATTTCAAATGAAAAATTTCTCATATTTCTTACTTAAAAACTATCTTGAACGACAGGAGTTGTTGGAAAAATGATAGTAGGTTGTTTAAATTTGGAAAAAGATTGAAGAGCTTACTTGATGTTGAAATTGCTAAAATTGATATCAAATCAATTGAGAATTCTTTTAAATAATTTTTACAGGATGGGAATTTGGTAGGATATGGATTGAAAAATTTTGAACCTAAATTAACAGAATATAAGTTAGTGCAATTAGATGATGGAAAAAGAGTCGATTAACAAGTTACTCGAGATAAGAACTCGTCTAAAAGAACATAGCACTGGAAAATCATTCGGAATGTATATTTTGTGGTTAAGTGATTGGGGAGAAATCGAGAATTTACTGATAGCCTATGAAGAAACAACGAATCAACTCATGTAAAAATTTGACTAATTTTTGAAAATAGAAGTTTCAAATTTGGTTGAAGAATTCAAAATCAATTAAAAATGGAGTTGCAAAATCAGATTCAAATGGAGCAAGAGAAACTTTTTGTTATTCCTGATGATTTTTAGCGGTGATACAATCCATAGTAATTATGATTTTCCTGAGTCTTTTAGCAACTTAGTTGTAATAAACTCAGAGATTAGGCCTATGCTTGTTGATAAGAGTGTTTCGTTACAAGAGTTTGAAAATTTGAAAATAGAGTTAATAAGTTCATTGCAAGAAAAATATTAATTCCAAAGGAAATTTATAGTACTTTCCTTAGAGTTGAAAAAGAAGAGTGTAGATTTTGAAAAATCTTTTTAGAAAAATATTCTATTTTAGCTGGAGAAGCAATTAGGGAATATGAAATTTCTTTTGACATTTTACCCATTTCCTTGAATAAATTTGAAGATAACAAAGAAAAAATTGCTAGTATTTTTAGGGGACTTTAGATCTCAAATAGTATTTGATTATTCTAAAAAGTTTAGATTCACAACATCTATTTGATAAATATTTTGCATCTAAGGAAAAAAACTTTTTGAGGACTGTACTATAGAAAGGATCAGCCAAAAAGGGAGTATATTATTAACCAGTTTGAATTACAAAGTTTGACGATGTTTAACCAAATTGAGAATCGCCTTCAAATAATCGAACGCACAATTACTTATCTTCAGCAGCGTGTCAGGAGAATTAAATAATAATATAAAATCCTACCAAGAGCAGATGATTCAAAAAGTTAAAGCTTCCTTTTTACATGTATACTGCTAAGATTTTTACAAAAATTACCAACAAGGAATGGGGTTTTTACTTACAACTCAAAATAATTCTAATATCAGGTTTATAGCAAATAGTAATAGTGAGCAGGATGATGTATCAATTGAGTTCTGGACAAGTAGCTGTTATTTCGTTTGCTTTTCTACTTTGGCACTAAATACTACATTTAAGATTTCAAAAAGAGTTCAAATTTTTATCAATTGATGATCCGATTCAAGATATGGATTCTATGAATGTATATGCTTTTAATTGATTTAATAAGACATTCATTATCAAAACTATCAAATTCTTATGTCCACACATAATGATGGTAGTGCTATGTTTATAAAATATAAATTTGAACTATTTTTCAGATTCTGAAATATCAAAATGTAGGGCTAAAAATATAAAGAATATCTTATTATCGGATATTGAAGTTAGCAGTTGACGAGACTATACATATATTAATGGAAATATAAGAAATATTGTTTCATTAAAATGGTATTGGTATTTGTGGTCTTTGTTAAATAAAGTTGATGAAATAATTTTAGTGAAGGAATTAGTAGCATCATGTTGCTTCATTCCTTTTTAGTTGTTGGAGTATATAGTTTAGACGCTTTTTAATAGAAGGATGATTCCTTTTTGTATACACTAAAATAGGATTGGTGGATTTTCTCCATCAACCCGACAAAATTATAGAACAAAATTTAAGATGAGTTAAAGTAATGAAGGCGTATTAGAAATTTCTATTACGCTTTTTGCTTAAGTACTGTAAGAATATTTGAGATTTCTGTAACAATAGCATATACTAATCTATATAAGGGAGGTATACTCAATGAACAAGTGGAAAGTAGGAGTACTATTATCCGTTTTTGGATTTATAGGTGTCATCAATCCGATTCATGCACAAGAAGGAAACGGAAACAAGATTCATTATATTAATGTTTCTCCAACAAATCTTGGAAGTGATGCGATTCTATTAGAAAGTAATGGGCATTATGCCATGATTGATACGGGAGAAGATTATGATTTCAGATGGTAGTGATCCACGTTATCCTTATCGTGATGGTGACAATATCGATTATCGTAATGTCATGACAGAACGCGTGATGAGACATTTTAAAAATGTAGGTGTTGAAACATTAGATTTTATTTTAATTACGCATGCTCATTCGGATCATATTGGGAATGCAGATGAGTTGATGGAGAATTTTAACGTCAATAAGGTCTATATGAAGCGTTATAGTGATAGTCGAATTACGGATAAGGAGAGACTTTGGGATAGTCAATATAATTATGACAAGGTATTAGCTGTTGCTGGTCAAAAGGGAATTCCAGTGATTCAAGATATTTCAAAAAGAACAAGTCTCATTTTTCATTTAGGGATATGGATATTCAACTTTACAATTATGAAAAATAAGTATACGAATGGACAACTAACTCCAGTAGTTGATGATAATTCTAATTCGATTATTAGTGTAATTACGGTTAATGGGAAGAGAATTTTTACATGGGAGATTTGAATAATTTAGATTACTTGAATGAAGATCGTTATGGTCCAATTATTGGAAAAGTAGATATGATGAAGTTTAATCATCATTTTTGAGGCGGAATTTTCGAATACAACAAATTTCCTACAAAATCTTCATCCTTCTATTGTAGTACAAACATCAAGTAGTGATCCTTGGAAGAATCAACACGTAGCTACGGATGTCATTCAACAATTGAAGTCCTATGGGACTCAATTAATTAAGGCAAGTAGTGCAGAATATGAAGCAACAGTTTTTTTGATATTCGTACGGATGGTTTTTGTAAATATTTCAACACAATATCCTCGAATTCCTAGTTTTTACTGCGAAGTGGTATGTTGAAGATGATGTATGGAAGTATCGATATGCTAGTGGAGAACATGCGATTGGTTGGAGTGAAATTGCTGGTCGTTATTATTTCTTCAAAGGGAATGGAGCAATGTTAGAAAGCCAATGGAAGAAATGGCGTAATCGTTGGTTCTATTTCCAAGATTCAGGGAGATGGCGACAAAATGGAAGTTTCTGAACGATTCATGGTATTTCTTCAATATCTATGGTCAGATGGAAACAGGTTGGGCTAGTTCTGATGGTCAATGGTATTACTTATCCAAAGATGGCGATATGCAAAAAGGCTGGAAATGGATTGATAAGGGCTTGGTATTATTTTTGCTGAATCAGGTGAGATGAAGACAGGTTGGATTGAAGATCAAGATAACTGGTATTATCTAGACAGTGAAGGCAAGATGAAGACTGGTGAATTACAGTTAGATAAATACGAGTACGTACTAGCCAATGATGGACATATGCTAACAGGTTGGAAACGGAAACTACTATTATAAAAGCTTCAGGCGAACGAGCAAAAAGAAGCATGGACTGAAATTGATGGCAAGTGGTATTACTTCAAAGCCAATGGGGAATTAGTGAAGAATGGAAAAACTCCAGATGGCTACACGGTTGATGCGAAAGGTGTATGGCTAAAAGATATTCCTCAAGAAGTGAAGAAAGTTCAAAAGAGACTGAAAAAGTGAGAACGACGGTTGAGAAGTCGCAGATAAGCACTCACAGTGAAAGTGATCATCGTAGAGAAGATGTTACTCGTGAGTCGAATACCCTCATCAGTTTTGGAAAAACAATCGAATGAAGAAAAATCATTCATCAAGTAATCCAAAACAATCGGAGGAAGCTAGTAAATGCTACAACTTCAGTGGCTCCCTGAAATAAATGCAGGTAGTTCAAGGGTAGAAAAAGAAGTGGGTTCAAATTCAACTACAACTCTAAATGCAACTACAATGGTTAGTGGTGAGAGATAGATAAATCGTGAGATTTCCTCGCTTTTGTCAAATAGGGTTGATGAAATAAATTTAGTGAAGGAATTAGGCAACGTTAGGTTGCTTAATTCCTTTTTACATTTGCTTTAGAAATAGGAAAAGAGATTCAAGTTACAACTAATTACTTATAAATGTAATTAGTTGTATTTTATACTTTGTAATGATATACTCTAATAAAAATAATATTACAGGAGTGGATTATATGAAATTGCTTAAAGTAGCTGCTAAAGGGCTACCTTTATTTCATCAAAACTTAGAAATAGATTTTTGCTGATGGAAGAGTTTATCAAGAAGAAAAACATGAGTTGAATCATTTATTTGGCAATCTATATCTAAATAAAACGTTAAGTTTTACAGGGATTAATGCTTCTGGGAAAACACAAATCTTAAATACATTATCTTTAGTGATGTATTTAATACAAGCCAAATCTATTAATTCGGTTTTATACAGGACTTTTTATTAAGAGATAATTCAAATGTTTTAAATTTGGAACTAGGAAAAACAGTAACATTTACAATTTTCTTTTTATTCCGATTTAGGAAAGAAACAAATTCATAAATTAGAAACTGAAATAAAGTGGGATATTGATCAATATAATCAAGAAAAATATTTCATTACAAATGAAAGATTCTACTCAAAAGATGTGACAGGTATCAGAAGTAAAAACAAATTTTTGATTTTTGAAGGTTGTACTTATGAAGACAGAAACAAAGATAATAAATTTATCAGTCTAAGTAAAGATGTGAGTATGTTAAATGCCTACTTAAATTCTAATTTACTTCAACCAGTTTATTATCGTGAACAGTTAAGTTATACAAATATTAATGTCATGAGCAACTAATAGAAGATATTCCAAAACAATTTTTGGAATTCTTAGATCCTTCTATTGATTTCTTAAAATTTGAAAGAGTGCAACAGAATGAATCCATAAAAATTTTTGCTAAAATTTAAAAAGTAAAAAGTATTAGAAAATGGACTCACCTATTGATTTACATAAAATATTATCTTCGGGAACAATCAAGGGATGTGGAATCCTATTAAATGCATACCGTACGATACAAATGGGCGGATATCTGATTATAGATGAATTAGAAAATCACTTTAATCGTGAAATTATTCTCAACATTGATTTCTTTATTCTTAGATAAAGATATTAATAAAAATGGTGGTACATTAATTTATTCAACTCATTATGTAGAATTATTAGATTATATTGATCGAAATGATAGTATTTATATTGTTAGAAAAGAAAATGGAATTTCAATAGAAAAAGTTATCGAATATGAATAAAAGAAGGGACAATAATAAAAAGTTACTTATTTACAAACGCATTACTCAAAAAGACTGCTCCAAGTTATTCAGCTACTAATGAGTTGAAAAAGTTTTTAAGGCTCAATGGTAATTTTAGAGGTGAAATAGATATGACATTAAATGCTATTTTATGTGAAGGTGCTGCTGAACAAGCAATCTTGGAGATTCTTTTAGAAAACGATGTTTTAACAATCAAAAAGAAAGTTTATTTGAAGAAAAAAAGTTTTTCGAGAACGAAGTGCTGAAAATTTCTTTTTAAAAATATATGAGAGTCGACTTAAATGAAAAAGTAACGATTTACAGAATTTTAGATTCAAAAAAATGAAAACTTTAAAAATAAAAATAAAAATAAAAAGATTTTTAAAGGAAAATATGAAGTGGTTGATATTGTAACTTCTCCTGAGATAGAAATGCTAGTAATAATTTCTGAAGGAGATTTACCGATTATTTAAAAGTAAAATCAAAAGATTAAACCGAGTGAATATTGTAAACAGAGCTTAAATTTAAGAAGAGTAAAAGAGTATCATTTTATTAGAGAATATTTTTCAGATGTAAATCATTTAATAAGTGTTATTGCAGAGTATCATTCTTTAATGAAAGTCAATAAAGATAAATTTCCTCTGACATTATATGATTTTGTTGGAATCTCAATATAAACAATAGGTTTTTACATTTAAAGGTTATTAAACCAATCCTGTTGATTTTTGACAATTTACAGAAGCCTCATTTTTCGTTTCGAAAAATGCGTACTTTTTACTGTTGGGTAGATTTATAAAATAATCGATTGAAAAATTATTTGCTACAATTTACATTGTTCCAGTAATAAAATAAAATCAATACAGCGTTGTTTTACTTGAAGTTGATGTCTGGTTAGAGTACTATCATCAGATTCTACTAATCGATATAACTTTTTCTGCTTTGTTTTTCAAAAATATCTTGGATAGAATTGATAAATCTTAATTGAGCGTTTAATAAATTTCTATAATTCTCATCAGGAATAGAATGAATATCCATTAAAAATCAACTCGGAGTTTGGGATAGGGATCATGTTATTAAAGTTGATAGCCCCTTGATTCCCACTATTAATTTTATGAAAATCAGCTCCATTTTTCATGTTAAGATGCTTAGGTTTTGGAGATGATAAAGGTGCAAAAAGTTGTTTCCGTCTATAGTAAAGATAACTCCAACAAATGGACGTTTCAGAATCTTTATTTTCAGGAACTTTTGCATCGAAATTTTTAAATAGTCTACATACTTATTTGTAATATTATATAATTTCATACAACCTCAATCTAAAAAGAAAAGGAGATTTCTCTCCTTTTGCTTTTGTCACTCACTTAATGGTGGAGTATCACCGCTTTTTATCACTCACTTAATGGTGAGTATCACCCGCTTTTTATCACTCACTTAATGGTGGAGTATCACCGCTTTTTTATCACTCACTTAATGGTGGAGTATCACCACTTTTCTAAGGTAATTTTATTAAAATAAAGTTCGTAAGTCAACTGATTTAATTATTGGATAATCACTTTTGAATACTAAATGTTGTTTGACACTTTTCAGAAGTTAAAAGGCTCCTAAACGTTGTTATGACAGCATTTTTAGAAGTCAATGGACTTTCCATTTGAAATACCATTATCCAGTTAGTAATTGTTCTAATTTCGATGACTGAAAGATGAATTTTTGTTATTTTTTAAGCAAAACTATTTACAAAATGAAAAAGAGGGATATATGATATTAACTGTAATTAAAAATGTTACAATTAAGAAAGGTGATCAATATGTCAAAAATGTTAAAAATATTATTATTGGATTTGGTAAAAGCAGGTAAAAACGATTGCTGCTTACTTAGGAACACAAGGAGAGGAAACAGTATTAATTGAAAAATCTCCTGTAATGTATGGTGGTACATGTATCAATGTTGGATGTATCCCAACTAAAAATTGCTACTGCAGCTGCTCGTAAAAAAATATAGTCAAGTAGACAATGCAGTTTACTATCAAAAATCTATTCAAGAGAAAAAGCATTAATTGCAGCTTTAAAATCAAGCAAACTACCAAAAAAGTTAATTCTGCTCCTAATGTAACAATCGTAGATGGATTTGGACGTTTGTAGATGAACATACTGTTGCTGTAGATACAGCAAATGGAGTAGAAGAATATGTAGCAGAAAGAATCTTCATTAATACTGGTGGTACTCCATTTATCCCACCAATTGAAGGATTAAAGGTTGGAGGACCAATTCATACAAATGAAACAATTATGGATTTAGAAAAATTCCCAGAATCAGTTGTCATTGTTGGTGAGTGGATTTATCGGATTAGAATTTGCAGCAACTTATGCACAATTTGGATCAAAAGTAACAGTAGTAGATGTGTTTGATGCATTTATCCCTCGTGAAGATGATGATGTTGCTGCTGCAGTTAAAGAACGTTTAGAAGAAATGGGCGTTACTTTTGAATTAGGAATTTCTGTTAAAAAGTTGAAACAGAGAGGGAATAAAGCAACTGTTTACTATGCTAAAAATGATGAAGAAAAAGCACTTGTTGCAGATGCAGTATTAGTCGCAACTGGTAGAAAACCAAACATTCAAGGCTTAGACTTAGAAAAAGCTGGTGTTGAATTATCTGAACGTGGTTCTATTAAAGTGAATGAATTTTTACAAACAAATAAACCACATATCTTCGCATTAGGTGATGTAAATGGTGGACCTCAATTTACATTTATCTCATTAGATGACTTCAGAATCGTGAAAAACTTCTTAGCAGGAAATAAAGAATATTCAACGAAAGAACGTTCATTAATTCCAACTTCAACATTTATTAGTCCTACATTATCAACTGTTGGTTTAAATGAAAAAGCAGCACAAGCAGCAGGAATTCCTGTGAAGTTGCTAAGTTACCAATGGCTGCTGTTCCAAAAAGCAAAAATTTTTAGGAAATCAAGTTGGATTCTACAAAGTTTTTAGTACATGAACAAACAAGATGAAATTGTTGGTGCAACATTATTTGCTGAAGAATCTCATGAAGTGATTAATATTATTGCAACTGCTATTAAAAAGCAAAAATTACCTTATACAGCTTTACGTGATCAAATCTTCACTCACCCAACAATGGCAGAAGCATTAAATGATGTATTTGGATTAATCAAATAGAGGAATCAAAAATGGAAACGACTTTATAGTTATTATCCATTGTTTAACGTATGTTATCTGTTCATCATGATAGAAGATTTTCTAGTCAACAATTAGCACATAATGCATGTAGTAATCCTGTCATTGTTAGAAAAGTAATGAGCTTAGCTTCTTCTAAAGGATATGTAGATGTTGTAAATGGATCTAATGGAGGTTATAAAATTCAAGCAGATCCAAAAGAGATTTTTATTAGGCGATTTATTTCTTCTAGTAGGAGAAGATAAACGATTGAAAAAACAATATCAATCCTCTTTGGATGAAGTTTGTCTAGTAGCCAATCATATTTGTGGAGTTTTTCAGACTTACAAGACGAACAAATTAAAAACAACTAGAATTTTATCAAAAACAGAGTATACTAGATATTGTAGAAAAAAATTACATCAGAAAAAAAGTAGAAGTTTAGGATTATATAAGGAGTGAGTTTAATGGAATTTGTAAAAGAAGAAAATGCCTTTAGACATTATAGCGCTTCAGGTGAAGTGGATGCTGAAATTACCTTTCAAGTGGAAAATGATGTATTGATTGCAGATCATACTTTTGTAGATCCAACATATAGAGGCCAAGGAATTGGAAAATTATTAGTAGATAAATTAGCGAATTATGCAAGGGAAAATCAGAAGAAAAATCCATCCAACGTGTTCATATGTCGTTAATTTATTTAAAAAAATATGATGAATATACCGATGTGAAAATATAAAAAGTTATTTTTCATAAAAATAACATAAAAATTCATAAAAATTCATATTTTACCTTTATGATACATCCATACCCAATAAAAACACCTAAGGTTTACTTCTCCCAAATAAAAATGAACTCCCAACATGATTAGTAAACCCTCTAACCTTTCCCGTTGTTAGAAATAGCAACGGGTTTTGATTGTAAAAATCATTACAGAATCATTAAATTTTAATCATAAGTGTTGGAAGTTTTGAAAAGAAATAGTATAGTAAATTATTATAAGGAAAAAGGAGAAAATATGACAAATCATTATTATACAAAAATCCAGATAGCATTAGTCAACAAAAATGGACATATCGCCTGAAAGGAAATACTCTTTTCATTTACAAGTGATAATGGAGTCTTCTCAAAAACATACTGTTGATTTTGGGAGTGAATTATTAGTAGAGTCGTATGATATTCCTGAGCAGTTTCAAAAGCAAGTTTATTGGATATTGGTTGCGGATATGGTACCATGGGACTTGCATACAGGAAAAAGCCTATCCTGAGATTATCTATTGAAATGATTGATGTCAATGAAAGAGCTTTATTGTTGGCGATGGAAAATGCCAAAAATGAGATTCATAATGTAGATATTCATGAAAGTAATTTGTATGATGCTGTCAAGAAATCTCAATACGAAATTATTATTAGTAATCCACCGATTCGTGCGGGGAAGACGGTTGTTCATACCATTTTTAGAAAAAGCTTATGATTATTTAGTAGAAAATGGTCAATTAGTCATTGATGATTCAAAAAACAAGGAGCTCAAGTGCTCAAAAAGAAAATGGAAGAAGTGTTTGGAAATTGTGAAAGAATTCAATGGGATAAAGGATATTGGATTTTAGTAAGTACAAAATGTTAAAGGAGAAAAATATGACAAAATCACAAGAAATTAAAAAGAAAAAAATAAAAAGAGGCTTTTAATTGGAGAATTTGGGTAGCAGGATTATTATTCATCATTGCGGGTGTGTTGTTGCTGCTGGGCCGATTCGTAGCTATATGTTAGCGCAATTTCAAGCAGAACATGCTCTTCAGTTAAGTAAAAGTAACGGCTGCGGAAGTAAAAAGAAAATGAAACTCAAGAAGCAGAATTTGATTTTTCAACAGTAGAAGCTTTAGATTTACAAGCAGTTGTAAAAGCTAAAATGGATACTTCTAAATTTTTAACGTTAGGGGCCATTGCAGTACCAAGTGTTAATTTAAATTTACCGATTTATAAAGGATTTCCAATCCTGTATTATTAGCTGGTGCGGGAACTTTAAAACCAACTCAAAAATGGGTGAAGGAAATTATGCGCTAGCGAGTCATCACTATTTTTCAGATGAACGTTTATTATTCTCTCCATTAATTAAATTAAAAGTTGGAGATAAAAATTTATTTAACAGATATGGAATATGTTTATGAATATGAAACTACAAGTATTGATTTAGTGGAAGCTTATCAAGTTGAAGTTATTTATGATGTTCCAGGAAAAACTGAAATTACTTTAATTACATGTGATGATTTACAAGCTTCTCACCGTTACAGCTTTAAAGGAAAAATTCGTTTCAAAAACACCAATTAGTGATGTTACTGAAGATGTAAAAACAAGCTTTCAATATTGACTTTACAACATTATAAAGAAGGTGGATTCGTTGGCAACAATTAAGGATATCGCAGAAAAGGCAGGAGTTACGAAAAAGTACTGTTTCGAGATTTTTTAAATGGCGGATCGATTAGTATAGAAACAGCGCAAAAATTGAAAAAGTAATAAAAGAAGAAAAATTATATTCCTAGTCCGTTTGCTCGTAGTTTAAAAAGCAAAAGTTAAGTTCGATTATTGGTGTTATTGTCCCAAGAGTTGATTCTGCAGCAACGGCTCAGACTTTAATTGGTATTGAAGAAATTACTGAAACATTAAACTATATTTCAATTGTGAATAATGCTAGACAAGATAACCAAAGAGAAATCTGAGCAATTGAAGAATTTGCTAGAAATAAAGTTGCTGGAATTATATTAGTTGCTACTGAAATAACACCTGAACATATTAAAACGATTAAAAATTGTCCAGTTCCTGTCGTAATCGTCGGCCAAGCACATCCCGAAATTTATAGTGTCATTCACGATGATTACCAAGCAGGCTTTGAATTAGTCGAAAAATCTTGCTGAACTTGGTTATCATGAATTAACGTATGTGGGTATTTCAAAACGAGATTATGCTGTTGGAGTTGTTCGAAAAGAAGGAATTTTTTCAGGAGCAAAAAGTTCATCAATTTGAGCGAATAGAACAGTTGGAAGGAGATTTCTCCACTCAAAAAGCGTTAAAAATAGGAATGGACTTGTTTAAAAGATGAAACTCATCCTTTAGTTATTGCTGCAACTGATAATATTGCTGTCGCTTTAATGAAGGCGGCACAACAGTGTGGAAGAAAAAAATTCCTGGAAGAAGTTGGTGATTGCAGGTTTTGGTGGATATGAGATTGGTCAATTTATGAATCCTACATTAACAACTGTCGAATATCAGTTCAAAGAAGCTGGAAGAGTTTCAATGAAAGTTCTAGAAAAATTAATCCATAACATTCCATGTGAGATGAAAACAATGATACCTACTCATGTAAAATTAGAGATAGTAGTAGCTAGAAATTAGGGGAATCCTAATTTCTAGCTTTTTATCTGATTCAACATGGATATCGACGAATGTTATTCCAAACTGTTCTTCTAATTCTAATTCAATTTCTTCGGTTATTTCATGGCTTCTCCATACCGTTAAATTTGGATTCATACAAACTGTTAAATCCAAAATAAATATTTGAACCGTACCGTCTTGCTTTTATTTCTTCTATAGTTTTTTTATTTCGGGGTGAGCGAGAATAATCGGTTTATATTCTTTCATTTCTTCTGGTTCAAAATCCATCTGTTAATTGAAGCTACTTTCTTTAAAAATATCAAATGCTGCTTTTTAAAATCATCATTCCAACTATTATTGCCATTCCTGTATCTAACCAAGAAAAACTCAATTTTGCTGCTAAAATAGCAATGGAAGTCGAAAGACTTGTTAATGCATCACTAAGATTATCTTTAGCAGCAGCTTTTTAATCCCTAGTGAATGAATTTTTATCGCAAAGGGAATGGTTATAACGATAGACTCCAAACATTAATAATGCAGAAATTCCACCAATAATAGCAGTAATAAGGGATGGCTGTTCTTCGATGGGATATGTGAAGTGATCCCATGCATCTCGTATGACCTCTAATCCAATAATACACATTAGAAATGAAGTCATTAAACTAGCAAGGGTTTCAAATTTCCAATGCCCATAGGGGTGATTTTTTTATCGGCAGGTTTTTTGAGAAATCTTTAATCCAATGAATACAAGAATAGAAGATAAGACATCCGTAAAAGTTATTTAATCCATCGGCAAAGAGTGCTTGAGAGAAAAATAATTTTCCAACGATTAATTTACTAGATGAAAGTACGATATAAGTGATAATACTAAGGATAGCTCCTCTTTCTGCCTGCTTTAATCGTTGAGTAGCATTCATATGATTTCCTCCATTCTGTAAAAGTTATTATAAAATTATAACAAAAAGAGTGAAAATCAAAATTAAATGCTATGGAAGATAGTTTTATATGAAAATATAGATGAAAATGACATAAGAAATCTTTTTATTTTGACTATCTCTTAAGGGATTCTTTTTGGTATAATAAAATCAATCGAAACGAAAGAGAGTGAAGTAAATGGCAACAGCATTAATTGTATATGCTAGTTTAACAGGAAACACAGAAGAAATTGCAGATATTTTAGCAGAATCATTAGAAGAACAAGGGTAGAAGTAGATATTAAAGAATGTACTTCCGCTACAGCTGATGAATTTCATAACTATGATATTTGTGTAGTCGCAACTTACACTTATGGTACAGATGGTGATTTACCAGATGAAATCGTTGATTTTTACGAAGAATTAGAAGAAGAAGATTTAACAGGAAAAATCTATGGAGCATTAGGGTTCTGGAGATACATTCTATGATAAATTCTGTCAATCAGTTTTTAGATTTTGATGAACAATTTGCTAAAACAGGTGCGACAAAAGGTGCAGAAAATGTATTAGTAGATTTAAAATGCAGAAGAAGAAGATGTAAAAAAATATCGAAGCTTTTGCGAAAAGTTTAGTAGAAAAATTAGGATAGAAGAGAAGGTAACAGTTTGGAAAAGAACTGTTACTTTTTATTTATGGAGAAAAAGATGTATCAGACAATTGAAGGGATTGCGGAATATTTAGAAGTGGATATTGCGTATGTATTATATTTAATTCGTGAAAAACAAATTTCTACGATTACAGTCGATGATGAAGTCCTCATTAATCGATCACAATTTGATTTTTATAAAGCAACGTCAAAAAAATGATTGAAGAATACCAAAAATACTTAGATGAACCGATTCCTGAAGATATTGATATTAAGGATGAGGATTAAAAAGAGGTGTTGTATGAAAGGGAAAAAGTTTCGAACTATGAATTGTTTTTGATTTAGTGTGTAGTGACCCCAAAAAGTCTAACTTTTTGAGGTCACTTTTGCTTTAAATTATACTTTTTTTCTTAAATATTTGATACAAGTAGGTATTTCTTGTGAGTAATTTTCATCAAAAATTTCATAGGGTAGCTCCTCAGAATCATGGAAAAGTAGTAAAAATAGTTGTTATCAAGTTGATTAAAAATCTCTGATTTCCTCATCTTTTTATAAAATAATATATAATTTTTCCCTCTCTTCTAGTGCCCAAGATGTTTTTGATTGGCTAGTTTACGAAGATGGTGGGATGCAGATGCTATACTGAGATCTAGTAAACAGGCTATATCACAGAACACAGAGTTCTTCAACAGCAAGAAGATAGAAGATGATATTTATCTGTTTATTATCGGTAAACTTTGTTAAAAATGCGAAGTGATTTCTGGACTTTTTCCTTTTTTTAAGGTAGTTCGTTGCGATTGTAATATTTTTGTTGATTTATAACATTCACTTGGCAGATACTATCTTTTTCATAATATTTCCTCCTAGCCTAATATAGTCCATAGTATGTCAAAACTGTTATTTTTCAATCAGAATATATATCCCCAATCCCTAAATAAACAACGGCAATAAACCATCTGCTATATTTTTTTCCAAAGTTTCTCCAACAGATGGGACTTGTACCAATTTTTTGGGCAGAAAAACCAAGAGATAAATCATAACTAGAAAGGTAAGTAAAGCTACTATCAAATTTGCTAAATTTAAGGTAGTAAAATATGGGACAAAAGACACCAATATTGTCAGCGCCACAACTTGCAAAAAGTAATCATGGCGACTAGAAATATTAGGGTTTTTATTATCTTTGCGCAAACCTTCTTTGGCAATCAGCTTCTCCATCAGAATCTCCTAAAAAGCAAAACTTTTGAGACCTAAGAAAATTGGAATCAAACCAAGCAAACCTAAAATCTCTTTGCTAGGAATATAATTTAAGACAAATGCAAAAAGTAAACTTAGCAATATTAGACTACCAGAGCCTAGAAATTGTCCTAAATAGATGTTGATGATGTCTTTTCTACTTTTTTTCTTTTTGGAAAAAATAACATTAGGATAATAAGTAAGTCTACAGCTGTCCCAGAATAAAGGATTATTGAAGTAATAACATTTTGTATCATAAAACACCTCATTCAAATATATTTTTGAATGTATTGTAATATTAAACTTTGTAGATGTCAACCCTTTAACTCCACCAAGATATAGATAAGAAGTTGGTGTACCAAACATTAAAAAGCCCTGCCATCGAAATGATAGCAGAGCTTAACTTCAATATCTAAATGATAGATTTATCTAAAAAGATAGAGTAAATCAATTATTTTTAAGTAAGCAGCAGCTTGTGCTCCAGCTTGACGTCCAAAGATGATGATGTCAGCTACAGCGTTACCACCGATACGGTTAGCACCGTGAACTCCACCAGTTACTTCACCAGCAGCGTATAATCCATTGATAACTGAACCGTCTTCTTTTAATACTTGAGCGTTTGTATTAATTTTCAAACCACCCATTGTGTGGTGAATACCAGGTGCGATTTGGATTGCGTGGAATGGACCAGTTGTTAAGTCGTGATCCATAGCAGTTGAACGACCAAATTCGCTATCTTTTTATCAGCAACAGCTTTGTTCCAAGCTTCTACAGTTGCTTTTAAGTTTTCAGCAGGTACACCAATTTCTTTTTTGCTAAGCCCTCTAATGTGTCAGCAGTTTTTACTAAACCCCGTTTTTGATAGAATTTAACAGCTTTTAGCACGATCAGTTAATGCATTATCTAAAAATTAAGTATGCATATTTTTCTGGTAATCCGATAATTGCTTTAGAAACTTTATCACTGAGTTTCCATTTCATTGAAGAAACGTTTACCGTCTTGGTTTACAAGGATAGCACCTTCACCACGAACAGATTCAGAGATTAATGTTGAAGTTGATTGTTCAACGGTAGGGTGGATTTGGATTTCTCCCATATCTACAGTTGCAGCACTCGATTTCTTGAGCTAATACAATTCCATCACCAGTTGAACCTTTTTGGTTTGTTGTTACAAAACCATCTAATTCAGGTTTGTATTCAGTTACCATCTTAATATTTGCACCAAAACCACCAGTTGTTAACACTACAGCGTTTGAAGCAATTGTTTTTCTTTTTCCATCGATTGTAACGTTAACTCAGTAACTTTTCCATCTTTTTCGTTTACTTTGTTTACAACAGCATTTACGAAAACAGGGATTTCACGTTCTGAAGCATTACGTAATAATCCAGCTACTAAGTACTCACCAACAGCTGAACCGTCAGCAGGACGGTGAGTACGTTTTTCACTCATACCACCAGTTGTTGTTAAGTTACTTAGTGTAATTCCCATAGAATCTAACCAATCAATCGCTGAAGCAGAGTTGTCTACTAAGAAGTGTAATAATTCAGGATTATTTGTTCCATGTCCACCTTTTTAAAAGATTCTTCTGTAGAATTTTTCATTTGAATCTTTAATTCCTTCTGCTTCTTGGAATTTAGTTTGAGAGGCATTCATCCCTGCAGAAGATTTAGTTGTATTTCCTCCCTGCTGTTGCCATTTTTTTCTAAAAATAACTGGGTTTTTACCAGCTTCTTTAGCTTTGGATAGCAGCTGATAAACCAGCACCACCAGAACCAACAATTACAACATCATAGCTGTCTTTTAATGTTGAAGGGTCTGCATATTTTTGAGCAGATGCACTAGCAACAGCTTCTGTTTTAGTTGTCTCCCTTTGTTGTTTTTTGTAGTACTACTATTTCCGCAAGCAGATAATAATAGAACTGAGGCGAAGGCTAAACTAGCCATAAGACTTTTTTCATCTCTATTCTCCTTTTGTGAAAAATTATTTTTACCTTTTAATATCCTATCATATTTTTCATTTGATTTTCAATATGTTACAAAAAATGTTACAAAAAGTTGTTGACATTTAATATAAACCGGTGCATAATAACGACATCAAATGAAAAAGGAGTTAGAACATGAACCAAGTATTCGTATTACAATTAAATACTCGTTGGCAAAGCCACTAGATACAGGTTGTTCTTAACGTACATTTTTGTACATATAGATACAACCTTCATTGACGTGAAATTGTATCTATGTGGCAAACTATAACTAGAATGAACTCGACCACGTAGATTCTTATAACAATGAACCTACGTGGTCTTTTTGTATTTATCGAGTTCATTCAAAATGATTAATATATTGGAGGAATTTTTTATGATAAAGGAATTTTTAGGGTTTTGCATTAGTATTATTAGTCGTATTATTAGGATCTTTAATTTATAATACGGTACAAAATCATCACAAAAAAACTATTACACAACAAGTAGCGCAAACAACACAAGATAAAAAGTGAAATTAGGGGTATTACAATTATTAAGCCATCCAGCGTTAGATGCAATCTATCAAGGAATTCAAGATGAATTAGAAGGTTATGAAGTAGGAAAAACTTAGAAATTGATTTCCAAAATGCACAAGGATCAAAGTAACTTAGCATCAATGAGTGAAAAATTAGTTTCTAACAAAAATGATGTCATTGTTGGTATTACAACACCTGCAACATTATCATTAGCAAATGTAACAAAAGATATTCCAACTGTAATGGGTGGGATTACTTATCCAGTAGAAGCAGGATTAATTAAAGATGAGAAAAACCAGGAAACAACATTACTGGGGTTAGTGACCGTACACCAATTAAACAACAATTAGAAATTATGAAACAAGTGGTTCCAACATTAAAAACAGTTGGTATTTTATATACATCAAGTGAAGATAACTCAGTAAAACAAGCTAAACAAGCAGAAGAAGATGCGAAAGCTTTTAGGGCTAGAAGTAAAAGTAGCAACAATTGCAAATACAAACGATATTCAACAAGTAACAGAAAGTTTAGCAAGCCAAGTAGAAGCAATCTTTGTTCCAATCGACAATACAATTGCTAGTGCAATGGCTACAGTTGTAAAAAGCAACAGATGCTAAAAATTCCAGTATTCCCATCTGCAGATACAATGGTTGCTGATGGTGGAGTATTAGGGTTAGGAGTTGACCAATACCAAATTGGTGTAGAAACAGCTAAAATGGTAGTAGAAGTATTAAAAGGTGCTAAACCAGCTGATACACAATTAAATTAGCCAATGAAGGTGTTATCTACTTAAATGAAGAAAAAGGAAAGAATTAGGAATTACCATTCCAGCAGATATTGCTCAAAAAGCACAAAAAGTTACTGCTAAAAATAATGAATCGTAAAGCGTAGTCTAGAGAAAAACATATATGGTTGAGGGATTGGGCAAAGAAAGTTGTCTACCCTCAATAGTTATTTAAAAAGAATACTCATAATGATAGCTAATATGGATGGAATAAGGTATAGTAGTCATTGAGTTTCTTATACATATAGATTTAATAGAAAAGGAAGGGAAATATGGATTTAATTATTTCAGCGATTTCTCAAGGGATACTTTTGGGGGATTTTATCATTAGGTTTATTTATTAGTTTTCGAATTTTAAATATTGCAGATATGACAACAGAAGGGAGCTTCCCATTAGGAGCCGCAACTTGTGTCATGTGTATTCAACACGGTGTACATCCTCTTCTGGCAACATTTATTGCGATGTTTGTAGGCGCCTTAGCAGGATATGTTACAGGTTTTTTAATTACGGTATGTAAATTACCTAGTTTATTAGCCGGAATTTTAACAATGACAGGGTTATTATCGGTGAATTTAAGAATTATGGGTCGACCAAACTTATCCTTATTAAATTATAAAAACGATTTTTAGTTTTTAGAGGGAATGGAATTACCGAAGTATTTTGATATTATTTTAATTGGAATTGTATTTGTTGGAATTCTAATTGTAGCGATGTATGTCTTTTTGCAACTGAAATTGGTCAAGCATTAATCGCTACAGGGATAATGAAAAATGGCTATTTCTCTTGGGATTAATACGAGTCAAATGACGGTATTTGGCTTAATGTTATCCAATGCGCTAATTGCAATGGCAGGAGCTGTTTTTAGCACAAAATAATGGCTATGCAGATGTCAACTCTGGTTTAGGAACAATTGTTATTGCCTTAGCAGCGATTATTATTGGAGAAGTGATTTTTGCAGATGAATCATTTGTTGGAAGATTAGTATGTATTATTTTTGGTTCAATTATTTATCGTTTATTACAAGCATCAATTTTACGATTAAATATTTTTGATCCAAATGATTTCAAATTATTGTCTGCAGCATTAATCGCTATTTGCTTAACGATTCCGCAAATTAAACAAGCGATTTACAAAATTAGTCATCGTAAAAGTGTACAATAGGAGGTAGAAGATGGATATTAGAATTGAAAATGTTCATAAAACATTTTACCCAAATACAAATAGAAGTCATGATGCATTAATCGATATTAACTTAACGATTCATAAAGGGGATTTTATTACAATTGTTGGAGGAAATGGAGCAGGAAAATCAACCTTTTTAAATGCCATTTCAGGAAGTTTCCCATTAGATAAAGGACATATTTATATGGGAGAAGCAGCAGTTGAACATACAGCTGAATACGAAAGAGCAAAATATATTAGTCGTGTTTACCAAAATCCATTACAAGGAACAGCGCCTCGTATGACAGTTGCTGAAAATCTTTCTTTAGCTTTAAGAAGAGGACTAAAACGTGGATTGAGGATATACTGCTGAAGAATTAGAACAATTTAAATTATTATTAACTCCGTTACAATTAGGATTAGAAGAACGATTAGATGCAGAAATTGGATTGTTATCCGGTGGACAAAGACAGGCTGTTTCATTATTAATGGCAACATTACGAACTCCTGAATTATTATTACTAGATGAACACACTGCTGCACTAGATCCAAAAACACAACGAAAAAAATTATGCAATTAACAAAGGAAATTATTGAAGAAAAACAATTAACAGCTTTAATGATTACGCATAATTTATCAGATGCATTAAGGTATGGAAATCGTTTAATGATGATGCACCGTGGAAAAATTATTCGAGTGTTCGAAAAAGATGAAAAAGATGCATTAACAGAAGAAAAATTATACCAATTAATGGCAGAATTAGACGAAGCAGATTTTTAATCAAGAAGCTTAATGAGAACAAGGCAGACATTTGTAATAAGTGTCTGCTTTTTATATAGAAATGTATCATCATTTCAGAATTACAGTTTTTATTCTATTGGAATTTGGTATAATGGAAATAATGAGAGAGTGAAAGGATGTTTTATAGTGAAATTGTTTAATAGTAAACAATTTGGGAAAAGCAGTTATATTGCAATAGGTGCTATTATTGGAATACTTGTTGGCACAACGGTTAGTTTATTCCGTTTATTTCTTGGGAAAACATTAGAAGGAGTTGTCACCGTTTATTCATATTTACAAGAATCTCCTCAATGGATTCCCGGTATGGTTCCTATTTTCTATGGTAATGGCTGTCATTTTAGGTCAAATTGTTAAAAGTGATCCAGATATTAAAGGAAGTGGGATACCACAAGTAGAATTACAATTACAAGGCAAGATGGACATGAATTGGTGGTCTGTCTGTTGGAAAAATTTGTGGCGGGATCTATTTCGATTGGGTCAGGATTATTACTAGGAAGAGAAGGTCCTTCTATTCAATTAGGAGCTTCTGTAGCACAAGGAGTAGCAGAAGGGCTGAATAGTAATCGAGTACAAAAAAATATTGATTTCTAGTGGAGCGGGAGCTGGATTAGCGGCAGCTTTTAATGCTCCAATTGCTGGATTAATGTTTGTGTTAGAAGAAGTTCATCATACATTTAGTCCATTAGTGGCTTTAACGACGCTAACGGCTGCTATCGTTTCGAATTTCGTGTCGTTACATATTTTTGGAGCACGTCCTTCTTTAAATTTAGGAAATGATCAACTATTTCCAATGACGCATTATGGGTATGTGATTGTATTAGGAATTGTTTTAGGATTGTTTGGGTGGGTTTATCATCATTATACTTTACAATTGCCTCGCCATTTATGGAAAAATTATTCCCATTTATTCCGAATTACTATTATTGTATTGTTGCTTTTTATTGCGATTATTCCATTAGGGTTATGGAATCCACACGTATTAGGTGGTGGCGGGGAAAATGATTTTTAGAATTGCTTCAAGAAAATCATACGGTTCAATTTTTAGCATTTTTATTTATTCTTCGTTTATTTTTATTCCATGCTTTCTTATGGGACAGGATTGCCAGGAGGGATTTTTCTTCCGATTCTCTCACTTGGTGCGCTTCTAGGCTTAGTCTATGCAGAAGTTTTAATTCAATTTTTGGAGTTGATCCTAGTTTACGAGTGAGTTTTTGTGCAATGGCGGGTTATTTTGCAGCAATAGGAAAGCTCCTTTAACAGCTTTTATTATTAGTAACAGAAATGGTTGGAGGATTAAATCAATTAATGCCACTGGGAATCTGTACGTTGACCGCTTATATTGTTGCTGATTATTTGAAGATGGGTCCAATATATGAAATTTTAGCAGAACGTTTTAGACTCTGAACATCCGCATGAAACAAAAGGGAAACGAACAACTTTTGAAGTACCAATAATGGTGGAAAGTCCATTAGTTGGAAAAATGATTCGAGATATTCCATGGCCAAAAGATATTGTGATTGCAACTGTAAGAAGAGGAGCAAAAGAAGAAATTACAAGAGGTGATACTATCTTGCGACCTGGTGATATTTTAATAGTAGTTTGTGATGAAGGAGTAGTAGGAGAAAGATTTGAAACAATGACACAATTATCCAAGGAATTACCGTTTTCTTAAACTTTATGGTATACTTCCTATGATAAATGGAAATGAAGGGGGATAGAAGGAAATGACGAAACATAACCTAAATCCACAAAGTGATGATCTAAAAGAATTTGGGGATTCATTTGCAAAATATTCACGTAAAAATACAAGTTGGCTTTATTTATTCATCATCATTATTGTACTATTTGGAGTTGTATATTTGTTTAATATGGTCGCAAAACGTACGAAAACACCAATTGAGGCTTATCGTGAAGAGTTCATTCAGTTAAAAAGATCATATTCAACAGCAAGATCAGAAAATTGAACAATTGGAGCAACAAATCAAATTGTTGTCAGAAAAACCATAACATTTTTATTGTAAAGAGTGAAAATTTTTCGTATTTTTCACTCTTTTCATTATTTTATTAAGGAATCATTTGAGAGGTTTTCTAAATTTGTTCGGAAATAGACTTGTAAAAGGCTTACAATTATGCTATACTGACTGTAGTGTTTTTGTTAGGGATAGAAATGGGATTTAAGAACTCCTTTTTGAACCACAGGCAGAAATATGAATAACCGTGCTGATGGCACAAGGAGGAAATGTTCATGGAACAAGGTAAAAGTAAAATGGTTTAACGCAGAAAAAGGGTTTGGATTTATTGAACGTGAAGACGGAACTGACGTATTCGTACACTTTTCAGCAATCCAATCTGAAGGTTACAAATCATTAGACGAAGGACAAGCTGTTGAATTCGAAGTTGAAGAAGGCGCACGTGGTCCTCAAGCAGCTAACGTTGTAAAACTATAATTTTATCATTTAAGAAAGAGGTTAGGATTTTCCTAGCCTCTATTTTTTATAAGTAATTTGCTGGAATAATTTTTGACAGGTTTTCTAATTCGTTCTACAATAGGACTATTCTATAAAAGAGGGTGGTAACATGAAAGAAAGAACAGAAGTTCCAGTAGAACAAACATGGGATTTATCATTATTATTCAAAACAGAAGAGGATTATAAAAAGTCTATCGAATTTTTATAAACAATTGGTAGAAACTTTCTGTAAAACATTTGAAAATCAAATCAACACTGTAGAAGCAATTCATCAAAGTTTAGCAGATTATCGTGAAATTTTTAGAATTACATTGGAAAAATTGTTCAATATGCAAGTTTAGCAGTTAATGCGAATACAAAGGACAGAGAAGCGCAAAATCGTTTAGCACAAACGAGAAAAAGTAGTCGCAGAATGCGATGCATCATTAAGTTTCTTCTCTCCAGAATTAAGTCAATTAGAAGAAGAGTTATTAGCAGAAGCTTCAAAAATCCAGAAAAATAACATTTATCTGGAAAGATTATTAGAAGATAAGCAACATCTATTATCAAAAGAAGTAGAATCTGTATTAGCAGCATTAGGAAATACATTGGATTTCCCTTATCAAAACTACAATGATATAAAATTCAAAGATATTCAATTCCCTAATTTTGAAGTAGATGGAAAAAGAATTTGAAATGACATACAATAGTTTTTGAAAAACGTTTAGAGTCAGATGAAGATACATCAGTTAGAAGAAAAAGCTTTCAAGTGTTTTTCAAATACATTACGTAAATATGAACATAGTACAGCTTCTGCTTATAATGCTCAAGTTCAAAAAGAAAAACATTGGCTACTTTAAGAGGATTTGATTCAGTCATTGATTATTTACTAGATCGCCAAAAAGTTTCTAGAGAATTATATAATCGTCAAATTGATTTAATTATGGAATATTTAGCGCCTATTATGAGAAGTTATGCTCAATTAATTGGAAAAATTTATCAGTTAGATGAAGTACGATATGAAGATTTAAAATTAGAAATAGACCCTCATTTTTGCACCAAAAAGTAAGCTATGAAGAAGCAAAGAATTATATTTTAGATGGGCTAAAACCATTAGGGGAATCTTATCTATCCATTATGACGAGAGCCTTTGATGAAAGATGGATTGATTATGCGGAAACGATTGGAAAACGTACAGGAGCATTTTGTGCGTCCCCTTATGGAGCCAATTCATTTATTTTTAATGTTCTTTACGGAAAGTATGAATGATGTGATGACATTAGCACACGAATTAGGTCACGCTGGACATTTCCAATTAGCGCATCAACATCAAAAATATTCAATTATCAAGACCATCAATGTATTTTTGTTGAAGCACCATCTACGGCTAATGAGTTATTAGTGGAAAATTATTTATTGCAAAATGCAACAGATGATAGAATGAAACGTTGGATTATTTCGCAAAATTATTGGTAAAACGTATTACCATAATTTTTGTAACGCATTTATTAGAGGCGCACTATCAAAGAGAAGTGTATCGATTAGTTGATGAGGGTAAAAATTTAGATGCAGAAACATTGAACCAAATTTATCGTCAAACATTGGAACAATTCTGGGGAGATTCTGTGGTGTTAACAGAGGGTGCAGAATTAACTTGGATGAGACAGCCGCATTATTATATGGGATTATATTCTTATACTTATTCTGCTGGATTAACAATCGGAACTCAAGTTGCAAAAATGATTCAAGAGAATCCTGAAAAAGCAGCAGAATGGGTAGAGGTTCTTAAAATGGGTGGTTCTAAAAACTGCAGAAGAGCTTTGCTAAGGCTGCAGGGGTAGATGTTTCTACGGATGCACCGTTGAGAAATACAATTGAAAACAATTGGGGACTATGTACAAGATTGGTGACGTTAACGAATAGACTTGACTAGGGTAGTACTAGGACGGCAGCAGCCCTGCGGTCTCATGCCTAAAAGTTGAGCCTAAGGTCTCAATTTTTCCCAGCAATAGAATCTGTGATACAGATTCTATTGCTCGTACTACGGCGTCAAGTCTTTCGTTACTTACGTGGATACACGAGAGAGCGATAAAGATGAGACTTGACTGAGGTAGTACTAGGACGCCAGTAGCCCTTCGGTCTCATTCGTACTACGGCGTCAAGTCTTTTCGTTCTTTACGTGACTACATTCGTTCAATTAAAAAGAGTTAGGGGACATCCTCTAACTCTTTTTGTTATGTCTATTTTTGTACCCAGCAACGTCCGTCTTGAGCTAATAAGTCAAAAACTTTCTTGTGGTCCAGATGAACCTGCAGGATAATTAGGGAATTGTACAGATGTTTCATTATCCCATGCTTGACGAATACGATCCACAAATTTCCATGATGCAGCAACTTCTTCCCAATGCGTGAAGTTCGTCATATCGCCTTCCATACAGTCTAAAAATTAAACGCTCATAAGCTTCTGGACTATTAATTCCAAAACTCTTATCAAAGATTTTTCTAAATGACTTGTTTTGTAATCCGTATGAATTTCCAACAGCTTTTTGAATTAATAACAAAGCAGAAGCCTTCTTTAGGAGTAATATGAATAGAAATTCGATTTGAAGGGCATTTTTCCTTTTGTTTCGTTTTTCAAATAGTGGAGAATCTGCTTCTTTAAACACAATGTCAATCACAGTTGTTTTAGAATCTAAGTTCTTACCTGTACGAACATAAAATGGAACATCTTTCCAACGTTCATTATCGATAAAGACTTTACCAGCCACATAAGTTTCCATATTAGAATCATCCGAAACATTTTTGATCTTGACGGTACCCAGGTAAGTTACCATCTAAAAGAAGGGCCATATTGACCTCGTACAAAATTTTTGGAAACTTCTTCAGGAGAATAGTGACGTAATTGTTCTAATACATTAATTTTATTTTGACGAACTGCTTCAAATGATTGAGGTGGCTCCATAGCGACTAATGCTAAAATTTGTAAAATATGGTTTTGAACCATATCTCGTAAAGCGCCACTTGTTTCATAATAACCACCACGTTCCTCAACTCCAACTTGTTCAGCTAATGTAATTTGAACATTGTCAATGTGATTGCGATTCCACATTGTTTCAAATACACGATTTGCAAAACGAACAGCAGTAATGTTTTGAATCATTTCTTTTCCTAAATAGTGGTCGATACGATAAATTTGATTTTTCATCAAAAGAATGACGTAGTTGTTCATTTAAAATTTGAGCAGATGCATAATCTTTCCCGAATGGTTTTTCAATAATTAAACGATTATAGCCATTTTCTGTTAATAAAAGCTTCGTTTTTAAATGTTGAGTAATGGTTCCGAAAAATGAAGGAGCCATTGCTAAGTAGAAAAATTCTGTTTCCTTCAATACCATATTGTTGGTCTAATTTTTCTGATAATTCTTTTTAAGACAACATAATGATGAGTATCTGTTACATTATGTGTGATAGTAGAAGTGATTAGCGAATTCTTCTGCTTGAGTGACATCTTCTGTTAAACTTTGAACAGATTTTACAACAACTTCACGAAAATGTTCATCTGTCCATTCACGACGAGCTGTACCAATGACCGCAAAATGATTGCGGATAAATCCTTTTTGAAATAAACGAAATAGTGCTGGGTATAATTTACGACTTGCTAAATCACCTGTTGCACCGAAAAAGTAACTAATACTTTTTGTTCTTGCATAATGAATGCCTCCTAGTTCAGATTTCTTTTCAGTGTAAAATATAAAATGGAAAATGTCTAATAATTAATCTGAAAATAAATTTAAATTTTGAAGAGCAAAGATAAAGTTGATAGAAAGGGCATTTTCTTGCAAGAAGGAAGTAAAATATGTTAGATTAAATGTAACAGTTCAATTTTTAGGAGTGTATTAAATGACATTAAAAGAGTTTTTTTGGGACTGACAATTTTTAACCCAAATCAATTATGGAAAATTATTGAGAAACCAATGAAATCTTCAAAACGTGTATTTTTCTTATTAAGCCTATTATTAATAGTTGCCAGGTATGATTCAAATGGCGGGATTATTTCACTCATTAGGGAAGGATTTAGTAGAAATTAGTCATCAATTACCAGAATTTGAAGTGAAAAATCATCAATTAACAACCCAAGAGGAAAAAAATAAAGGCTTTTGTGTATAAAACAGATAGTCTAATATTTGTCTTTGATGAAAGTGGAAAGACAACGAGTGAAGATTTGTTGAATGAAACATCTGCTACAATTCCTGTATTTGCCTTATTAAAAGATGGTTTTTATTTAGAAACTAATATCAACCATCAAAAAAATTGAGTTGAGTCAGTTAGAAAGTTTGAATAAATCATTTTTTTCAAAGATATTGCAACGACTTTTCCAACAAATGAGTTAGTTAAGTTTACTCATTGTTTTTGTTCTGTATTTTTCTTTTTAATTCGGTATATTTATTTGTTATTTTATGGATTGTTTCTTTCTTCGTAAAACTAATAGCTGTATTATTTATGAAAGTGTTTATTCGATTCCCTAAACCAATTGGATGGCAAGTAGTTTTAGGAGCAGCTGTTTTACCTGTATTGATTTATACGATGATTGATTTACTAGGAATTCAATTTATTGGACCAGGACAATTTATCTTTTTAGCAACAACTTTTAATTGGGTGATAGGAATTCGAGAATTTTTAAAAACAATCGACCATCATAAAAACTGGAGAATTTTTTTGTTCTCCAGTTTTTGTCTTTATTTACTATTTTTCTTTCTAGCTGATTGACGATTTTGTTTTTCGTTCAATTCTTTGTTTTTTTGTTTAATTTCATGAGTTAGTTTTTCTTGTATCCAGGCTTGACATGTTTTTTTAGCTTTTTTTAATCATTCCTTTTAAGCGAGGATCTAAGTCAGAGCTTTGGGTATTTTTCTTTTTTTCACGACGAGAACGGTCATAACTTTCCACTAATTCGCCATTTTTAATTCCAATGTTTCAAAAGAAATTCCTTTAGCTTCAAGCGTTTGGATGGCTTGTTCTTGGTTAGGAGTATAGAAAGTAATCGCTTGTCCAGCTAAAGCCATTTCGACCAGTACGACCAACACGGTGAATGAAAAATTCTAATTCACTAGGAATTTCTAAGTTAATGACATGAGAAACACCTTCAATATCAATACCACGAGCTGCTAAATCTGTTGCTACAACATATTGATATTCCATTTGTTGAATTTGCTTCATCACACGACGACGTTCACGAGCAGGAATGTCTCCATGAATCGTTGCTACTTTTAAATTTTTTTCTCACGTAAAAATGCTGTAACTTCATCCGCTTTTTTTGTTTTGTATTTACGAAAAATTAACATTAAGTATGGATGTCCTAGTGTAATCAATTCAAATAATACTTCTAATGGATTTTGTGTTTTAGTCACTAATAATTGATTCGTAATTGTTGGTGAAACTAATTGTTTATTTTCTACATGAATAATTTTTGGATTTCCAAGATATTTTTTTAAGGAATGGTTTTAATTTTATCTGGAATGGTCGCAGAAAATACGGACATTTGTAAATTTTTCGGCATTCTAGAAGCAATTTCATCGACGGTTTCTAAAAATCCTAAGTCAAAAGTCATATCAGCTTCGTCGACAACCATCATTGTTGCCGTTTGAACAAGTAGAGCATTTTCTCGCATTAAATCAAAAAAATTCTTCCCGGAGTTCCAATAACGATATGAGGGGCAGTTTGTTGTAATTTTTGAACTTGACGAAGTTTGTCAGTACCACCGACACATTTTTCTAACAGAATAGGAGTAGGAGCTTCTTCAATTAATTGAGCAGTTACTCGAATTAGTTGTTCTGCTAATTCACGACTTGGAACAGTAATGACTAATTGTAATTCTTGTTTATCTGGATCAATTTTATGAATCAGTGGTAGTAAGAAAGCTATGACTTTTTCCACTTCCTGTTTGGGATTGCCCAATCACAGATTCTCCTTTTAATAGTAGTGGAATAATTTTTCTTGAATTTTAGTTGGAGTAGAAAATGATAATTTTTCTAATGCCGTTTGTAAAAAAATGGTTGTAATTGATAATCTGTAAATTTCATGGATTCATCTCTTTTCTATAATCTATTTTAAAGCGTTGTTATTATACCATAGTTTTTAATGATTTTTAAAAGAGAACGAATAATAAGAAGGAAAAATCTTTAAAAAGTAAGCAAAAAATTGCGTTTTCATATCAAAGGGTGGTATTCTTTAAAACATCAAACAGTAATTAAAACTGTACTATTTTAGGAGGAATCAATTATGACTTTTGAATTACCAAAATTAGCGTATGAGTTTTCTGCATTAGAACCTCATGTGGATGCTTTGACAATGGAAATTCACCATGACAGACATCACAACACTTATGTAACAAACTTAAACGCAGCAGTAGAAAAACACCCTGCTTTATTCGAAAAAAAGCGTGGAAGAATTAGTAGCAGATTTAGCATCTGTACCAGAAGATATTCGTGGTGCTGTTCGTAACAATGGTGGTGGACATGCTAAACCATAGCTTATTCTGGGCAGTGATTTCACCAAATGGTGGAGGTCAACCTACTGGCGAATTAGCAGCAGCAATCGATAACAAATTCGGTGGATTTTGATGCATTTAAACAAGCATTGCTCAAGCTGCAGCAACTCGTTTCGGTTCTGGTTGGGCTTGGTTAGTTGTTTCAAATGGTGAATTAGAAGTTGTTTTCTACTCCAAACCAAGATAACCCATTAACAGATGGTAAAACTCCAATTTTAGGATTAGATGTTTGGGAACATGCTTATTACTTAAACTACCAAAACCGTCGTCCTGATTACATTGCAGCATTTTTGGAATGTAGTTGATTGGAATGAAAGTAGCTCGTCGTTATGAAGCTGCAAAATAATTTTTAAGAAATATTAATTTGTTAACTCTTTGAGATTCCAGCGGGGACTTGGAGAGTTTTTAGTATTTTCAAAGTTTTTATATAGACTTCCCTGGGGATAGTAGCTAGGGACGCCAGCAAACCTGCGGTTTCATGGATATATAGCTACTATGGAAAGTCTTTTTCCTAAAAAGCGATTATTCTTGTACATCGTGACAAAAATTCAAGAAAAATGAGAAAACGTAATTGACAAAAGTGTCAGTTGGGTGATATCCCTTTCAATAGGAGGGATAAAATGCGAGATGTGAAAGAACCGGAAATACGACGTGCTGAAATTATGGATGCTGCAATGCTACTTTTTATAGAGCAAGGGTATACTAATACAACAACTCAGGATATTGTTGACAAAAGTAAATATATCAAGAGGCTTGCTGTACTATCACTTTAAGAATAAAAGAAGATATCCTATATTGTCTTGTGGAACAATATTCAGATAAATTATTGAAAGATATTCATGTTATTGTCTATGATGAAGATAAAACCGCCATTGAAAAAAATTAGAGCTTTTTATAGATGCCACAATTATATCTTCGGAAAAATATTTCAGCAGAGGGAACAGCGTTACAAAAAAACAGTTGATCTTGAAGAAAATCGATATATGATAGATAAGTTATCCCATAAGATTATTGAAAAACTGACAATATATTTTGAAAGGATAATAAACCAAGGAATATCAGAAAAAAACACTTTTTTGTAAAATATCCGTCTGAAACAGCGGAATTTCTTATGACAGCTTATGTTTTTGTTTCAAATAACATAAGTATAAGATATTCAAAAAGAGTCTGTCAATGAGTATTTAAACGCATTTAAGATAATGCTTGAACAAAGCTTAAATGCAAAAAAACTCTTTAGCAATTGAAAAAGAATAGAATGTTTGTAAAAATAATAAAGGTTCCGATAGCTAATGCTAAAAAGCTATCGGTATTATTTCAAAAGAATAACTGACAAATTGTCAATGGAGGTAAAAAGTATGTTAGAGATAAATAATTTTAGTAAATTTTATGGAGATAAAAAGTTGTTGATAACCCTATCCATTTCAGTACAGTCTGGAGATATTTATGGATTCATTGGTGCAAATGGAGCCGGAAAAAAACTACAACAATAAAAAGCCGTACTTGGGATTCATGATTTTTGAGAATGGAAGTATAACGATTGATGGGGCATTCCATTAAAGACGAGCCTGTTATTTGTAAAAATAATGGCATACATTCCGGATAATCCAGACTTATATGAACATATGACAGGGATTTCAGTACATCAATTTTATTGCAGATTTATTTGAAATTTCTACTGAAATACGCAGAGAAAGAATTCGAAAAATATAGTGATTTATTTGAAATGACTAAGCATCTTTCGGGGATGATATCTTCGTATTCACATGGTATGAAGCAACGAACAGCGATTATTTCTGCACTGGTTCATTCTCCAAAGTTACTAATTTTTAGATGAACCTTTTTGTAGGACTTGATCCCAAAAAGCAGCTTTTCTACTAAAGAAAGTAATGCACGAATGCGTGTCAGATGGAGGAGCTATTTTTCTTTTTCAACACATGTTTTTGGATGTTGCAGAAAAAAATTATGTAATAAAATTGCAATTATAAAAAAATGGAAAAGCTAATCGCAAGCGGAAATACAGAAGAAGTCAAAGGTGATAAAACTTTGGAAACTTTTTTTCATGGAGGTACAAGATAATGAGCAAAAATTTGGATACTAATTAGAGCCCAATTGATAAATTTTTCCAATCAACGAAATTAGAGAGCCGAGAAATAAAAAAAGCAAAAGCTCTGTTGTTATTGCAAGTTTTGGAATAATAACTCTTGCTATATTTTTTTCTGTGTCTATAATATTATGACAGCCAAAAACACTGGTACAAGTTGGACAGCAGGAATTGATACCCGGCTTATATGGTTGCAGTATCAAATTTTTCAATATTATTTTTGACAATATTTTTATTCTAATGGAATTTTTATTTGGTAGTCGTGATATAGAAACGCTTTTTATCGCTACCTTTAAAAAGCTCAGACATTATAAGTAGCAAGTTTATGTTTATGTATTTATTGAACTTTTTAATAGGATTCATATTTATGCTTCAGGGGGCATTGTTTGGGTGTTAAACGGAAGCTTAAATGTATTACAGATTATATTGTATTTTACCTCCATGATTTTTTTGTTCCATTGATACCTATGTGCATAGCAGCATGTATGGGAATGATTGTTGTTGCTGTTTCATCTTATTTTAAGAGGAAAAAAATGTTATTGCTCTAATCTTTTCATTTGTAATGATAGGTATAATTGGATATATTGCAGTCTCAGCTATGAAATCAGGTAATGAAGACAGCATTGAGATCATGCTTTCTAAGCAAATTACAGAACTGTACCCAATATCCGGGTTATTCGTGCAACACACAAATTTTCCAATGTATATTGGAATGGGATTATTTATTGCTTTTTTTCAACAGCAGTTTTTTTATATTTGTAAAAAAATTGTTGCGATGAAGTATGGATTGCTTAATACTCTTGCTAAAACAACATCAAGATATTCTGATAATAAAACATCTTATAATAGAAAATCGATATTTCTTGCCTTGTATAAAAAAACGAAATGGGACGCTTTTTAAGCTCGTACATGGCGGTCTTGAATGCAGGCCTTGGTGTAATACTTTTATGTGTTTTTAGTATATTTTTGCTTTTTAATTCTGTAGAACAAATAGGAGAGTCTTCAGGGATAGAAAATATAAATGAATATCTCTCAAATTTTGCTCCATTATTTATTGCATCTATGCTCTTGCTCAGTTGCCCGGCAGCTTCAGCAATATCTTTAGAAGGAAAAAAATATTTGGATTTTGCAAAGTTCTCCTGTTAAGGTAAAAATGATCTTAAATTCCAAGATAGCTGTAAACCTTACACTTCATTTGATTGGGTATATGATTTCCATGTTTGCATTTACGCTAAAACTTGATATGAACTTCATTCAAGTTATTAACCTAATAATTGTTCCTATATGCTATTCGATTTTTATAACAGTGATAGGAATTTCCCTAAATAAAAAGTATCCAAATTATGAATGGGAAAGCGAGATGATGGTTGTAAAGCAGAGCATGCCTGTTATTGTGTCTGGACTTGTCGGGATAATTGCACTCATTACACCCATTCTTCTTAATTGGTTTTTAAATCTTTCGATAACACCAGTTTTGCAGATAATATCAGTTACTTTACTTGTTATTTCAAGCGTAGTTTATATAAAAGTTAGCAAGTTAAATTTTTATTTAGTTCAAGGAGGGAAAATGGTATGAAAAGATGGACTGTTAAAAAGATGTCTTGGTGTTGATATTAATGATTGTTGTAATATTTATTATTTGCATATTTCTCCCAGAGAAAATTCCTGTTCATTTTAATGCAAAAAGGTGTTGCAGATTTATTTGCTAATAAATATTATCTTCTGTTTGCTACGGTTATCCCGTATTCTGCTTATTGGAAATTTATACGAGGAAGGAAAAAAATAAAATGGTTAAGTGAATATGTATCCATATTTACAAATAGCATCTATGATAAGAGCAACTGTTTTAAGAGGTAAGTATGTACTGGGACAACAGATGCCTCCCATAAGGACTTAAGCAGAGAGGGAAGAATGTAATCCTGCAACCGTCCGAAAAAGCATTAAAAAGTTCTTGGAAAACAGGGGTTGATTGTTAGTCGTGGAAGTAAAGGATTTTTGTTATTGAAAGTGAGAAGAAAATAATTGAGTTAAGAAATCAGAATTTTTAACAGGCTAACAAAAATATTGTTTGAAAAACTATATGCCTTAGGATTTTTCGGATTCTGAGATTATCAAACTATTTGATAGAATAGAAACTTAAAAAAATGAATAAAAAAATCAATTATGTGTGAAGAAGATAAAGATACTGACTATTTAGATTATTGATAAAATGGAGGACTTCGTATGCCTAAATGTAGAAGTCCTCTTTTTTCTTGTGTTTAATTGAGACATTATCACTTATGTTTTGACACCGATTTTTTTCTTGTACTTCGTGACAGATATTGGACTATCGTATATAATGGAGATACGTGTAAAGAATTAGAACGAATAAAAAGAAAAAAATAGAGATATTTAAGGAGGAACTTATGCGAGTAGGGATTTTTTACCGACACCTATTTCCCTCAAGTCAGTGGTGTTGCTACGTCTGTTCGAGTGTTGAAAGAAGAATTAGAACGTCTCGGTCATACGGTTATTATTTTTACAACAACTGATCCAAATGCTACGATGCCTGAGTGGAATATCGTTCGCTTTGGGAAGTATTCCATTGTTTTTCATTTAAAGAAAAGAAGAATTGCTGTTCAAGGTTTTATTGAAGCTTATAAAGTTTCACAAGAATATGAATTAGATATTATTCATACGCAAACAGAATTTAGTTTAGGGTTACTTGGAAAAATTTTAGGAGCCATGTTAGGGATTCCGACCATTCATACTTACCATACGATGTATGAAAAATACTTACACTATATTGCAAATGGGAAAATTTTAAAGACCAAGTCATGTAGCATATATTTCTAAAAACTTCTGTAATCAAACTCGTGGAGTGATTGCACCAAGTCAAATGACAAAAGATAAATTATTATCTTATGGAGTGACTCAAAGTTCAGGTTATTCCAACAGGTGTTGAAATTCCAAAAATTAAATCCACAGGCTGCAGGAAGAATTACGTGAGAAATTAGGGTATACAAAGAGGATAAAAAGTACTTTTTATCGTTAAGCCGTTTATCGAAAAGAAAAATATTGCTGCGATTTTTAGATGCAATACCTACAATTTTAGAAAAAGATTCAACTGTGAAATGTTGTATTGTTGGTGGAGGGCCAGAAAAAGAAGAACTTGAAAAACAAAGTGGAACGTTTAGGGATTACACCTTATGTACAGTTTGCAGGTGAAGTAGAGCATCATCAAGTGTCTCAATATTATCAAATGGCAGATTTATACGTGAATGCTTCTGAGTCTGAAAGTCAAGGATTAACTTATTTAGAAGCTTTAGTGAATAAAATTCCAGTGATTGCGAAGAAAAATGATTATTTACAACAATTTATTACAAAACCTGAATTAGGAATGTTGTTTGAAAAAGATGAAGATATTGCTTCTAGCGTGTTAACTTATTTGGAATGTTGCAATCAAGCTTCCCATCAAGTTGAAGCATTACAAAATCAATTATTAGATGAAATCTCTTCTGTAACTTTTTGCTGAAAGAGTAGAAGCATTTTATCAAGATGCGATTGATACGTATCAACACGATAAAGAAAAATACAAAAACTTGGTTAGAGAAGATGAATTTCTTCAAAATCTATGATGATGATAAGGAGGATGAAGAATGAAGAAAAATAGGTTTTATTGGAACGGGTGTAATGGGTTCTTCTATGGTGAAGCACTTATTAAACGCTGGTTATTCAGTTACAGTATATAATAGAACAAAAAGAAAAGGCACAAGCAGTTATCGATGCCGGAGCTACATGGGCGGATACTCCAAAAGAAGTAGCGACTCAGTCTGATGTCGTGCTAACGATTGTAGGATATCCAACAGATGTTGAAGAAGTTTACTTTTGGTGAACAAGGGATTTTTCAGGGGTTACAAGAGGGATGGTACTGATTGATTTAACAACAAGTACGCCTTCTTTAGCAAAGAAGATTGCAGAAGAAGCTGAAAAAAATTCTCTTGTGAGGGCGCTAGATGCTCCAGTTTCTGGAGGAGATTTAGGAGCAAAAGAACGGAACATTGTCAACAATGGTTGGAGGTAAGGAGTCTGTTTTAGAAGAAGTACGTCCAATTTTAGAGACTTTTTCAAAAACAGTTACGTTACAAGGAACAAATGGAGCTGGTCAACATACTAAAATGGCGAATCAGATTATGATTGCTGGTACAATGACAGGCTTAGTTGAAATGTTAGTGTATGCAAAAGCTGCAGAATTAGATTTAGAAAAAGTTCTTCAAACAGTCGGAGCTGGAAGTGCTGCTAACTGGTCATTGTCGAATTATGGACCAAGAATTTTTGAAGAAAGATTATAGTCCAGGATTTTTGCAAAACATTTCTTAAAAGACTTACGAATTGCAGTGGAAGAAGCTGAAAAGAATGGGATTGTTTTTACCAGCAACTTTACAAGCAAGAAAACTATATGAAACAGTTTGTGATGATGGTTATGGGATTTAGGAACACAAGCTCTTATTCATTTATATTGGACACTTCCTGAATAAAATTATAAAAAGTATGATTTTTTAAAAGGGATTTTTCATATAATCTAAAAAGTTTTATGGTAGAATAGAAATTAAGAAAGCTGAAAGGGGTAAAGCAACATGAAACCTTCACAACTAGTTGCAATTGTGCAACGTCTACAAACAATGGCGGATCAAAGCACGGATATTGAAATTCGTCGTTTTGAAAAAGATGGTGTTGAAAAATGTGTTGTGACATTTAATCAAGAAGTAGATAGCTTTGAGTTAGAAGATTGTGAGACAAAAACAAACATTCCAATTTGATGATATCGATTTAGTCGCAATTGAAATTTTTTGAACTATTACAAGATTAATGACTTTGTGATAAACCACGCGCCTATACAATGTGTGCTGTGGTTTTTCAATATTATACATAAGAAAAAGTGGGGATTACAATGAAAGTAGAAAAGATTGGATTATTAGGATTTGGAACAGTTGGTAGTGGTGTCTATCATATTTTAACAAAACATCAAGCATCGATTGAAAAGAAAAACAGGAGTTTCATTACAAATTGAAAAAGCTCTTGTAAAAGAACCAGAACTATTTGCTGATAAAATTTTCAGGCATTACATTTACTTCGGATGTAGACTATATTTTTAAATGATGAAGAAAATCTCTATTATTGTAGAAGTTTTTAGGTGGAGTGGATTTTGCCTTTAATTGTGTAGCTTTTAGAATCAGGAAAACATGTCGTAACAGCGAATAAAGATTTATTAGCAAAACATGGCGTTGAATTAGCACAAATTGCTAGAGAAAATAATGTGTATTTATATTATGAAGCAAGTGTTGGGGGCGGAATTCTGTATTACGTCCTTTAGTAGAACATGTTTCAAGTAATGAAGTAGAAGCGATTTATGGAATTGTAAATGGAACAACAAACTTTATTTTAACTTCTATGAGCCAACAAGGATTATCTTATGAAGAAGTGTTAAAAACAGCTCAAGAAAAAGGATTTGCTGAAGCAGATCCAACAAGTGGATGTAGAAGGTTATGATGCTACTTATAAATTAATCATTTTAACAAGATTAGCATTTGGAACAAATGTTTCATTTGATGCGATTCCTAAAAAGGTATTACACAAGTAACTAAAACAGATTTACAATTAGCTAAACTTTTCAGGCTATACGATTAAATTATTAGCAAGTGTTGTCGCAAATGGTGAAGAAAGATACTTAGAAGTACGTCCTTATTTTGTAAGTTTAAACCACTTATTAGCTCGTTGCTTATGAAAAATAATGCCATTTCTGTAACAGGTGATGCTTTAGGAGAAATTTACTATACGGAAAAAGGTGCAGGCTCACATCCAACTGCAACAAGTGTGTAGCTGATGTTATGATGATTGCAACGCAACAAAATCGTAATGCAAAAGTAGTTCCGTTTGAACCATTGACAGAAGCGACTAAAAGTTCATACAACAACAGCTCCATTAAAAAGATTATGCTGTTGTCATTGAAACAAGTAAAACCTGAAGCGTTTGATGGAGTAGTGTTACCAAATCAAAGCGTAGTATTAACAAGATTTACTCAAATTTCAGTAGCTGAGTTAGAAGAAAAAGTGTCAGCATATCAACAAGTAGATGTGTAGAAGCGGTTAGAATCTATCCTGTGTTGGAGGCGTAATCAATGAAAATTATTGTACCCGCAACAACTGCTAATATTGGATTAGGATTCGATTCCATTGGGATTGCAGTTGACTTATATTTAACAGTAACGGTTGTAGAACCTAATAATGAATGGAAAATTGAACATCCATTCGGAGAAGCTGTGCCAACCAATCAAGAGAATTTGATTATTGAGACTGCTTTTAGCAGTTTGCCCAACATTACAACCTCATCATTTAGTATGTGAGAGTGATATTCCAATGACAAGAGGATTAGAAGTAGTTCTAGTGCGATTGTTGCAGGAATCGAATTAGCGAATCAATTAGGGAATTGAGACTTAACACCAAAACAAAAAGTTGAATGGGCGACAAAATTAGAAGGGCATCCAGATAATGTAGCTCCTGCTATTTTTAGGTGGATTAGTCGTTGCGACTTATGATGCAAAAAGCCAAGGAGTCGACTATTTACAAAAAGAAATCAAACTCGATATTCAAGGAATTGCATTAATTCCAGATTTTGGAATTATCTACAAAAGCAAGTAGACAAGTTCTTCTAGTGAATTTGTATACTCACAAGCGGTACAAGCTAGTAGTCGTTCAAATGTATTAGTTGCAGCACTATGGCAAGAAGATTGGAACAATGTTTCAAGAATTGTAGAAAAAGATTTATTCCATGAACCTTATCGTGAAACATTAATTCCGTTTTTAACACCGGTACGTAAAGCTTGCAAAAGATAATGGAGCGATGGTACGTACTTAAGTGGAGCGGGTCCAACCGTGATGGTGTTATCTCTCAAAAGAAAAATGCACCAAGTATTGCCCATTATTTACAAGAACAATTACCAAGTGAATTAGGAAACTATACCATTCAAGTATTAAACGTCGATCAAGTAGGCGTTCGGAGTTGAGATAATAGATAGAGGAGAAATATGTCCATTAAACTAACACCAACGTGGTTTATCAAAGATTATTCATCCATTTCCATTGAGTTTTTAAAAAAGCAATCGATAAAAACTATATTTGCAGATATTGATAATACATTAGTGGATTGGGATGAATTAGATACAAATGATACATTACAAAACATGGGTTCCAACAATTAAAAAGAAAATCAGATTGAAATCATATTAGTATCTAATAATCGAAAACATCGTATTGAACGAGTAGCAGAACAATTAGGCGTTCCGTACGTTTTTCCGGGATTAAAACCACTGCATAAAAGGATTTAAAGAAGCATTGGGTCAAACAACTGCAACAAAAGATGAAATTGTGATGATTGGAGACCATTATTGACTAGATATTTTAGGTGCAGGAACTTTTGGCATTAGAACGATACTAGTTAAACCTTTAAAGGTATCGGATGCAAAGAAAACAAGAATCAATCGATTTTTGAAAAATTTAATCCTAACGATATTATATGGATTACTCAGAGAAATGGGAGGAGAAAATCCATGACTGAAAAACCACTATATTTGTAATGGGATGTGGAGCAACGATTCAAACAGAAAACCATGAAGAGTGGCTATACTCCAACAAGAGTATTGACAAAAATGTTAGAAAAAGAAGAACCCGTTTATTGTCAACGTTGTTTTAGACTTAGAAATTATAATGAATTACAATCTGCTTCTTTAAGTGATGATGATTTCTTAAAAATGTTATCTTCGATTGCAGAAGAAGATGCACTAGTTGTTTATGTGGTCGATTTATTTGATTTTATATGGCAGCATGATTTCAGGTTTAAAACGTTTTATTGGAGATAATCCAGTATTATTTGTTGCCAATAAAAGTGATTTATATCCAAAAATCAGTGAATTGTAATCGTTTGAAAAACTGGATTGAACGTTTTTGCGAAAAGAATATGGCATTCGTCCAGTCGATACGATTTAGTGAGCGCGAATAAACGTATTCAAATTGACGAATTATTAGATAAAATAAATGAATACCGTCAGGGAAAAGATGCTTATGTAGTCGGAGTAACGAATGTAGGAAAATCTACTTTAATTAATAAATTAATTCAAAGCATCGGTGGAACAAAAAGATGTGATTACGACTTCTCAATTCCCAGGAACTACATTAGGACAAATTGATATTCCATTTGATGAAAAATCAAGCTTTAATTGATACTCCGGGAATTATTCACCGTCATCAAATCTGTACACTATTTAGCAGAAAAAGAAGTGAAAAAGTATTACCTCAAAAGGAATTACAACCAAAAACTTTCCAATTAAATGCAGAACAAACGATTTTTATTGGTGGACTTGTACTGAGTGGATTATACAAAAAGAAATTCCTCAACATTTTATACGCTACAAAACCATTGAATTACATCGTACAAAATTAGAAAAAAGCAGACGAGTTTTATCAAGACATAATGGAACGATTTTAACGCCTCCTACAGGAGATAATGTGAAACAATATCCAGCTCTTCAGAAGACAGTCTTTTCAATAAAAAGAAAAATCAGATATCGTGATTGCAGGTTTAGGGTGGTAACCATTCAAAAGCCAGGAACCATGAAGTTTGGAGTCCGAAAAGAAGTAGACGTTATTAAACGTCCATCGATTATATAAGAAGGAGGGATTGGATTGGAATTAAAAGGGAAAAGAAAGACAATTTTTCAAAAAGAAGCACATAGTATTAAGCCGATTTTTCAAATTGGAAAAAGGCGGTTTAAGCGAGAAATGATTCAACAAATCCAATTTTGCGATTGAAAACGTGAATTAATTAAAAAGTTAGTTTATTACAAAAATACAATGGAAGAACCTCAGGAAGCTGCTGAAGTATTAGCAGAACAAACAGGTAGCACAATTATTCAAGTCATTGGACATACGATTGTATTGTATAAACAAGCTAGAAATCCAAAAATCGTGATATTTCGATTCGATTTGCAGAATTTGTAAAAGAGGGCGATAATATGATGCAATCCATCAAGCTTTGTCCAAAAGTGAAACAAAATGATTTTAGTGGAAAACAAAAGCGTGTTGGAATTTTTAGGAGGAAGTTTTAATCCACCTCATGTGGCACATTTAATTATGGCAGAGCAAGCAAGAGTTCAGTTAAATTTGGACAAAATCTATTTTATGCCGAGCCATATTCCACCTCATGTAGATGAAAAAGAAGACGATTGATGCTAATTATCGAGTAGAAATGACCCAATTAGCGATACGAGATAATTATCATTTTGATCTGAAACGATTGAATTAGAACGTACTGAGTTATAGTTTTGATACGATTCAACTATTAAAAGAAAAGAATCCAGATATAGATTATTATTTTTATTATCGGTGGTGATATGGTGGATTATTTACCAACTTGGCATCGAATTGATGAATTAGTACATGAAGTTCAATTTGTAGGAGTTTGTCGTCCAGGTTATCCGAAAAGAAACTCCATATCCAGTATTATGGATTGAAGCGCCTCAAATGGAAATTAGTTCAACACAAATTCGTAAAAATGTGTTATGGGGACAAAGTATTCGTTACCTTGTTCCAGAAAGTGTAGAAGAATATATTTTTGAGAAAGGACTGCATCAAGAATGACAGTTTTAAATTTTTCTCCTTATTCTTCTTTGAGTCGTGAAAAATTTTACATCAAGTGCACTCTCAAAATGAGTCAAAGAAGATTTGGACCATTGTTTAAGAGTGGAAAAGAAAATCATGGAATTAGCAACATTATATGGGGTAGATGCTATAAAAAGCTTCTTTAGCAGCGTTAATTCATGATTATGCAAAAAGAAAGACCCTTAGAAGAATTACAAGAATTAGTGGTCAAAAACAGTTGTCAGAACAACTACAAAATCAATCTTCTGAAATTTTTTACATGGTCCAGTTGGAGCAGAGATTTTAAAAGATGAATTAGATATTCAAGATGAAGAAATTTTTAGACGCTATTCGTGAACATACGATTGGTGGAACAAAAATGACTCTATTATCCAAATGTTTGTTTGTAGCAGATGCCATTGAAGATGGAAGAAATTATCCAGGAGTAGAAGAAGCAAGACAAATTGTTAGTCACAATATTGATGAAGCAGTTCGATATTTAGTAAGACATACTTTTGCAGTATTTAATTGAAAAAGAAGTATATATTTATCCTGGAACATTAGAAGTTTATAATTATTTAGTAATAGAAAGAGGAAACGAGGACAGAAAAATCGTAGTAAACAATTATTAGATGTAGTATTAAAAGCAGCAGATGATAAATTAGCACAAGAAATCGTTGCACTAGAAGTGGGACACTGTAACACCTGTGGCAGATTACTTTGTCATTACTCATGGGAAAAATGAAAACAAGTACAAGCCATTGTCGATGCAATTGAAGAAGAAGTCCATAAAGAGAGGCTTTTGAAGTGAAAAAGCATCGAAGGAAAAGACAACGCACGTTGGATTTTAATGGACTTAAATGATGTCATTGTACATGTATTTTTACTATGAAGACTGTGAATATTATAATTTAGAAAAAATTATGGAATGATGCACCAATTGTTAATATTGCGAGTGAAAAAGAATGACCCTATCAAACCTTTGCACATGTATATGATGAAGTAATGGATCATGAACAATACCAATTATGGGTGAAGTTTACAAAAGATTCTTTTAAAACATATACGAGTCGAAAATATTCAAAAAGTCATGGAATTGGCTTGTGGAACGGGTGAAGTTTCAACTTTACTAACAGATGCAGGTTACAAAGTGACTGGAGTTGATTTATCGAGCGAAATGTTAGACATTGCCAAAGAAAAAAATATCAACAAGATTATCCTTCGATTGATTGGATTCAAAAAGATATGCGTGATTTAAAAAGGATTAGAGACTTTTGATGCTATTACATTATACTCTGATTCTCTTTGTTATTTAACAGAGTTTGAAGATACGATTAAAAGTATTTAAAAACTGTTTACGAGCATTTAGAAGAGGATGGATTATTTTTATTTGATGTGCATTCTCTGTATCAAATGAAAGAAGTATTTCCAGGATATCAATATCATTATACGAGTGAAAAATTTAGCGTTTTTATGGCAAAAGTTATGAATTAGAGGAACCTGGAAGTGTAGAACATGTCATCGATATGTTTGTTCGGGATGAGTCTCAAACGAGTAAAGCATTATTTGAGCATTTTCAAGAAGTGCATGTGGAGCAAAACTTTCCTATGGAATGGTATCAAGAAGCACTTGAAATGGTAGGATTTAAAAAGTATGGATAAGAGCCAATTTTGGTGAATCAGAAGTGGAAGAAACTTCTCCACGTTGGTTTTTATTGCATTGAAATGAGGAATTACATGAAAGCTTGTGGAATTATTGCAGAATATAATCCATTTTCATAAAGGTCACCATTATCAAATCAAACAAATTAGAAAGCAAACAGATGCAGATGTCATTGTTGTTGCGATGAGCGGGAATTTCGTTCAAAGAGGAGAACCAGCCATTGAGAACAAGTGGCATCGTGCAAAAATGGCTCTAGAAAATGGAGCAGATCTAATAGTAGAATTACCAACACTTTCAAGTACGCAAGCTACAGATTGGTTTTGCGGCTGGGGGCGTTGGTATTTTGCATGCTGCTAAATGTCAGGAAATTGCTTTTTGGAGTAGAAGATACGGAATCGATTATCAGTAGCATTTGAGGAATGGGATTCATTGCAAAGAAAAATGAAAGAACACGTCACGAATGACGAGATGAAACTCTTACTTATGCTAATCGACTTTCGCTCATTTCAAAAGAGAATTTTTGGAGAAAATAGTCCACTCTATCAATTAATGCAGCAACCAAATCAACAATTAGGATTTGCCTATGTAAAAGAAATTTTGTCTAGAAATCTACCAATGAAATTCTTTAACGATTGAACGAATGGGAAATGGACATTTGGATGAGGTATTGCTAGAAGGACAGTTTGCTAGTGGAACTGCATTACGGAAGCAATTATTGAAGGTTGAAAAGAAATTCAAATTTATATGCTCAATTACCTTATTTAGGAGATTTCTTCAAATGAATATCGAAATAACTAGAAACAGTATTGGACATTGTTAAAAGTATCAACTAGAACGAAGTAGTGTGAAGAATTAAGAATGATTTATCAAATGGATGAAGGAATTGAATATCGGTTCAAGAAATTCTTACCTCAAAGCAAATTCGTTTGATGAATTCATTCAATTATTGAAAAATAAACGATGGACTTGGGCAAGACTACAACGTTTATGCAACTATGTGTTATTAGGAATTACGAAAAACAAGTAAAAACAACATTTTGAAAGTATTCGTGAACCAAAAAGAAGTGATCGTTTTAGGGATTTAATGAAACAGGAAGAGAATATTTAAAAACTTTTATGAGAAGAAGAAACAGAATTTATAACTAATTATGCGCATCCTTCAATAGAATTACAAAAGAAATTTGATAATATTTATGATATAATGAACCCATCTGGGTATTTATCTGCTCAGCAGTGTATGCCTCATTATGATGAACCAGCTGAAAATGAAAAACTAGTTCCTGAAAAATGATTGCAATCTGTGCCAGAAATCTGTAGAATCAGCTTATAAAATAAAAATGATGGAGAATTATACAATTGTCAAGTAGAAAACATTGACAAACAAAGAGATTCCTTAGTATAAATTCTCTATGTTGCTTTTTAGGGGTGATGTGAAAATATCATTAAAAACAACTTGAAAATTCTCAGGAATACCGGTTTATTTTGATGAAGAAATGCAAGTAGAAGATAACTTAAAGAGTCGTGATGATACGATAATAGCAGTTTCTCCTGCTGTAGCAAAAGGATTTCTTGTTTATCAAAATGAAACAGTTATTGCACAATTTACATGTGTTGTCGATATTACACTTCCTTCATCCAGGTCTCTAGAGCCAGTGGTTGTGCCATTGTCAATAGAAATTGTTGAACGATATATTCCAAAAAGGAACTTCATTTGAAGAACAGGAATTAACAGAAATTGTTATTCCATTAGAAACTGATTGGATAGATTTACAACCTGCTGTGGAAGATCATATTTTACTTTCAATTCCTTTACAAGTCTTATCGCCAGAGGAATTGAGGAAGACCGAATGCCAAGTGGTCAAGATTGGGAAGTTATTTCTCAAGATGAGTTAGCTTTGAGACGTACTGTCGCAAAAAGAACAACAAATCGATCCAGAGGTTAGCAGCTCTACAGTCTTTCTTCGATTCCGATGAGACTGAAAAGTAAAAAGCATTTTATGTAAAGAAGATTGATTAGGAGGTGTACAAAAATGGCAGTACCAAAACGTAAAACATCAAAGCTAGAAAAAGCTAAACGTCGTACTCACTTCAAATTAGAAGTACCAGGGTTAAACGCATGCCCCAACTGTGGTTCATTAAGAAAAAGCCACCATGTTTGCCCATCATGTGGACAATCGATGGAAAAGAAGTTGTTTCTCAAGAAGCATAATAATAACAATCAAGCCTGCACTTTTGTGTGGGTTTTTGATTGGATAGTTTGTTATATCCAATTCATAACAAATTGGTAAAGATTCCTTATAGCTTTTATTGGTGAAGCTTGAAGGAATCTTTTTGTTAAGATAGATTATTCATAAATTCTCTATTCAATCTGAGTAAATTTCTAAATGTTAGTATAATCGTAATGTTTTAAAAAAATGTACAAAAATAACGAAGAGATAGTGTTAAAATAATGTAAGTAATCTTTAATAAATTTAGGTATTTTAAGTTTGATTAATTTCAAGGTAATGAAAGCGTGTAATGGGTAGAATTAAAATGATAAAAATAGGAAAAATTATATATATAGAAGAAGAGTTAATTGTGAATTTTTATATTTTTAAACTGCTAAAATCTCTTTTATATACAAAGAAAATATATAAAAATAAGTTTCATTTTTGTGAAATTAAAATTAGTATTTCTTGTAAAAATATAAAAATTATGTTAAGTTATATTAGCCAAATAAAAATGGAAATAAAAAGAAGAGGAGATTATAATGATTAATCAAAAGAATGAATTTAATCGAATTCAAAAATTTTCGATTCGTAAGTATAGTTTTGGTGCTGCATCTGCTAGCAATTGCCACGTACTTAATGTTTATGGAAATGGCGCGTATATGCTGCACAAGAAGGAGTAACAGAAGCGACAGAACCTAAAGCAGGGGAAGTTTTAACTCCGAAAGAAGAGCAAAAAGCTGAAACTTTAGATAAGTCAGCTTTTAATTCGTTTAATTGCTGAAATTGAAACTAAATTATCAGATGGAAAAATATGATAATAAAACAGATGAAAGTTTATCATTATTAAAATCTGCAGTTGAGTCAGCTAAATCAACAGTTGTCATGCAACTTCACAAGAAGAATTAAATAAAGCTTATAGTAGTTTAGCAACTCACAGTAAGTTCAAAATTAAAAATAAACCAACAGAGAAAAAGAAACTCAAGCAGTCGACACTACTAACGGAAAAGAAACTGGTAGGTAAAAAGCAGAAAACACAGAAAAGAAATCTAATTCAAACTCAATTGAAAAACAGGTTCTAAAGATCCACGTAATGGGAAAAGAGATGGATAAAGATAAATGCGTTCAGAACAGAAGCAACTGCTGTAACGCATGAAGCAACAACAAACAAAGTAGGAAACATTAGTTACATCTATGGAGTTTTTCTGATGATGCTAAAAAGAAATTTATCTTTCATAACCAGAAGATACAAATATTGATATCACTGTGAGATTCCACTGCAGGAAATATTAGTTCAGTAAAAGTTAGAGGTGGGGGTAACAGAGCACTTGATGAAGCAACTAAAGATAGTGCTGTTCAAATTGATGGATTTGGTTGGAGTTATAAGCAAACTGTAACTGAAACACCTGGCCCAGTAACGATGAATATTACTGGTAAGACTAATGAAAGATTTTTAGGTCTTGCTAATACTAATAGACGTGAAGATCAAAATTCGGTTTTAGGAGATAGATATTTAGTAGTTGCAGATGCAGCAGGTGGAAGTGTCAGCGCAGCTTCTAATGGTTCAAATCAACCTGGATTCTTCAAATTAGTTGTTAAATCTCAAACATACAAATACAGTATCCAACAACCAGAATTAAATGGAGATAAAATTGCTGTATCCGATATTAACAACTTAACTGCAGCAGATATTCAAAAATTAAAGACCAAATTAATATTGAATACTCTAAAACAAGTACAGACGCAAGATTAACTTCTAAAAAAGGTACTGCATTAGAAAATAAATCTGATGTTGTTAAAAATATTGAAGTAAATGGCGGAAATATTACTGTAACTTACAACGATGATTCTACAGATACTGCAACAATTTCAAGTGTTGTACGTACAAACGAAAAACCAACTGTAGAAATTAAATATTCTGACCCAGCACCCTAATAAAAAGAAGTGTATGTTTATGCATCAGAAGTAAATTCTTTTTGATATTAAAAATCAAAAGATGATAGCGGCAAAACTTGCAAGTGCTGAGTTAAGAAGAGGTTCTAACCAATCATTTAAAGATGTAGTAGGAGAAACTAATAAACAAGATACTCAGTACGGCTTTACTGCTGAATAAATTTACTTCTGAGACAACAGCAACAGCAGAAAAACCAACAGTAATCACATATACTGGAACACCTGCTCCTGAAGGAATTTTACAAAAGAAAAATTTGAAGCTGCGATTCAAAATGGAGGAACTCCATTAGGATGGCGTTTTGTGAAAGCTGTTGATAAAGATGGAGCAGATGCCAGAGGTGACGGAGGAACAGCAGCCGACCCAACTGCGGTTAATGTCATTCTTAAACCACAAACTCTAAAATATGATATTAAAACCCAGCAGAAGCTGATAAAGTAGCCGTAACAGATGCTTCAAACGTAACAGATACTGAATTTGCAAGAGTTAAAGAGAAAAATTAAATTAGAATATTCTCAAAATAATCCAGATGAGCGTTTAGCGGATAAAAAAAGGTTCATTAGTGGATGCACAAGAACAACCTTCACGTATTCAATCAATTACTAGAGATGCAGATGATAATGTAGTTGTAACATACGCCGATGGTTCAAAAGATAAAAACCTTTATCAGAATTAGTTCGTGTAAACAATGCTCCAGAAGTAAAAATCCCTTACTCTGTAGATGGTAAGAAAGATGTATATGTATATGCAAATGAAGATGTCAATATTGATATTAAATATACAGATGACTCAGGAAAAATTGCCTCAGCTGTTGTTAACGGTGGAGGAAATCAACCGTTAAAAGTAATAAATGAGGATAATCCTAATCTTTTAAATAATGAGTTTGATATGACTGAAGAAAAAGATTTCTGCTGAGACTCCAGCGACAGCTGAAAATCCTGCAATTGTTAAAATTCGTGGATTAGTAACGAAAGAAACACCAGGTCTTAAAGCGGATAAATTCCCTAAAGGAGATAATGATGAATATCGTTTAGTCACTCGTTACGCAACAGCAACAGATGCAGATGGACGAGCAATAGTAAAATAACGCTACTGGTTCTTCATATGCAACTGACCCAGGTGCATTTACAATTGTATTAAAAATCTCAAACAAAGAAATATGATCTTAGAGAATTAGCAGATACTGAAAAACCAGTGGTAACAGATATTGCGAATATCCCAGCAGATGAGTTAGCTAAAATTAAAGAAAATATTCCTTTAGAATACTCTAAGAAAAATGAAGATAAAAACTTAGCAGATAAAAAGGAACAGCAGTAGACAAAGCTGACGCTGCAAAAAGTAGTGGATACACTTGTTCAAAACAGGGGATAAATTAGAAGTAACGTACAAAGACGGTTCTAAAGATACAATCCCAGTAGATAAAGTTGTGAAATTAAATAAACAACCAGCTATTGATGCAGTAAATAACAAAGCAACTGACCAAATTACAGCGATTAATAATAACGCTGCATTAACACCAGCTGAAAAAGAAAAAAGCTATTGCTAAAGTAAATGAAGATAAAACAGCAGCATTAGGGTAAAATTGATGAAGCTACAAATAATGGCGCAATTGAAACAGCTAAAAATGATGGGAATACTGCAGTATCAAAAGTAAACCCAGTAGCTAAAGAAGCTGCTAAACAAGCTGTTGCAGATGCATTAAAAGCTAAAAGTGATGCACTTGATGAGCGTGAAGATTTAACTCAAAAAGAAAAAGAAGACGCAAAAGCAGCTGCTAAAGTAGAAGCAGATAAAGCAATTGCTAAAATTAATGAACAACCAGATACTGCACCAACACCAGCAGAAGCAACAACAGCACAAACAGCAGTTGATACTGGAAAAACTGATGGTACGATTGCAATTGGTAAAATCAATCCAATCGGTAAACAAGCAGCACTAGATAAAATTGATGAAGCATTAAAAAGAAAAGAAAAAGAAATCGATGCTCGTACTGACTTAACTGATGAAGAGAAAAAGAAGTTAAAAGATAAAGCTAAGGAAATAGCAGCTACTAAAAAGCTGAAATTAATGCTAAGAAAAATAATGCAGATACAGAAGCAGAAGCTGGAACAATTCAAGGTGAAATCAATACAGCAGGTACTGATGGAGCAGCGGCTATCACAGCTTTAGCAAAAGATCCAGCGAAAAACCAGAAGCAAAATCAAGCAGTAGCAGGTAAAGCTGAAGCTAAAAAGCAATCAATCCAAGACGATACTGCATTATCACCAGAAGCTAAGAAAAACTTCAAGATGAAGTAGATGAAATTAAAAAGGCATCAGAAGAAGCGATTAATGGTGCTAAGAAAAATGCCAATGTTGATCAAGCTAAAAAGCAGCTGAAACAGCAATTGCTGCTATTAACTCTGCACGTTTACCAGGAAATAAATTAGTTGCGAAAAATCCAACAAATTTAGATGCTGATGAACAAGAAAAACTTAAAAAAAGCTATTGAAGCAGTAAACCCAGGCGCAACTGTAACTGTAAATCAAGATGGAAGTGCTAGTGTTACATTACCAAATGGTAAAACAGAAACATTAAAAACAAGTTGACTTAACAAAAGATGCGAGTGCTTTTAGAAACAACTGGTGGAGGAAATAATATTAACCGTCCAACAGATAAAGTAATTGTTAATAATCCTGATCAATTAACTCCTGAAGATAAAGAAAAAAATCAAAAAGCAGTTCGTGATGTTAACCCTAATGCTGTAGTATCAATTGATGCTGCAGGAACAGTAACAGTTTCAACACCAGATGGACATACAGCAGGTTTCCCAGCTAAAGAATTAGTACGTACATTAGCTGATGCAGGAAAAGATGGTTCAGGTAATGCAGGAATCCTCAAACCAGCAGATAAAGTAGTTGGTAATGCAACAAACCCAGCTGATCAAGAAAAAGCAACTGCAAAACTGAAAAATTAAATGGTGCAGATGCTACAGTTAAATATGACGCTGAAGGAAATGCAACAGTAGTTCTTAAAGATGGTACAATTGCTACAATTCCAGCTGCAGACTTATTTAAAACACCAGAAGATGCAAGCAAATTAAATGGTGGAGATGATATCAATAAACCAGAATGCTCAAACTGTTGTAGCTGATATGGCAACATTAAGCCCAGAAGAACGTACTAAAAGTAAAAAGACGCGATTAAGGCAAAAGTTGAAGCAGTAAAACCCAGGTGCAGTAGTAGTTGTAGATGACAAAGGAAATGCAGTTGTAACAACACCAGAAGGAAAAACAGCAGTAATCGATGTAGATGATTTAATTAAAAACCTAACGAAACATCTACTGCAAAAAGCTGGAAATAATATCAATAACCCAGCAGATAGAGTACAAGTAGCAGATAAAGCTGAATTAACAGACCCTGAACTTGCTAGAATTAAAGCATCAATTGAAGCAGTAAACCCAGGTGCAACAGTTGTCGTTGACGATAAAGGAAATGCGACTGTAACAACACCAGAAGGAAAAACAGCAACAATTCCAGTAGCTGATTTAGTGAAGACTTCATCTGATAAAGAAAATGTAAGTGGTGGAAACCAAGTAAACACTCCAGCAGATAGAGTAGTAGTAGAAAACCCAGCTGCATTAAAACGATACAGATAAAGAAAAGATTAAAGCTGAAATTCTTAAAAGTAAAACCCAGGTGCTGAAGTAGTATTTGATGCTAATGGAAATGCTACAGTAACAAATAAAAGATGGCGTTGTTGCGACAATTCCAGCAACAGATTTAGTGAAAGCTAAAACTGAATTAGCAGACCCAACGAAACAAGATGCTGTAAACAAACCATCGGATAAAGTAGTAGTTGACCCAGAGTTAGTAGATAATGCAGACGCAACATTACCTCAAACAGCTAAAGATGCGATTAAAGCAGCAGTAGAAGCAGTAAATCCAGATTCTACTGTGGTAGTTGACGATAAAGGAAATGCAACAGTAACAACACCAGAAGGTAAAAACTGTAGTTATTCCAAAAGCTGACTTAGTAAGAAAAAGAAGCAGATAAAGAAACTGCAAAAGCAGGAAACAACATCAATAAACCAGCGGATAGAGTATTAGTAACAGATCCAACGAATATTGATGAAGCTGCTAAAAAGCTATTGAAGAAAAAGTTAAAAGCAGTAAATCCAGATGCAACAGTAGTAGTTGATGCTAAAAGGAAATGCAACAGTAACAACACCAGACGGTAAAAACAGCAACAATTCCAGTAGCTGATTTAGTGAAAACAGCAGCTGATGCAGAAAAATACTAAAGCCGGTAATAATGATCAATAAACCAGCAGACAAAGTAACTGCTAACAAAAGATAACTTACAACAAGCTGATAAAGATAAAATTAAAGAAGCCATTCTTAAAGTAAATCCAGAAGGAACAAAAGTATTTGTTGATGACAAAGGAAATGCAACAGTATCTACTCCAGATGGTAAAACAGCAACAATTCCCTGTTGAAGATTTAGTGAAATCTCCAACTGCTAAAGATGAAGTAAATGGTGGAAACAAAGTAAATACACCAGCAGATAAAGTAGTAGTAGCAAATCCAGCTGAATTAACAACTGAAGATAAGGATAAAATTGCTGGAAAAATTAAAGCAGTAAATCCAGATGCTAAAGTAGTATTTGACGAAAAAGGAAATGCAACAGTAACAACGAAAGACGGATCTGTAGCAACAATCCCAGCATCAGATTTAGTGAAAACGAATAATGACTTAACAGATCCAGCTAAAACAAGATGCAGTTAAGAAAACCAGCTGATAAAACACTGTTAAGAACCCAGCTAAATTAAGTCAAGAAGAAAAAGATGCAATCAAAGCAGCTGTAGCAAAAGTAAATCCAGAAAACACAACAGTAGTTGTAGATGAAAAAGGAAATGCAACAGTCACAACACCAGACGGAAAAACTGAAGTAATTCCAGCATCAGACCTAGTGAAAACTGCAAAGAAGCTGAAGGTGCAAACGCAGGAAACAACATCAATAAACCAGCTGATAAAGTTTCAGCAACACCAGCAGATTTAAATGGAGATAAGAAAGACGAAGTTAAAGCTAAAATTCAAAAAGCTGTAGAATCAGTAAATCCAGGTGCAACTGTATTTGTAGACGATAAAGGAAACGCAACAGTAACAACACCAGACGGTAAGACAGCAACAATTTCTGGTTGAAGACTTATTGAAAAGATCCAGCAGCTGAAAGAAAACTCCATCAGCAGGAAATAAAGTTAATACTCCAGCTGAAAAAAAGCACTTGTAGATCCAGCAGTATTGAATGATCCAAATGCAACATTACCAAAAAGATGTTAAAGATGCTATTCAAAAAGCTGTAGAATCAGTAAATCCAGGAGCAACAGTAGTAGTTGATGACAAAGGGAATGCGACAGTAACTGTAACAAATCCAGATGGCACTAAGACTACAGCAACAATCCCAGCTTCTGATTTAGTGAAATCAAACGCTAAAGAAGACTTAGAAAACGCAACTAAACAAGATGCGATTAAGAAACCTATCGATCAAACAGTAGTTGCTGATAAAGATGCTTTAACAGGGCCTGAAAAAGAAGCAATTAAAGCTAAGGTTCTAGAAGTTAACCCAGGAGCAACTGTAGCAGTTGATGACAAAGGAAATGCAACAGTCACAACTCCAGAAGGAAAAACAGCAGTAATTCCAGCAGATGATTTAGTGAAAACTGCAGATGAAGTGTTAACGGATCCAAAAAGCAGGTAACGTAATCAACAAACCAGCTGATAGAGAATTAGTGGCAGATAAAGATCACTTAACTCCTGACGATATCCAAGCAATCAAAGATAGAGTTGCAGAAGTTAACCCAGGATCAACAGTATTCGTAGATGACAAAGGAAATGCAACAGTCACAACGAAAGATGGACAAATTGCAACAATTCCAGTAAATGATTTAGTGAAAAACTGAAGCTGATAAGAATACAGCGAATGCTGGTAACAAAAGTAAATACACCAGCAGATAAAGTATTAGTGAAAGACCCAGCTAAATTAACTGCTGAAGAAGTTAAAGAGATTGAGAAGAAAAATCAAAGAAGTCAATCCAGAAGCTGAGGGTAGTATTTGATGATAAAGGAAATGCTACAGTTAAGACTAAAGAAGGTAACATTGCAACAATTCCAGTATCAGACTTGAGTTAAACCAAAAAGCCGATTTACTAGACCCAGCTAAACAAGATGCAGTTAAGAAACCAGCGGACAAAACTTTAGTGAAAAATCCAGATTCATTAACTCCAGAAGAGAAGAAAGAAATCGAAGCTAAAGTTAAAGCAGTTAACCCACCAGCAGACGGAACAACTGTATTCGTAGATGATAAAGGAAATGCAACCGTAACAACTAAAGACGGTAAGACTGTAGTCATTCCAAAAAGATGATTTAGTGAAAACTGAAGCAGAAGCTGCTAATGAAAAAAAGCTGGAAACAACATTAACAAACCAGCAGATAAAGTTTCAGTAAAAAGATAAAAATCAATTAACTGAAGACGATAAAAAGCAATTGCAGCTAAAGTTAAAAGCCGTAAATCCTGGAGCGAAGTATTTGTAGATGATAAAGGAAATGCAACAGTTACATTGAAAGATGGTAAATCAGCAACAATTCTGGCAACTGATTTAGTGAAATCACCAGAAGACGTAACTAAACCAAATGCTACAAACAAAGTGAATACACCAGCTGACAAAGTAGTTGTAAAAGATCCAGATACTTTAACAGATACTGATAAAGAAGCTATCACTAAGAAAATTCAAGAAGTGAATCCAGAAGCTAAAAGTAGTATTTGATAAATATGGAAATGCAACAGTAACTACAAAAGATGGAGCAGTAGCAACAATTCCAGCAAAAGATTTAGTGAAGACAGAAGCAGATGCAGCTAAACCAAACGCAGGAAATGATGTAGTTAAAACCAGCAGATAAGACTGTAGTAGCAAATCCAGAACAACTAACAGATGCAGAAAAAGAATCTGTTAAGAAAGCTGTAGAATCAGTAAATCCAGGTTCAACTGTAGTAGTAGACGACAAAGGAAATGCAACAGTAACAACTAAAAGATGGTAAGACAGCGGTAATTCCGGCAACAGACTTAACGAAATCAGAATCAGATGCAGCTAAAGCCAAAACGCAGGAAATGACGTAGTTAAACCAGCAGATAAGACTGTAGTAGCAAATCCAGACTCATTAACACAAGATGAGAAAGATGCAATCGCAGCTAAAGTTCAAGCAGTAAATCCGGGTGCAACTGTAGTAGTGGATGACAAAGGCAACGCAACAGTCACAACACCAGAAGGTAAGACAGCAGTCATTCTATCGGCAGACTTAACGAAGAATGCAGATGCAGAAAAAGCACCAAAAGCAGGAAATGATATTGTGAAACCAGCTTCTAAAGTCTTAGTGAAAAATCCAGAATCATTAATGAAAGACGAAAAAGATGTAATTGCAGCTAAAGTAGCAGCTGTAAACCCAGGAGCAACAGTAGTAGTAGACGACAAAGGCAACGCAACAGTCACAACACCAGAAGGTAAGATAGCAGTCATCCCAGCATCAGATTTAACAAAAATCTGAAAAAGATGTAAACGATGGAAAAGCTAAAGACAATGCAGTTACTCCAGCAGCTAAAAACAAAAGTAGCAAATCCTGAAAAATTAACTGACGCTGAGAAGAAAGCCATCGAAGACAAAGTTAAAGCAGCAAATCCAGGCGCAACTGTTGTAGTGGACGATAAAGGAAATGCAACAGTAGTGAAAGATGGTAATGTTTCAGTTATTCCATCAACAGACTTAGTTAAAGTAGAAGATGATGCTAAGAAAGATAATGGTGGTAACGATGCGAATACACCAGCAGCTAAAAACTGTAGTAGCAGATCCAACTAAACTTACAGATGAAGAAAAAAAGCAGCTGTTAAGAAAGCTGTAGAAGCAGTCAACCCAGGTTTAACTGTAGTAGTAGATGACAAAGGAAATGCAACAGTAACGAAAGGTGACGGAACAGTTCTTAATATCCCATCAACAGACTTAGTAATCCCTGCAGAAAAACTTAGCTGATGAAGCAACAAATGCTAAAGTGAAAAACACCAGCATTCCGTATATTAGTTGAAAATAAAAGATAAATTAACAGATGCTGAAAAGGAAGCAGTTAAGAAAGCAATTGAAGCAGTCAACCCAGGAGCAACTGTAGTAGTAGACGACAAAAGGAAATGCAACAGTAACGTTACCAGACGGTTCTACAGCGACAATTTCTAAAGAACAACTAGTGAAAGATAAAGAAGATGTGTCTAAATCTAAACATGGTGGAGATAATCTTGATATCGACTTGAGTAAAAGTAGAGGTAACAAATCTTGCTAATATTACTCCAGAAGAAAAAGCGAAATTCCAATTAATGATTTTTAGGTGCTATTAATTCTAAAGATGAATTCAATCTTGATGAGTTCTCGAAAGAAACAGATGAGCAAGGAAATACAGTTTATACATCTAAAGATTCTAAAAGTAAAAATTACAATCGACAAAAGATGGTAATATGAAAGTTACAAAAAGATGGTAAGACTGATTTAGCGGTTAATATTGACAAAGACGGAAATGTAACAATCGTTACAAAAGAAGGTCAAGTATTAGCAATTCCAAGAGATGACGCATTCAAACAACGTCCTTATGTACCGCAATATGACAACACTGTTTCTAAAGTAGATAAATCTAAATTAGAATCAGGTATCCGTAACTTGGATAGTTTAATTACATCTCAATTAGATGCTACAAAAAGCAAAAAGAAGCTAAAAGCATTATTAGCAGAAGCAAAAGAAGTATTTGGAAATCCAAATGCAACTCAAGCAGAAGTGGATGCAATGGTAAAACGTTTAGAAGAATTCAAAGCTAAATTGTCAATAAACAATAGTGGTGGAGATAGAACAGCTGATCATCAAATAACTGCTCAATCTTCAACTACGAAAGCTTCAACAAGTTCATCACAAAAAGAACTTCCTAATACAGGTACATCTACATTAGGAACAGTTCTTCCAGCAATCGCAGCTCTATTATCAGGAGTAGGCGTATTTGCAACAAAGAAAAAAAGAAGATGAATAATCATTAGGCAAGAGGTTATTGAAGTAAGAAAAGAGTTTGTATAAAAAAATACAGCCTTTGATTGCTATAAATATCTTTAGATGAAAAAAGCTCTCGTATCATGCGGAGAGCTTTTTCAATCTACTTGCTTATTGGACGATAATGATTTTCTAGTGTACAATGTGAGAAGAAAAGGAGAAGAAAATAATGTTAGTATTATCCCTATTATTAATCACCATTACGATTGCATCTTATTTTTATTTTACAATTTTATTTTGGTACAAGAATTTATTTTTCAGAATCATAACGGTAAGAGAAGTCATGCTTCCTCTTTTATTTGTAAGCTATGAAATCTTTAGTCAGTTTATTTTAGGTAGATCCTTGATGCCTGGATAATTGTATTTAGTAGTATAGCAGGAATGCTTTTTGTTATTAGTGAAAAAGAAAAATCCAGAATTTTTATATTCGCCAATTTGTCTATCAATTTTTGTTCGATTGAATTTTTAATTTTAATCATTGGTCATTTGATTTTATTTTGTCAATTTATTTATTTTTGATTTTTAACTAAAGATTTAGGCTCATCGACAAATTCTGTTGGTGGATCAAATTTTAACACCAAATTAAGTCTTTAATTTTAACTGAACAAGGTGGAAGAAAAATTAACGATTTAATCTATTTAACAATCAACCACAAACATAACTATGAACGAAATCTAGTTTTAACTTTATAATGAGTAGGGGCATGTTATTCGCGATTAGCGGTTTGGGGGCTGTGAAATTTAATCTTATTTTTCGCTTCCCCCAATTCAACATGCCCATAGAGGCTCATTGTCAAGTTAAAACGATTCTATACATTCTTTCTTAAATCATAATGACTTTCTATTGACCGGGGTAAAGAAACACCCTTTGATAATCTTAATTCTTAATTTCATATTCTCAAAAATTTCGATATCCATATGCCACACGTTTAATTACTTTAATTAAATTATTCGTTCCTTCAATAGCTCCATTGGAATATCCTGTCGTAAACGCTTGATAAATCCCATTTTTAAAACGTTTGAACACTTCAAACTTCTTCTTAAATTCATAAGGTAATTGTTTTGGTATCTCTTTTATACATATCATAAATGCCTCATAATCTTTCTTCTCGTAAGCTTTTCTAAGTTCTTGAATAAAATCATATGCATCTGATAATACTTCATCAAAAACTCAATAATTTATCTACCAATTGATCTTGAGTTAGATAGGTTTTGAAGTGATAATTGTACCTTAATTTTTCTTCATCTAATTCATCGCTTGGTTTTAACAGCAGTTTCCAGTAGCGTTTCAATGTCTTCTGTTGCGTTGATTTCGCTGAGAATTGCTTCATAATCATAACTCGAAGTTGATTAAAATTACGATTTATATGTTGAACGATATGGAATTGATCTACTACGATAACAGCGTTTGGAAATACTGCTTTTAATAAGGTTTTGATAAGAAGCATTCATATCCATCACTAAATATTTTTACTTTTAAACGTTGTTTTACGGGAGAACTTCATAAAAGAAAGAAATCAATTCATGAAGTGTTCTACCAGGTAAAATATCAATTAATTGATGATTTTCTCCATCTAAACAAATGAAATTCATTTTCCCTTGTTGCGTTTTAACGCCTCTAAATTCATCTAAACAAAAGCACTTTAGGTAAATAGTTATATCGTTGCATTGTCTTTATTTTTAAACTTTTTCATCACTCTTTCTACCGTTTTATCTGAAATAGAAAGAAGCTTCGCAATAGTTTTTTCTAGAAAAATTTTTCTTTTAAATACAACATAATTTTGGCACTCTAAATCATAAGAAATATTACTATTTTTAGGAACAAGAGGGCAATCTGCAACCCAAGTTTTACGACAATCTTTACAGATAAATCGTTGTACCTTCAAATCTAAAATAGTTTTATTCCCATATAGATGTGGAATTCTAATTTTTATGTTCCATAGGAGAATGTTTAATAACATTTTTCACTAGAACAATATAAAACAAGAAGTACAAGTATTTGTCCAAGTTCCTTTAATATGATGTACAGTTTCATTGTTTTCTGTAATTATTTCTAACCAAATTTCATCTGGAATAAAAATTTTTATCTGTTAATCCTAGTAATTTTCGTATACAATAGTCCATGAGAGAAATCCTCCTTTGATTGGTTTTGGTCGACTTAATCATAACTCAGATTTCTCTTTTTTGCATGTAAAAATCCTGTCGGTGATTTCTCACCAACAGGATTTGTCGAACAACCAAGATTTAAAGAGAAAAAGAGCTCACCGTATGATATGGTGGGCTCTTTTAGTTTTTATGATTAAAAAAATAAGATTCAAATAACTCTTCTGAAATATTTAATTGTTGTAACCCGATTGCTTTTTGAAATGACACCATTTTTACTAAATCTATAATGGTAGATATTTTTTTCCTTGTTCGATACCCTGTTCGACACCTTTGTTGAATCCCTTGTTGAATCCCTTGTTGGATTCCCTCTTCGATGCCTCGTTCAAGTCCTTGTTTTAAAACTTTTTCTTTTTGATGTTTTTAAATAGGCTAAATGACCCAAATAGGCTTGCTATATATCTTGTTCTTTCATCGTACATTTTTCGCTCCTCCTTTGTCCAATCAATTCTTTTTACAATTCGATCTGCTTGTTCTAATATTTTTCAGGTTTATGGTTATATTTTAAGCATCCACATTGGATGCTTTAAAAATATAACCATCAAAGGTTTGATAAAGTCAAATTGTGAGGCCACTTGAATTTCAATAATGACTTGAGATCCGTCATTTAATTCTGCTAATACATCAATACTAGTAACATAAGCTTTTTATGTCTTCAAATTGATGATCGTGTATTTGTGTTCCATCGAGTATTTTTACATGGTGTACTGGTAAATCCAAAAATATCTCGAATAAACTGTGCTGTTATTTCAGTATTACTGAAAACTTTCTTTGCCATTAAATCCATCATAGGTCTTGCATTTTTTTAATTCTTTTCTACCATTTTTACCACTCCTACTATTTTTGAAGTTAATTACTCGTGAAAATTTAATAGTAATTTCATCTTCACTGTATAGATACGAAAAATTGAAAAAGTATTTTTGGAGGGATTTTTGAAAAAAAGTTTCTTTATTACTTCATGATATGGAGGAAATTTAAAAATATGAGCTGAAAATAAAAATTTTTAACTTTTGATAAAAAAAGTGGTGAAAAGTGGGGGAGTGTGGTAAACTAGGGATAATTATGAATGATAGGAGGAGTCTGCATGTTAATCGGTGAATACCAACACACAATAGATGCTAAGGGACGTATGATTGTTCCAGCGAAGTTTCGTGAAGATTTAGGATTCACTTTCGTTGTAACACGTGGACTAGATGGCTGCTTATACGGCTATCCTCTTGAACAATGGCAATTGCTTCGTCAAAAGTTGAGTGAATTACCTCAATCGAAAAAGACGCTCGTGCATTTGCTCGTTTCTTCAATTCTGCTGCAAGTGAAGTAGAATTTGATAAACAAGGAAGAATTAATATCACACCAACATTAAGAGAACATGCAGGCTTTAGTAAAAAACTGTCGTGTTATTGGTGTGAATGACCGAATTGAAATTTGGGATGAAGAACGTTGGAAAGCATATATTGCTGAAACTGAAGAGAATTTTGAAGAATTAGCGGAACAAATGGCTGATTTTTGGATTTTTAGAAAGGATATTAATTAAAAATGTTTAAACATGTAACCGTATTGCTACATGAAACAGTGGATAATCTTGAAGTAAAACCAGATGGGATTTATGTAGATTGTACATTAGGTGGAGCAGGACATAGTGAATATTTATTAAGTCAATTGACAACAGGTCATTTATATTGTTTTGACCAAGATATGAATGCCATTGATAATGCTAAAATCCGTTTGGAAAAATTTTATAAATGAAGATAAAGTAACGTTTATTCATGCAAATTTTAGAATGATTCAGAAAAAAACTAAATGCATTAGGAATCAAAAAGTCGATGGGAATTTTTGTATGACTTAGGGGTATCTTCTCCTCAGTTGGATCAAAATTGAGAGAGGATTCAGTTATCATCAAAATGCTATTTTTAGATATGAGAATGGATCAAACGGCACCATTAACCGCAAAAAGAAATTATTAATGAATGGAGTTATGATGAGTTAGTTCGAATTTTTCTATCGTTATGGAGAAGAAAAAGTTCTCCAAAACAAATTGCAAGAAATATTGAACGTATTCGATCAAGACCATGAAATTGAAACAACAGGGGAGTTAGTGGATATTATTCGAGATAGTATTCCGGCTGCTGCAAGAAGAAAAGGTGGGACATCCTGCTAAAAAGAATTTTTCCAAGCGGTGCGTATTGCGGTGAATGATGAATTAGCAGCAGTGGAGGACTCACTGGAACAAGCTTTTTGACTTATTAGAAGTAGGTGGAAGAATCAGTGTGATTTCATTCCATTCATTAGAAGACTCGTATTGTGAAGACAATGTTCAAACAGAAAAAGCACTAGTTGAACAAGGACCTAAAAATTTACCAATTTTGCCAGGTCAATTAGAAAGTGCTGATTTTAAATTGATTACAAGAAAACCAATTTTGCCAACAGAAGAAGAAATGCAAGAAAACTCACGATCACAAAGTGCGAAATTACGTGTGATTGAACGTGTAAAATTAATTAGTAAAGGAGGCGTTTTTTTGATGGCATTAGCAAAACAAATATTGATGTAAATTCAACAACAGTCAAAAGAAGCCTATCCTAATACTTATGCAGATAGAGTAGTTACAGCTATTCCCTCACGGAAAAGAGTAAAAAGTAAATTATGTACGCAAATATGATGGTTGGAGTGTCAATTATTCTATTAGTTTTAGCAACAGTTACGATTGTAAGCTCAATGGTAGTGACGAATAAAAAAATCGTCAATTACAAGACATTCAAACGAATACAACATTGATGCAAAGAAAAGAATGATACATTTATTACAATCAGCACAAGAATTATCTCAATATGACCGTGTCAATCGTATTGCAAAAGAACAGGGATTAAAGATGGGTGAAAATAACGTAAGGAATGTTGAACAATGATAAAAAAACATTTTAAGGATTATATGGGAAATAGAAAGATTGCGATACATTGCTTGATGGCAATCGCATTCTTCCTATTTCTCATTTTTTTCTTTCAATTTCTTTAAAATAATGGTGCTAGGGTCAAAAGTCATGGCATTGATTTAAGAAAAGAATTAGATAAAAAAATTAACTCATTCTACATTATTAAAAAGCAAAACGTGGAAATATTTATGATGCAGGTGGTAGTCCTATTGCCGTAGATGCAACGAAATTATTCTAGTATTTGCAGTATTAACAGATCAATGGGATAAAGAAAAGAAAGATTATGTTCAAGATATTTCTAAAGACTGCACAAATGCTTTCTAAATACATTGATATGAAAAGCTCAGCTGAAATTGAAAAAGATTTTATCTCAGAAAAATGTTTCTCAAGTTGAATTTGGGAATGCAGGGAAAAAAATCTTTCCGTTGAAACAAAAAGAAAAAAATTGAAAAAGGAAGAACTCTCCCGGTATTAAATTTACTGAAAAATCTTTCACGTTATTATCCAAATGGAATTTTTCGCATCTCATTTGATTGGATATACAGATGTTGAAGAAACAAGAATTTGATGGAAAAACTGTTGAACAATTAGTTGGGAAAATGGGGATTGAAGCATCATATAATGCAAACGCTTAACTGGAAAACCTGGAGAACTGTAACTCTCGATTAGATGGTAAATGGATATGTTATTTCAGGAAGTGAAAAAGTTACTGAGCAACCTAAAAGATGGAAATGATTTGTATTTAACGATTGATAAAAAAATGCAAACGTATTTAGAATCTTTAGTTTCGCAAGTGACTGAAAAAGTATTTGCCAAATCAATTAACAGCGATGTTAGTGGATCCAAAGACTGGTAATATAGTAGCTGCAACTCAGACGACCAACGTTTAATGGAACGACTAAAAGAAGGCATTAGTACGATGTGGAATAATCTATTAATGGATGAAGCTTATGAGCCAGGGTTCTACTATGAAAGTATTAGCTCTTGCTGCTGCTATTAATGAAGGTGTATTTTGACCCTAATGAAAAAGTATGAATCTGGTAAAATTCAGATTTTTAAAGATTTAGTTCGAGATTATAATAAAGTTGGGTTGGGGAAGAATCACGTATTTAGAAAGGGTTTAGCTCACTCAAGTAACGTTGCTTTTTGTTCATGTAGTTCAAAAAAATTGGAGTAGAAAAATGGAAGCAATATTTAGACTTTATTTGGGATTTGGTCAAAGCACGCAATCAGGATTTTTAAATGAAGCTACTGGATTGAATACTTATAATTCTTATTTACAACAATTATCGACTGGTTTTGGATCAAGGAATTTCTGTAACAGCTTTTCCAAATGGTACAAGCTTTTACAGCAATTAGCGAATCAAGGTGAAATGAAAAATTAAGAATTTGTGGATCATGAATTTAGACCAGCTACAAATACAACGATTAATTTTTCTGAAAATTCTTTAGGACAAGTGATTAAACCGGAAGCAGCTAAAAAAACTCTAGAATATTTACGTCAAAAGCAACTACTATGAAAGATGGAACATCTAATTGGGATTTGATATTGAAGGTGAAGAAGTAGCTGCGAAAGACAGGAACTGCAGAATTTGTAAATCCAGAAACAGGAACTTATTACTCGTATGGTAGTAATTATATTTATTCAGTAGTAGGATTTGCTCCTGCAAGTGATCCAAAAATATTTTTATATATTACATTGAAGCAACCTCAAAAATAATCCCTTATGGAGCAGGAGGTAGTGCTTTTAATTAAAGAGATTTTTAATCCGATGATGAAACGTGCGTTAGATTATAGTCGATTAACGCAATAAAGAAGGAGGAATTCAACCATGTTAGCTACAGAATTAGCTCAATTGATTTATTTGAAAAAATAGTTGGCGATTTATCTGGAGTAACGATTGATTATTTAGCACAAGATTCAAGAAAAGTTCAACCCAAATACATTATTTTTTTCTGTATTGATGGAGTGACAGTCGATGGGCATCGATTTTGCTGCTGCTGCAAAAGAAAAAAAGGGTGCCGTTGCCTTTGTAGCTAGTAAATCGATTCAAGATCAAGTAGGGGATACGCCTGTAATTTATGTCAAAGATGTGACAAGAGTGATGGCATTTGTTAGCAAATCATTTTTATGGATATCCAACTCAATCATTACAAATGATTGGAGTTACAGGGAACAAATGGTAAAAACAACAGTAACTCATATGATTGATGCATTATAGAACAAAGCCCGATAAACCAACTGCATTAATTGGAACAATTTATCGTAAAATTGGTCCGAAAAATTATTCAACACATAATACAACTCCAGAAATTTTTAACATTACATGAAACGTCAAGAGTTAAAAAGAAATCGGTGGAGAAACTTGTATGATGGAAGTTTCTTCTCATGCTTTGCAATTAGGTCGTATTTGGGGATTGGATTATGATTGTGTAGTTTTTACAAATTTAACACATGAGCATTTAGACTTGCATAAAACAATGGAACAATATGCACACGCTAAAAGTTTGTTGTTCTCGCAATTAGGGAAACTATGTAGGAGAGAAATCGTAAAACCAAAAAGTAGCCATTTTGAAATGCAGATGATGAACAGTTTCATATGTTTGAATATTCAACGCCTGTCCAAGTGGTTAGTTATGGGAATTACAGCAGAAGCTGACTTTTTCAAAGCTGAAAATATTCGTATCAGAAAATGGACATACTATGTTTTGAATTAGTCATTCAGCAAGAGGAACGCTACTTAGTCGATATGCCATTATTAGGAACTATTCAATGTATACAATATGTTATCTGCGATTGCTGTAGCTTATGTTTATGGAGTCTCTATAGAAGAAATATTTGAAAAAGTGAAAAGCATTTCAAAGGGTGTAGCTGGTCGTATGCAATCTGTTGATAAAGGACAAGATTTTCCAAGTAATCGTAGACTTTGCTCATACTCCAGATGGATTAGAGAAATGTATTAGATTCTCTAGCACAAATTCCACATGGAAAAAAATTATTACCGTTATAGGTCATAGTGGTGGAAATCGTGATTCTAGTATGAGACCAGAATTAGGAAGAATAGCTTTTAACAAAAATCAGACCATGTTGTCTTTACGGCAGATAACCCTAGAACAGAGCCGTTTAGTCAAATGTTTATGAAGGATTGCTAAGTGCAGTTAATAAGAAATCTGTTTCTTATGAATGTATTGATAAACGAGAAGAAGCCATTGAAAAAGGCACTTCAGTTAGCTAAAGTGCTAGACGATATTGTGTTACTTGCTGGAAAAAGGTGTTGAAGCCTTATCAAATTATTGGTGAAGTGGAATATCCATATAATGAAATTGAAATCGTAGAATCATTATTAGGGAAATAAATAAAGAGGAGAAAATGATGACATTACAATTATTACTTGTATTAGGCGCAACATTACTAGCAACAGTATTTGCAGAACCTAAATTTATTCAATTTATGCGAATGAATCAGTTTGGGCAAACAACTTTAGAGGATGGGTCCATCTTGGCATAAAAGCCAAAAAGTGGAACACCAACGATGGGAGGATTTATCTTCTTAATGATGATTGGAATAGTCAGTTTAGTTCTTGGAGGATTATTTCGGACATTTTAATTTTACATTATTAAGTGGCGTCATTGGATTTGTATTTTTTTGGTGAATCGGATTTTTCGATGATTTTATCAAAAGTGTTTAGAAAGCAAAAATCAAGGGTCTAAAAAGCCATCAAAAATTTGTTTTACAAATAGTAGGATCAGCAGTTTTTGTTGCTCTATTCTTATTAAGTGGACGTGCTCCATTTAATTTATATTCCATTTATTGGTGAAGTACATAGCTTAGTATTATTTGCTATTTTTACGATTATTTGGATTACAGGTTTTTCAAATGCGGTAAATTTAACAGATGGGTTAGATGGTTTAGCAACGTCAACATCTATTGTCGCTTATGCATACATATGCATTTTTAGCATTACATTCAAAACAAGTAGAGATTGCAGTCTTTCTGTTTTTAGTGTTGTTGGTGGGTTAATTGGATTTTTTAATGTTTCAACTGGAAACCTGCTAAAATTTTTATGGGGAGATGTTGGTTCTCTAGCATTTAGGTGCAGGTTTAGCCATTATTTCTTTAATGCTTCATCATGAATGGAGTTTACTAGGAATTGGGATTGTATTTCGTATTAGAAACAGCGAGCGTGATTATTCAAGTAACCTCATTCAAATTAACAGGAAAACGTGTGTTTAAAATGAGTCCCAATTCATCATCACTTTTGAAATGTGTGGATGGAAAGAAGTGAAAAATCGTTTTAGTCTTCAGTTTAGTGGGACTAATCGGAACACTTATTACATTAGTATTGATTTAGAAAAAGCTTTTTAGCTTTTTCATACATATTTTTCGGCAGTATATACTGCCATATACATATTGAAATTAATTTAGGGGGCATATTAGGTGCTAAATGAAAAAGTATTTTGAACATAAAAGAGTATTAGTGATTGGATTAGCAAAAAGTGGAGTGGCAGTTGCCAAATTATTATTACATCAAGGAGCAATTGTAACTGTAAATGATCGTATTCCATTTAGAAGAAAATCCAGATGCAAAAAGTTTAATTGAAGAAGGAATTCGTGTTTTAGCAGGTTCACATCCAGTAGATTTATTAGAAGAACATTTTGATTTTGTTGTGAAAAAAATCCTGGAATCCCATACCATAATTGTATGGTAGAAGCTGCCATTAAAAAAAGGAATTCCAGTATATACAGAAGTTGAAATTGCCTATCATTTATTAGAAGGTTTAATGATCGGAATTACAGGGTTCAAACGGGAAAAACGACTACAACTACATTAGCGAGTTTAATGTTGAAAGAATCTTTCCCTGAACGTGAAAGTATATGCTGCAGGAAATATTGGAATTCCATTATCGCAATTAGCGGAACAATCGACAAAAAGAAGATATTTATGTTTCAGAATTAAGTAGTTTCAATTGATGGGAATTGATCAATTTAAACCGAAAATTGCGTGTATTGTAAAATATTTTCAGTGCTCATTTAGATTATCATGGGAACAAGGGAAGAATATATTAAAAGCAAAACTTCAATTGACGAAAAAAATCAAACGGAAGACGATTACTTAGTTTATAATGCCGATTATCCAGAATTGATTACCTTAATTGAAGGTCACACAAACGCAACATTAGTTCCATTTAGTAGAAAAAAACTGTTTTAGAATTTGGAGCTTCAGTTGAAGATGATTACATTTGCTTCAATGGTGAGAAAGGTAATTCCTGTTTCAACGATTCAAGTTCCTGGAACACAAAATGTTGAAAAATGTATTAGCAGCAGTCGCGATTGCAAAATTAGCAGGAGCTACAAATGAAGGAATTCAAAAAGCAGTACAAAACTTTCCATGGTGTAAAACACCGTACACAATTTGTAAAAGAAGTGAATAAGAGACGTTTTCTATAATGATTCGAAAGCAACGAAATATTATTGCGACTCAAACAGCTTTACGTAGCTTTACCAAATCAATCGGTTATTTTAATTGCCGGTGGATTTAGATAGAGGAAATGGGTTTTGATGAATTAGTTTCCAGATTTAACATCTGTATCAGGAATTGTTTTGTATGGAGAAACAAAAGAAAAAAATTACAAGAAGCTGCGAAAGTTGCAGGTAGTTCCTGTTATTGAAAGTCGTGAATACATTAGAAGAAGCTACTAAAAAAAGCGTATGAAATTAGTAAAGAAGACGATATTATTTTTATTATCACCAGCTTGTGCAAGTTGGGATCAATTCAAAAACTTTTGAAATTCGTGGAGATGAATTTATTCAAGTTGTAGAGAATTTATAAGAAAGAGGAAATATTCATGAGAGTTGTCGTATCTGGTGGAGGTACAGGAGGTCATATTTATCCTGCACTTGCATTTATGAGATATTTAGAAACACAAGAAGATGTAGAATATTTATACATTGGAACTAAAACGTGGATTAGAAAGTAAAATTGTTCCACAAGCAGGGGTATGATTTTGAATCCATTAAAATCGAAGGATTAAAAAGCGTTCGCTTTCATTAGAAAAACTTTAAAAAAACAGCATTTACTATATGGTGACAAGTGTCATTAAAAGCAAGAAAAATTTTAAAAAGAATTTAAACCAGATGTTGTCATTGGTACAGGAGGTTATGTTTGTGCGCCCGTATTATTTGCTGCAAGTTTATTAAAAAAATTCCAACGATTATTCATGAACAAAAATAGTGTTGCAGGAGTAACGAAATAAATTTTTAGCAAAATGGGTGAATAAAATTGCGATTTGCTTTGAAGATGTGAAAAAAAGATTTTTGCATCGTACAGTATAAAGTTGTTTTAACAGGAAATCCTAGAGGACAAGAAGTTGTTGAAATTAAGAAAAAAATCCTGAATACTTTAGCTTCTATTGGAGTTCAGACAGAGTTTACCAATTGTTGTAATCTTTTGGTGGAAGTCGTGGGATCTGAGCGAATGAATGAAGTGTTTGTTGAAGCTTTAGAAGGATTTGCGGATAAAACACTATCATGTCATAATGGTTACAGGAGAAGTTCATTATGACAAAATCAACAATCAGATTACAAAATTTAGCAAAAATCATTGCCAAACGTTTCTGTTTTTTTCCGTATATTAAAGATATGCCACAACTATTTCAAAATGTGGATTTAGTTGTTTGCAGAAGTGGAGCAACAACTTTAACAGAATTAACAGCTTTAGGATTAGCAAGTGTTTTTAATTCCAAGTCCATATGTGACGAATAATCATCAAGAAGCCAATGCTCGTTCTTTAGTCGATCAAGGCGCAGCGTCGATGATTTTAGAAAAAAAGAATTGAAATGCTCAAACAATGTTAGCTGAAATTGATGAAATTTTATTAGATTCTCATAAAGAAAGAAGCTATGGCTGCTTCTGCTAAGAAAAATGGGAATTACAGATGCAAGTGTAAGATTAACAAGTATGATTCATGAAATGATTTAGAAAGAAAAAGGAGGAGTCATTATGAAATTTTTTTAAAAATCTTCAACTTCTTCGACTCCTCCAACTGATTTTCAAAGAGGAGAAAACCTAAAAAAAGAATCGTTAATAGTATTAAGAAAAATCTTTTTATTTTTTTCTAAGTTAGAAATGAGATTTTTATGGTGGATTTTCATTGCAAAGTTTGATTTGGGGAGTGTATTTTTATTTCTCCGTTTTCAAAACCAAAAGAAATATATGTGTATGGGAAATCGATCAAGTGGCAGTAGAAACGATTCAAGAACAAGCAGGCATCAAAAAGGAAAAGAGTATTTGGGGAATCTTATCGGAACATGAGATTATTCGAAAAGAGATTAACAAATCGAAATCCTAAAAATTAAAGATGCTTCTGTAACGTTGACTGGATTTAATAAGATTCAATTAACTGTTTTAGAAAATCCTGCAGTAGGATATTATGTTGAAGATGGACAATATAAAGAATTACTAGCAGATGCTCAAATCGATTCAAAAAGGAAGAACCAACTATGAAAGAAGATTTTCCTGAATTAGTGAATTTTACAGAAGAATCCAGAAAACAATTAGCAGAGCAACTGGAAAAAAACTTCCCCAAATGTAATTCGAATGATTCGTCAAATTACAATATGTTAGATCCAGAACAAAAACCATTAAAAACTTCAATTAAAAATGAGAGATGGAATGAAATGTAATTGGGAACGTTAAAAGATATTGGTGAAAAAGTTAAATTATTATCCAAGTATTTTTAAAACAATTGCCTAAAAATCAGGAACGATTGATATGGAAGTTGGAATTTTTTTACACACCTGATATGAATGCCCAATAAATTGAAAAAAATATATTAAGAAAAATATACAAATGTTTTCTTAACAGTAAAGAAATATGTTAAAATAAAACAGTATAGTTATTTATAAAATGTGAATAGAAAAATAGAAGTAGGAGGTTTCAATAAACGTGAAAAATCAAGGAATTTATGTGAGTTTAGATATTGGAACCACTTCAATTAAAGTTGTTGTTGCTGAATATATTCGTGGACAATTAAACATTATTGGAGTCGGCAATGAAAAATCTCAAGGACTAAGTCGGGGAGTAATTGTAGATATCGACGAAACAGTTGAATCTATTAAAAAAAGCCGTTAAAACAAGCAGAACAAAAAGCAAATATTCAAATTCAAGATGTTATTGTAGGAATCCCAAGTAATCAAATTTCAATTGAACCATGTCATGGTATGATTGCTGTTTCAAGTGAAAATCGTGAAATTACGGATATTGATGTTCATAATGTGATTTCAGCAGCAAAAGTTCGTTCAGTTGCACCTGAAAGAGAAATTATTTCTGTCATTCCGGAAGAATTTATCGTAGATGGATTTGATGGGAATTAAAGATCCTCGTGGAATGATTGGAGTTCGTTTAGAATTATATGCAAGTATGATTACTGGGTCCCAAAAAAACAATTGTTCATAATATTAAACGTTGTATTGATAAAGCAGGGATGAAATATTGAAGAAATGGTCATTCAACCACTTGCAATAAGCCAAGTAGCAATGTCTGCAGGTGAACGTGAATTTGGTACAATCTTTAATTGATATGGGTGGCGGACAAACGAGTGCATCAGTGATGCATGATCATCAATTAAAATTCTCATATGTAGACCAAGAAGGTGGGGACTTTCGTTACAAAAAGATATTTCTGTTATCTTAAACGCAAGTTTTCGAAAATGCAGAGCGTATCAAACGTGAATATGGTTATGCTATTTCTACGGAAACTTCTGATGAAGAATTCTTCCCAGTTGAGACAATTGGTAAGAAAGATCCTGTTAAAGTGGATGAACATTATTTATCAGAAATTATTGAAGCAAGAGAAGTTCAAATTTTTGAAACAATTAAACGTGCTTTAGATCAAGTAGATGCATTAAGTTTACCTGGAGGAATTGTGTTAACAGGAGGAGCATCTTCAATGGCAGGTGTACTTGAATTAGCTCAAGAAATTTTTGGAGTAAATGTGAAAACTTATATTCCTGAACAAATGGGAATGAGAAATCCAATTTATGCAACAAGTATGGGATTAATTCAATACGCAGCATCATTAGATGATGTGCATCGTATTGCCCAAAAAAAGGTAAATTAACAACTGAAAAGAGAGTAACACCTCTAACGAACCCTAGCCGTCCAGTTGTAGAACCAACTCCACAACCAGTTGAACAACCAAAAGGTGGAAGTGGAAGTAACACAAGAAACTGAATCAGAAAATTTTTGGAGATAAAGTGAAAAACTTCTTCAAAAATGTTTATAGACTAGTACAGAATCTAAGGAGGAAAAAGAATGGAATTCGAATTTGATACAAATTTACAAGGCGCTGTTATTAAAGTCATTGGTGTAGGGGGAGCAGGTAATAATGCTGTGAAACCGTATGATTGCTGAAGGAGTACAAGGCGTTGAATTTATTGTTGCCAATACAGATACACAAGCTTTTAGCAAATTCTAAAGCAGAAACTAAAAATTCAATTAGGACCTAAATTAACAAAAAGGTTTAGGAGCAGGTTCATTACCTGATATCGGTTTAAAAGCAGCAGAAGAAAGTGAAGAACGTATTCGTGAAGCTTTATCAGGAGCGGATTTAATTTTTCGTTACAGCTGGTATGGGTGGAGGAACTGGTACTGGTGCAGCGCCAATCGTAGCTCGTATTGCAAAAAGAATTTAGGAGCATTTAACTGTTGGGGTTGTGACTCGTCCATTTAGTTTCGAAGGACCAAAACGTGGTCGTTATGCAGCAGAAGGTGTTGCTCAAATGAAAGCTAACGTTGATACATTAGTAACCATTTCAAATAACCGTTTATTAGAAATCGTTGATAAAAAGACTCCGATGTTAGAAGCATTTCCGTGAAGCAGATAATGTATTACGTCAAGGGGTACAAGGTATTTCTGATTTAATTATTGCACCTGGTTATGTAAACTTAGACTTTGCTGATGTTAAAACAGTGATGAAAGATCAAGGGATCTGCATTAATGGGTATTGGAGTTGCTAGTGGTGAAAACCGTACAGCAGAAGCAACTAAAAAGCTATTTCTTCTCCATTATTAGAAGTATCAATTGATGGAGCAGAACAAATCTTATTAAATATTACAGGTGGATCTGATTTAACATTATTTGAAGCACAAGATGCTTCTGATATCGTAGCAGCAGCTGCAACAAATGATGTAAACATTATCTTTGGTACATCTATTAATGAAAATCTTGGAGATGAAGTAATTGTAACAGTGATTGCGACTGGTATTGATGAAGAACACAAATCTTCTAAAAAACAACAGCACGTACTAGCCGTGCAACATTAACACCAACTACTCCAACATCAACAAAAGAAATTGGAAATAACCCTCAAACATTCCAAGAAAAACAAGTAACACCAAAAGAAAAAAAGCAGTAGTTGAAGAAAAACAACCTGAAAAAGATATTTTTTTGGAGATTGGGATATCCGTCGTGAAGCAAGTGCTCGTGAAACAACAACAGAAACAGATTCACCATTTTGCTCAAAAAGAGTTTTCGTAGAAGCTCCAGTGGAAACAAAAATATGAATCTGATGATACTTTAGACACACCACCATTCTTTAGAAGAAGAAACAGAAACTAATGACCATGATTAAACGTAATGCAGAACAAATTGTTACACGCATTCAACAATCATGCGATAAAGTTTCTAGAGATATACAAGAAGTATGTCCTATTATAGTAACTAAAAAAATCGTACGAATGAAGAAATCCAAGAAGTTTATTCTCTTGGATTTCGACATTTTGCGGAGAATCGTGTTGAAAAATTATTAGAACGTCAGAAAGCATTTCCTCAAGAAGATATTATTTGGCATTTAATTGGGACCATTACAAAAAGAAAAGTAAAACAAATTGTAAATCATATTCAATATTTTCCACGCAATTGATCGTCTATCGATTATGGAAGAAATTGAAAAAGATTAGAGGCTCCGTTGAAATGTTTTCTGAAGTTAATGTTTCTGGGGAAGAATCGAAACATGGTTTTACAAAAGCAGAAGTATTTTGAAGCATTTGAAGTCGCAAAACGATATACTAAAATTGACATTATTGGCTTCATGACAATGGCACCATTTGTTGCGAGTGAAGAAGAAATTCGACACTATTTTTCATGAGTTAAAAGAGATTTCTGAAAGAGGTCGAAGTGAAAACCCAATGCAATTGAGTATGGGGATGAGTCAAGATTATCCGATTGCGATTGAAGAAGGAGCCCATTTTATTAGAATAGGAACCGCATGGTTTGAAGAGGAGGAGTAGTATGGGATTTTGGAATCACGTTAAAACATTTTTTTAGATCCAGATGATGGGTATGAACCAAATCGATGAAGAAATGTATGAAGAGGAAAATCTTCAGTCAACTGTACAAGATTACCGAAGAACTCCCTCTAATGTTGTTAGTTTTTCAACAAGCACAACAAAATAAAAAAAGTTTCAAAAAGTTTTTGTGATGGAACCAACGGTTTATACAGAAGCAGAACGTGTGGCAGATGCTTTGTTAAAAGGTGAAGCAGTGATTATTAACTTTAGAAAAATGGAAGTTACTGATGCAAAAAGAGTGATTGACTTCGTTGTAGGGGTTACTTATGCTATTAACGGAGATGTTCAACAAATTGAGAAGATATTTATATTTGTTCGCCACCAAATTTCCAAGTACAAGGATCCTTTTGTTGAGGATGAGTATTCTTCTTATTAAAATTTATTAAATAGTTAAGGAGAAAGATATGTTATTATTTCAATTAATCCGTTTATTATTACGGGCAATTGATCTTTATATATTATTAATTACGATGTATGTTGTATTAACTTGGTTTCCACAAGCGCAAAATACTAAATTAGCTAAATGGCTTCAGGCATTGTGTGAACCCGTATTTATCTTATTTTCGATCGAATTCGAATTGGGATGTTTGGTTTTTTTCTGCTATTTTTTTGGAATTTTTATTTTTTTACAGTTTTTAAAACTAGGTATTATTCAAATCGTTAAATTTTTTTACTTTAATAGGTGATAGTTATGGATACGTCTATATTTCAACATTTTTAGAAAAAGAAGAACAAGATTTTTATTCGTAAAGTAGAGTCTTGGGTCGTTTCTTGTCAAGAACAATATGCCCCTATATTGACGCCATTTTTAGATCCACGTCAACAATTTATCGTTGAAGCAATCGTAGGTCAGTATGATGAAATCAAATATCAATTTGAAGGTGGTTATATTGCTGCTGAACGAAAAAGATGTATGATTTATCCAGATTTTTTTATACACCGACAACAGATGAATTTGATGTTGAATTGATAGAAATTCATTATCCAATTAAAATTTTCTTCAATAAGTCATGGACAAATCCTTGGTTCTTTGGTAGGCTTAGGGATAGACCGTGACCAATTAGGAGATATTATTTCTGATGGGATTCGTTGGCAATTATTGTTGTCGAAACAAATGTTACCTTATTTGAAAACAAAAATTTTCAAAAAGTTGGGAAAAATTAGTATTCGAATTGAGGAAAGAGAATATACGGAATTGATTGTTCCGATTGATCATTGGACATATACAACAGCAATTGTGTCGTCCTTACGATTAGATACATTAATTGCATCCATTTTTCACATTTCTAGACAACGCTCGAAGGAATTAGTGGAGAGTAATAAAGTGAAGGTTAATTGGGCTGAAGAAATTCGTCCTGATTTTTATGATTGAAATTACTTGATATTATTTCCATTAGAGGGTTATGGTAGAATACAGATAAAAAAATATAGAGGGACGGACAAAAAAAGGATAAAATAAAACTTGAAATAGGTCTGCTCGAGAAAAACAAATAAGAGGAGTTGGAAATTATGTTAACACCAATCGAAATTCATAATAAGGAATTTTCTACAAAAATTTAAAGGTTATGATCCTGAAGAAGTAAATGATTATTTAGATGAAGTCATTCGTACAGTTGAACAATTAATTCGTGAAAAATAAAGATTTAGAAAAAAACGTGTAAAATTCAATGAAGAAAAAGTATCATACTTTAATTCAATTCAAGAAACACTTAAATAAATCAATTATTGTAGCTCAGGAAGCAGCTGATCGTTTGAAAAGAAAATGCTCGTAAAGATGCAGAAATTATTATTTTTCGAAGCTGAAAAGAAGCGGAAAGATTATTGAAAAGAAGCAGCTGAAAAAGCAACAGAAATTAATCGTGAAACAGATGTATTGAAGAAAAGAAACACGTATGTTCCGTCAAAGATTACAAATTATGGTGGAATCTCAATTAGAAATGATTAAAAAAATGAAGAATGGGATTTATTATTAAATAGTCATTCTAAAAATTGAAGTATCTGCACCATCAATCGATTCAATTTTAGCAGGACGTGCTAAAGAAAGAAATGAACAATTAATTACACCAGAAGTAACTCCTACATTTACTCCAAGTGTGGAAGAAAGTAAACAAAAATACACAAGAAATTATTCTTCCAACAGATGAAGTCATTACAGTAGGTGGATTTGAATAATCAAAAAAACGTGATACAGCATCAGTATCACGTTTTTTTGTAATTTTTTCCAAATGGAATGTAAATCGAAAAAGTGAGTCAACAGTGAAAATTGCTAGAGCAATCATGCCTGCTACAGCTATGGTGCTAGATAAATAATAATGAGCTTTAACAGCATCTCCTGTTAAAAAGGCATAGGCGGTTCGATACATTCCAGCTCCTGGTACTAATGGGAAAAAAATCCAGGAATGAAAAAAATACCGTTACGGGAGCTTTAAAAAAATCTGGCTGCTAAATGGGAAAGAAAAAGCTACAGTGAGTCCACTATAATAGGTGGATAACTCCATTCCAGCATTATCTAAAAAAATAAAAGATAAATCCACCAACCAATTCCTCCAATTAAAAGCAGTGTATTTAATCAATCGTTTTGGAACTTCGAAATACAATACTACTAAAATAAACTGCAATAACAGAGCTAATCACTTGAAACATCATAATGGATTGACACCTCCTCCAATTAATAGACCAATCACTACAGCAATAGAAATAGATAGAGCAGTAACAGCAGCTTCTACTGCACGAGCAGTTCCGGAGTTATAATCGCCTCGTAGAGTATCACGAATGGCATTTGTAATAGCAGTTCCCTGGTACTGCAGGCATAATTGCTCCGATAATCGGAATACCAATATGAATACTTGGAAATATCGTTTCTTGTAAATAGCAGATAATAATAACCATTGGGATAATAGAAACTAAATTGGTGATAAACATTCCTAATCCTAATTTGGCATCTAATTTATAGACTAATGGAAGTACAATAGCTGCAATTCCCGGCAACAAACATTTCTAGTAAAGGTAGCACCATAAAGGGCTGCATAACATCCGCACATGATGACTAACCCAATATCTTTTTCAACCAAGAAGGATAATCAGATTCTTTTTAAGTTTTGAAATTGTTGATAAGCTGTATCTAAATCGATTTCTCCACTAACTAATTGACGTGAAATACTATTGACTTTATAAATTCGATTTTAAATTTGTATCTCGATTAGGGACACGACGGATTTCAGTAATACAATCAATGCAGTCATCATCTAATGTTGCAAAGATTCCAGTAGCATTCGCAAATGCTTCATAAGTTGCAAAATGAGAAGTGGATAAAAATATAATTCATCGTTTCTTCTACTCGATAACTTTCTGCATTGCATTCTAACATAATTTGACCTGCTAACATGGCAGTATCCATCAATTTTTTTAGCGTATTCTCGCATGATGAATCTCCTTTAATACTTAATATATTTAGTATACCATAAGTTTAAAGGAGTGTAAACAAGTCTTTCCATTTAACTGTGTTAATCATTGGACTATAACAGGTGTGAATTTTTTTAAAGAATATTCTCTTAATATTCAAACTTAGTACTGTTTTTTTAGAAGAAATTTGTTGTATCATAGTTATAGAAAAATTATTGGAGGGATAGTTGTGGAACTATTTGAAGAATTATCAGGAAAAATTAAAGGGAAAGGTTTGAAAAATTGTTTTCCCTGAAGGAAGCGAACCTCGTATTTTTAGGTGCTGTTGTACGTTTAAAAAGCAGATGAATTATGTCAACCTATTTTATTAGGGAAAAAGATGAAATTGAAGAAGTAGCTCAAAAACGTGGATTTAACTTTACATGACATTACTGTAATTGATCCAGAAACTTACGAAAACTTTGAAGCTGTTGTGGAAAGTTTTGTAGAACGTCGTAAAGGAAAAAGCAACTCCAGAAGCTGCTCGTGAATTATTAAAAAGATGTAACTTATTTTTGGTACAATGATGGTATACATGGGCTTAGCAGATGGTTTAGTATCTGGTGCAGTTCACTCTACAGGAGACACTGTACGTCCAGCGTTACAAATTATTAAAAACTAAAACCAGGTGTATCACGTACAAGTGGTGCATTTATCATGATTAATAGTGATAAATCTAAAGAAATATTTATTCTCTGATTGTGCTATTAACATTAATCCAAATGCGCAAGAATTAGCTGAAATTGCTGTTGAATCAGCTAAAACGGCTGAATTATTTGGGTATTGAACCAAATGTTGCTTTATTAAGTTTTCTCAACTAAAGGTTCTGCAAAATCTGAAGAAGCATTTAAAAGTAGCGGAAGCTGCTCGTATTGCTAAGAGAATTAGCTCCTAACTACAATATTGATGGGGAATTACAATTTGATGCAGCGTTTGTACCAAGTGTTGGTAAACAAAAAGCACCAGATTCAACAGTAGCAGGTGAAGCAACAGTATTCGTATTCCCTAGAAATTCAATCTGGAAATATTGGTTATAAAATTGCACAACGTTTTGGTAACTTTTCGAAGCAATTGGACCAATCTTACAAAGGGTTAAAACAAACCAATTTCAGATTTATCTCGTGGATGTAACGAGGAAGATGTTTATAAATTAGCAATCATTACAGCAAACCAAGCTTTTAATGGAAGCTTAATCGAAAAAAATAACGAAAGCATGGAATCATTGTTCCATGCTTTTTGCAGTTACAGAAATCCCTAGACTAAACTTTTCAAATGTAGCAACGTCGCAAGCAGCCTCGCTTTAGCGAGTCTCATTGCTAAAATTTGAGCCTAAGGTCTCAAATTTTTCCGGTAACAGAATCTGGTAACCCAGTTTCTATTACTACAGCTACGGGAAAAGTTTAGGCTAGGGTTGCTGTTATGTTTGTTTCGTTTTTATATTTTTTCTTATGTTCTGGACGTAGATAAAAACTCTAGCTCCGACTTTTCGTTTGTAGCAACGTCGCAAGCAGCCCTCGCATTGGCGAGTCTCATTGCTAAAATTTGAGCCTAAGGTCTCAATTTTTCTGGTATAGAAACTGGTAACCCAGTTTCTATTACTACAGCTACAGGGAAAAGTCTGTGCTAGAGTTTTTGTCATGATTGTTTCGTTTAAATAAACGTTACTGAAAGACACCAATCCCATATAAAAGCAAGAAGCAAAAAAATTTTTTGTAGTGAAAGTAATGGAAGCCATGGTTGACTTCATTACTGGTAAAATTGAGGCCGAGGCTCAATTTTTATCTAAGAAACCCGTAAGGGGCTACTGGCGACCGCACAAACAAAAGTTGTTTTCCTATCTTACTTTTTTAATACGTTAGTAAATATTGTCAGTGAAAGACACTCAAACTATATAAAAGCAAGAAGCAAAAATTTTTGTAGTGAAAGTAATGGAAGCCAAGGCTGGCTTCTATTACAGGTAAAAATTGAGACTCGAGGCTCAATTTTAGCCAAGAGACCCGCAAGGGGCTACTGGCGACCTCACAAACCAAAAAGATTTTTGCTTCTTGCTTTTTATTACGTTCCAGTAAATGGCTATCAATGCAAAATTTTTATAAAAATATGGTACACTGAAAAATAACATTGTGAAGAATTGAGGAGCCAATCGTGAAACAAAAAAATTATTACTAGTAGATGGCAGCAGCTTAGCATTTCGTGCTTTTCTATTCCATCTTAGATCTAAACCGATTTAAAAAAACCAAAATGGATTACATACAAACGCATTATATTCATTCCACCGAATGTTTAAAACAATCTTAGAACAAGAACAAATCCTACCCACATATTAGTAGCTTGGGACGCAGGCAAAAACAACTTTCCGTACAGAAATGTACGCAGAATACAAAGGCGGCAGAGCAAAAACACCATCAGAATTCAAAGAACAAATGCCATACTTTAACGTCTTATTAGACGCATGGGGAATCCCACATTATCGCTTAAATCAATACGAAGCTGATGACATTATCGGAACATTAGCCCACCAAGCAGCCAAAGAAGGCTTTGAAGTAGTCGTCTTATCCGGAGATAAAGACTTAATTCAATTAGCGACTCCAGAAATTACCGTTAAAATAACTACAAAAGGAGTAAGCGAATTAGTCGAATATACTCCTGCATTTTATCAACGAAAAAAATATGGACTAACACCAGAACAAATTATCGACATGAAAGGACTAATGGGTGATTCATCAGATAATTACCCAGGTGTAACAAAAGTGGGTGAAAAACCGCTATTAAATTACTCCAAGAATACGGAAGTGTGGAAGGCATTTATGAACATGTCGATGAAATGAAAAAAAGTAAAGCTTAAAAGACAATTTAATTCAAGATAAAGAATTAGCCTTTTTAAGTAAAAAAATTAGCAAGAATCGATATCAACTCTCCATTAGAAATTACTGTAGCAGATACACTTCGAAAAGAAGAAAATGTTGAAGAACTAATAGCCTTTCTATAAAGAAATGAGTTTCCAATCATTTCCAAAAAGACTACTTGAATAAAAAAAGGTGGGCAAACTCGTTCAGGAAGAAACGAGTTGAAATTCAAAAAGGTTCAATGGATTGAAACAGTCACAGAAAAAGAACTACAAGATGCAACAACCCTTCATTTTGAAAACATTTGATAACAACTATCATGTTGCGCCAGTCTTGGCAGTCGCATTCGGTAAATGAGAAAACAAGTGTATGTCACTTCTATTGAAGTCAGCTGTTCAATCAGAAGCGTTCAAACAATGGTTAGTGGATGAAACAATTGAGAAAAAGTATGTTTGATACGAAAGCAATGAAAGTATTCGCAAATCGTTTTTGGATCTAACAGTAGCAGGTGCGAAATACGATGTTTCTCTATTAGCATACTTAGTGGATGCTAATGAAATCGTAAATGAAATTTATGATGTTGCGAAACGATTTGGCATTTCAATCTTGAAAGACTGATGAAGAAGTATATGGAAAAAGGGCGTTAAAATAAAAAGTTCCAAAAGAAAAAGAAGTATTTTTGGAATCATTTAGCTGCTAAAAATTTATGTATTAGCGACTTCTCCAAAACGTTTATTGAAAACAATTGGAGGAAAATGAACAAATTCATCTCTATTGGGAAATGGAATTACCATTGAGTGATATTTTTAGCTCGAATGGAAATTGAAGGAATTCGAGTGGATCAGAACCGATTAATCGAAATGGGTGAACAATTCGAATCACGTCTCAAAGAAATTGAACAAACGATTTATGAATTTGCTGGCGAAGAATTTAATATTAATTCTCCAAAAACAGTTAGGGTGTTATTTTATTTGAGAAAAATGAAATTTACCAGTGATTAAGAAAAACAAAAAAACAGGGTATTCAACAGCAGTGGATGTATTAGAAAAATTAGCGAATCAATCTCCAATGGTTGAGTCTCTATTAGAATATCGTCAATTAAAGAAATTAACGACAACGTATATTGACGGCTTACAAAGCATATATCCTGAGAAGATGGCAAAAATTCATACACGATTTCGTACAGAAACTTAACGCAAACAGGTCGTCTAAGTTCTCAAGATCCTAACTTTACAAAAATATTCCAATTCGTACAGAAGAAGGGCGACAAGTTCGTTCAGCATTTTTACCAAGTCGTCCTGATTGGAAGATATTTATCAAGTGACTATTCTCAAATCGAATTACGAGTATTAGCGCATATGGCAAATGACGTTCATATGATTGAAGCGTTTAAAAATAATATGGATATTCACACAAATACAGCAATGCGTGTGTTTGGAATTCAAAATCCTGAAGAAGTGACAAGTAGTATGAGACGACAAGCGAAAGCTGTTAACTTTGGAATTGTGTATGGAATTAGTGATTATGGACTCTCTCAAAATCTGAATATTTCCTCGTAAACAAGCAAAAAGAATTTATTGACCGTTACTTAGAAGAATTCAAAGGCGTCAAAGACTATATGGAAAAATATCGTAGCAGAAGCTCGTCAAAAAGATTATGTGGAGACATTATTCCATCGTCGTCGTTATTTACCAGAAATTCATGCAAGTAATTTTTAATATTCGTTCATTTGCAGAAAGAACAGCGATGAATTCACCGATTCAAGGAACAGCTGCTGATATTTTTGAAAAGTAGCAATGATTGAATTAGATCGAGAAATGCAAGAACGAAAAATTTCCAAGCGAAAATTATTATTACAAGTACACGATGAATTGATTTTTTTGAAGTACCAGAAGAAGAAGTCGAAAGATTTACAAAGCTTAGTAGAAGAAGTCATGGAAAAATGCGGTAAGTTTATCCGTGCCATTAAAAGCAGATAGTAATATTGGCAATAACTGGTATGAAGCAAAATAAAGGTTGATTATTTAGTAGAAAGGAGAAAAGAATGAAGTATAAAAGAATTGTGTCAAAAGTAGGAACAAGTTCATTAACAAATCCTGATGGAAGCTTATCACGTGCAAAAAGTTAAGGCTATTACACAACAACTGGCTACTTTACATGAAGAGGGACATGAATTAATTTTAGTTTCTTCTGGGTGCGATTGCTGCAGGATTCTCGTCTTTAGGATTTAAAAAAACGTCCAACAAAAGATTGCCGATAAACAAGCTTCTGCTGCGGTAGGTCAAGGCTTATTATTAGAAGAATATACGTCTAATTTATTAATGAAAGGCATTGTTTCTGCGCAAATTTTATTAACGCAAGATGATTTTGTCGATAAACGTCGTTACAATAATGCTCACCAAGCGTTATCTGTATTATTAACACGTCATGCAATTCCAGTTATTAATGAAAAATGATACAGTTTCAATTGAGGAATTAAAAGTTGGGGATAATGATACTTTAAGTGCGCAAGTAGCTGCAATGGTACAAGCAGACTTATTAGTTTTTATTAACAGATGTTGATGGCGTATATAATGACAATCCTTCGAAAAATCCAAAAGGCCAAAACGTTTTGATAAGATTGATGAAATCACGAAAGAATTAGTCGAAATGGCAGGAGGAGCTGGTTCTAGCAATGGAACAGGCGGGAATGTATACGAAAAATTAAAGCAGCAACGATTGCGACAATGGCGGGTGTTCCTGTCTATATTTGTTCATCTTTAAAAGAACAAGCACTGATCGAAGCTGCTCACCAAACGGTTGATGGAACATATTTTACAGCGCAAGAAAAAGTGATGAAAACTCATAAACAATGGCTTGCTTTTATATGCGAAAAAGTAAAGGGAAAATTAGTCGTTGATGCTGGAGCAAAACAAGCTTTACAAGAAGAAGGAAAGAGCTTATTAATTTCAGGAGTAGAAAGCTGTTGAGGGAGAGTTTTATGAATCCGAAATTGTGACAGTTGTCGATGAACAGTATCAAGTAATTGGAAAAAGGACAAACTCGTCTGAGTAAATACGCTATTGCACAACAATTATCGAAAAAAATAATCGAAAAGGAATTGTCATTCATCGAGATGATTGGATGACTATTTCTGGAGAGTTAGAACTATTAGAACAAGAATTTTAAGGAGGGATGCATATTGACGACACAACAATTATTAGAAACGGTTAATCGCTTTTAAAAAAGAAATCAATATTGCTTCAACAACGTCAAAAAAATGAAGCATTAGAAGCAATGGCGCTAGCTATTTGTTAGAAGATACTGATGCTATTTTTAAAAGCAAATGCATTAGACTTAGAAAAAGCCAAGGGACATATCTCAGAAGTAATGTTGGATCGTTTGAAATTAGATGAATCTAGAATCCAAGCAATGGCTGAAGGTATTCGACAAGTCGCTCAATTACCAGACCCAGTTGGAGAATTGATGGAAGAAACAGTTGGTGCACAAAAATATTCAAATTAAGAAGAAAGAGAGTGCCATTTTGGTGTAATTGGAATTATTTATGAAAGCAGACCTAATGTGACGTCTCGATGCAGTAGCATTATCGATTAAGAGTGGTAAATGCAGTCGTATTAAGAGGTGGGAAGGAAGCTTATCAAAGTGCTTTTTGCGATTGTGACAGCCTTGAAAAAGGGATTAGCTAAAAACAGTCAATTTCTCCAGAATGTATTCAATTAGTGAGTGATACAAGTCGAGAAAGTGCAATGGCATTAATGAAAGCAAAAAGGCTATATTGATGTGTTAATCCCTCGTGGTGGAGCTGGATTAATTCGTGCAGTCATTGAAAAATGCGATTGTACCTGTTATTGAAACAGGTACTGGAATCGTGCATATTTATATTGATAAAGATGCTGATTTAGCTAAAAGCAATAAAAGATTGTAGAAAATGCTAAAATGAGTCGTCCATCCGTATGTAATGCTATGGAAGTTTGTGTGGTACATGAAGCAATTGCGCCTCAATTTTTACCGTTATTAAAAAGAAACTTTAGTGGACAATCATACTCCAGCTGTTGAGTTAAGAGTTGATGAAAAAGCAGCTCAATACATTTCAGGAGAGAAAGCTACAAAAGAAGATTTTGATACAGAGTTTTCTGATTACATAATGGCTGTTAAAAGTTGTGACTTCGATAGAAGAAGCAGTTACCCATATTGAAAATCATAGTACTCATCATTCGGATGCGATTATTTCTGAATCAGATGATGCGATTGAATTCTTTACAACAAGAGTCGATAGTGCAGCAGTTTATGTGAATGCTTCTGACACGATTTACCGATGGTGGAGAATTTGGCTTTAGGATGTGAAATGGGTATTTCTACTCAAAAAAATTACATGCTAGAGGACCAATGGGCTTAAAAAGAAATGACAACTTATAAATACATTGTGTATGGAGAAGGTCAGGTGAGATAAGATGGAAAACCATTGGAATCATTGGTTTAGGAAATATGGGAAGTGTGATTGCGACCATTATTGCAAAGACATGACAACTTATCCAGTATTACTAGCGAACCGTACTCATGAAAAAGGCAGTGAAAATTAGCAGAGACACTTGAGATGCAACAGCAGTTACGCAATAGGGCAAGTATTTTGAACAGAGCTGATATGTGATTTTTCTATGGAGTAAAAACCTCAATCAAATTCATGCGTTATTAGAAGAAAACATGAGATATCCTAGAAAGACGAGAGTCCATTCTATTAATTAGTATGGCTGCAGGAGTGACTTTAGAAACAATTACAATCCATGACAGATACTCGTCATCGTTGGATTCGTATGATGCCAAATACACCATTAGAAGTAGCAGAAGGTGTGATTAGTTTTTTTCTCGGGGAAAAAGCAACGCTGCACAGATAAAGAAGTATTTGTTTCGTTTATTGCAAATCGGCTGGAACTGTAGTAGATTTACCGGAAGCTCAAATAGATGCTGCTACAGCATTAGCAGGTTGTGGACCAGCTTTTGTTTATATTTTTTTATTGAAGCATTAGCAGAAGCAGGCGTGAGTATGGGCTTTATCGAGAGAAGTAGCGCTGCAATTAGCGACTCAAACGGTTAAAGGATCTGCAAGTATGGTGGGTGAAACAAAAGAACATCCTGCCGTTTTTAAAAGAAAAAAAGTTTGCAGTCCCAGGTGGTTCAACAATTGCTGGAGTGATTTTCATTAGAACAAACAGGATTTCGTTCAAGTGTCATCGAAGCAGCCAGACGTGCTAAACAAAGAACAGAAGAATTAGGTCAAAGTAAAGAAATTAAAATGGGAATCAATTCTTACTGATGTGAAGAAAAATAGTACAAATCTATAGTGTTAAAATAATCTATATGAAATTGAGTTTGTGAGCTCTTTTGTAGTATAATTTCTAGAGTTTGAAAAGAGGTTTGAGTGATGGAAATTCCCTATTAAAAGTGTATTCCATCACTTTCATTTTGTTACAAATTGGAGGAAAACATGAAATTAAGAAATGATATTCGTAATATTGCCATTATCGCTCACGTTGACCATGGTAAAAACAACATTAGTAGACGAATTATTAAAACAATCAGAAACATTAGATGCACGTACAGAATTATCAGAACGTGCAATGGACTCAAACGATATTGAACGTGAACGTGGTATTACGATTTTTAGCGAAAAATACGGCTGTTCAATATAAAGGTACTCGTATTAACATTATGGATACACCAGGACATGCGGACTTCGGTGGAGAAGTAGAACGTATCATGAAAATGGTAGACGGTGTAGTTTTAGTTGTAGATGCTTATGAAGGAACAATGCCTCAAACACGTTTCGTATTGAAAAAAGCATTAGAACAACATTTAACACCAATCGTGGTAGTGAAATAAAAATCGACCGTGATGCTGCTCGTCCCAGAAGAAGTGGTTGATGAAGTATTAGAATTATTTATCGAATTAGGAGCAGATGATGATCAATTAGAATTTCCCTGTAGTTTATGCTTCAGCATTTAAACGGAACTTCTAGTATGTCTGATAACCCTGCTGATCAAGAACCAACAATGGATTATTTATTCGATACAATTATCGAACATATTCCTGCACCGATTGATAATTCGGATGAGCCTTTACAATTCCAAGTGTCATTATTAGACTATAATGATTATGTAGGACGTATCGGTATCGGTCGTGTATTCCGTGGAACTGTAAAAGTTGGGGACCAAGTATCTCTATTAAAATTAGATGGAACTAAGAAAAAAACTTCCGTGTTACAAAATTATTTGGTTTCTTCGGATTAAATCGTTTAGAAATCAATGAAGCAAAAAGCAGGGGACTTAATCGCTGTTTCAGGGATGGAAGATATCTTCGTTGGGGAAACTGTAACACCAGTAGATGCACAAGAATCATTACCAGTGTTTACACATTGATGAACCAACATTACAAATGACATTCTTGACAAATAACTCACCATTTGCAGGACGTGAAGGTAAAATATGTAACAGCACGTAAAAATCGAAGAACGTTTAATGCGTGAATTACAAACAGACGTATCTTTAAAAGTAGAACCAACAGATTCACCAGATGCATGGATTGTATCAGGACGTGGAGAATTACACTTATCAATCTTAATTGAAAAATATGCGTCGTGAAGGATACGAATTACAAGTATCTCGTCCAGAAGTAATCATTAAAAGAAATTGATGGCGTAAAATGTGAACCATTTTGAACGTGTACAAATTGATACTCCAGAAGAATATATGGGTTCAATTATTGAATCATTAAGTAACCGTAAAGGTGAAATGCAAGATATGCAACATAGTGAAAATGGACAAGTTCGTATCGTATTCTTAGTACCAGCTCGTGGATTATTAGGATATACAACTGAGTTCTTATCAATGACTCGTGGATATGGAATTATGAACCACACATTCGATCAATACTTACCATATATTGCTGCAAATATTGGTGGACGTAGAAATGGTGCATTAGTATCTACAGATACTGGTAAAATCAACAACTTACGGAATTATGGGTGTTGAAGACCGTGGAGTAATCTTTCACTGAACCAGGTACAGAAATTTATGAAGGAATGATTGTTGGGAGAACACTCTCGTGAAAATGACTTAGCGGTTAACATTACGAAAGCAAAACAACAAACAAATATTCGTTCAGCAACGAAAGACCAAACTTCTGTGATTAAAAACACCGAAGAAATTATCATTAGAAGAATCGTTAGAATTCTTATCAGATGATGAATATTGCGAAATCACACCAGAAACTATTCGTTTAAGAAAACAAATCTTAAACAAAGGTGAGCGTGAAAAAGGCAAATAAACGTAAAAACAAGCGGAAGCTGAGAATAATTAATA
>BNJT01002724.1_pt1 | contig 114136 bp, 142 predicted proteins | sample 8540491 | NCBI WGS metagenome assembly BNJT01 (sample SAMD00202455, study PRJDB9452) | human saliva metagenome | host: Homo sapiens
TATCGAGGCGATTTTTGAAAAGCGCATATCAAAGAGTTGTTACTTGCGATACAGCCCAATGCCGTTTTATTCATTGATGGGAAAATTCCACACCATCATTGGGGCGGCGTGCAAGTATGAATAGCAGCGTATGGATCGTATCCAATCTGATTAAACCCTGCACTGTGCAAATGGCGAATTAAGATGTATCGGCTCAACAACATTTGTTGAGTACCGCCAATTTTAAGAAAAAGACCATGCCTTATCAAGGCGATTTCATAGATGTAGAAAGAACCAGTATTAAAGACGCCATTGAGAGTTTTACAGGGGTTAAAGAGCAGTATAGAAAATTTTCATCGAGTGCATTTATACAGAAGACGCCATCACAGCAGCGGTAGAGTTGTCTGCAAAACATATTAATGACCGTTTTTACCAGATAAAGCTATTGATGTAATTGATGAAGCTGAGCAAATACAAACTTTTATATTAAAAACTGCTCAAAAACTACTGAATACAACCATTGACACGCCACAAATTGAAGCGGTCGTTGCCAAAATCGCATGGCGTATTCCACAAAATCAGTATCGCGTGATGATACGCGAGGTTTTAAAAAACCTAGAGCACGCAATTTAAAAGCATGTGGTTTTTGGACAAGACGAAGCTATTGGCTGACAAGTCAGTGATAGCATTAAATTAGCTCGAGCAGGCTTAAAACCATTAAAATAAACCCATTGGGGCATTTTTATTTGCAGGCCCAACGGGTGTCGGCAAAACAGAGAATTGCCAACAGCCCTGCTAGTACACTGCGTGTGTGAGCTGATTCGTTTTTGATATGAGTGAATATATGGAAGGCACATACCGCATCGCGACTGATTGGCGCTCCTCCGCTATGTGGGGTTTGAGCCAAGGTGGACTTTTAACCGAAAAGTCAATCAGCACCCACATTGTGTGTTACTGCTTGATGAACTTGAAAAAGCACACCCCTGATGTATTTAATTCTACTGTTACAAGTGATGGATAATGGTACACTCACTGATAATAATGGACGTACGGTCTCTCTCTAAACAGGTTATTTTAATCATGACCACCAACGCTGGCGCAGACAGCATCAGCCGAGCATCTATGGGTTTTACCCATCAAGACCTGATCAGGGACAATACAGAAGCTCTTAAACAAACCTTTAGCCCGCAGAATTTCGCAATCGTTTAGATGCTATTGTGCAGTTTAAACCATTATCGCAAGACACTATTGGTGTTTTGTGGTGGATAAGTTTATCATCAGAATTGCAAAGGCGTGCTAGAAGCAAAACAGGTATTTTTAGATATTGATGAATCAATTAAAACATATTTGATTCAAAAAGGCTATGATAGGTTGATGGGGAGCCAGGCCAATGGCGCGCGACTCATCCAAGAAAAACTAAAAACCTTTGGCGCAAATGATTCCTATTTGGCGGAGTGAGTGACGGTGGTCATGTATTGGCATCGATAAAAGATGAGATGAAGTTAATTTGCAGGTGATGGCAAACGCATAATTTCAAAGACAATCTTAGTAACTAACAAACCTAAACAAATATCAAAGGTAACAATATGGCATTGATTTTAGACGGCAAAGCCTCGCTCAAATCCATCGAAGATGAATTATCTACGCGTGTGGCGAATTTAAAGCAAAGACAGGACGCACACCAATTTGTAACTAATTTTGGTAGGTGATGACCCTGCATCAGCAACTTATGTACGCACAGAAGGCAGCTTGTAAAGCGTGTTGGCATGGATAGCGCATTCGTGTAAAATGCCAAGTACCACTACAACGGATGAGACTTTTGGCAAAAATTGGTGAATTAAAATGCCAATCCTGATGTTCATGGTGGTTTTACTACACACACTGTACCAGACTAAATTGATAGAACGTGCCCTGTTTTGGCAGCCGCATCAGTTTGGAGTAAAGATGTTGATGGCGTAACACTGCTTGGTTTTGAGTCGTACTGTAGCAGTCGGTGAGTCTGCTTATGGTTCCATGTACTCCACAGGAATCATGCACTTATTGAATCATTATCAAATTGATTTAACATGAACGCAAGCATGCTGTTGTCATTGGGCGCATGTGCTAGTTTTAGTGAAACCAATGGCGCAAAAATGCTACTGAAACGCCAGTGCACAGTGACCATTTGTCATTCTAAAAACTCAAGATTTAGCCCACATCATGTCTCGGCGAGGCAGACATCGTGGTTGGAGCGGTTGGTCGTGCCAGAATTGATTCAAAGAAATCTTGGATTAAAAGAGTGCGAGTCGTGGTTGATGCTGGATTTCATCCAACAGATGATGGCAGTTGTGGCGATATTGAGGTTAAATGGTATTGATGGTATTGCATCCGCCTATACACCAGTACCAGGCGGCGTTGGACCGATGACAATTAATACTTTAATTCGTCGAACGGTTGAAACTGCTGAAAAAGAGGCAAATATAAGATAAACAAAAACTAAGATTAATTACACGGCTTGGGTAAAACAAAATGCTAAACAAAGTGCATCAGCGCTGGCTGTTTACAAAACTGCTTTAAATTACATGGTAAATGTTGGTTTTGTCAGATTCGCTGGTGCCAGCAAGTGAGCGCTCGACTTCATTTTTAAGTTTTTGGCTGTTAAATATCATTACCAGTTGAATACCCAAACGAAGGCTTTGGTGGTTGCGCCTTTGTGGCGTAACCAAATAATTTTACCATTTAAAGGATAGCGTTCACTAGAGCCTGGTAGCGGTAAGAAGCAATACCTCTTTTCACCAATTTGATGATTTCGAGCGCTTGCACAAAAGCCCGCCATTGTTAATAAACACTAAATAACTGCGATACAGCGTTTCTAAATCAGGGAATGTTAGCAAGTGGTATACCACCACGAATCGAGCATTGCCATGATAATCCTTAAATCTTTTGAATGCTTGATGTGATAAACATTATCTTCAAACATGATGCTAAAATATACTATCAAATGATGATAGAGTTTAGCTATCATTGTAGCATAAGTTCTAATAACCCAAAACTAAATAAAAGCTGATTGGTTGATTTTAACGGGTTAAAAATTCATCTAAATTACAACTACGCTTTTTAAATTTCAATGCAAAGTAAAAACAAACTGCAAACACGAAAATAGCACCATAAAATACATATTGCCAGTCAATTCAGGCATAAATTTAAAATTCATGCCATAAATCGCAACCGCCGTTTAGTGTACCAGCTGCAATCCCTGCCCATGCCGCCAGTTTTCATACAACGTCGTTTTGTCCCATGGTAACAATTGCCATACTATAAGTATCCATTGCACCGATAACATCTCATTTAGACCATTGAGCCCGCATCAATGGGCGCGTAGAAAAGATGGTCATTGACATCTCGAAAATAAAGGTTTGGCGGCAGCGGGAAAAGCCGAGTAACAACTCATTTTTTATGATTGATAAAAATTACAGACATCTCACTGGCAAAATAACCAGCTCGCATGCATGTACTAACTCGAGATTTAAGTTCGTATAAACTTTTTAGGGTGGATTCACTAAATTCATAAGAAAAATATTACGTTCGTTTCAGCTGCGTGAAATAATTACCCAAACGGTCAGATAATTGGCAAAATAATTGTCCACCGTAAAGTCTAAAATAGCGTGCAGTACAAAATTGGGCCGAGTCTCAGTTTTTCGGGGCGACGATGACTAAATGTTCACGTACGGGAGTATAAGAGTTTGATGCGCCACGGCGAGATGCTGATAATAAATTTTTTCCCCATAAAGATAGCGGTTGTACCATGCAATTTGATTGTCTTCTAAATTTGGCGGTACGCACTACCACAAAAATTGTATCATTGCCGTAACTTTCTACTTTGGGGCGCTGGTGGTCGGCAAAAAGCATCTTCTAAGGCAAGTTCATGCAAAATCAAAAGCATCCTGAACTTCTTTGACCGTTTCATAACTAGGATTATATAGTCCAAGCCAAATAAAACTGATTGCTATTGGTTAAAGGATTTCGGCTTACTTCATCAGTGCCAAGGCTTTTCAATTGGCTGACCTGTTTTTCGAGAATAAGAGTAACATACAATGCTTTCATCAGGACCTAGGATTGTCTTCAAGCTCTCAAAGCGCTCGCCATCAGGGTCGTCAAACCGTCGTGGTTTCCCGAAAGCATCTTCTTTCGGTTGCGTCGGCGTCGCCATAAAATATAACTATCTTGGGTGTCAGGTGGTGCTAAAATCTTCAGAATATTCTTTTTGGTCAGGGTCGTCGTTTTTGATACTGCAAATTAGTGGTAGTGTTCGTCCGGCGAGTTCGGTTTTTAGCTTGTCAGGCATCACGCACCCCTCTAACTGTTCAAGAGATTTAGAATTGTTTGTTAAATGGCTAAAAAGCCAATCATTATAAATACAAATAATTTCAGCAATCAAATATGATAAAATCATCATCATCTAAAAACCGTTCTTTTATTAGTGTCTGAACAGATATTATCATCAACTTATTTATGGTTTAATTCACAAACTAAAAATCTAAGCCAAATCTACACAATTTTTGTTTTCTGTGATAAAAGCGTAAAAAGGCAACAGGAACGGCTTTTTAGTTTAGCATTTAGATAAGTTTAGGAACAGTTTTTGTGTCTATTTTCACCACCAATCATGACTGGTTGTTGCCTGATGGCGTAGCGCAGACATTTTGTTTGTTGATGCTCAAAAACAGGAAAAGTTTACGCGATGCTTTATTGTTTGTTTTGACTGCCCACTTAGTTTTCGTTTGGGTGTCGCCGCCACTCATTGAGATTACCTCACGTATATTTGCTCAAACCGAGTGAGAGAGATTTGCGCCGACAAACTTTCTAGGTGTATTATTTAGATAGGTCAGGAACGGAGTACGTCTGCGTCACCGTCGTGACCTAGTACCCACGTGCGTGCTCAGCATAGTTAAATCGCCTATTATTATATTATGGTCAATTACGTACACTTTTGCCAACGGGTTTATTTGGTTTGCGCACAATGCAACTTGGGCGGGAAATTTTTGGTGTAGAAGATGCTTTTAGATGCAGCCAGCGCCTGCACTGTCTAGTGATTGATTTAATTGCGTCACTGTTGCCAGAAATCGCAATTGGTGGCAGGGTTGCACAGTGATATTGGTCATGTAGCGAATTTTAAGCGTCTATGCCAGAATTCATGGCCCACGATGGATGCGGCAGATATTAATCAATTGATGCTGCTTTGTAATATCACTGCCTGTAATTGGCGGATTTTTGATTCAAAACCCTGACCGTGTCGAGTAACTTTAATTCCACACCTCCTTTTTGATGGAACAAGCTTGCCATCAGCTGATAATCTGTTAAAGCAAATTATCGACACGTTGCCAAAGCCAAATAGTAACTACGATTCAAAAAGCGTGTTGACATCAGGAGACGCTTGCCACGCATCCACGCTAAAAGCGCATGACTGTCAGTGTGGATGTAGCCGAATTGTCAGGTTATCAAAACTATCGCCTTTGACTTGTGTAACATGTACTAGAAACACTCCGACTTCTCAAAACATACAAAACCCAAGCGTGGTTAGTGGCGGGCGTTTTGCGCTAGCGATACACATAAGCTACCTGAGTTAGACATGTATGGATATCAATCGCTTTGCAGTGATTTTGTAGAATTGCAAGGAAAGATACTGTAATTTGGGTAGATTTTGCAGATATGCTTGGGATAAAACTCAAGCATGCATTCAAGATTTGAGACCAGCAAAATTAAAAACCTACAAGATGAGGGCTGTATATTGTACTGTAAAACCTTTATCAAAGATAAGCCTATTGAGTTGAATTGATGGGTGTGTATTATATTTTGATAAAAACCAAAAACAGTGGTTAAGTAGTAAAGTTTGCTGGGTGATTGGCCGACTGTCTTAATACACAAGAAAGATTTTGCTAAATTATAGCAACGAAAATCGATTTAATTATTTAAAATCAATTTAAGTTATTATTAAGAGAGCGTTTATGGGTAAAAGGAAAATGTTATGTAGCGCGGTAGCGGTCAATGTGGGGTGGTGAAAGGTGCAAAGGTAAAATCGTTGATTTGTTGACCGAAAGCTTCAGCAGTGGCACGTTATCAAGGGTGGTCATAATGCTGGGACATACTTTAGTGGTTGGTTGGTGGTGAAAAACGGTTTTGCATTTTGAGTTCCGTCGGGTATTTTACGTGATGGCGTAACATGTGCTTTTATTGGTAGTGGTGGTAGCCTTGCCCCGATGCTGTGAGCAGAAAGTGCAAGAATTGGCGGATAAAGAGTGTACGCTCACGGGTTCCGCCGATTGCGAATTTCTGCAGCTTGTCACGTCTGATTATGCCGTATCGTGTAGCATTAGACCAGGCTCATGTGAAGCTAAAGATGCGTAAAATTGGTACGCTGAGGCGTGGCGGGCTGGACCAGCTTATGTGAGGATAAAAGTTGCTCGATCGTGCTTTACAAAGTTGTGGATTTATTCCGTAGCGATTTGCCCCAAAAGATTGTCAGCGCTGACCAGGGCCTCACGCCTTCAGTGACTCATTACTACAAAGACCTGCGATTGATTACTTGGTGAGACTCTTGCTTTGCTTGGCTGCCAGCTTTGGGCAGAATGAACTAAAAAGAAATGGTTGTGTGATAGTCACTGAAGAGAGCTAAATCAACGCCATGCCCAGTCTGGCGGGTGAGAATCTGATGTTTGAGAGGTGCTCAAGGTACGCTTTTGGATATTGACCGCATGGTACTTATCGCTCGTAACGCTAGTTCAAATACCGCAGGCGGGGTGGCAACGGGAGACCGGACTTGGTCCCTTTGTATTTTGGTGCTGTGACAAAGGCATCACTAGAAGCCCTATACTACGAGTGAGGTCTGGACCTTTTCCAACTGGATTAGTTTGGCTTGACGATTCTTGCTTGCAAATCATCTTGCGACTGATAGGTCATGAATTTGGGGGCAACAACTGCGTGCTAGACGTTGTGGTTGGTTTGATGCGGTCGGTCTTAGAAGGGCGGTTACATTAAACTCCTACGACGAGGCATTTTGATTTAACTAAACTTGAGTGTGCTTGATGGTTTCAAAAAGAAATTAAAATTGCCATTGATTATGACTATCAAGATGTTAATGACATAGCCATTGGGGCTTATGATGCTGAGAAGTTATCAAAATCACCCCAATTTATGAAACATTGAGGTTGGAGTGAGTCTACGTTGGCGTCACTCAGTTGAAGATTTGCCAAAAATGCTGAGATTTACATTGACGTATTGCAGAGGTGGTGGGTTTGTCTCTGCTGGACGTATTATTTCAACAGAGTGCTGAGCCGCAAAAGAGACCATCACGTGTGAAAAGACCCTTACGACATCTAAAGTGCTGCTGAGATGCTAAAAGCACATAACCGTGTGCTTTTTAACTTCTCTCAAAATTGAGTAATAATGTAGCTTTCGTTTCGATCTTTTAGGTACTTTCGAGATGGTGGGCCTCACCAAAGCCTGCAATGTATCGGGCATTGCGCTTGAGGTGTCTTGGTGATGATTTGCAGCCAAAAATCCTCCATGGTTTTTAATTGATTGCGGAGGGCACTCAACACCAGTTACTAAAAACTAAACTTTCTCCAAATCGTTTTGTCGGCAATTTTGATTACTCACATTCATGGCGCGACCATTGCTATGAGCTTTTTGGGCTTTTGGCAGAGTTTAGGTTTGCATAATCGCAAAACCCCACTATATCGTTGCGCCAAAAGCCATACAAAGTTATTATCAGCGTTTTATGAACTGACTGAATTGTGTACGTATTATTATCCTATTATATTTCTTGCAATTGAGAGATATTTTAACCGATGATTTGAGATCGCTTAATTTGCAATTAGAGGGTTTACCAAATTTAGCGTTCGAAATTAGTAGAGACCTCTCTCACCGCTGCCCTTGTTATGCCTTTTCAATTATTCAAAATTTATCCAAAGACAAACTTAAAATAGATAAATTAACCGCTGTCAAAATTAATAATAAACATTGGGTACCATTCTTAAAAGCTCAAGATAAATCATTGCCAATAAACATTGATGGTAAGATATTATTAATTCTAAATTTATCAATCATAAACAAAAAGCATAAAATTGTGATTGCAGGCGATAATGATGCGCCGATATTAGCGCCAATTTACAAATGCAATAGCTCTTGTTCATGAGCTACATATACTCAAATTTTACAAAAATTTTAAACGACCTGCCGACCAAGGTGGTTTTAACTAAACACAGTAGTGCTGAAAAAGTCGCGATGTTGCGCAAAAATAAATCTTCAAAATCTGATTTTAACGCATTTGGTGCACGCTTTGCTAGCTTTGATGAAACATCAGATTCGTTAAATATAGCTATATCAGAAAGAAATCAGAAATTTTATCAAAACAAGTTGTTGCAGCACAAGATTTACAGCAAATTATTGTTGACGAATGATAATCGTTAATAAATCTTGAAATTCTTTATCACCAGTCAAAATTTTTATAAACAATCATGCTATAATTTACTACAAAACCGGTGTAAAAATTGATTAATTTATAGGCATATTATGCAATATTCTATCTTTCCGCGCACTAAAATGACCCTTTAAAAGAACCCATGTTTTGGTCAGCCGTCAATGTCTCGCGTTATGACCAACAAAGACATTCGGTATTTGAACAGCAGCTCATCGAAAAGCAATTATCTTTTTGGCGACCCGAAGAATTGATGTTTCTAAAAGATAAATTGATTTTGCTGAACTTTCTGCTCTAACTCAACATATTTTTAAGCAATTTAAAATATCAAACTTTGCTTGATAGCATTCAAGGTAGAAGTCAAATGCCGTTTTGCTGCCAATTGTATCATTGCCTGAACTTGAGACTTGGATTGAAACTTGGTCATTGAGTGAAACCATTCACAGTAGAAGCTATACGCATATCATCCGAAATATTGTGAGCGACCTTAGTGTTGTCTTTGAATATTATGGATAATAGTCATATTCTAGCTCGCTAAAGATATTGCTGTGTATTATGATGATTTGTATGAAGCCAGTCAGTTATATAACTTAACAGGTCAAAGGCGACTTAAGAGAGTTAAAAGAAAAACTATGTTATGCCTTGTAGCCGTCAATGTATTGGAGCAATTCGTTTTATGTGTGTGTCGTTTGCTTGCTCATTTGCGTTTGCTGAGAATAAGGTTGTAACAGAGAGCAATGCTAAAATTATTACAAAATGATTGCTCGTGATGAAACTTTGCATTTAAATGGCGCAACACACATCGTGTTAATTTAATGCAACAAGGTAAAGATGACCTGAAATGGTGGAAATTGCCAAGAATGCACTAATCAAGCTATTGAAATTTTTTAAAGTTGCGGCTGACCAAGAAAAAGATTGGGCGGGTTATTTATTTAAAGATATGGTTCAATTATTGGCTTAAATAAGGGTATTTTATGTCAATATGTTGAGTATATTACCAACATTCGCATGACAGCAATTGGGTTGCCTGCAATTTTGCTACCGACCAATCCAATTCCCTTGGATTAACAAGCTATGGCTATCCAAGCGATAATAATGCAAAGTTGCAAGAAACCGAAATCCACAACTTATTTGGTGGGTCAGAGTGACAGTGATTTAGCGCAGATGGACTTGGGTGGTTTGTGAATTGTGGACTAATGTAAATTTGATACTCAAATCAAATTCAAATCAGTCAATAAAAACAGCAAATAAAGTCAATAAGATAAAATAAGCTTGACGCTGATGAGCTGGAGTATTTACAGATGAGATGCGATTTTCATTTGCATCAAGACGAAACATTATTGGACGGTATGCTGCTGCGTACTCATCACCGTGATGTGCGTTTTGAGTGTCAACAGGGGTATTGTGGGGCATGCCGGATAAAGATTAGCACATGTCGAGGCGAAATCCACCCAAAAATATCCGCCTTTGGTTATGTTGGAGGAGCGAAGTGTTGGCATGTTGTTGTTTGGCAAGTGTTGCCTGCGGTCGTTGATGATAAAAACCAAATCATTTAAATTTAGATAGTGTGCATATTTATCAAATCATCAAACACTAAATTTTTAGTAAACGTCCTTTTGATGAATGAGAATACTAAAACAGCTCAACACCAATAAGGTAATTTGAAAATCATCATTTGGTTTATTTGAACTGCTTTTTGTTGCGTTTTATTGGATGTTTGATTTAAGCCGTATCAGACAGCGATTAAATATTACAACCCAATTTCGCCAATAAAGGGTGATGGCGTATGTTGTGCATTCATAGTCCAAAGCCGTAGCCGACAATAAATTTATCAGGAACTTCAAAGCCTAAAAATTTGGTGAGTAAGTCAATCTCGCGTCGTGATGGTTTGCTAACAAAAGTGCATAGTTCAATGGAGTTAGGATTGCGAGTTTCTAGAATTTCTAAAACTTTGGATAAAAAGTACGACCAGAATCAATAATATCTTCTACAACAAGCACATCTTTACCTGCAATATTGCCATCTAAATCTTTTTAAAATTTTGACATCACCACTAGATACTGTGCCTTTGGCATAACTCGATGCAGTCATAAAATCCAATTCATGAGGTTTAGTGATTTGACGACATAAGTCTGCCATAAATAAGACCGAACCACGAAGCAGCCAACCAATATTAATGGTTTATCACTTTTAGAGTAATATTCACTGATTTCCTTACCCAGCTGAGCGACTTTTCAGCAATTTGTGCTTCAGAAATCGCGACATTCATTTTACATCATTCATAAATGTAACCTATAAGTTTAATTGTTTTGAATTAACCAGAATACTTCTTATATCAATATTAATCAATAATAGGGTTAATTACAGGATTTTGTTAAATTTGGGATTAAGGTTTGCACTTCTGGATTGACTGGCAGTCCCATTTCCTGAAGCATTTTTGTTTGACCGACTTGAATATTATCACCCTCAAACACACGTAAGTCATCAGTACGTTCTGTGGACAAATTTTTCAAAATCAAATAATTGTCTGTCAGCAAGTTGGCTTGGTGCAACATTTTGCAAGGCTTTAAACATGCTGGCTAAACGTTTTTGGGTGTGTGTCATCCCATTGTCTTAACATGTCATTAATCATGGCGCGTTGCAAGTTTTTCTTGACTGCCGCAAAGCCCACAAGGAATAATGGGGAATTTTTATGTGGCGTATTTGATGATATCTTTTTCTGCAACGTGTGCCAAAGGACGAATCAGATATTTTGCTTGTCATCGGATAGTAGGTACGGGCATGGCTTTACAGAACCGCCATGAAATAAATTTAAAAAGAAAGTTGCTGCTAAAATATCATCACGATGATGCCCTAAAAGCAATTTTGGTTGCCCCCAATCTGTTTGGCAAAACTTCGTACAATGAACCGCGACGCAGTCTTGAACACGCTGAACAGTAGGTTTTCCTTCAGGAACAACGGAGTTGTCACAATACTGTAGGTGTCTTTTTCTAAAATAGCAATGAGGCAATGCCTTGTTTGAGAGATATTCAGGCAAAACACTTGTGTTCTGGAAAATTGGGCTGTTTTGGTCTTAAATTTACCTTGCCACCACATCAAAATTAATTAGACAATGCGTTTTAAAAATAACCAAAATATCCAGTAGCGTAAAACTGTCTTTACCCCTGAAATACATACCATAATAATATCGCCATCTTCAATCATATTAAAGTCACTGGTGCCAAGAAACCTCTTTTCTAATTTTTCTTTTGTAGTTTTAAAACGAGCTGATGTAATATGAGCCATCAAATGAGGATAAACGTCATCGTCATCTTCTAAATACTCATTTGAATTTTTGAGTTAAAGCCTGAATAATCTCTTGATTATCAAAAATTTATCTTGATTGTTTTATTTCTGGATTATGTGTTTTAAAATTTATGATGTCTTGATTTTTGCTGCATAACAATTTACACACTCTGTTTGTGAGAGTTTTTAATATTAAATGGGATAAATTATTTTTAGATGACTATAATTGGTGCCAAAAATTGCAAAAGGTACAAAATTACCAAATTAAATTTTGTTTTAAATTGCTCTAAAATGCTTTATCCAATGTGTCTTTTAACCTGATATCTAGGATTGGTAGATTGCTGGGTCGTATCTTTGTTATCTTCAATATAAGCTGGGTTTGAATCATTTTTCCATCAATTTTCATAATGGGTTTTTGATGGTAGGCTTTTTTAATTTCAGGTTTTTATCTAAATTTTTATAAAATTTTGTCTGTTATCTTTTCTATCTCTATGGATTTTTTAGAAAATTTCTTATCGTATGTTTGTTTTAACTCTCTTTATGTTTTGAAATTTTTCCCATTGCTTTGCTATTTGTTTTATCGTGATTGGGTTTTGTATTGTGTGTAAGATGACCATTTACAACCTTGAACCAGTTTCGACTAAAAAGAAAAGTCATTTGTTTATTTTTATGACAAATCTTAAAACTGTGATGGTGGTTTTAATATTAAAATCAAAACCAATTTTGTTTTGTTGGTGATGTTTCAATATCGTATCTTTTGATATAACTCTTTGGATAAATTAAATTTAGTAAAATTATTACTAAAATATAATACACCATCAGGCGCGAGTCGATTCATTGCTCGGATTGATTAATGCCGCGTGAATGCTCTTTGTACATCAAAAGTGCCTTTTTAAATTTTTAAATTTGAAAAGGTTGGTGGGTCAATAAAAATCATCAAATTGAGCGGTATTATTTTATCCGCACTCAAATGTATCTTCGGCAATAAACTGATATTTTTCTTGTTCTTGCTCATCTTTTGCATCTAAAAACCAATCCATTTAAAGCAAAATTTTTGCTGCCCCAAGTCAGAATAATTTTATCGATAAATCAGTTGCAACCGCTGCATGAACGCTAGCACTGCAGGTATAAGCAAATAAATTAGTACCCGTTTATTTCGGCTATTTGGGCAACTATTGTGCGCATGTGTTGCGGTGATCAAAATAGCCCCATCCAAATAATCGGTAAAATTAACATAAAAATACGCCCCATTTTCTTGAACGATATTCGTTCATTTTGGGTTTGGTATGTTCACTGTTTTGTTTATGGTATTGGTCATTTCCTGATTGTTTGGCACGAGTTTGCCATACTGTCGACGAAACATCCAGCACTTCCCTTAGCGCTGCCAACATTTGATTTAAAACGAGCTTTTGGCAATTTCTGGAGAAATTTGTTTTGGCGGCGCTGCATGGAGACATGCGCTTTATCACCAGCCTACAAATCGATGGCTGCATTTGTAGTTAGGCACTCTGCATCGTAAATTCGTAAGATTAGTATTTCGATTTTTCTTGGCAAGTAGATGAGTAAGGTGTAAACGATTGACGAATTCTTGATAGTCATCTTGGATAATGGTTTTCTCAAAGGTTTCAACTCAAAATGAGCAGGGTCATCTATCTAATTGACTGCCGCCATATCGAAAGATAAACCGTCAGTGCCCCATTGCTGACATAAAAGTGGTAGGGTGCTGAATTGGCAGTGTGTCAGCGTGTTCAATATCACTGGCTAAAACTGCTAAAGTACTCACGTTTGATATTTGCAGCGCGTATTGAGCCATCATAAACTGCCGCCAGCCCAAGCCCCTGATATAAAGGCTTGATAAAAATCTTGAACGCCCGAGACGTTCTCCATAGGGTGAATTGGTAATAATCAGTGGATAGCGGATAAATTTGCTAACAGTGGCTTAAATTGACTTAATGGATTGATGTTTAACATGCACAAAATTTAAAATTGGCATAGTAAGCCCTGATGCGGCTAAATTTTATGGCACGCTTGTACTGCTGAAATCGGCATCTAAAAGCAAAATACGGTAATTGGATTTTGGGTAAATTTGTTTAAATTTTCGGATGAAAATCATCCAATGCTTTTGAGCTTAAATCTCGCTGCCAAAGTGTTTGCTATGTCTGCCACTTTCACGCGCACCAGAAGAGGCACTATTGGAATTTTTGATGGATTTTTCAAGCCCCACAGGATGTGGTACGCATCAATAGCGCTTCGGTAATCAGCGTTCCTGAGCTGCACATCGTCAATCGGTGCATCAAATTCGCCTTTGATGCAATGGTGCTGCGTACAAACAAGGCTGCCGCTAAATTTTCTCGCTTTAAGGGTGGCTGTGAGCTGACCACTCGGTAGCCGCGTTTATGTAGACTTGCAGCCTGATAAATCTAAAATAGTTCAAAAGATTGAGGGATTTGGCACTGGCAAAATAAGGACAATCAGGTTTTTGCATCAATATCAGGTCGTTTACCAAGTTTTGTGTTGAAACTGTCGGCAATGGCATCTTTGATCTCGTAAAGGTGGCAAAATTGTTGATTGACGTTTAGGCGTTTGTCAGTTACCGGCCGAATAGCAAAATGTTTGTTACTCTACAAAACACATCCTGCCAATCACGATATAAACGAGTAAAACGTGATATAGTTTCAGGGAATATCTTCATCAATGCTTTGAGTTTGCTTAAGGTAGAGTGATTTTACCCATTTTGTCAGTGGTCACTTGCACTGTTTCGCATCTTTGCTTAAATGGGTACTCACCAACGGCAGTAGACAAACGACTTGCATACGCACGCGACTATAGTAGGCAAAGATGATAAAACTGAACCAAAGATACAGGTAGTGTGTACACGTCCCGGTTTTTATGACTCACTCTGCTAAATTAAAACTTGTCAGTTCGAGTAAGCAATGCATCTGCAAGCCCTTCAGCACATGTGATGCTGACCAGAGAAAAAGCGTCCAGATTAAAATCAGCAAAGCGGCGACGGGATTCACGAGTAGCCCAGTACGACTGTTTATTGTACCACACTTTCCATTGCCGTTACAGATTTCAAACCCATAGCATAACTGGCAACTGAAAGTTTAATACACGGTATTTTGTCGTGTATAATCAACCTTACCATTTCTGGCAAATTTACCGCAGGGTACCTTTATGAGGTAAAACTCTTTACTACAAAATCACAAAAACGAATCACACGCTTTTTGAGAGATGCTTTTGGCGCGCCATTTCGTATTGATATACCCGTGCATGACCACCAAAATCAAAACTCGCCTTTTTCGGGCTTGTTTTAAAATGTCTCAGCTTATGTTTGCTAGCGCATAAGCGATCTCTTAGGGCATAAATTAAAACCTTGACTCCGTGCTACAGGATGCAAGGTGTGCGCAGCATTTCATCAAAATGCAGCGACCAATTACTACGACGTTTTCGCGAAACCTTCGGCAGAGGAGTGAGCGCCACGTCTGCCTGCTTGCACTGTACCCGCCTCTTTGCCCACGGTTTTGTAACGTGTTTAAAAATATTCACCATCCGGTTAAATATCGCTCTTCTATTCACCTTTTGGACAAATAAACACCACAGAACGTCGATAACCTTGTGTTGTTTGACGGGCTGGTCATCTGCAGGTACACAATGTCTGTTAATGCGATACATGCCAATGGTCCTGCTTTGGCAAAGCGCTCAATTGCAATATGATTATGTGGTCATCCCGTCTGCACCACACCCACGATCCCAACTTGTTGATAATCCATAAGCATCTCGTTTTTAGCCAGCCATCCTGTCGCATGGTGAATTTTGCCCATCACATGCCACTGCTAAAGGCGCTTCCTACTAATAACGTTAGCTGCTCATCATCCTTCTTATGCGCTGTAACGGTTGCGCACCTGCATCGCATTGTCAATATCCACTACATTGGTGTTGTCCAATAATGTGATAAAATCACTTGCCTTTAACTGCTTCGTAAGAGTTTACGTCCAAAGCCATGCATTTTCCATCACGTATCCAAAACTTTCAACAGCGTTTTCTTGCTCTTTATTTAGCATTGCAAAGCCCAAAACAGTTAAGCTTCACTGATACTACATCAATACATGACAAGCATGACTTTTGTAGCGTTGCCAGCAAGCCCACTCGCAGTATAAATTTGTGTACAGTGCAAGTGTCTGGATAAAGCCGCATTGCGACTGTCCAAATAGGTACGAATACCGTTGAATGGTCTTTATCGGGTGGAAATGTCAGGATATTTGCAGTGCTCAATTAATGTGCTAAAAATTCCTTGATGAGCGAGTAGTAAAGCAAAAGAGAAACCCACATGACCACCACCAATGATAATGACATGGTTTTGATTGCTGGGTTTGTGATGGTTGGGCATGATAAAACTCCTCTTGTTTAGTTGGCATAAAATAAACGTGTATTATATGCAGGTTTACAAAGTTAGCTTGAAAAATGCACTCGTGCCATTAAAACGACCGCTTAAAATAAATACATTTTGAATGATTTTTGCTATAATGTTGTCTAAAGAGCTTATTTTATTATTTGTTATTAAAAGGTGAAATTTATGAATATTCAAGCTACTGATGCAACAAGCCCGCATATGCAAAAACAAGTGGAACAAAATGTTGGAAACTGCCATAAAAATCTTGCCACATAGAAGTCCATGGTGAGTGCAGTGTAATGGATTGGATTACAGTTACCATGACAGGACGCCATGTAGTACGCCGTCTATTGACTCCAAGCCGCATTAGGTGATGAGCTTCTGATGTGATTGAAGATCGAAGTGCTGCAGCTGTTGAACGATGCGGTGCGCCAAGCCAGATGCTGCGCTGTCTGATAGGTTATGGCTGGGTGCGACCGCTGGGATGGGTCTACGCAAAGGCATGCAAAGAGGCTGTTGGCTGATTTACCAAAATACGGTTACCAGAACCATGAGTGGTCAATTAGCAAATGGGATAAATTGCCTTGCCTGTTTATTGGGTCAATAACGAAGCGACTTTGTACTTCAATTAATTGACAAAATTGATAACAGTCCAGGTGTCGCGTTGATACCGAATTTATCAGACGTAGTACCTATTATCCTATTTAGCATGAATTCAAATTAATACAGGCGATGCTATTTATTCTGGTTGATGCACCTCAGTTATTTTTACATGATTTATGGCAGGCATTAAATTCGCTAGTGCCAATGGCTTTTGCATGCTTGTTTTGAAGATTTATGGATTTTATCTTCTGGCCGTCTGTCCACCCTTTAACTAATATGATGTTGCAAATTGCTATTGCTTGTTGTATCAGGGCAGACGCATGCCATGGTTATGGCCGAGCTTCACCGCATGACTTTTTAGGTGTGTGTTTAAACAAATCAGAAAGTAAACTGACTTGATGCCTCGCCCCAAGTAACCAACAAGAACAAGATGCAGTTACGGATGTGCGTTATCTTTATGGCGTTATATCATGATGTAGATCAGACCAGCGTCAGTATATACACCTGTGTGATTGAAGACAATGGTAACTACTTTGCATAAAGACATTCATGCTGCTACCACACCCCTTTAGATAAAATGTATTTAAATTACATTTCGTGTTCTTATAAAACCAAAGAGCAATTGGCAATTTTAAAGAAATGGTGGCGGCATGAGAAGCACTGCTATAAATCAATTAATCAGCCTGTTAGCTTTATTATCCATTAAACAAGCTTTACGAGAAATTGTTGAAAAATCGCCTTTAACCATCAAAAATTCTAGCACAAAACCACATTAAATCGTCATACTTTGCGACGATATGGCAATGAAATTTTAAATACAAATTAACCATAACGCAAATCCTTGCCTGAGTCCCAATTACCACAACAAACTTTGCCTAGTTTTTATCATAATAATAATAAACTAAAAATGCCATGAATAATATTGTTAAGCAAATACAGCCAAAAGACTGGAAATTCTGAATGTTTGCTTTTAAAAGTCGTCGGATTGATGAATTAACATCTTTGGTGTACTACGATTTACCTATCGCCAGTGTTAGTATTGGCTGTACAGGTTATCAGCTAAGGATTGGGTGTTTGCAAATCTTACCACTGCTGATGACTTATAAAACAAATACAAATTAGATTTGAATCATGAGTTTTCTTATTATAGACTCAAATAAATACACTGGCTTTAGCCGGTTTTAGCAAAAAGGCTGATTGCTTTAATCATGATAGTTTCAACACACAGCTACCGTAGGTAGCACAAAGTGTGAGCTTTCTAAACAGCCATGTCGGTACAATGCTACCGGTTTCAACACACAGCTACCCGTGGGTAGCCGCCGGAGCGAGACTTTGCGCAAACCAACGCCATTATGTTTCAACACACAGCCACCGTAGGTAGCTGCTAGCTTTCACAGGTCTTTTTACCACGCTCAGCAGCCTCAACACACAGCTACCCGTGGGTAGCGCCGCTGATTAACTCCAGACGTTTTAAAGATTGTGGATACTGTTTCAACACACAGCTACCCGTAGGCAGCTGCTCTGTTTCGCTGCTGATTCTAGCTCTTTTCGGTGTTTCAGCACACAGCCACCTGTAGGTAGCTGCCAAAGATTTTCGACTATAATTTCAATTACGCATTTGATGTTTCCAACACACAGCTACCGTAGGTAGCTGCTGTGGCGGTTCACCGGCGCTTCTAACGATAATTTTAGTTTTCAAACAACACAGCCGCCCGTGGTGGCCGCCGCTGGTTCCCGGTGCGAGCCATTGGGTTTGGTTTCAACACACAGCTACCCGTAGAAGTTGCTGAGTACTTGCGGGGCAAGGGACGGCATAAGCAGTTCACCACACAGCCACCCGTAGGTAGCTGCAGCCGATTGGGTGTACAGGCGTAAACCAGCATGGTGTTTCTAACCACAGCAGCTACCCGTAGGTAGCCGCTTTTGAGTAATCAATAAAATCAATAACTTAACAAGTTTTCAACACACAGCCACCCGTAGGTAGCTGCCGCAGATCATCTGGCTTGCAAAATTTCTTTTTAGCGCAGCTTTCAACACAGCTACCCGTGGGTAGCTGCCGTTATATTCATCAAAAATAAAACGTATGCACATGGTTTCAACACACAGCTACCCGTATTGGGTGGCTGCTTGAAGCCTGCTGTGCGGCAGGGTTGGCACTGACAGTTTCAACACACAGCTACCCGTGAGGTAGCTGCGTAGTCAGCGAGCGAGCATGTGTGTTAATCGAATTTCAACACACAGCTACCCGTAGGTAGCCGCGTCCTCACTATAACGAGCAAAGACAACAGCGCATTGTTTCAACACACAGCTACCCGTAGGTAGCTGCTTTCAACCATCTAGGCACTCAACATGATTTTATCGTTTCAACACACAGCCACCCGCAGGTAGCTGCATTTTCTAACTCGATTTTAAGTGTGTATACATTTTAGCTTTCAACACACAGCTACCCGTAGGTAGCTGCACAAGCTAGCTACTCTATAATAAGCAACGTAGTCTCAACACACAGCTACCCGTAGGTAGCTGCACCCGTGCTCGCGTAGAGGCTCAGCCCTTTATCTTCTCATGAGTCTCAACACACAGCAGCTACCCGTGGTAGCTGCATCCAAAAGCCTCATCCTAGATTTTGGACCTTTGACATGAGTCAACTTACAGCTACCCGTAGGTAGCTGCAAACGCTATCCGTGCCGACGCGCTTTATCCGTTGGTTTTCAACACACACAGCAGCTACGTAGGTAGCTGCTCCCTCAGACTAGACTTTACCAAGTAAGGCTTTGACAGCCCTAAATTCACGCTAAAGCTATTAGTTTATAAAGAGAGTTTCTTTTGTAAGTATAACACAAATTTTTGTAAAACAAAATGATAAGTTATTGATTTAAAATGATTATAAAAGTGCTACACCCACTGTATTGTGCAGTGAAGCAACTACAGGTTAGCGATTGATAAATTTATTTGACGAGATGCTTGTTACAACACTTGTGTATGGTTGGTGAAATAAAACGAATTAGTAAGTGCATCGTAAATTAATACTTATATTTCTACTTTAAATTAATTAAATCGTTTTGTCGCTTAAGTTTATTTAATAAGCTAAAATAGCTAATTATGCAAATTATGTAAAAGTTATACCACAAGGACACTTAATAAAAACCAACATATGATTTACTTAAGCCTTTGTATATTGGCGGTTTATCGATAATCGTTTAATACTTGCACTATGGCGGGAGTTTCACGGATAATCCTTTTAGAAGATCTGTGTCGAGTACACTCGGGCAGGGCATGCCATCAGTGAGATGATTATTGCAGATACGGCGCTTTTATGCGCGTAAAAATCATTGCATCGTGCTGATTTTACAGGAGAGATTGCACCTATTTCTGCTCAAATTGCGGGAGCAGATGTTGATAAATTGAAAGTTGCATGCAGCGCGCTTTTCAAGCAGAAAACGGGCGCAAATGAGTTGTTGATATCTGTCATGGGATGTCCTGCCAAAAAGTATGTATTGTCTGGTTCTGCTTTATTGTGGCTACATTTGCGGTTTATTGCGGAAAAGTTACTTAATGAGTTGTTCAAGCAATTGATGTGTGCCCGTTACTTTAAAAACGCGTCTCATGCTATGAAAATGGCAAAGCAGAACATTTTAACAGTTGCTAAAATTGTACGAAAATGGCAGGCGTGGTGCCATTACCATTCATGGCAGAACTAGAGAAGATATGTATCATGGTAGCGCTCGTTATGAATTGATTGCTGAGGTCAAAAATTGATAAACGTTCCTGTGATTGTTAATGGTGATATTGACAGTGCTGGAAAAGCAGTCCAATGTTCGAGCAGATAACGAGGTGCTGATGCGGTAATGATAGGAAGGGCAGCTTACAAGGAAAGCCTTGGATTTTTAGGGAAATTCATCATATGTTGCAAACTGGAAAGCAGTGCCTAAAACCAACAATTAATGAATTAAAAGAAGTCGTCTTGACGCATCTTGATGAATTATATCGTTTTATGGAGAGTATTCAGGTTGTCGTATTGCTAGAAAACACATTGCATGGTGTATGCGTGGCAGTCTACCCAACTCAGCTGCTTTTCGTGAGGGCTATGTATCACAAAAAGAAACCACAAAAGAACAATTTATGGTGGTAGAGCAGTTTTTAATACTGTATCAATAAAATGAATAAATCAGTAAAATTTATCGTGTACTTAGCGTGGGATATTTGCCCGCAATGAGTGTAAGAATAGTGTAAACTATGGTAAATTTTAGGAAAAAGATAGTTCATGTTTCTGTCCCTCTTGCTTTTATTTATTGGGCTTCGCTTCTATACCAAAGCTGAACATAAAATGGCAAGCTTTTTATTTCTTTTATTTCACTGATTTCTACTATTGCACTGACGTTAGGCGTAGCAGTCTTGATTACAGTGCTTTCTGTGGCGATGTGAATGGGCTTTGATAGAGCGCTAAAACTCGTATTTTGGGTGCACCGTATCTCAAGCTTCAGCGTTGTCGCCAGAGATTATTTTCTGATTGGAAGTCTCCTTGGAGAAAAGATTCAACAAAATGATAAAAATGTTGAGGCGGTTGCACCATTTTATTCAGTTGCAAAGGCATGATTACCGCTGCGGTCAAGTTTCAGGCGTGGTGGCATCTGGCATCGAAACCTGAATACGAGTTTTCATTTATCAATATTGGTACATATGTTGGCAGGTGAAGTATCGATAATTTAAAGAAGGTGAATTTGGAATCGTTCTGGGTAAAAGCATGGTTGATAACATGAATGGTTGCAGTTAGGCGATAAAGTAAACGCTTGGTGTTACCGAAGCATCACTGCATCACCAGCGTTATTCCCACGATTTAAAACGTTTACTTTGGTGAGATAACAATAGTCCTGAAATTAGATATGGTCACCAGGTTGGCGTTGCGATGCGTGATGCGGGTGTTTTGTTGGAGACTACTCAGAAGGCGCCCAGGCATTCGCTTAAAATTAAATGATATATATGCGCACCAATCGCCGCTGATAAAGCCTGCCAGATCCACGGACCCAGATATAGATTTCAATCTCCAGATAACGCTGGAAACAAACCCATAGTGGTAATTTATTTTCTGCACTCAAATGGACCATGATGGCATTGCAAGGCTATCTCCTGTTGATTATTCGTAGCGGCTGTTATTGTGTCTGGTTTGATTATGTTGGTAACAGGATAAAAAGGCTGATATTGCCATTTTAAAAACCTTTGGCGCTTCCCTAAATTGATTACACAGGTTTTTGTCGTGCAAGGTATGAGTGTGGTGCTTGTTGGTATCGGTGCGCTTTGGAACAATTTTAGTTACCTTCTCTTTAACAGTCCTGCGACTTACTCAATTGGGGTAAACAATACCTACACTGGGGTTGGGACCATTTAATGCGTATTTTGTGGATTATTTGCCATCACAGGTAAAAGTTTTGGATGTTTTGCATTGGTCGTGAGTATTTCTATTTTGTTGTCTTTTGGATGACGATTTATCCTGCACTGCGATGCTGTCAAAGCCTGGATTCATCCTGCCGCAAGCATTACATCATGAATAAGTGATATGAGATGCAATCTTAGAAGCAAAAAGCATTAGTAAAATTTATCGATGAGCGGCAAAAGGTAAAACGAAGTTTTATTGGCCTGGATTTAACAGACTCAGGCAGGCGAGGCGACCTGTTGCTATCGTTGGTAGCAGCGGTTCACAGCAAAAGATACGCTTTTGCATTTGTTGGGCGAGCTTGACGCATACCACAGGTGAAGTTTGCTGAAAGGCGTCGGTCTCCAATCAATTAAATGAAACTCAGCGTGGTGAATTAAGAAACCAGTATCTAGGTTTACGTTATCAATTCCATCATCTTTTGGCGGAGTTTACCGCAACCGAAAACGTTGCGATGCCACTTTTGATGAGAAAACATGTTTCAATTTTAGAAGCTAAAGAGCTGGCAAATGAACTGTTGCAAAAGTTGGGCGCGCGCACCGGAAGCCATCATCGCCCCAGTGATTGTCAGGTGGGGAACGTCAAAGAGCGTGCTAGCTGTGAGGCTTTGCTGCCAAACCTGCATTGGTTTTGGCGGATGAGCCAACAGGCAATCGATGATGAAAATGCCCATGCAGTTTTGAGTTGTGTATCAGAGCTGCAAAAGCTTGCATTTGCACAGCGGCACTTTGAGTGGTTACTCACGATAAAGCGTTGTCAGCAGCTGACAGAATGCTGGTCATGAGAAAGCTGGACAATGGCGGTGACAGATTGCATTTAAGAAGTTGATCTAAAAACTTATATTAAAATCGATCATCATCACTTTTTACGATGGCTGCTAAATCTTTGCGTCATGCGTATAACCACTGACGCTTACGCCAATCAATCAAAATATAATACTGCCAAACAATCCGAAATAAAATCTCCCGCACTAATACTGGTAACAATTGCAAAAATCACAAGTCCAAGCCCAAACGCAGGTAGTGAAAATTGTGTCAAATATGAGCATTGCAAATCATTTCCCGATAGCCATTTGGTCAGATTCTGGATACAAAAACACCAAACCGTTCGAAAACCAACTCGGTGGCTCACAAGCAGCGCCCACACACAATAAGTACAGCCCATAGGAATGGTGGTTAAGGGTTGGTTAGCCACGCCAGAGGCAATTGCCATTGGTACGTTTGCTCGAAAATAATAGTGCGCCAATAATTGCAAGTGGCATTTGACCTGGCAAAGGGAAAAGCGCATACACCAATATACACCGCTTTTCCAAGCGAATTTCGGTTCATGCTGCGTGGTATGAGCATCCGCCAAAAAGGTGCAAACCAACGCACACTCGGTTTTGGTGTAATTTTTCTGGAGTGGGTAGCCACGCTTTTGAGCAACGCTGTTTTGGCATAAAACAAATATTAAAAACAACTTTTAATTATAGCACAGCTTTTATTTTAATGTGATTTGCTAAGTGGTTAATTTTTATCATACCCTTGATGGTCTCTTCAAGGGTTTTAGAATGCTTTGAATTAAAAATTAACCAAGAAAATGCTATACATCCACAGATGTTTTCTCTGACCGTCTGGTAGTGGTTGAAGAAAGTAAATCAGCAGTGTTTGGTCACCTGCTTCTTCAGCAATCACAATCAATGCTTTTTGCTCAGCAGCGCGACTCAGACCTTTGATTACACTTTACCTACACATTCACGCCCATCAAACAGCAATTTTTGTGTTCTTGAATGTTGTTAGATAATGCTGCATAATAGTCGCTATAAGCGTGTGGGGTGTGCCACCAAGCGTTAAAATGCGTTCAGCTTACCTCATCAATTTGGTTTTGTAGCAGCTGCAGTGTACAGTTCTTCAAATTTAGTATGCAATGAGAAAAGTGTTCCACCTTTTTACATTCCAATGATAACCACGGCCGTTTAAACTAAAACACATGATAACCGTGATAGTAATACATTTAATTTGTCACTGGATTGCTGCATAATCCCTCACTAGCGGTGTTTGCTTGCTTTGGTTACGATTTAAAATCTATGTAGGTACAGTATAAACAATCTGGTTTAATTGGTAAAATTTACTATTTATACTCCTCTTTAATTAATTTTTAAATTAACTCGGTAGAAGGCAAACCTCCATGCCTTTAGTTTTACTTACGATGTTTGATGATGGTTCTGATGGTAACCCTTGATTTTGGTGTTGCTTTGGAATGATTTGACTGCCTTTTTTTGACTGTGCGTCAACATCAAGGCAAACAAAAATTCGTCTGTTTCTGTTCTAAGATGTCACCGCCGACCAAGCAGTCAACGCTCTTGTTGCATGGGCGCTTGTCGAACATTCATGCCGCATTTGTAGATTTGTTAATCGGTCAGTACTAGCAGGAATTGCCAATAAGCCCATGACTTTGCAGTACACCAAGTTTTAATTGATACATTTCATCAGGGAATTTTAAGTTCGCTAACTTGTTTTTTCAAATTCGCGTTTCATACCCATTTAATCCAAGTGTTCTAAGCAAAAAGATAGACAACCACCAATTAACATTAACCAAAAATAATAAGTTGAATAGCCTTGCAAAAAATCAATCCACAAACTACCAAAGCAATTGTAATCCCAATAATAATCCATCTTTTAGTGTGTGATTTGATATTATAAGTGCTGGCGCTTTTTCAAAAAAGTGCAAGTTGAGGATTTAAATTGCCATCCGTCATATTTAGCCAATGGGCTGTATATGATGAAGACCTTCTTTTTATTTTCATAAAACCAAAATAAACACAATGAATTTGCCTATCTTACCCAAATATTTCACAAAAAATAAACCAAAACTAAAATTTGATTAACATAAAATCACCAAATCAGTTGAAATTTATGGTGCTTTTTTGGCATTATAAACCACTTTTAAAACTTAATTTAAGAACAAATTTTTTCAAGGGCAAATTATGTTAGACCCCAAATTATTGCGTGGTGATTTAAGGATTTACAAGCCAAACTAGCTAATTTTGTTATCAGCTTCGACATTGATTTTGGCAAGATTTAGAATAACGTCGTAAACTCACAAAATAAAAACCAAGATTTGCAAGCCCAAAACCAAGGTGCAAAAAATTATGAACAAACGCAATGGACAAATGCTGAAGAGAACTATTGCAACAATGGAAGTGGTTAGCCAATCCATGAAAGTGGCTGAAAATAAATTAAAAGAACTGCAGTCCACATTATTACTCAAAAGTCTTGCCATTCCTAATTTAATTTGATGATAGTGTACCTGTGGGTCAAGATGAAATGACAAATTGAAGTTAGAAAATGGGTGTGCCAAGAGGTTTGATTTCCTTTTCAAATAAAAGACCATGCAGACATTGGCGAGGGTTTGGGATTGCTTTGATTTTAGTTGGCTGCTAAATTAACTGGTCTACGTTTTAGTAAGCAGTTATGTAATCTTGGCAAGATTAAATCGTGCATTGATTCAATTTATGTTAGATACCATCCAAGCAGTACATACTGAAATGTATGTGCCTTATATGTGAATAATCATATTTGCAAGTGAACAGGGCAGTTACCAAAAATTTGCTGAAGATTTATTTAAACTGCGGTGATAGCACTATTATTTAATTCCAACATCAGAAGTTCCTTTGACTAATACAGTTCGTGATGCACTATAGAGTTAAAAGAATCCACCCATCAAACTAACCGCACACACCTTGTTTTCGTAGTGAGGCAGGTAGTGCAGGCGGACATAATGAGGATTACCCGCCAACATCAATTTGAAAGGTGGAGATGGTAAATCGTTGAAGCTGAAAACGTCCATGCAGGCGCTTGCGAAGAGATGATCGCTCAAGCTGGAAAGTATTTTACAAGCTTTGAGCTGCCTTATCGAGTTGTGGCATTATGCACAGGTGATATGGGTCGAGTAGTAAACTATGGATATCGAAGTATGAATACTTAGCCAAATACTTATCGTGAAATTTGTGTTCAAATTGTGGTGATTTCAGCAAGACGTAAGGTTGGCTCGTGTTAAAGATTTAAAATTGAGTTGGTGCACACACTCAATGGTTCAGGCGGGGCCTATGGTAAGCGGACATTACTTGCTATTTTGAAAAATCATCAAAATGGATGGTACGGTTAATATTCCATGTATTGCAGCCATATATGGGCGGTGTCAAAGTGCTTTCTGATTATGCATCCTTGAAAATTTAACTATCGCGTCAATTCATTTATCACTTCCCGCCATTCAGGTGGAGAGTTATGCAGTGAGCTAATCATGTTTTTGTTTTTCAACAACTCACCCAATAGAGAGAAAAATCACGTTAAAAAATCCCACCATATTCGCAATTTGCTCTAAGCCTTTATAAGTGCATACTCACAACATCACCACATTAAACCGCAAGCGCCAACTGGCATGGTGCACTAATCAGCCTGGCTGCTGCATGCACAAGGTCAAGCTTATCGTCCGTTTGGCAATAGCTTCCGTGGCAGGTGCAACCAAAGGGCTGTAAAGTAACTATGAGCTAAGTAACCAGATGATGAGCCCCATCCATGCCTTATCGCCCTTATTTACAAATAGATACTAAAGGTTTGTCATCGCCTGTAAAATCACAAACAGACACGAGCTTTTATAAAGCTGGCTACACCACCAAGAATAAGTTAAGACTAGAGTTTTGTAAATGATGACATCATTTCATCACAATATTAAGTGCTGGCAGCATCGTCATTATGAGAGTACAGAACGACAGCCAAATGATCTGATAGTGCGCATTGCGTATGGATATTTCATTCAAAATGGCGAAAAAGGTGTTTTAAACTCATAACACTTATACCTTAAGCTGTTCTGTTGGTAAAATTCGCAATATTTTATAAATTATGTTAAAATATGGCGATTTAATTAGCCTCATAGGAGTTTAGCTTTCAAATGTCAGCCCTCTAAAACCAACGCCGTCACCAACGCCACCATCCGTGTCCTTGCTATGGATGCTGTCTGCAAGCTAATCTCAGGACATCCTGGCGCACCGGCGAGTATGGCGGATATTGCTGGAAGTGCTGGCGTCAGTGCTTTAAACCTACAATCCTGCGTCAACCCAAAATGGGGCTGGCAAACCGCGACCGTTTTGTTTTATCAAATAGTCACGGTTCTATGTTGTTATATGCACTATTGCATTTAACGGGTTTATGACTTGTCAATTGATGATATTAAAATTTTCGCGAGTTACATTCAAAAACCGCAGAGCATCCAGAGTATGGCTATGCAGGCGGAATTGAAACCACCACAGGAGCCACTGGGTCAGAAGAACTGCCAATGCGGTGGGATTTGCATTGGCTGACTGCTAGCCGCCCAATTTTAATAACAAAGCTGACAACGAAATCATTAATCATTACACCTACTTGTAGGCGATGGCTGTTTAACGAAGGCATCAGCCATGAGCGTGCTCACCTTGCTGGGGCTCTTGAGCTTGGCAAATTGATTGTATATTATGATGATAATGGCATTTCTATTGATGGCGAAGTAGAAGGCTGGTTTGGTAGCACGTATACCAAAAACGCTTTGAATCTTACGTGCTGGCAAGTGCATAGCGTCGATGGACATGACGTGCCATAGCGATTGCGGCAGCCACCCAAGCTGCAAAGGCAGAACACAGCAAACCAAACACTAATCATCTGTAAAACAGTTATTGGTCTAGGGTCTCACCAAATAAACAAGGTAAAGAAGATTACGGCGTACCACTGGGTGCCGATGAATTGCTTTAGTCAGTCGAGATGGGTTGGCATTCTTCCGCATTTGAAATTCGTCTATTTATCAGGTATGGATGCTAAATCTATGGGTAGCGCTTGAACAGGCGTGAATGAAAAAAATTTGCCTCACTCATCACAAATCTACCCACACGATGCAAAAAAAGAGCTATTGCGTCGTCTAATGATAACTACCTGGAAGATTTTATTCAAAAGTAGACGAATTTATTCATCAAACTCAACAAAAGGGTTGAACTGCTCACACCCGTAAAGCCAGCTAAAACAATTATCGCTGCTTTTGCTCCATTATTGCCTGAATTTTAGGCGGTTCGCGATTTGGCGGGGTCAACTTGACATTGGCGGAGATGCAAAAGGTGCATAAGAACATACTGGCGGTAGTCTGCGTGCATTATGGTGTACGTGAATTTGGTGTATGACTCGCCATTGCTAATGCGGTAAGCCGCCGGTGATCCATTCCGCTTACGGCAATGCTTTGATGTTTATGGAATATGCTCGCAATGCAGGCAGTGTATGGCAAGTACTAATGAACAGCGCATCATTCAGGCTTTATAATTTGGCCGATTCAATTGGACTGCAGCACGGACCAACTCACCAGCCTGTAGAACAAATTGCCAGTTTAAGAAATACTCCAATCATTATACATGGCGCCCTTGTGATGCTGTTGAAACAGCGGTGGCTTGGAATAGCAATGGTAATTCAAAACTGCTCCTACGGCGCCGATTTTATCTCGTCAAAATTCTACCAGCATCAAATTCGCAGTGATGAACAAATTGCAGATATTGCTAAGGGCGGCTATATTTTAGTAAAAGAAAAGGTAATTAAAAACATCATTGCAACAGGCCTAGAAGTAGAGTCGGCAATCAACGCTTATAATCAGCTTGATGGGGGTATCGATGCCATGCGGGAAGCCCTTGAAAGTGTTTTGAATACCGCCAATGTCTCACCAACCATCTGTGCCTGAGCTATGCTAGCCAGGTATTTGTGATTATTGGCAAGTTTGTTAGCCTGATGGAAAAATCATTGGCATGACCACCTTTGGCGAGTCAGCTCCACAAAGATTTATTCAAGCATTTTAATATCACCACTCAAGCAGTTGTGGATGCAGTTCAATCTTAATATGATATATAAATGTAATTATAACATAACTGATAACTACTTGATTTTAATCAAAAACACACTTTAAATTTTCATAAATTAAGTGTTTTGTATTTTTATCTTTCTTTTTAATATAATATTTATCACTTTGTAAAATCATTATCATTATTCTATTTTAGAGATAATGGCGTGTAACTTTATCTGTGCTTTAAAAGCAGTGTACTTTTTTTCAACTCTAGCCGCCCAAATCCCAAGAACCAACCGTGGAACTTGAAACCATGGTGATTGATGTATCAAAAGAAGTGGGAAATACGTTGCCATTAAACCCATTTCTCCTTAAAGAGATTCGCCTTTATATGAAAACAGCCTGTCCATCACTGTGGCGCTGACACCACAGCAAGTAGAACAAAAACAAGCATCAACGGTTGCTGAGCTTTTAGAAAATGTGGCAGGTAAAATTTGGAGTGCAAGGTCGTCGGCTGGGATGATTTTACTATTCGTGATGGGTGACCATCCGCTCAGACTTACGTTGATGGTGCGAGTACAAATTTCTACAAATAATTTACGGGCATGGATGGGAGGCGGATGCCAATAAGCGCCCAAGTCCGGCAACTGCTGATTGCGGTAAGGCTTCCGGGTGAAATTGTAAACATTTCAAAACGCCCACAAAATGAATCATTTAACTGCGCAACAATCACGTTGGGAATTTTAATCAAAAAGAAATTAGTTATGATATTAACTATAATCAATGAACTAATAAGGCATTTCTGTCTTAATGGTCGCTATAGTGATCTTGATGACGCGACGGATTATGTATTTTTAAAAATTTTTACATTGCTCCTAGCTATACCTTGACTTCAGCGATAAAACCAATTTGATGTTCTAGGTAGTTATCAATGGCGTGAATATTTACGCCAACAAGGATTGCCGCACAATAATATAGTTAATTTACGCATGGGTGTAAAAACCAGCGTAATGCCTATGAAAATATTCCGCCAAACCTTTTTGGCTTACCACAAAATACCGATGAGCAAAAACGTTTCTGTGTTGGTTATGATTTATCTCATAATTTAAAATGATAAGTGTCAAATTAAGTTCTATTTTGCTGTTACTAAAAACTAAAACTGATGGCAACTCAACACCAGCAAGGTCTTGATAATTTTTATCGTATAAATATTATGAGGTAAATGTTCAGGATAAAAGATACCATGTACACCATGGATAACTGCAGCTCAAATGGTTTGATACAGGTATCAGCACGATAAACTACATAGCGGATTTATTGCGTGAACGTAGTCACTATATTATTACGCGGCAATGCCAATGAATCGTTTGATGCCGATACCGATTACACCGGCAGGTACAGGCGTGGTAAGGAAAATCGCGATTGGTTAACCCACACCCAGTATGCAGGCGTATACTTAAAAAAGATAAAATGCGTTTTAATGATTTTATTAAATCTGGCAGCTCGCCATGATTGGGCAAATACCCAATTAAAAGACGACGTTAAAAACTTATGTTAAATCATCCGATAACGCTTACAGGTGCTTTATGTCTATTATGTACGATTATCATAAAATTTGCACCTTATATCAGTTATGGCACATCGTTTAATCCAAATAATGATTTAATAAGATGTAAAAAATTTTAGATGCTGAAAAGGTCAATGCCGAAGTTGGGGTAAAATTTCAAGGATTTAGTCAGCGTTTACAGGCTATTTTATCATAATATGATTTGACGCGTAAAAATGTGGCTGGAAACGGTTGACGGTGCAACTTATTCTGATTTGATTGGCAAACAACGTACCAAAGTGGAGGAATTAGAAACAGCGCTTCATTGAAGCCAACAATGGAATATCCCAGAACGTGCCAGCCATATACCTACTGCCAAAAATTGAAGAGACGGCAACTAGTTATGAAAGCTCGCATCAGCCAGATTCCCAAACATGTTGCATCACTTTCACCTAATATCATTTTAGTCCTGACCGTTTGCTGGTATGTCGGCGGCGGGGCAAGATATCAAGGTAACGTACCGCTTGGCGCAGTACTAGTTTTATCGACTTGCCAAGTTATGCGCCTAGATTTAAAGGCGGGTTATGGGCCAAGCATTGGGTGTAGGTCTATGGTAAAAAATGTCTTTGATAAAGACTACTTAATTGGCACAAACCCCAAATTCACAATTGGTTTCTTATGGTGAGCCACGTAACATCTATGTGAGTGCGTTAAATTTAAATATTGATTAAAAAAATTACCAGTGATTTAAGAATCATGATTCAAAACCTTTTGTCTTGTTATTGGGCAAAAGGTTTTTCTTTAGGGTTTTAAAATTATGATGAATTACAGGCAGAATTAATCACCGCAGGTTTTGGCTGTTTAAAGCGTTTTTTTGGGTTATGCTTGGGCTTTAGGCTGTATGCATTTGCTTAAAAGAAATTCTTGGATAAAAGTTTTGGCTAATTGTTCATCCTTGTTTAACTTGCTTCAAATTCTAGCGTTTTTAATGATTTGACTTTAGTGTTTTTTGTATTGATAGAAGAATTAGCGTATTTAATACTCAAATTTTACAATCAATCCTTACAGTTCATTGCAAAAGACAATAAAAGCCGAAGTTTTTGGTTTTTTGCGTTTTTTAAATGCGTTATTGGTAATTTCAAGTTTATTCAAGAAATCATTGATGTACTTGATTGGCTTTGGGATATTTGAGATTCGTTGGTTGGAAAATTAAATCACGTTTGCATTAGAACGCTGCTTTATCAAAAAATTATTATCGCTCATATTATCAAAACCACACACCTGACAATATTGGCTCAACGTAGAACAACAAGATGCCAGAGTTTGTTACTAAGGCAAGTGTTGAATCAGTGTGGGGTGATTAATGGGTTAGTGTGGTTGAATTCCACCATTATTTTGTGGGGCTGTCTGCATTTTGGTGTTGTTTGGGTTGGGTACTAAAAGGTAGTATTTTATTTATCTATTTATCATTGTAGCAACATCGATTTCGGTTTGATTGGTAAGCCATTGATTAATTTAAACTTCAATAAAGAAAAATTGCATGGCGATTATCAATATTCACTGATTAGAGGATAATGCTGAAAGTATTGCCTTTAAGACGGCGAACAACAAGAAAAAAAGCATCTATCCGAACGTTTTTCAGCCATTATCATCACAATCGCGGCAATTGTGCGTCAAATGCTTGGTTTGATGGTTTTACTACTGGCGTAACTTTAAACAGCAATGTTGCTTCCATTGATGCTGCAAGCGCCTTCGATTTTTTGCAGGTCAAATCAAATTTGAGGATATGCATCAACGGTACAATCTTTTAACCGTTTAATGCGTGCTTTATCATTTTTCGTTTGTTTTATGAAGAATTTACTCGGCCGCTTTCAGAATTGACCGTTTGCATGGGTTTTTATTCCGTTTGATGGTTTGACAATAATATCGTCTTTAAGCCCGAGCAAGCAAGCAGATGCTTTGGTTTTAGAAAAATTTTATGATAGTTCGTGATGGTAAAGGTTTGAGTGAACCAATCAATCTTCAATTAAATCAAGGTGATAGACTTTTAACTAGGGAACATCAGGCACGGAAAAACCACATTATTAAAAGCAATGGCGGAATTTGCCCATTTACTGTAGAAGGTACGCCTCAAGACGCCTGGCGGTAAAATTCTATTTGTACTGCAAAGAGCCTATATGCCACAAGGCACATTAAAATGTAAGCCATCTGTTATCCTAGCATTCAAGCAAAAGATGATGACAAATTGCTATGCGCCAATGTTATTTGGATAAATGGATGAGCTGGACAAAATTCAGGATTGGCAGACTTTATTGTCGCCAGTGAATTGCAGCGTGGCATTTTTTGGCAGTTTCATTGAACGTCCGGATGTATTGTTTTTTGATGAAGCAATCGCGCTTTGATGAACTTATCGAGCAGGCGTTATATTGCTTAATTATTAAACAATTACTAAGAGCAATGGTAGTCAGTGTTGGGGCATAGAAGCACACCGTACATCTACCATAATAAACAGCTGATTTAACTAAATTAACCTCTTTGATTTTTTTTAATCGAATTTATTTAATTTTATTAGTGCATGGTTGTAAAGTATGATAGAATCATTAGTTTTAACTACTTTAAATTATTAAGTTTTTATGAAATTTTTGTGTTTTAGTATCTGGCCTGTATTGTTTTAAGCGTGGTATCAATGTTGCTGAAGCTAGACGTGGTGGCGGCTCACGAACCAAAAAGCATTTACCAAACAATCACCACAAATAAAATTCGCCAATCACGCCAGCCATACCAGCTGTAGTAAAGGCTCGGCTCAGGCGGTAAATAATCAGCAATGCGGCACAAAGCGTTATTGCAGTCAAATGAGCAGTAGTTGCTCTGAAGCCAAATATTATCTAAATACTTGGTGGTGTATCCAGTCTTGACCGAAACAATGACGGCGTACCTTGTGAAAGTTTGTAAAAATAGTTTAATCACTAATTGGAGTGATTTTTTGGTATTATTAGTCTTGCTTGGTTTGTTGATTACACTTTGCTCCATTGTTTTTAAAGACTATCCCTTGATTGTTTTGACTTGGTTCTGTTTATTTTTGCTAAAGGGTTTTTAATTCACTGATTGATTCTTTTTCTAAAAAATAGCCCTGTAATAAATAGATTGCACAAGAATTATGGTTTTTATCGTTTTAGGGTTGAATTTTTTTTAAAACTCTTGGTAATTTGTCAAAATCATCAAAAAATTATATACACATGAATCAAAAATCAATTTTCTATTATCGATTTGCGCTTGGTGTTTAGACGAATTATTAAATGTGCAGGATATATTGACCAAAAATCATATCATTTGGGTTATGACTCAGCTGCAAAGATGTAAGCTTCTGCATCCTTGCAAGTTATTACCAGATTTAATCGAGCTAGCCAAATTGGGACCATCAACTTTAACACTGAATAAGCTCAATCAATGGCTGCAATATGCTGGGCTTGAGATGTTTAAGATTGACCCACCCAAAGTGGATGTTCCCGCCATCACTAAGATTATGTCGTTTGAATACGCCAAAAATCATTATATTTTGCCTATTGATGTTAGTGAAAAAGTTACCATTGCAACTGACCAACCGTTTTACCGTGATTGCCATGCTAATATCATCAAATTGTTAAACCAAAGTTAATAAAGTTACCAGTTTATGCTAAATCCAGAACAGCTAAATCGCTATCGTCAGAATTTTATCAAGTCACCAAAGCGATTGCTGGCGCTCATACGGTTCAAAAAACGGCAGCGGCTTACGTAACCAATGTTAGCGCTATTACAACTTAAGGACAGCAATAATCCAGATCGCTTAATGACCAGCATATTGTTAAAGTAGTGGATTGGCTTTACAATACGCTTGAGCAAAGAGCATCAGATATTCATCTTGAACTACGCCGACAAACAGGTAAAGTGCGTTTTCGCATCGATGGGGTATTGCATGGTTATGAAATGCCTGTGGCGATTATGACGGCAGTAACAGCGCGCATTAAAATTTGGGCAGACCTAATGTTGCAGAAAAAGAAAACCTCAAGATGGGCGTTTTAAAACACCGTACCCATAAAGGACTAGAAACCGAACTGCGCTCTTTCTACACTGCCTACGCCTGGTAAAAAATTAGTTATGAGGGTATTTGACCCGAGGTGTTGGTATTATCTTTAGTCAATTGGCTTAATGGAAAACAGCTGATGTTTGCAGAATTAATGCCCACCAACGGCTATTTTCAGTAACAGGTCCAACAGGCAAGGAAAGACAACAACACTGTATAAAGCACCTTAAAGCAGCTTGCAACTGAGCGGGTTAATGGCGCACTATTGAAGACCCTATTGAGATGATTGAGCCAGCCTTTAATCAAATGTGATTAACGTGTATTGATTTACATTTTGCGGATGGTATCCGTTCACCGATGCGTCAAGACCCTGATATTATAGTTGGTGAGATTCGATACCGGAAAGGCAGATATGGCAGTATACAAGCCTAACGGGTCATTTGGTATTATCCACACCACACACACCAATGATGCCCCAAGTTCTCTAACTCGTTTACACGGGATTTGGGCGTGCTTTTGACGTCAGCAACGATTTTGGGCGATGGCGCAGCGTTTGAAGCGAACACTGTGTTCTGAATGTAAATGCCTACCAGGAAGAAAACACGCCCGCCGCTCAGCAGTGGCGTGAACTAGTTGCGCCTTGGAATGCGCCTTTTACAAAAATTATATCATCCAGTGGGTTGCGATGTTTGTCGTAATACAGGATATAAGGGGCGAATTGTTTTATGAAATTATGCCGATGTCTAATGAATTAAAAAATGGTTAAGCAAAGGGTAGGGCTGATGAATTAAAACGTCAAGCCTGGCAAAGGAAGGTGTTTTTTCCACTTAGAGTCGAGGGCAAAATTGCATCAGTGAAGGCGTAACTACATTGGAGGAAGTGTTAAGAGTTACCCCTTTGCATTAGTATGTGATGATTTAGTGTATTTACAAATATAAGTGCAACTGTTAAGGCTAATAGCTGCACGCCAATAATGGTGTATACGGTATAAGTCCATTGTCCTTGCATATACACTAAGCTGCACAGCCAAGCGCCAATGCTGCCACCGCCATAATAACTATATCAATACAAAACCGATGCCAGTGAGCGACCTTTTGGTGATGTGGCTTGCATGTAACTGAGTGGTTGCTGATTGCTGCTACAAAGACGCCAGGAAGACATTGGTTAAGGTCAAACCAAAGATAATTATCCAAAGTGGCGCGCTCAGTGTTAGGCAGCACGCCAAATAACCGGAATGCTGACAGCACCAATGATGGTTTTAACCATACCAAAACGACCAATTGCTGTGGCGAGCAAAGTAATGACCATACTCACCTTGTAAATAAATACTAAAATATTGGCAAGCGCTACGATAAGTATAAAGCATTGAGCCAGATGCAGATTAATAAAAAGTAAAGCACGCTACTTGAAGAAAAAACAGTACACACGCTCCATAAACAAGCACTGATGACGTAGGCGATTTTTAGTATGAGAAATTAGCAGCGTGTAAGGGCGCTAGACCACCACTACTTTGAAAAAATGTTGAGATTTTGTAGAGTTTTTAGCACAATGATTGCGCTTATGTAAAATTCGCTATCACTGCATAAGCTTTTGTCGCCATCCAATCTATTAAGATGACCTCCACAAAAACTGCCCACCAAAGCCCTTAAAAACTGTACCTATCATATAAGTAAACTCACTACTTTGAACAGAGGATGACGCCTATATTCTTCGCCGATATAGGCAATTAAGACCACTGTAATTCCCGGGTGCCAAAATTCCTTTGCAAAATCGCCAAAACTAATGATGGCACTGATTATTGATAGAAATTGTGCCGTTGAATACTGAGCAAAAAATAAGGCACTCCACAACAAAGATTTTATGTCCCAATCTTATCTGATAAATGCCTACAAAGGCGATAAAAGGCAATGCCCATCATAGTTGCATCGACCATCATGCCCGCTTGCATCATCAGTGCAATTCAAATCATGGATTAAAAATTCTGGCAAACAGTTTTAATGGAAGCTCGATACTTGCAAAAGGCAAATACACCACCAAAGCAATGGTGAGTCGCCTCAATTAAAGATGGTGATTTTAAGGCGGTCATTTCCATGAACTTCCTTGTTTGCATATCTTATTAGACCTATTTTAATATAAAAATCAATTAACTATTTGAATGTGATGATATTAACATCAATAAATCAATAGTAATAAAAAAATTGATAGTACTATTAAGATGGTCATTGAAAGATGATGCTTTATATTATTTTGTGTTTTTATGTTATAATGCCAAAAGCTTGACGGAGTGCGGTCAATAAACCGCTGATCAGTTGAATTGTTTTAACGAGTAGACACAGATACTGTTGAACCTGATGCGGTTAATACTGCCGTAGGAATCAAGTATCAATAACCTCTGATTTTCTGCGCTTTTTGTGTGGATTTATCATAAAATTGATGGTCGATTTGTTTAACGCGATTAAGGGTTTTATGGATGAATCAAACAAATCTATCAACTCAAAACGACAAATGAACAAGATGCTGTAAAGATTTAACCTGCATTTGCCTGCATCAAAAAGTTTATGAGAAGGCTCAAGAACTGATATTCAAGTACTCCTTTCGCCAAATTGATTTAAATAGATACTCAAAACCAAACGGAAGCTGTCCCAACCCATCTTATTTTCCGAGTTTATGATACGTCAGTGTATACTGACCCTAATGTGGAAATTGATTTAATAAAGGTTTGCCAAGACTTAGAGAGCTGCTGGATTGATGAACGAGGCGATACCGAAGAACTGCCAGTTGACTTCTGAATTTGGTAGACAGCGTCTTAATGATATTTTTAACACAAGATTTGTGTTTGCTCATATTACCGCCCAAGCGTGCTAAGACTGGTAAGAAATATACTCAAATGCATTATGCCAAACGAGGAATCATTACCCTGAAATGGAATATGTGGCACCGTGAAAACGTCGTCAAGGCGTGGATATGCACAAAGCGACAGAATTTATGCAAAAAATCTTTAGATTACCCAGACCGAAGCCTGTCAAGAAATTGCTGCAGGACGAGCAATTATTCCTGCTAACATCAATCACCCAGAATCTGAAACCGAATGATTATCGGGCGAATTTTCGGTAAAACTAACGCCAACATTGGTAAATTCAGCAATAGGTTCAAGCATTGATGAAGAGTTAGCTGCAAAATGACATGGGCGACCTGATGGGGAGCAGATACCATTATGGGATTTGTCTACGGGTAAGAAAGTACGGCGATGAAACTCTGCGAATGGATTATTCGCAACTCACCTGTGCCGATTGGCACCGGTGCCAATTTATCAAGCGCTTGAAAATAGCGATCGGTGATCGCTGAAAACGCCACTTGGGAAATTTTTAAAGATACATTGATTGAGCTAGCTTGAACAAGGCGTCGAGTGTTTACAATTCATGCAGGCGTGCTGCTTCGTTATGCTACATTACCAGCAAATCGTTTAATCGAGTTGTTTCTCGCGGTTCGATTATGGCACAGTGGTGTCCAGCTCATCATCAAGAAAACTTTTTATACACTCATTTTGATGAAATTTGTGAAATTATGAAAGACTATGAGTGTGTCTTTGTAGTTTGGGCGATGGTCTGCGTCCAGGCTGTATTCAAGATGCGCACGATGAAGCTCAATTTAGTGAACTTCTGAGCGTTGCGTGAATTGACCAAACAGATAGCATGGCAGCACGAATGGTGCGCAAATGGCGATTGAAGGACCTGTGGGCATGTGCCTATGCATATGATTAAAGAAAAATATGGATTGCAGCTGAAGTTCTGCCATGAACGCCATTTTATACACAGGACCTTTAACACGGATATTGGGTTCCCAGCGGTGACCATATTACATCAGCAATTGGTGCGGCGATGATTATTGGTATGAACGCATGTTGTGTTATGTTATCTAAAAGAACATTTGGATTACCTAATAAAAGATGTTAAAGATGGCATTATTACTGAGAAATAGCTGCTCACGCCGCCGACCCTTGCCAAAGGACATCCAGCAGCGCAAGTAAGTGATAATGCTTTTATCCAAAGCCCGTTTGAATTTCAAGACCAATTTAATTTATCACTTGGACCCAGATACAGCACGCAGCATGATGAAACTACAAAATGTTTCAGCAAATCCGCTCATTTTTACCAATGTGGTCCAAATTTTGCTCTATGAAAATTACTCAAAATGTTAGAGAATATGCTGGTTGCCTGGAGCAAATGAAACAAAACCTATCAACAAACAGAGCAAACTGTATCACGAAATTTAATTAGTATCAAAACTCCCTTTGTTGCTAAAGGATTTTACTAAGTGGATGCTTTATTTTTATAAGCTTTTGTGACAACCGCCACAGCTTTCGTCATTTTTCCAAAAGCTTGCCTCGACATCGGCAGCAGTTTTTGCTGAATCAGCAGCCAAAATAAGATTGCAGTGGCAGTAACAAATTCATCTTGTCGGCTTAAACCAGTTGCGTTCGTCCAAATTGCATCCTGCCCTTGCCCTTGGCGTTAGCATCAGCAAAAATGTGTCCACATTTTTGATTGCTTTCATGAATAAAAAGTACGCTTGTTCTTTAGCGTAGCTGGGTCAACGATGCTGGGTTTCATCATACTCTTCAAGGATATCACCGGCACTGCGCCAATCTTGCATTAGGTCTTGTCGGGCTTTTTACACTAGGCTGTTGGAGTTCCCACCCACCAATACAGGGCAAAGCAAAGGATGGTGGTTAAGACAATAAGTGCAGTTTGTTTTGCAAAGAAGCTCATGGCTATTTTCCTGAGGTCAAGGCTTGGCTATTTGTTAGAATTGGTTTATTACAAACTGGGCTGATAACTATAACATAAGCGACTTTATAGACCAATGTAATTTGCATAATATTATTGAAACTTTGCTACAAATTATCATAATTTTAAATCATTGTTAATATTTAACTCAGTCTTTGGGTTTTTAGATAAAAATCAGTTAATCTCAAATTCAGCACTGCCAACTTCCACCAGCAATAAGACCAGCTGGCACAAGGCGGCATGACCAAGATGGATTCGGCACGTCCGCCTGATCAGCAACTGCCAAACAATGTGCCATATTGTCATAAATTAAAATTAAATTCCACAACGACCTCGGCGACATAGCTGAAATTTCTTTGTTTTTGGGTATAGGCATATGTCAGTTTGTTAAAAGGCTTAGGTAAAATGCCATCAAGATAACCAGAGCCAACCGGCTAATAAAGTCAAAACAACGTTCAAAATCCCAACCTGTGCTTCTTTGAGTGTTACCACTATCAAAGAACAGCCCACCTACACCCTCGAGCTTCACAGTGTTTGAGATAAAAATAATCATCACAATTCGCTTTGTATTTTGATAACATCATCACCAAATGGTTGGACATAAATCATGGCAAACTTTGTGCCAATGCATTTTGCAATCAATTGTTGGATAAAAAGGCGTCAAATCAACCGCCCAAACCACCAAACAGGGTTGTTATCAGCAAAAGCTACAACGAATGTTAGCGTGACTGGGTTGAACATTGGGGTTTTAGGGTGTACTACCAAAAGACAGTCCTGGGCTTCAGCTTTTTGCCCACAAGTTCTGATATCTTTGGTGGCAGCACCGGCATTTGATTGATGTGAATATGACTAAACATAACCTCCCCAGCTTTTCAATCACCCGCCTCCTGACATGACACATGAACGACCTCCGCCGCCTCTATTTCGTTCCCAAAATATCAGCAGTAATTTTTCACTGCTGCCATCAATGTCGCCCCGAGCTCTTGTTCTTCTAAGGCGACAAATATTATCTTGCAAAATAAGCAAAAACTTACGAACTTTTGGATTTTTTAGAATAATCGAATACATTTCTGCAAAGGATGAATGATTGACTTTTGTAGTATAAAAGAAATTGAACACAAAAGAAATAGAAAAATACAGATAAACGCCCAAACTGTCTTGACGTTAATTTTAAATAATATCATCGTATAAGTTTCTAACCTATTGATTTTTGAGCAAAGAACTTTATTTATTTTGGAAATACCTACATATCTTGAATATCATGATGAAAATCCGATAAATTTTGGGTGATTGTTGTTACCAAAACCAAATATACAGTCACTTATGGCAAAATCCGGCACAAGTGACAATCTAAACCAAAGAATTTACATGCTCAAAGTTGCAAAAAAAGACGCTGAAAAATTAACAAAGCAAAAAAGCCAAAGGTTATATCGAAACGGCGGTTGTTCTGCCATACTCAAACAGCTATCTGAGTCACAGAATCAAAAAATTGATTTTAGATGAATTAAATGCTTTGATTCAAGAAGGCGATTATCAAAAGTATTGCCATTCTTACAAACGTACCAAGCAAGAAAATAATAAAACTGGCTTTTCAAAAAGAATTATAAATTGCAGGTCATTATTGGGCTGGATTGGCAGAATTAAAAGAAACCTCCAAATGGGAAGCTGCTAAAGGCCGGTATGAAAAGACAAAGATAATAATTGCACTTTGGTTTGGCACTACTATCTGGGTGATGAGTTAATAGCCGCTGGGATTAGAATATTTACCACATATTAACCAGTAATTTTTTTAAGCAAAAAAGATAATCAAAATTTAGAATTATTAAAAGCAATTAAATCCAATCTGTATTGAAGCATTGTTTTTATTGTTTGAAAAAATGAATGCGCAGATTATCGAAAGTTACGCTTTATGAAAAACTGGCGATATATGAATTATCAACCTCTTTGTTTGCAAAAAATCTTGCCAACCTACCCAAAAGAATATTTTATTCTTGATAAACAAAATAAAAAAGTCAAAGTTAAATTTGAGTTAATTTTAAAAGATGATACTGTAGTAAATAGATATACCTTCCTGTTTGAATATGAAACCATTGACCAAAACCCAGCAGCTGGATATACTGGCAATTTAGTTATAATAATAAAATATTGAGAATTCAGATTTGTTGATGGTTTTACCTCAAATATTTATTCATTTAGTTGAAAATAAAAATTTGATAGAAATTGGGTGTTAACCAAATGTTTAGAAATACAACTAACTTTGGCAGGATAATGCAAAAATCTTATTTTAAAAATTATTTTTATTATTAGAACCAAGTCAAGATGAGCTTTTATTTATTTGGTATAAGATAATCGCCTTTATTTATTAAATCATGAAAATAAATCCGTGGTAAATTTCTTGCCTTTAAGCCAAATTAAAGAAATTTATCAATTGATGATTTTAATATGGCAGATTTTGTCGGTTATTTTGATATGATACTGATGAATTTTAATAATAAACTGCTATTAAACAATCTTATTGATTGCTCAAAATATTTTAAAACAAGATAAAGAAAACAAAATACATTAGACATCTTATGTCAATTCCCTAATGTATTTATTGGTGATGATTTATCGTTACAAGAAGAACGTACAGCAAAATTATAAAAACATATTTTAAGGACAAGAAAACTATCAAGATGTAATAATAGATAAAATTATAACTTATCAGGATAATATTGCTCAAGATGTTAAAACATCATTGCATTTTTATTAGACGGTCATAAAATAAAATTTGATAATAGTAAAATAAATATTTATGAATACAAAGACCATACCATCGATTGTTTTGATAAAATAACGAATGTATTTTGTATCAGGATTTTATGAACTTTATTTTCGTTAGGTCGTTTTGAAATGATAAGCAACCGATTGAATATGAACGATTGATTACTGTTGGTTTATTATCTTATCAAAACCAGTTTGATGATGCGTATCAACAAATAGAAACTGTTTTAAAACAAGAAATATATGGACGATGAGTATTTATCAAGTAACTTTCATAATATTTTTTATGTCCGCTATTTTACGCTTATGGTAAAAATTGGCATGTTAATTCTAATAAGATTATAATTATCATGATTCCACTTATAAAATTATTTATGCGTTTGCCAATATCCCAAGACACCTACTGTTTAAACAAAAATAATAAAGTTATGTAATCTTTGTTGTCATTGCTAACCCTATTAAGCCCAAGTTTTATCAAACCAGATATTTTAATAATAGGATTATTAGAATATCAAGAAAAATATTAATTTTGATTTTACAGACTATCGGTTGCATTGGCAAGAACATCTAGAAATCAAAATCAAAAGAGGATGATTTATTATTTGAGCTTGGATTGAAATTAGATAATCGCTATTTAAAGGAATTTGTCATTTTGGTAAACACAAAAATTCCAGAACGATTCCACAATCATGGATTGATGAAGTACATATCAAAGATGAAAATATCCATAACTCTATCACCAAACTGCAAAGAGAGTATTTTGGCAAACATCAAAATAATCATCAAGTACTCAAAATCTTTATAAGATAAATGGAATGTCTCAGGATAACTTGCGTCTTATGCGTGGATTGCGGCAACAGCAGCATTAACCCATCATCCTCAGATCGACGCCTACTATTCGAAGATGGCAAAATATACGATAAAGTCTTGCTGAAACAAGATGAACATTATCGTATGCAACCAATCTAAGGAATATAGTTATGAAGAAATGAAAAATATGGTTGGGTATACCAATGTTTGTGAAATACCAAACATTTTAGATTTCATCAACCACAGATATCTATCGTCGACAATGTTACATGAAACAATATAACGGACACTGAGCTATGTCAGTGTTTTTGATGGATATTATGATACTTTGGTCATCAATTTAATTTTATAAAAACACCAGTAAATACATTGTATGTTGATAAGGTATTTGCAAATGGTGTTTTGAGTTTTAGATGGAAAATGCCAAATCATTTACTGTTATGGTGCAGTCATTTATTGAGAAATGCTATCCAATAAATCAATACATACTGATGATATTAGCTCTATTTATTGTTTCATTCTAAAAAGATGTACGTTTGATTGCTGTTGATGGATTGCACCTTGATTGATCAGCAAAATAGAAATATCTGTTTTTGCTAAGCATTATAGCGCTGATAGAAAAATAATTTCTGCGCCGTTTAGTCGATTTTATTGAAAAAAAAAGTATTATATTATTAAATCAATACGGTTCTACTAATTCATCTTTGTTTTTGCAATTACTGGATGATATTTATCTAAAGTTAAATTTGAAGAAAACAGCCTATTGGATTTAAAAAATGTTAGAATTATATTATATACTTTTAGGTCAATACAACTAAAAACCCAATAAAGAAGTTTTTCAATAAATTTGGATGTTCTGTTAACCACATCTGGTCTAGTGCTATTAATTGCAAAATTAAAACTATAACTATAAATAGTCAATTGGTTTCCGATTATCCGCGACGTTTCATTACTGTTTGTCAAGTAGTTATGAATTGATTTGTTATGTGTTTACATCCATAAAAAGTTAATTTGAATGGGAATCTGGTTTTGGTCACTTCACCCAAATTAAAGAAATTCAGAATATCTTTGTTTTTTACAGGTGAAATTGTGGATTCTGCTTTAACTGCTAAGTGTTTGATGACAGTTCTCAAAGGTGGTAGTGTTCAAGTTTTGGCTCCGATCCTCGTGCGTTTACTTGACCTGATTGTAACTACAGGTAAGGAGAAAATGCGTTTTGAAGGTTTTTCTTCGTGTAATGGTGTCTATGGCATCGATTGGATATTTTAGGAACGAGCGCCTGATGGTCAATTTATTGCCAGCAGGCTGTACATCCACGTTGATTAACGAACCACGATTAATGCTTTAAATGCAGTTAAAAGCAAAAGAATTGATGCTGTCTTTGCAGTTGGTGATGCAATCGAGGTTCGTATCCAGACTGACTGATGTGGGTAGGAGGTGAAATTACCTTGAGCGTTGGCTTAAGGGTTCCACAAGTGCACAATCGCATATGGCAGACATGATGGAAGTATTTGTAAATTAAATAAAATGCAGACCATACAATAACCAAATACCCAAAGGATCTACAGCAGTTTTGGTATGCTGCCAGCCACATTGCAGGAAGATCTGCAAAATTATCCCCAATTGCCAAAACCACATAGTATTCGTATTGGCGGGATTGAGCGCGAGACCGTGAGGTCGCCGCATCTATTGATGTGGATGTGTTTGTACCAGGCTGACGATGGTGAAAGCTTAGCAGTGCAATTATATATGGGTCATTTGCGCACGACTTTGGCAATTTTCGCCAGATTACTATCGCGGATTTAGCGGTGAAGGAAATGTTTTGGATAAATTCAACTGATATACCAGTAGAATTTATTTATGCATTCAATCATTTGTTAAAAACTCCAAATTGTGAAATATCTGATCCGACTTGTTGTCATGTTTGAGTCACGATTTGACTTTGCAACGACTGAGCAAATGACCGCAAGTTTACCATCAGCTATGCTTTTAGGTTTTGATTTGATGGCTACCATCATTATCATCGTTTGATTACCGTTTAAAATGGATAGAATTTTCATCATTAAATCCGCGTTTAAAAATGCCATTATCCAACTGGCAAGATGTACAATTGATTAGTAAAAACACACCAACAGAATCTAGAAGCTCAGCGTGCTGGTACCGATGTTACACACACACAGTTTTAATCAAACATGGCAAAACCACAATGCACTTGCCAGTGGTTTGCCAAACATCGTAAACAAAACGTGGATTATGTAAACACACATTTTAATCGGTTAAAATGATGACCGAACAAACTGTTAATAACACCATCCACAAATGACGGATAAAATCATTAACAAACAATTAGCGCTGCATTCGCCCAGCTCCGAAGTAATGATTCTTCAGTCTCTTCAGGGGTTAGGTTGGCGGTTTTGGGGAGGTTTTCGGCTTTGTTGGGCGCTTGGACGTTCACCGCTGGTAACAGATAGATTTTTGCTTTTGATCCATTGCGATTAACAAACCAAACTTAGTTCGCTTAGTTTGGGGTGGTGCGCGCAAACTGTGCCTGGTTAGAGCGTTAGCGTTCTTAACAGGCTGGTTGTTGATGGATAACACTCACATCACCAGCTTTTTAATCCTGCGGCATCAGCAGTGGATCACCTGATAAAACATTAGGCAATGGTTACCCCTGTGTCATTGATGATAAATCAGTAGGGCTTTTATTGACTCGCAATTTCACGCCCAACCAGCCACGACCGACTCTTGCCATTTTTAATCAGTCCATCCATCACCAGTGTCAACAATATTGGTTGGAATCGCAAAACCAATGCCCATACTGCCGCCAGAACGTGAATAGACGACAGTATTAATAACACCAATCAAAGCACCATCTCGCATCAACTAAGGCACCACTCAGAATTACCCGGATTAATAGCAGCATCGGTTTGAATAAAATCTTCAGCATTTACTGTCGAGACCTGCTCGTCCAGTGGCTGAAAGTAATCCCTTGTGTTACCGTTTGGACCAACTCCAAATGGATTACCAATAGCCAAAGCCAGCATCACCTACTAAAATTGAGTCACGGCGGAACGCAAGAGTGTGGAGTCCCCCAACCACCTTGATTACTGCTAAATCGCTGCTGGTACTGCTACCAACATACCTTTAGCAAGCGTCTTTTCTGCCATCATTTAATGCAACGGTACTTTCATCGGCTCAATACGTGGCATTAGGTCACGTGATGTAACCATCAGCTGAGACAATAACACCTGAGCCCAAAACTAACTGCTCCTTCACTTTGCCTCGACCTTTGTCCATACGATTCAAAAACCGTTGAAAAACTGGGTCATCCCGCATAAGGGTTTTCAACTTTTGTAGTATGAAATATTTAAACGCAGTTTGAGCTGCTTTGCTAACCGCATCAGCGATAAGAAGTGATAGGCGCTGGTCTATCAGGGTTGGTTTCTCGTCGTATCAGTCAACGTTGGCTGCCATACTTGTTCGGAGCTTCTACTTTTGAGCAGCCGGGTTTCGGTTCTTCTAGGGCAGCAGACCCAGGCTGGCTTTAATTGAAGTTGACTTGGTAATTGACTCGTAGGGCTTTCACCATTGGAGTTCCTGGATCAAGAGCTACCCAAACCAGTGTACTCACCTAAAATGATTGCAACTGGCTGAAAGATAAAATTTCTTAAGCCGCTAAATCCTTGTTGAGTGCATGTTCATTTTTAGATAAATTTGACGGTTTTTGTGTATTTTTAATGCATTTTGTATCCTTTGACAAAATTCAGGTTATTTTAACATTGAATTGCTTTAGGTAAAATGCTAAACAACGAAATTTTTAGGATTTTTGTTAGATAGTTTTCTAAATTGTGAACGAATAATACGAAATAAAAATAAAATAAACAATCAATTCAGAGTAGGTCTGAAAAACAGACCTTTGTGATATTACTTATCCATATATAAATTAGCTAGTATAAAATTAACCAGTTGTTATTTAACCAATCGGCTACAGCAGGCAATAAATCAGTGGCAAATATCTGGAGCAGCTAATACATCACCTGAACCAGCTCAAATATTAAAAATTGTCAGTATAAAACAAATATCATTACCATTAATATACCAAGTGCACCATCAACAAAATACAACCGGTTAGCAGTGATTAATGGCATAAACACTCGCCATTTGCTAAACGGTTTTTAATGTTGTGGCATCAAGTTCATCTTCAAAAGCTAAGTGCTCATATTGACGACGGCTGATCAGCTCATAGTAAGTGCAGTTTAATAATATCATTGCCTGCATCTGAATTTTGTGTGTCTATGAGATTATTTTTAATGGCACTTAGACTTTCTTGCTAAGGTCTATAAGGGCCATTTTGTTTAGTTTGTGGTAAGACAATTGGTGAAAATAATCGTGCTGAGTGGCGCGATGTCTGCAACTCTCATCTTAAAATTCCAGCACCATATACTGAAGCGACGAAATCCAAAGGAAAAAGTTAGACATTCATCGTCTGCTACGCCATAGTGGGATAATCTTGGTGTACATACAGTACATCACCAGCTTCTAGCACTTCATCATAAGCTCACCCATATCATCTAGCAAGCGAATGGGTTGATTTTCTACAAAAGGCGTATCAAGACTGCACATTTTGCCCAGCTGCCAGCGTCTTTTTGCCATATCCTTGTGCCACATCATACTCATCGTAATGTTTGCCCACAGAGCCACCTTTTGGAGCGACAGAAACCATAATATCATCCTGTTGCCATCTTGAATAAAATCAAATGCTCGCCAAAGCTCACCAAGTTCTGGATGACCATTGTTCTAATTTTTGTACTAAAACACGTCCAAAGTTTTGGGGTGTTTTGTAAGTCAGTTTCATCTAAAGGGGAATCTTTTGAGCGACCATTTGTCAGGATTACCGTCATTTTTGGCTAATAAGTCTGGCTGATACACATCTTCAAGCGCTAAATCTAGCACATCGGTGGGTTCAAACATATTGCTAAAGCGGGTAAGCCATTTTTGATAAGAAGTGGTTTTGCCAATAATCGTTTAAAAATTCTTCTGTGGTCATGTTATTTTAAGTAGGCAATAGGGTAGTTTTTCTTTGAGTAAAATTGGTCATGGTTTATTTGCTTAAGTTAAATAAAGTATTCTAACAATTTTAATTCAAAAACCAAAACCAAAAAGTCAATGTCAAAAACATCAATTTTCATAGCAAAAGTAAATGAATTTTATTTATAATGCTCTTGGCTTATTTATGTAATTATTTTTAGGAGTTTTTATGTCAAGCATTCCTGATTTACTAGATGATAACAATGCACATTTTGAATATATTTCAGAAGAAGAGTCTTTTAATAAAAGAAGATATTACTGATTTATACGCCTGAATTAGCTCAAGCTCAAGAACAATTATTGACCATTCGTGATTTTATTCGTTTTGTGGTGAGTAAGCTGCGTCAATATGATGTGATAGTTGCTCAAGGAACGACTGATGAGTTTGCAAAGCAGCGGCAATTGTCTTGCATTCACTATCGCTTCAATGGTCAGCTGATTCAGAAATTTTAGATTGTCGGTTGATAGAGAATGAAAACAAGCAGTATTAACATTACTATCAGAACGTATTATCCAAAGAAAGCCATTAAGTTATCTAATAAATTTAGCGTATTTTGTGATTTACCATTTTATGTAGATGAGCGCGTACTCATTCCTCGTTCTCCAATTGCTGAATTGATTAATCAAAAATTTTATCCATATTTTGATGTGGATGACAGCAGTGAATTTTTTGACATGGATTGCCAGAAATGCAGTTGCTCAGCTCCTGAGCGAATTCTTGGATTTATGCACAGGTTCAGGCTGCATATTGCTTTTGGCGGACAGCTTTTCCCGATGTAACGTGGATGCTGTGGATATTGACAAAGATGCTTGAGGTTGCTTGTATAAATGTTGAGCATCATGATTTTAGCGCCCATCAGGTTAATCTGTTGCAAAAGTGATTTATTTTCTAAATACCCCCAGAAAAATCAGTATGAGCTGATTGCAACCAATCCAACCTTATGTGGATGCTGCGTGGTAATGGCAGAGCTGCCACCATGAGTTTTTGCATGAACCCGAACATGCTTTAGCGGCAGGACAAGACGGTTTGGATTTGGTACATCAAATTTTATATTACGCTTCAGACTACTTAACGGCTGATGGACTTTTGGTGTGAAGTTGGAGATAGTGAGTGGGCATTACGTCAAGCCTATCCAGAAATTCAATTTGATTGGTTAACTTTTTGAGGGTGGTAGTGGTGTATTTGCAATGACTTGCACAGAGCTTTTTGGAGTACCGTGAAGAGTTTGCGCGTCAAGTTGAGCAGGTAAAAGGATTATCATAATTACAAACTAAACTCAAAACATAAAATAGATGATAAAGCAAACTTGAGTAATCATGTCAGGTAATAGTATTGGCTCAGGTCTTTAAAGTAACAACATGTGGCGAATCGCATGGCGTTGATTGATGGCGATTGTCGATGGTGTGCCACCAAATCTATCGCTCGTGTGAGAAAGATTTGCAAATAGAGCTTGATAGACGAAAAACCCGGCACATCCAAATTTCATGACACAAAGAAAAAGAAGCAGATAGGGTTGAAATTATTTCTGTATTTGAGGGCAAAACAACGGGCACGTCAATTGGTCTCACTATCCGCAACACTGACCAAAAAAAATCAAAAGATTATGGTAATATTGCTGAGCTGTTTCGCCCCAATCACGCTGATTATACTTATACCATGAAATACGGGTTTCGTGATTATCGGTGGTGGTCGAGCTTCTGCAAGAGAGACGGCAATGCGTGTGGCGGCTGGAGCCATTGCTAAAAAGTATTTATCAGAACATTTTGGGATTGTTATCCGCGGTCATGTAACCCAGATTGGCACTGAAAAAGTTGAAAAATTGGATTGGGCAGAAGTATCAAAAACCCATGTGGAGATAAAGATGCGGTTGTACGATTTGAACAATTAATTACTTTGCGTGAACAAGGTGCAAGTTGCGGTGCTCGACTTGAAATTTTTGCTGAAAATGTTCCTGTCGGTTTAGAGGTGAACCTGTATTTGATAAACTTGATGCTGATATTGCGCATGCAATGATGAGTCAATACGCAGTCAAGGCTGTAGAAATTGGTGATGGTTTTTGTGGTAGCGAACAATTTGGACATACAAGTCGTGATGAATTAACCGCTGATGGGTTTTTATCAATCATGCAGGCGGGATTTTAGGCGGAATTTCTAGTGGTCAAACCATCAAAGTTGCCATTGCTTTTAAAACCTACTCCAAGCATTACTACTACTGGCAAAACAGTGAATATTTTAGGTAATACTACAGAGGTTTGTACCAAAGGTCGTCATGACCCTTGTGTAGGCGTACGCGCAACACCCATTGCTGAAGCAATGCTTGCAATTGTTTTGTTGACCACTATTTGCGCCATCGAGCCCAAAATGCTGATGTGATATTGCCATTTAAAACCATTATCATAATGATGTCCCATTTTTATTTATCCAGACGACAATTTTTATGGACGGTAACGGCTGCCTTAGCTGTTGGATTGGTTGGCTGTGATAAAAATCACAAATTCACCCATTAATTTCAGGAAGTTTAGTTTCAGCTTTGGGTGATCTCTAACATTTGGTTATGGAGCAGAGCAATCACAAAGCTACCCCACGCTACTTGCTCACAGGTTGGAAAGTAGATAATGATGGTGGCATAATGGTGATACAACAGAAGATATTTTAAAAAGATTACAGCCAGTGATTTTTGAAAAACCAAAGCTGGTACTGCTTGGTATTGGTGGTAATGATGTATTAAAAGGAGTGCCATCACAAATTACAAAAACAATTTGATAAATATCATCAATCAATTAAAATCACAATCCATTACTGCTGTATTGATTGCTCAACCATACATTTCTGCCAGTGCCTTATTTGGAAAGGCTAGTGATAATCCCATTTATCAAGAAGTTGCTGATTTAACAGATGCTGCCTTTATTGAGTGAAGTCTGGTCGGAAATTTTATCAAACAACAATCTAAAATCTGACCAAATACACGCCAAACCCCTCAAGGTTATGCATATTTTACAGATACAAATTATATCAATTTTTGCAAAATTTAGGACTGTGTTCTTGATTGGATTAGGCTAAATCAAATCACTACAAGCCTCGACAATTGCTTTAAAGAAGTTTTTAGTAAGCTGGCTGTGATCAAGTAGAGCCAGTATTGTTAAGCTGCTTTTTGAGCCGCTCTAATGGCAATTTGAGCCTCTCTTTTTCTTTGTAACCTAAACTCAATAAAGCGCTTTCCACTTCTTTTGGAAATGTATGAAAAATCTGTGGATGAAATATCAGGGTGAGTTTGTGTCTTGGTGTTATTTTCTAAATTATCTAATTTATCTTTAGTTCAATAATAAGTCTTTTGAGCGGTGCCAATACACTGGTACTTTTAATTAAAAAGGGTTTCATCATCGTAAATAATAGCATGTTTTAACTCATCACCATTTAAGGTAGATAAAAATCGCCAATGCCATCTTTGCGCCTACACCATTAATTTTAACTCAATTTTTTTAAAAATTTCTTTATCCTTTTGATCGATAAAACCAAAAAGAGATTGAGCGTCTCTACGAATATGAAGGTGTGTGAATAAACTGACTTCATCACCAAGTGTTAAAGTACAAAAATCAGGAATTGGTAATTCAATTTCATAACCCACACCACTGTTTGTGAGAATAGCAAGCAACAGGCGCACACAGTGAGTGCACCTGCCCTTTAATTAAAGCAATCATATTAATTTTTGTAATAATCTACCATTTTCAAGACTGATGGGACGAATTTTATCGGCATGACCAGCTGAACCAAAGGCTTCATAACGAGCAACACAAATCTCTTGCATAGCTTTGATGGTTTGATGCTAAATATTTCTTGGGTCAAATTCTGCTGGATGTTCGTTCATAAAACGGCGAATTGCCCTGTTGAAAGCGAAACGTAAATCAGTATCAATATTAATTTTACGCACTCCATGTTTGATGGCTTTCTACCAGTTGCTCTACAGGAACCCCTATAAGTTTCACCCAATTTGTCCGCCATTTTCATTGATAATTTTTAGCCATTCTTGGGGAACAGAACTTGAGCCATGCATAACCAAATGAGTGTTAGGTAGAGCTTCATGAATTTCTTTTTGATGCGATTGATGGCTAAAAATGTCACCTGTAGGTGGTCGAGTGAATTTGTAAGCACCGTGTGAGGTTCCTACGGCAATTGCTAAAGCATCCACACCAGTATCGGCAACAAATTGACGGGCTTCCTCTACGGAAGTCAAAAGCTGACTGTGGTCAAGCACGCCTTCAGCACCCACGCCATCTTCTTCGCCAGCCAGACCAGTTTCAAGGCTTCCTAGACAGCCAATCTCACCTCTCTACGGATACACCACATGCGTGAGCCATTTTGACCACTTCGCGAGTAACGCCAACGTTATAATCATAACTTGCAGGAGTTTTTCCATCTTCTCTTAATGAGCCGTCCATCATAACTGAGCTAAAACCAAGTTGGATGGAGCGCTGGCAAACATCAGGACTGGTACCATGGTCTTGATGCATTACGACAGGAATGTGCGGCCATTCTTCAACGGCAGATAAAAATTAAATGACGTAAAAAGGAGCGCCCGCATATTTTCTGGCACCAGCAGATGCTTGCACGATAACAGGTGAGTTAGTTTGGTCAGCAGCCATCAGCGATGGCGCGCATTTGCTCCTAAATTGTTGACATTAAATGCTGGCAAACCATAATCATGTTCAGCTGCATGGTCAAGAAGCTGACGTAAAGAAACCAGTGCCATGATTAAGCTCCATTAATAAAATAAATAACTCAGATTATATCAAAAATCTTCATTAGAGAAAGTGTTGTAGTGTTGAGATAAAATGTATTTCAAAGCTGGTAGATTATTAGTAAGAGCTTATAAAGCCAATTAAGATAAAACTAATAATAAAAACCCTATAAATCAATGATTTATAGGGTATATATGGTGAGGCCCAGCAGGACTTGAACCTGCGACCAAAGGATTATGAGTCCTCTGCTCTAACCAACTGAGCTATGTGAGCCCAAAAACTTGGCTATTTTATCAAACATTTTACTAATGTAAATACTTTTTGGATAAATTAAGTCAGTTTTATAAAGCATTGAGTACCGCATCGCCAATCTGACTGCATGAAAGCAGTGTTGTACCATCTTCATAAATATCAGCAGTTCTAAATCCATTCATGCAATACGCGTTCAACGGCATTCTCTACTTGTTTAGCACGTACTTCATCATTTAGACTGTAACGAAGCAACATGGCTAATGACAAAATGGTTTGCCAACGGGTTGGCTTTGTCTTTGTCCTGCAATATCAGGCGCGCTACCATGTGATGGTTCATATAAGCCCTTTTGCATTTTCATCAAGGCTTGCTGATGGTAGCATGCCAATAGAACCTGTCAGCATGGACGCTTGGTCGGATAAAAATATCGCCAAAAATATTACCTGTTGCAATGACATCAAATTGTTTTGGGGTTTTTCACCAATTGCATTGCAGCGTTATCTCACGTACATGTGGCTAAGTTCTACATTAGGATAACTTTTTACCAACTTCATTAAAATTTCTTTCCAAAGTTCAGTTGTCTCTAAAACATTGGCTTTATCGACACTATATAGCTTTTCCGTTTCGTTTGGCGGCTGCCTCAAAGGCAACTTTAGCAATGCGGACGAATCTCAGATTCGCTGTACTTCATAGTATTAAAGCCTTCACGTTCGCCATTTTTCAAGCGTACAGAACCCTCTAGGTTCACCAAAATAAATATCACCTGTTAATTCCTCTGACAATTAAGATATCAAGCCCTGCTACAACCTCAGGTTTTTAATGTGAGAAGCATCAGCCAGTTCTTTATACAAAATTGCAGGGGCGTAAATTGGCAACATAAATTTAAAATCCTTGCGAATGGCAAGTAGTCCACGCTCGGGACGTAGATGGCGTTCTAACGTGTCATATTTTTGGGCTACCTACTGCGCCTAAAGGACTGCATCCGCTTTTGGCAAAGCTCTTGGGTTTGAATGGGGTAGGTGAGCCATAGGCATCATAGGCTTCCCCTGCCCAATTTGCCATATTCATAGGACACATCAAGTCCTTGCTCAATGGAGTTTATCTAACACTTTGACAGCTTGGGTGACAATTTCAGGTCCAATACCATCACCGTTTAGAATTGCGATTTTTTGGTCATAGAATTTTCCTTGAATTTACAAATAAATTATCTTAAAAACTTTTTACCACCAAAAATTTAAAACAAATTTTCTACACCATACTCATCTTTGATGGCAGAATAATCAAAGCCAAGCCAAATTCTGATTACTTGATATTGATTTTGGCACAATAACATCTTTCTATAGGTATGTAGGCAATTTGTCAAACCATCCTTCATAATAAAGATGAGAATTAGTCAAGAAAAATAGCATATGCTTCACTATTTTGATTTGACCTTACAAGGTATTCTAATCTATCAATATCATGATAAAAACAGTTTTTATTATCAGTGTGAGCGGTGTGATTTTTAATTCAAAAATCTCATCATCATAACCATCAGTTTTGAGTTTAATTTTTGAATTTTTGGTTTTATATTTTAAGTTCAACAAATATTTTTGCCTTTAGACTATCAATTAAAAATCAAATCAATATAACCAAATTTTTCATTTGATATAAAGCAACCTTTGTTTCAAGACGAATATTAATATTCTGATATTTCTCCCGAATTTCCCATGCCAATGCATATGAAAAATCCGCTTCCGAATAGTAAGGCGTTTTTAGCAAGCTCTGTCATTATATATTCTATGTCAAAGGTCATTTGACTAACTCTCCTAAACACCCACGGTCTCTCTGCTTTTAGCTTTGGCTTCAAAAAGCGAGAATATCATCAGCATTTTTGCAAAGTCAGTAATATCATCCAGTCCATTTAACAAGCAATGTTTACGAAAGGCATCGACTTCAAAAGGATATTCTTTACCGCTTGGGCTGATGACTTTTTGGTTTTCTAAATCAACCGTTAATTGATAACCAATATTGGCAAAGCATTCTTTGAACAACTCATCAACATCTTTTTCAGATAAAATAACTGGCAACATGCCATTTTTAAAACAGTTATTATAAAAAAATATCAGCAAAGCTTGGGGCAATCACGGTACGAAACCATATTCGTTCAATGCCCAAGGAGCATGTTCACGACTTGAGCCACAACCAAAATTATCACGAGCAAGCAAAATATACGCCTTGATAACGTTCTTGGTTTAGTACAAAATCGGGGTTTTAGGACGCTTATTAATATCTTGACCCAAATAGCCTTCATCCAAATAACGCAATTCATCAAATAAATTATCACTCAAACCCCGTGCGCTTGATGGATTTTAAAAATTGCTTAGGGATGATTAAATCAGTATCGACGTTGGCACGGTCAAGAGGGCAGGCGATGCCTGTTTCTGATGGTGTATTTTTCATCTATAACCCAGATTACTTTTTCTTGATTGAAAATAAATTTAATGGGCAGGCGTGATAAATCAATATTGTAGTTATCCATAAATGCATATCTTTATTTCCCCTATAAATCAAATTTAGCAGCTGTAATATGCCATCAAGCTTGCTATGTTGCCAATACTTTGCCATTTAGATTAAATCCCTAGTACTACAGGGCTGAGTGGTGTCGGGCAGTTCCAACATTTCACTTAAAGCGTATAAAGTAAAAATATAGCGATGGACTTTATCACCTTTGGGGTGGAAATGCTCAATAAAACCTAAGAGCCCTGCATCGTTTTTGAGTTCTTTTCACCATCAGTAAATTGACCAGAGCACCTTTGTTTAAGACCTGCAGCATTTGCAGGAATATTAAATACATTCCAATGCCAAAAACCACAACCAGTGGGCGCATCAGGGTCGTACATGGTTAGTACGAAACTTTTGGTGTTAGCAGGTGCATAACTCCATGTTAGGGCTGGACTGATGTTATTGCCTGTATAACCCCAGATATTAGCAACATAATCATTAGACAAAAGTGCTTTTCTGGTGAATATCAGCCAGCTAAGCACCATTTCACCTTTGGGCTGGTGGGTTGACGAACATTAAGATAAGGGTTGTTAGCTATTGGATTCATTTTACTACGCCTTTTAAATTATGAGCTTTATACGATTAATATTTCAAAAAGATGAAGTCATTTTTGATACAATTTTATCCATTTTTACCTTTATCTTTTTGGGATATAAAAACCCAAATAGTGTTCTTCGCCATTTCTAACTCGATAAACTTGATAAAAATTTTACCATCATCTCAAGTAATGCCATGGCAATATAATAGTGTCCTTTTTAACTTTGATAGGTGATGCGACACTGATTTTCTGCACAAGTGGTTTGTTGCCGTTCTTGTAGTAGTTCTTCACTACTAGCATCAATGACGCTTGGCTACAAACTACCATAAATTGAGATGACCGCATCAGTATCTTTAACACAAAAGTTTTCCATCGCCGTTTTGTGGTTCTATAGACGAAGCAATAACACCATCAGGCACATCAACACAATAGGCAAAACAGAGCGTTGCAATATTGGTTGTAATGTTCTTTTGCCAATACTAAATTGGTTGATAACAATAAACAAAGCAATAAATAATATTTTAAAGCCATTCATCACCTCTTGTATGTGGTTAAGTAAGTTATCTGATGGCTGTATGAGGACTTTGAACCGCTCTTATTAATATCATCAGAAACCTTTCTATACGTCGCCGCAGGAAAACAGGGGTGCGAACCCTCAATTTTTATCATCTGTAACTCTTTGGTGCTGACTGAGGTTGTCATCGTCAATGCACCTCGTTTATCACGATAATGAGAGGTTTGAGAATTTATATCATAACTAACCGATGCCAAAGTCTTGTTTGGGCAAAGTGAGGACGATACCATATCTTCACCGCGCCCACCCATAGTATAATAGATTTTAACAGCTGACGCCTTATTGGTATTTAGGGTACGTACCGTAAGGTTCAATCCAGTCATCCACTGCCAGAGCGTTTTTGAGAAAGAGCAAGGGCTAAAAACGCAAGAATAAATTTTCATATCAGTTTTCCTTCTTTGATTGTGTGTGGACTATGTTTACTTTGTTTCATCTATGTAAATTTATTTTTAGCAAATGAGAATGCCTTGTCATTACTAGATAAATTAAATATCACACTATTTAGATTGATTTCTTTTTAAACCCCTTTAAAGCTCTAGGTTGGTGGGTGGATGATAAAGGCAGATAAGATTTATATATATCAGGGTTGAATTTTGGATAAATTTTCCCATAAAATATAATTAAGTTTTGATTATCAGAGGCATTTAACTGTTTTGCAACCATTTTTGTTTATACTTTGAATTACTCAGCGCGAACACTGCAAAACACAAACACATGGCATTATCCATTACTCGAAGTTTTTATTGTCAATTCTTCTAAGTGTTGAATTAAATACTGAGATTGTGCGTTTGCAGAATAAACATCTGAATTTTTGCTGTGTCAAAACGCCTTGCTTTAATGCTGATATTGAAGTAATCTATCTTCTACACTTTGATAAAAATTTACCATATTTGATTTTAAATCATTATCAATTGGTAGGTTGTGAATATCTTTAAGCGTTGGTAAATTTGCGTCTTTATTGATGTTACATTTTCGGTGAACAATAAACAAATTATCCAAACTTTCCAATTTGTTTCTAAGGTCTTGGTCGGGTATCCATTTATAAATTGCCCGTGGAATATAGTGGTCTAATGACCATTGATTACGATCACAAACAATCTTTTTACTGCAAATTATACAAATGCCATGAGTATAAATTAAATATTTTTAGCATCGAAACATTCTTTTTGTAAATTGAAGTCATCAGATGAGCCTAGTTTTGAGATAATAATAGGGGAATTAAACCACCTACTACTATCATGCCATACTTATCACTTAAAAATCAAAAAGTCCGTACATCCACAAAATGCCCTGCAATCGCAGCCGCCGCCGCCATTGCTGGACTAACCAAATGCGTCCGTCCACCGTTGCCTTGACGACCTTCAAAGTTGCGGTTTGATGTGCTGTACAGTGTTCGCCCGCTTGCAGTTTATCGGCGTTCATAGCAAGACACATCGAGCATCCTGGTTTCGCGCCACTCAAAGCCTGCGTTGATAAAGATTTTATCAAGACCTTCTTCTTCTGCTTGCTTTTTTTAACTAAGCCAGAACCCGGTACAATCATTGCTTTGTTTGATGGAGTCAGCAACCTCGCGTCCTTTAACTACATCTGCAGCTGCTCGGATGTCTTCAATGCGTGAATTGGTGCAAGAACCAATAAATACTCTGTCAAGTTTAATATCACCAAGGGCTTGCCCGGCCGTCAAAAGCCCATATATTGATAAGCGCCGGTTCCAATCATTTTTGTACATCATCACGAGCATCATTTGAGTGTTGGTACGGTTTGGCTGATAGCACAACCATTTCAGGTGACGTTCCCCAAGACACTTGTGGCTCAATCTCTTCGCCATTTAATGACAATGACAGTATCAAATTTTGCATCATCGTCTGAGTGCAGAGTTTGCCAATACTCAACGGCGCGTTCCCAATCATCACCTTTTGGAGCATACGGGCGACCTTTAACATAATCAATGGTCTTATCATCGACGGCAACTAAGCCAACTCGAGCACCGCCTTCAATTGCCATGTTGCAGACTGTCATTCGCCCCTCATGGACATGTCGCGAAATACTTGACCGCCAAACTCAATGGCATGACCTGTGCCTCCCTGCTGTGCCAATTTACCAATAATGGCAAGTACTACATCTTTTTGGAGTGACGCCTTTGCTGAGTTTGCCATCAACACGCACTAGATAGTTTTTCATTTTCTTTGTACAGACACTGGGTGGCTAGTACATATTCAACTTCGGATGTGCCAATCCAGTGAGCTAAACAGCCAAAAAGCTCCATGCGTTGCGGTATGACTATCACCACAAAACCACCGTCATACACGGCAAAGTTAACCCTTGTTCAGGTCCTACCACGTGCACAATACCTTGACGAATGTCATTAATGCCAAATTGCATGACGTTAAAATTTTTACAATTATCATCCAATGTTTGCACCTGAATGCGCGATGTATTGTCAGCAATGCCACTAATGCCCTTCGAACGTTCTTTTTGAGATGTGGGTACATTATGGTCGGGGTTCGCAATATTAGCAGACAATCGCCAAAGGTTTGCGATGAGCCAATTCCAGACCTTCAAAAGCTTGCGGACTGGTTACTTCATGAAGTAGATGACGGTCAATATAAATCAAACTTGAACCGTCATCCTCTGTTTTACCAAATGGTCGTCCCAAGTTTATCATAAAGTTTTGCCTGCCATGTTTTACTCCCTGCTAAAAATATGGTCTGGGTATGGTGTTTAAAATACGTCATTATACTAAATTTCTTTTGAAAAAAATATTTGTCATCAAACAGTCTTGATTGATAATTTAGATGATGTGCTTTAACAAATCTTCTTACTTAGAAACACCGCCAAATTTACAGGCGGTGCTTTTTGGCTACTCTACTTGTGATACATCACGCACTGCGCCAGTATCAGCGCTGGTGGTCATTGCAGCATAAGCTCTTAGAGCTTGTGAGACATAACGTTTGCGATTAACTGGCTTCCATGCATTTTTGCCACGAGCTAGCATGGCTTGTTTGCGATTTTCTAACACATCATCATTGACGTCCAAATGAATGCTACGATTGGGAATGTCAATATGAATGGTGTCAAATTCTTCCACCAAACCAATGGCTCCACCTGCGGCTGCTTCTGGGCTGGCATGTCCAATGGAAAGTCCTGAAGTGCCACCGCTAAAACGCCCATCGGTAAGTAAGGCGCAACTTTTACCCAATCCTTTGGATTTTAGGTAGCTGGTTGGATACAGCATTTCTTGCATGCCTGGACCACTTTTGGGCCTTCATAGCGAATGACAACATCACCAGCAACAATTTTATCGCTTAAAATTGCTTCAACGGCGCTGTCTTGACTTTCAAAAACGCGAGCACGACCTGTAAACGTTAAAATACTTTCATCCACACCAGCGGTTTTAACAACGCAGCCATTTTCAGCGATAGTTGCCAAATAATGCTGCAAGCCCACCATCATCCGAATAGCATGAGTTTTATCGCGAATACAACCACTTTTCGATTGACATCCAGATTTGACCAAGAAGCGTTTTTGGCTGCAAGGCTTGTGTTGTGCGGAATGCCTGCAGGGGCAGCGATAAAACGTTCGCGAGCTTCACTGTTCTGAGGATTCAATATCCCAATACGTTAAAAGCATCTGCCAAAGTTTTACTGTGAACGGTTGGGGTATTGGTGTTTAATAATCCAGCTCCGATTCAGTTCAGCTAAAATTCCTGCACACCACCTGCTCGGTGTACATCTTCCATATGATATGAGGTGGCAGGGGCAACTTTTACACAAACAAGGTACACACGACGACTCAAAGCATCAATATCTGCCATTTTTAAAATCAACAGCCGCTTCATTCGCTGCCGCCAGCAGATGTAAAATGGTGTTGGTCGAACCGCCCATAGCGATATCCAAAACTCATTGCGTTAATAAAGCTTCTTTGGTGGCAATGCTGCGGGGTAGCACGGTCATCGTCTTGTTCGTAATAACGTTTTTGCAAGTTCAATAGTGCGACCTGCTTCTAAAAACAATTCTTTACGCTTGGCGTGAGTAGTGGCAATGAACCATTACCAGGCAAAGACAAACCAAGCGCTTCGGTTAAACAGTTCATAGGGAGTTGGCGGTAAACATACCCGAACATGAACCACATGTTGGGCAAGCTGAACGCTCAGTTTGAGTAACCTCTTCATCACGAGTTAAATCATCAGCAGCATCAATCATTGCATCCACTAAGTCCAATTTGCGAACTTTTTGTCCTGTTTCGTTGGTAAGCAGCTCATGCACGGTATGGCTATCGCCAGAGTGTGGTTGCTAAGACTTTACCCGCTTCCATGGGACCGCCTGAGACAAAGATTGTTGGAATGTTTAATCGCATGGCTGCATAGCATGCCAGGGGTGATTTTATCGCAATTAGAGATACATACTAGCGCATCAGCACAGTGAGCATTGACCATATATTCTACACTATCAGCAATTAAATCACGGCTAGCAAACTGTACAACATGCCACTGATGACCCATGGCAATTCCGTCATCCACAGCAATGGTATTAAATTCTTTTAGCAACACCACCTGCTTTTTCAATCTCACGAGCAACCAGCTGCCCCATGTCTTTTAAATGCACATGACCCTGGCACAAACTGGGTAAATGGAGTTGTAATGCGCAATGATGGGTTTGTTAAAATCTTCGTCAGTCGATACCAGTAGCACGCCAAAGAGCTCGTGCTCCTGCCATATTACGACCTGCGGTGGAAGTTTTTGGAGCGGTATTGCATGACAATCGTCCTCAAGATAATCATTTCTAAGTTGTAAAAAGGGGTTAATTTTACACTGTTTGGCGAATAAAAGGTGAAATATATATAAGATTTATAAAGCATTAATAATTTGCTAGAATGGGCATCTTTTAATAAAACAGTGTAATTCAAACAATCATGAATGTTCAAATGTCAGATATTAATACAGAGAATAAACAGTCAAGTTCAGAGCCTGTGCATACTTCCGCCCAATTACTTTAAGTCAACTTGGTTTTAAAAGGAACAAAGCCTAATCGCTTCGAGTTAGCTATCATGAAACTCAAATCCCTAAACAAAAGTGTATGGATTTATGGTTAACCAAATTACCTGTTACTAAAAATTAACTCCCTTTAAAACCAATATCGCCAATTGGATTTGGATTTATCTTGTGTTTTATTGGATGATGATATTAATGTAATTAAAAACCATTTGGTTTTGGTGATTTGGGAGATAATCATACCATTTATCATTTAGGTGATGGTTTATTGGTGCATTTTTGAAGAACAGCTAATTAATCAAGAAGAAATTCATATTCGTCTCACCATTACTATTAGAAAATTCCAAAAGCAACTTATCTGCTATTTTTATAAGCAGCTTTTATCATCATCCATTATATCAAGCTAAAAAGGTTTGATCAAATTAATGGATAACGAAGGCAACAGTTTACATAAATTATCACTTAGCCAACTTTCAAAAAGAAGCCAGCGCCTTACTGATATATCGATTAACTAAAATAGACGATGAATTTTTACTTGAGTGTTCCAAATATCATGTTAAATTCAAACAATCAAAATTCCAAACAGTTTATAAAATCATTAACAGATTTTTGCCAAAAATCATGTTGCTTAGAAAAGTAAAAATCATATTTTCAAACTTAAAATCATCAAACAGCCAGTAAATACACTAGCATTGCAAGATATCGATGGTTATTAATTAGATTGTCATCATGAATAGTTTGATTACATTAATCTTAATTTTATTGCCAATGTTTATTGGTCTTACCTATAAATCAGATTCTTTTGCTTTATGCTGATCATTCAGTATTTAGTTTTGATGATTTTTATGGGTAATTGGGATTGAACTTGGTTTAGTAGAGGGATTGCATCAAAATTAGATGATATTATTTTATACATTGGTTGTTTGTTTGTTTTTAACTTTGGGTTTTTGGTGGTTTTGGTGTATGGGTTTTTGATATCCTTGCCCCTTACCCACAGTAAAAATCTCAAATAGCACCTCCTTTTTAGTAGTTTTAATCAGCTGATTTGTTTGGCGTTAGGAATTAGTGGTTGCCAAGTTTTTCCATCAGTATTTGTATTGCCTAAACACAGCATTACCGTATTATTATGGCATTGTTATTTTTGGTGGGAATTGGTTTAAAAATTCAAAAATTAATTTAAAAGACGCATTATTTAATCCGTATGGTGCTTATTTAAGTTTGGTATTTATCATCAGCACTTTATTGGGGAGTGGTTTTGCGCTAATATTTAAAATTACCAATTTTTCTAAGGACTGGCGTGTGGCATCTGGTTTTCAGCTAATTACTGATCTAGCACAGCTCGCGACCGATGTCTTATGGAGCAATCTGGGAAGTGTTGCGTTATTTAATGATTTGGGTCGAGAAATTTGCGCATTATTTTTATTCCTTTACGTTATGCGTTATTCATCATCATGTGCTATTGGACTTGGTGGGTGTAACCGCTCTTGATTTTACTCTTGCCCATTCTGACCCAATCAGGCGGTATTGCCTTAGCCCCCACTAATTATTAGTTTTTGGCGTAACTACCAATATCGTTTCACCTTTATTAATGGTTGGGTTTAGTGCTTTGAATGTATAAAGCAGTAACGATAATTATTTTTAAATAACCCTTGTGTAAAATTTTAGATAATACGCTCTGATAATTGTTATCATTTGTATTTATTTGTTTATTTTGTTTGCAAAAATTAACAAGGTACTGTTTTTATGACAACAGGCGAGATTTCCAACAATAACTTAATAATAAAACACACAGCGATTGTGGGTTGCAATTACGTTGGCGTTAGCATGGAGTGGCAGGAACTGGTTTGGCAAACCATGAAGATGCTTGAGATTGAACCATTAAAAATACCCCGCCTTTGCAAATTGAGATGATTATCTAGAAGAGCTGAGCCTGAAACCACCTAAGCCCAGCATTGCACCAACAATTAGTCCAAAACCTGCTAAAAATCCCAGCACAACTGCCAAAGCTGAGCCTGCCCCAGCTGCTGCACCACCTGCTCCAGCACCAATTCCCTGTGCCTGTAAAAATCAGAACCTGTTAAACCAAAAGTTGAACCACAAAAACTGGCAGAAACCCAAAAACAGAACCTGCATAAACCAAAAGAAACAATCTAAGGTTGAACCTGAACCACCTAAAGAAACACCCAAGATAGAAACATCAAAAATAAATGAGGATTTAATCGCTCAACGACAAAAACAAGCTGCTTTTTGAATTGCAACAACGTCGAAGCTGAGAAAAACAAGCTGAAGCAGATGCTGCTAAAGCAAAAGCCGATGCTGAAGCAAAGCAAAAAGCCGATGCTGAAGCAAAAGCAAAAGCCGATGCTGAAGCAAAGCAAAGCCGATGCTGCGGCTGCCGCCAAAGCCAAGGCAGACGCTGATGCTAAAGCTAAAAATGGTCATGGTCAAGGCGGTCAGGTACAAATACCAAAGGCAATAAAGCGAGGCAAAGAAAACGGGCAAGGCTGATGGCAAAGAGGGCGGTCGTGAAGATGGCAAAGTTGGCGGTACGGGTGAGCGATATAAAATGCCAGGTAGCGATAAAAATTCACAAGGTAGTGGCGGCGGCGAGCTAAAAAGGACAGACTGTCTCAGCAGCTCAAATTAATGCCAACTGGCGCAGACAACCCTGATTTTAGTGGACTTAGTACCACCATTGAAGACAAAAACCATCAAAGTTCCTATACACATTACTTTTGATGCTAAAGGTAGAATTACGGGTGTTTCAGGGTGTAAATACTGGTGATCCTAATTTGAACAAACAAATTATTACTGCTGTTAGACGTGCCAGTTTAAACCCGTTTAAATCACCCAGTGGACAGCCAATTTCAGGTCGGGGAAATTTTTCAGCGGTCATTAACCTTTAATTAACCGATTGTATTCATTGACTTTATTATTAGTTTTATTATTAAATTTACATTAAAATTATCGTATTGATAGTTGGTAAAGGAATTATGAATTTTGCAGAATACTTTTTAAGCATATTGATGCAGTTAGCATCACCTTATTTTTGTATTTTAATTGCATTATCATTAGTTTTCGTGGGTTGTGGCAATCGTCAGACTGATGAAATCAGTGCAAATGACATATCCATGCTGATTTGACTCAAAAATTGGCAGCGCTTAAAAGCCAGTTACGCTATGTTGGCATTTAGTGAGCGTAAAACAGTAGTAGAGCAGCTTCTTTTTAAAAACACATTGCTAATTACCGTTTTGATTTGGAAAAGGGCGCACCTGTTTTGGGAACAACAGCGGCAATCAGCTCCATTTATTGGGCTTTTTGGCACAGTTTGGGGAAATTTTTCATGCTCTGCATTCCATCAGTCAAAGCGGACAGGCGGGGTTGGCACAAGTGGCAGGTCCAGTTGGTGAAGCCTTGATTATGACAGGGCTTGGTTTGGCAGTAGCCATTCCTGCAGTGGTATTTTTTTAATATCATTAATCGCATCAATAAGCGAGCTATTTATCTGGCAAATGATGCCGCTCATCAAATTTTTGGCTGATATTGCGCGCTAAGGGGTAAAGTAATGGCTTTTGAATTAGGGTGATAATGACGATGGCGGCATGAATGATGTCAATCTAATTCCATTGATTGATATTATGCTGGTTTTGATGATTATTTTTGGTAACGGCAACGGTGCTTAATCCAACCGTACCACTGGATTTGCCAAAAACATCCGCCAGTGTTAATGAAATGCCACCTGAAGTGGTTCAGTTAGTATTGATGCAGAAGGTAAGATTTATTGGGATCAAACCGAACTAACGCTGGATGATTTATCCAAACGCTTTGCCCAGCAAGTTGCCGATGGTAAAGACCCCCAAGTCCATTTGCGTGCTGACAAAGAAGGTAGATACGATACAGTTGCCCAAGTTTTAGCAGCAGCTAGTAGTGCCGGACTTACCAAAATTGCATTTGTAAATGATTAAATATCAGGAAATTAAAAAGCGGTTCTAGCCGCTTTTATATATAAGGCAACAATTATAATTTGATATTTGTCTTTTAATGTTTTATCATCACAAAAAATCCATAAAAATCCAATGCAGCATTTAAATTTTTCACAATCTTCTTATCATCATTTACCAATCATTGGCTATCATCATTCGCCGATGATGGATAAATTTGAAATTCCTCGTCAGCCAAATTTAGTTGCCCTCAAAAGCCATATTGAATTTATTTACTCCTTTGACAATCCAGATGCTTTTTAGGAATTGAGCAATACAGTCATTTGTGGGTATTGTGGCAGGTTTCATCAAAATAAGTCGCAACCAACATTTCATCACATAGGTACGTCCACCGCGTCTTGGCGGTAATGAAAAATGGGCGATTTGCAACTCGAAGTATGTACAGACCTTCAAATATTGGGTTATCAGTTGTTCAGCTGGATAAGTTGGAAATCAACCATCATAAAGCGGTTTTATATCATTGGTGCTGATATGGTGGATAGAAAACACCCATTTTGGATATTAAACCTTATATTGCATTTGCTGACAATATTAGCAAAATGCCAATAGTGGATATATGCAAATCCCATCAATTAAGATCGTAACATTTCCATCCAAAAATTTAATCAAAAATTCAAGATTTGATATTAAATCATCAAATAACTTATGATGATGTAAACATCATTGAACAATTAGTTGCTCAAGACCCGCGTCCTGCTTACCGTCAACATGAAGTGGATAATTGTTATTTTATGCGTTATAAAATTTAGATATTGGATTTTTATGAATCAACATCATGAAATGGTGATGGATGATATTAAGATGATTGATTTAAAGTAAATAAGCAACAATTGGATATATTTTAAATTTAAAAAAATAACAAAGACATATCTGTTATAATGTTTAAGCGTTTTTAAATCGTCTTTCTATAATAGCTTATTATGAATAAATTTTTGCTATGATATATTCTTTTTACTCATAGCTAATCTTGACAATGAAATCACAAAAATATTTAATTGTCCCTTCCATTTTGTCAGCAAATTTCGCCCATTTAGGAGATGATGTTAAAGCTGTCCTTCAAGCTGGTGCTGATGTTATACATTTTGACGTGATGGACAATCATTATGTGCCAAACTGGAGTTTTGATGCGATGGTGTGTAAGGCGTTAAAAAGATGATGGAGTTACTGCTCTATTGATGTGCATCTGATGGTATCGCCTGTTGATGGTATGATTGAGCAGTTTTGGCATCAGGTGCTGATATCATCAGTTTCATCCTGAAACAACGCAACACATTGACCGCAGCTTGCAGTTGATTAAAGATGGTGGAGCAAAATGTGGGTTGTATTTAATCCAGCAACGCCACTGCACTACTTGGATTATACCATTGATAAAATTGACCAGATTCTTTTAATGAGTGTCAATCCAGGGTTTGGCGGTCAAAAAGTTTATTGAAGCTACTTTGGATAAAATTGCTGCTGTTCGTAAACGTATTGACGATAGCGGTCGCGATATTTATCTAGAAGTAGATGGTGGGGTTAATGTTGATAACATTAAACGCATTGCTAAGGCGGGTGCAGATATGTTTGTGGCTGGCTCAGCAATTTTTTTAATCAGCCTAATTATAATGTGGCTCATTGATAAAAATGCGCGCTGAATTAGCGGAGTTTGTCAAACTCATAATTTTTGGATTCATTGATTAATAGAAGACCATTTTACTATAAATTTGCAGTTGATTGACTTATGACGTCAAAAACATTCATTCCTCAAAACTCACTAGAAACTGCTGAGATAAAACCTAAACCCTATTTCGTTGTGGGTAACGTTTGGGTTTTGCCTTTTGCCTTATTTTGGGGTCTTTCGTTATCGCTGGCTTTGCTGGTGATACATGGGCGCAAATTTTGCCACACACGCTGCCGCTGTTTTATCGTTCTTTTTGATTGGAGTACCAGTTTTGACGTGTATAACGGCTTGGCTTATGAATAAATATTCCAAAACAAACATTCATATGCAAAATGCTTGTACATTAGGATTGTTGTTATCTTGTGTGATGATTTTGACCATCATGGGGCAATACAGTTAAAAATCATTAAAGAATTTATAATGTTTAAACAAGACCTCAATCACGCTATTAAGTAAAAATATCATGAAAATCAATAATATAATTCCAGATAGTTAGGGTGCCAAAAAGACCCTGCCCAAATCGCTTGCTTTTTACTTTGATTGTAGTCGTTATGTTGCTTGGGTTTGTCAGGATATCGTTATGGTGGCGGTGACTATTTGCAAAGTTTTTATCATGTGGCAGAAAAACTGCGTGCTGTATTTGATACTGTTTCAGCACTGACTGCACTGGTTAGCATGCCCTATTAAATATCGCGATGATGGTTTTGATGTAAAATGGCTTATTATTTAGGTATGTTTGTGGGCTTTTTATTTATGCTTGCCAAACTTCGCTATTGGCGCTGATTGAAAATTAAGGAAAAATCCTTATTATTATAAATTCATTGTATATCAAATCATAGGATTATTTATGCCAAAACCAATTACATGATACCATGAAGTGAGTTTATGAAGCGCTTGATATTTCTGAGCAAAAACTAGCAGAATCTTTTGGGTTTAAAATTATCTACAATTATTAATTGGCAAAAATGGTATTTCAAAATTGGCATTAACAAACTAAACCAGACATTTGGACTAGATACGCAGTGGATTTTAACAGGTCAGAGGCGAGCCTTTTATTAAAAATTAACCAAAAATCAAAACTTTAAGTCAGCCAGCGCACCTGGCAAGAAACCAAAACTAACCGCAAAGAGGCTTATCTCAGAATTTTTGCAACGCGATGACGGTATGCTTGTACTGCAAGAAGTTGGCGACAAAGAACCTTTTGGTAACCATTTGTTTTGCTGATAAAATTAAAGAAATGCTTGGACAAGAAAATCTTCAAATGATAGGGCAACATATGATTCAGGCGGCAATTGCGACATTTATGCACAAATGAATCAATATCATGCTCATGTGTTTGATGAAAAACCAACGATTTAGTTGAATTTTGCCAATTTAATAGTTTGCCAATATATAAAATTTAATAAAGAAAATTAGGTTTGATATGAACACCCTAAAAGTCCAAATCACCCATCCAAAATCCACCGTCAAAGCAAAAAGCACTCATCTGGATAGACTTGGAAATGACAGGTCTGAGATACAGTCCGTGATGAAATTATTGAAATTGCAACCATTGTTACGGATGATGATTTAAATATTTTAGCAGAAGGACCTGTATTGGCAATCAAAGTGGCTGATACTGTGCTAAACAACATGGATGATTGGAATAAAAATCAGCATGGTCAATCAGGATTGATTGATAGAGTGCGCCGTAGCACTGTTGCTATTAGCGGATGCCCAAACAGCAACGTTAGAATGGCAAAATGGGTGGATAAAGGCGTATCGCCAATGTGCGGTAACTCAATTTGTCAAGATAGACGTTTTTTTAGCGCGACAAATGCCTGATTTAGAGCCTATTTTTCATTATCGCAATTTGGATGTGTCAAGTGTAAAGAATTATGTTATCGCTGGCGACCTGATGTGGCAAATAGTTATCAAAAAGGCGGTACCCATTTAGCTTTGGATGATGTTCAGTGATTCCATTCGCGAACTGCGTCGTATCATGAGCATTTTTCAAATTATTAGATTGATTGTAAGTTTAAAATTAATAGTTACATGCATTTTTGCTAAAAATAACCATGATTAAGAAAAATTATTGCTTTTTACTGATGGGGATTGCGTGTTTTTGCTATCCAAAATTATCAACATCCCTCAATTAAAATTTAATCATGGTTTGGATAGACTGACGCATCCTTTTGATACTAGGGTTCGTTATCGTATTGGTCAGGTGGATAATCGTTTTGGTTTAACTGAAACTCAAGTCATTGATTTGAGTGAAAAAGGCAGCAAATATTTGGCGTGATGGTACAGGTAAAGAATGGTTTGTTTATGATAAAGATGCACGATTAACCATTAATTTTTATTTACGATGAACGTCAGGCAGAAAGTGATGCTCGCTGTGATACCAAGTTTGCGATTGATGGCATGGTTATGTCGCACCAAAAACAATCTGCAAAATAGATTCTGATAAGCGGTCTTTAGATATTGAATTTAATGCGATTCAAAATCAAGTTAATCACTGGCAAAAGCAGTTATAATGAATTAGTAAAGTCATATTAACAGCACTCAGGACTCAAACTCATTCGTCAAAATTTATTAAATGAACACCAAGCTATGTTGGCTCAAAAAGCAGGTTTTTGGATAGTAAGGTTTTTGGCGTATAATCAAAAAGAGCATCATTTAATCAATTTGTGGATGAATTTAATCAACACACTCAAACCATTAACACCGCCATCAATAATGCTAATCGCCGTTTTGTTGCTAGACAATTTTCATAAAGGAATTTTTAACGGCAAAGAAATTAACATTTATGAATTTAGCTCATTAGATGATTTAAAATTGACCTTGGCTCATGAATTAGGTCACGCTCTGAATATTGGTCATATGACGACCCTAGCGCATTGATGTATTCTATGGCAGGCGAACAGGATATGGTGAATTTTAAATTAAAACCCGCTGACATTGAATTGTTAAAATCATCGTGGTGAACATGATCGGCTATTTTTAAAATCAAATGTTGCTCAAAGGTTGCTTTTAATGCACTGATATTTTCTTCATTTGGATGAATGCGAAAAACGAGTATTTACCTGGATACCACAAGTAGCACAGTCATCATAAAGATAGATAAATACAGGTAAACATCCATCAGACACTGATAAATTATCAGCATTATTAAATGAATCGTCTTTGTTAATCGTGGTCAAAAATTCAGAGCTTGGCGGATTATTTTCTAAGTAGCCCAAATAACTCAGTCATTTTTGTGTATCTTGACTGTGTATTTTGATGTGCAAAGCTGTTAGGTAATTGCCGACATTCTAAGAGTAGAGTAAGCGTAACGCAATGTAGCAAAAAGCCGTCCATCACTTTCTCTAGCGGTGAGTTTGACTATGATAATTTCACCAATTTTAAACAAATGTTTGAGTCGGTTAAATTGCTCTAAATAACAACTGATTTCACGTCGATAAGTTCCATCATCTAAAGTAATGGCAACACGATTGCCAAAGTTTGCAACATCAAAAATCAGCCCTGCAACTTTGCTAACATCCTTAATACCTGTGTCACTAAGCTGGGCTAAACTAGCCGTTGTTGTGTAATTTTTAGTTCTTGACGGTATTCATCCATTGGATGTCCTGTCAAATACAAAACCCTAGTTTAGCGTTTTCGCCTGCGCAAACGTTCTTTACTGCTCCAAATAATCGGCGCTAAAAGGCGGCGCGACAGACAGACCATCATCAACTTCAGCAAATAAATCCAGCGTACCATTGTTTTTATTTTTCCCGATTTTTGGTTGGCAACCTCCATAGCTTTGGGTAGCTGCTCCATAAACCGCCACGAATTTGATAATTTTGTTTTTACCGTCAAGATTTTTGTAAATGTGGCGCAAGTTTTATATGCCAAATCATCAAAACAGCCAGCCAAAAATCAATGCTTCTAAAAGCCAATTTACCCACTTTTTGGTATCAACGCGGTTGCAAAAATCGTATAAAATCCTGAAATTCCCCATCTTTTTCTTGCCTGAACGATACTGGCAGCAGCATCAATACCCACACCTTTTACAGCACCTAAGCTCATAAATGATGGTTTGTGGATCGTCTGCGATAAATTGCCATTGGCTACGGTTTACACTGGGTGGAAGTACTGTTAAACCAAAGTTTTCTTTGCAATCATTAATCAAAACCACAGCGTCTGTATTGCTCATCTCCGATGTTAAAACCGCTGCCATAAATTCGGCAGGGTAATAATATTTTAAATAAGCGGTTTTGATAGGCGAGCACACCATAAGCCGCTGAATGCGATTTGTTAAAAACCGTAACCTGCAAATTTTTCCACCAAATCAAAGATTTTTGCCGCCAAATCTCCCATCAATATGCTGACCAATAGCCTTGTACAAAAACTTCTGCTGTTTTGCCATCTCTTCAGGTTTTTCTTACCCATAGCATCGTCGCAACATATCAGCTCCGCCAAAGCGTATATCCTGCTAAAACTTGGGCAATCTGCATCACCTGTTCTTGATAAACGATGACGCCATAGGTAGAGTGTAAAAGCAGGCTGCAATGAGGCATGTTGAAAGTTTGGGTCAGGATAAGCAACTCTTGAATGCCATGTTTTCGGTCAATAAAATCTGACACCATGCCTGATTCTAAAGGACCTGGACGATATAAAGCGCACATTGCAAATGACGTCTTCAATATTGGTTGGCTTTTAGCTGTTTTAAATATTTTTCATGCCACTGCTTTCAAGCTGAAACACTGCTGTGGTACTTGCCAGATTGATAAAACATTTTGATAGACATCTTTATCGTCAAGTGGTAGGGTATCCAAATCAATGAGTGCTTCTCCTTCTTTTTGAAGACGTTTATCAATGTTGATCAATTGCTGCTTGATAACAGTTAAATTACGAAGTCCTAAAAAGTCAAATTTCACCAATCCAACCGCTTCAACATCCGTCTTTGTCGTATTGACTGACAAATGCCCTTCGTCATCACAATGATATTGCGCTAAAATCACTAATTTGATTGGGGCAATAAGACGCTCACCGGCATGTTTGCCAACATTTCAGGGTAATGCCTTCCAATTTTTGCCATTTCCCAGACTTCTAGTGCTCAAATTCATGGTCGAGTGTATCAGGATTGGTTAACAAATCCTTTAATTGAGGCTCTTCTTCAACGGCTTGGTCAAGAGAAATCCCCGGTGTTTTAGGGATTAGTTTGGATATCTTATCACCAAGCCCGCAGATTTACTCTTGCACTCGCGCTACATCTCGCACCACCGCTCTTGCGCCATGGTGCCAAAGGTGATAATTTGGGAAACGGCTTTTCTTCCATAAGTATGAGCGACATAATCAATCACGCGGTCGCGTCCTTCAATGCAAAAATCCACATCAAAATCAGGCATGGATACTCGTTCTGGATTTAAAAATCGCTCAAACAGTAAATCAGTATTTTAAAGGGTCAAAGTCGGTAATATTTAGAGTATGCTACCAGCGACCCTGCCCCAGAACTACGACCTGGACCAACAGGCACCCCAGTTTTCTTTGCCCAGGAATGAAGTCCATAACAATTAAAAATAACCTGGAAACCCCATTTTAAGAATGATATTAATCTCATAATCTAAACGCATCATAGGATTTTTAATATCTTGCCAATCGTTGCCTCAGGTATCAGGTGGATACAATTTATCTAAACGTGCATTTAACCCTTCGGCGGCAGTTTTTAAAAACTCTCAATGGTTTCACCTTCTGGAATGGGAAAGTCGGGCAGTACATTGATTCCAAGTTTTAATTGAACGTTACAGCGACTTGCCAAAAAGATTTAGTATTTTCAATTACTTTGCGGAATATCAGCAAACAAAGCACTCATTTCCGCCTGACTTTTGAAATATTGTGTTCGCTATACAGTTTGGGTCAGTTATTATCATCTAAAAATATAACCGCCAGTAATACTAAACCCGAGCTTCATGTGCTTCAAAAATCTGAACTGGCGGTTTCTTCTTTACCAAGTGTTTGTAAGCTTGGATTCATAAAACGTACATCATTATGAGCGATAACAGGAATATTTTTGACCAGCATAAATAATGGCGTTTTTATTATAATCATCATCATGCAAGTGTGTCACGTTTGATTGCCAAATATAAAACGATTATCAAAGGCATCTTGCCAGGGGTTAGTATTTCTAGCACCCGATGGGGATAATTACCGTTCAAAATAGGAGCAATTTCGACCGATGTATAAAATCGCAATAATGCCGTCGTTTTGGCAACAGCTGATTTGGTTACGATGGGTGTATCCAATAGCACTCGGCCATTATCATTTTTGAGCGATCGATGTAGCTATGAAACCAGCTGCAAGATGTTTTGATAACCTGTATTATTCATGGCATATAAAATAACACTAAAGTTAGGATCTTCAGCGGTGCGGTCAATGGTATCACCAACAATAACCTCAACACCTAAGATTGGTTTGATTTTGTGTGCAAGACAGGCTTTGTAAAATTTTACCAAAGCAAAGGTGTTGGATAAATCAGCAAAGTGCCAGACTGATTTGCCCATCTTGACTGGCTTTTGCAACCAGTTCTTTAATGCGAACAATAGAATCTACAATGGCGTATTCACTGTACGCCCAAAATGGACAAATGAGCATATTTTTACCAGATAAATCAATAATTTAGAAAATTTAAAAATATAAAACTTTGGGTGCATTATAACCAGTTTATCTGTTACAATCCATCTTTATTTATTGTTAAAAATACTTACTGTTAGATAGTGTTTAAATAGACATTAAAATCTACAACTAAGATAAAAATTGTTATTAAAAATCAGACTATGTTTCATATTATCCAATCTAATGACCCAGATATTTTGGTCAATAAATTATTAGAATTTTACCAAAATCCCTACCTCAACTTTATCGTTAAGCGATTTGGTGTTTTGATAAATTCACTGTAATTGTGCCATCGATGGTGCTAGGTGAGTGGCTCAATAAAACAAGTGGCATCTAGATTGGGTATTAGCACATTGTTTTACTGCCCAATTTTGGGGAAAGTATCAATGGGATATGATAAAAACACACTTTAGATTTTGATAAAAGCTTATCAAGATGGGTTGCGCGTACCTGAGGGTAGCAGTACTGTCAGCATCTATTATACGCTGGCGGATTTTTGAGTTTTTACATCAAGAAATCAAAAGATAAAGGCATAACGTATATTTTGGAAAAATGAAAATGAACCTTTAGCTTTTCTTTTAACGCCTTTATATGACAAACAAAGAATAAATTTTTAGAAAATAGAATTTGGCAGGCGTGTGATGAATTGCATCGAATATATGTACGTTATCTAACGCATAGACCTAAATGGCTGCTCGCATGGGCAAGGGCGAATCATTGGAACAAGCAGGTGCAAAAAGATGATGAATGACAAAATAAAAATGCAGTGAATTTTACACCATTGGTTCTGATGGTATTCAAAACAATCAATGATGATAATGATAATCAAATACCTGATTGGCACTGGGATTATTATTTAAATTTGGAAAAACTATCTTGGCTGTTGTGGTATCAGTTGTTTGGACAAACTTATCTGTATCGTGAAAAACTAGAAGATAGATTTTGGCAAATTTTAGAAGAGATTTAAATCATTTGCCCAAAAATTTTACCACAACGACTTTATTTGTTTACTGTACAGCAAATCCACTCAGGTAGAGTTGGATAAAACGTTTATCGCACTATCCTTGGATGTGATTTTATTCCATTTTCACCCGTCAATGTTGTTTTGGAGCGGACATTGTGGATAAAAATTGGTTATTAACTCAACAAATCATTAAACCTCAAAAGTGTCTATTTAAAAGATTATGATCATGGATTGCTTCTCACGTTTAGGTAAGGAAAGCTAGAAACTTTTGCCATGCTTGCTGACATGTCAGGCGGCGCTGATGAAAAAGAGCAGGCCGTGGCAGATGGTGTGGCAGTGAGAATTTAAAGTGTGTCAAAAAGATACATTACTTGATCGTTTAAAAGCAAGATATCTTGATGCTTGGGAGAATCAAACAATACCCAAACTACTCTAGGCGCTGATTTATTAAGCGTGCTTCAAGTATGATAATTTTAATAATCTGAAAATCAAAATCGCGTCCAAAATTACTCTCACCATTGGATAAGATAGATGGTTTATCAATTCATGCTTTGTCATCAGTCTAAAGCGCCAATTGAAAATTGCACGCCTTATGATTGCTAAATATCTAAATGAAAATCCCAAAAAGTACACTGGCGGATGTGGTTGTATTACTGCCTGATGTGAATCATAATGAAGAAGAACTTATTCGGGCGGTTTTTCCAGAAAAAGTGTTGGCATAGATGGTTTTAACCTTACCAATTAAAATTACAGGTACGACTGACAAAAATATTGATGAGCTTTTTGACTGCTATCTCAGGATTTTTTATACATTGGTTGGCGATTCTTCATCTCGATTTTATGCAGAAGAAGTATATAGGTGGCTTATGACACCAGCTTTATATGAAAGTTTTACTTAACTTTTGATGAGATAAAAACTGAGGTTGTGATTTATTAACAGAGGCTGGATTTAAACGCGGTTTTGATGACCATTTGACTGGCTGAAGGTGATGCGGATTAATTATAGCTTTGAGTTAGTACACTAGATAGAATGGTTTTTGGGGTTTGCTAGTACCAATGAGATCATCGTTCAAGCTCAGCGCTACACTCCATTTAAATGGGAAAAAGATGCGTTTGTAGAAGCGAGTACTACCATTGCAAACGGTAACTTTTAGCTGACCAAAAGGTGATAAATGTTTTGACAAAAATCCATCAGGGGCTAGATGCTAACCGATATGATTATGATAAATTTGACCGAATTGAAGTAATTTTAAATAAATTGAACAAAATATTATCAATCGTTATTTTTGCTCGATTTAATCAAACCGAAGCTATAAATGCAATTTTTGCTACTAAAAATTCCATGATGTCAGATTTACAGGGCTAACGCAAATTATCAACAATATCATAAGGATGCAAAAATAAAAATAAAAAGATAACATTCATCTAAGTTTGCAGTTTGTATTAAATAGTTTAACTCAAACTGTCAAGGCTCAGACTATTAAAGCTGAACCTACCGATGTAATGTACCTTTGCTCAGTTTGGCGCATTGCTAGCATTCTGGATTGACAGTAATGTTGATATGAATTTATCAGCATTTCCAAAGGCAAGATAGGGCGGTGCGTTTGGATTTGATGCGTGCTGGTATTAAAAAACGTGAGGACCGTTACAACGAAGACGATGATAATGGAGCATTTTTGGATGCGATTTTATGCTACAAAAGATAGGGTATTGATTTTTATAATGGTGTTAGTGCAGATGGACAGACCTTGTATTGCTAGCTTCACCGTTAGTGAACTGTTGCAGTTTTTTAAAACGGAAGCACGCTGGCAGACGCCACTGGTTGAGGGTTCTTTAAATGCAGATGATGATAAAATAAACTACAGGCTTTTCAAGAAGTATTGCCTAGTTTGATAGAATCTTATTTAGTTACTTATCACAGTGCTACTGCATTTGATTATTCAGTTTTTATAAAGATGTTCCGAGAGAACTATCTAAAAGAAACGGATGATATCAAGCAACAGATTAAAACTTACTTAAAGAAAAATTAATGGAATTAAAATATTATCAACAATCAAATTTGCCGCCGCCTCAACTATGGCAAGAAGTTCGCGATATCTTGGATAAAAATGAACCTATAGGTAATAAGAATTTAGTAAATTTGCCTGATATCACGGTGGTGGAAAAACATACAAAACCATCTACAAAAACATTAGAGCTTGCTGAAAAATTGGGTGAAATCTGAGCAATATCAAGAACAGTTTGCGGAACATTGTTCTAATTTCACTAATTTGTTTAACATAATCCTTGATAATAATGTATCATCAAGAAAAATAACTAATAGTATAAAAACCCTGCTTACGCTTACTTGTATGATAAAATACATTTAATAAAAAGAAAATGAAGAAAAAGCCCAATGAACCATTAACACTGGGTTTTTGGAAAGTTATCAATTAAAAAGAATTAATACTAGAAAATATTAAATTAACAAATCATGAAGCATTGATTAATTATCCAGAAGAAATAATTAATTCAAAAAATAAACAAGAATTAGAAAAATAATATATTTATTAATAAATTAAATTCAATTTACTATGATAATTTACTTCCTGTTGGTTTATCAAGAGTTGATATTCTGAATGAAAAATAGATGGGATTAATCAAGAAGAACTGATTTTTAATATCTTAAAAAGTCACGATATTGATGTAGATGATTTGATTACCAAAACTAATGAACAAAAGCATAACATTAAATTTTTAATCAACAAAATGTTTTAATTACAGAAAATATACCAAAGCATAAACAGCGATACTTGGATAAATATTTTACCAAAATCAGCGAAATCAACCCATTTATTTAGCTTTTGGATTTGTCATTTGATTTGGCAAATTGCTAGAAAAACAGATAATCAGAATATTAAAAATAATCAAGGTGTAAGTATTTGGCATTTTTAATAAACAGAATCAAGATATTACAGATTATAAAAATGTTCAAATATTTAAAAATCGATGCCATTCATTATAAAATAGCACAAAGCCTATTTATTTAATATGATGGTTATAGACAAAATTTTAAAACAAATCCCACTAATTTTTACAATTCGTGAAAGCGTTAATTATTGTTTAAGTGATGACAAATCGAAATTTATTGATGATAAAATTTTTGATAAGTGAGTTGGCAAAGGATTATCAAAATATTATTGATGAACAATGCGAGTATGCATGAAACGTGAAAATTATGTTATCTAATCATCAAAATCATTTATCAATAATTACCCGCCATATTCAATTATTAAAACCGCTTTCTGAGCTAATGGTAAAAATTTACAACCAATTAAATAAATTTAAATTCAATAAAATAAGTTATGAACAAAGAACTTGATATCAGACTAAATAATTACAAAATAACATTTCACCAGCTATCTCATGCAACTTGGAAAATGGTTATTTTAATAGAAGCATCAGCAGGAACTGGGAAAACATGGACATTGACGGGTATTTTATTAAGACTGTTAGTTGATATCCTCCAGAAAAGTGTACTACAACAGTTTAACGGCTGGCTGCTGTTGAAATGCAAGAAAGATTGCAAAAGGCTAAATAATTTTTGTAAGTACCTTGTTGGATACAATCAGAAAAATATCAAATTGGTTTTCTTTAGGGGTTGATGAAAATATTTCAATTGATGATGTTTTAAATGAAATTAAAGACATTGCTTCTAAAGGAAGAAATTGAAGAATATGACGATGCAATTAATTTGCATTTAATTAAATTTTTATTAACAGACAGTCAAAATCATATACTAGAATTAACTATTAGACGTAGTTTTCATTGTTGTTGTATCTACGTTGGATAAGTTATTTATTGGAACAATAGATAGCCTTGCTCAGAAATGGCTAAAAGAGTTTTCTTCTGAAATTAGTTATAACACAGAAACTAAAATTATTGATGATTATAGTGATATCATCTCATTCTTTAATTCATGATGAGCTTAGAAAATCTAGAATATACATTAAGTCAAGAGTCGCCAGAACTCTATCAAATAATAGATAAATCAATATTTAGTGATCACATCATCCATTGTCTAAATTGATTACAAATTATCTTTAGATTTTTATACCGCTAATATTGACAAAAGTAGAAAAAGTTAATGATTTTTATTTTAAATGGATTAATGATTTTTATTCAAGATTTTTAAATCAAGATTTATCTGTTTTTAACCATATTACGATACTAATTATTGTACGCAAACGTGCGGATTTAAAAAAAGGTATAATTTCAAATAATTTTTATTTATTAGAAAGTATTATTCAAAAGATTTATGATTACAAGATTGGCTTCATAAAATTTATAACAAAAAGAAGATCTAATAGAAAAACTTGACGAAATAGATGAGTGATAAATTATTTAAAAAGGATATGAAAAATCAGAGATGAATTTCATAATTACTCAATTCTTATATCTAAAAACTAAATAAATTATTAAAGGATATTAAAATCTGTTCAGAGATAAATACAAAATATATTTATATAGTGAAATTGCTAAAAACTGTAAAAGTGGAAATGAAAAATTATTTAGAAAAAATCAAAGTACTTTTTACATTTCAAATGGTTCCGATTAAATGAAGCACTAGAAGATAATAAAGAACTCACAAGATATATTCGTTTTTATATCCAGTTGCATTAATTGATGAATCTCAGGATATTAGTGATTTACAATTTAATCTAATTAAATTAATCTACCTTCAAAGACTTAAAAAGAGCAACGAGATAAAGAGAGAGAAACAAAACCAGGATTTTTACTGCTGGTTGGTGACCTCAAACAGGCTATTTATCGTTTTCGTGGTGGAGACGTTGCCAACTACTCAATCAGGCGAAATATTATGGTAAAAATCCCAACCAGCTAAATCATTTACCTATTTTGGATTCATCATTAACGTTAAATGTCAATCATCGCTCCAACTCAGAAATGATTAAAGCATTAAAATAATTGGTTTTATGCACAACAAAAACAAAATAATGAAAATCATGCAAGATTGAGCGATGATATCTTTTATCAGGAAATTTTTGCTAAAAAGACCTTAAGATTTTATCATGGCAGAATCATTTAACAAAATAAAACCATTCCTGATTATTTGACAGATAAAACAATTAATATTTTATTTTTATGATAATGATGATGTTAATGTATTTTTCATCAGTTGCAAAACATATTAATAGTATATTAAATATGGATGGATTTATTGACGTTGATGGAATAAAAAGAAAAGAAGTAGTTCCAAATGATATTGCCATACTTTCAAGGAACCATGATAATTTAATAAAAATTAACATCATTTGCAGGAATGGAATATTCATTCAGTACTTCCAAAATCAATTAATATTTTTCAACTCAGTTGCAAAAAGATTTACATAAATTATTATTAGCAGTTATGGATAATAGTAATAAAAACAAAATATCATTGCTATTAACTACATCATAATTTAGATTTGAATGAAGCAAATAATACTATCCTTAGTAATGATTTTTATTATAATAAATTTATTACCCTACTTAAAAAGCAAAAATATAATTTCAATAGATTTGGTATTGCAAGTTTATTAAACTATTGCTTGTTAAATAATCCACTTTCAGGTAATTTAAATAACCAAGAAAAATACTTTATGGAAACAAATTGCAAAATATAATGAAAGATATATTGCAGATTTATGGCAGTTGATAGAATTAATGAGTAATAAACAAGCGCTTAGAAATGTTCATGAATTGCATTTTATGTCTTGGTTTGAAAAATGCTAAAAATCAAAAATGAAGAAGAGGCTTATAAACAATTGCCACTACCAAGCGAAGTCGGTATAAATTTAATGACTATTCACCGTTCTAAAGGTTTGGAATTTCCAATCGTTTATATATTCGGTTTAGATGATTCTATTATTAACAATAAGCAATTGTTTTATACTTATATTCATAAAGAGGACTATACAATACAAAGATGTATTTCTGCAAATGAAAAGGTATAGAGATCGTCATGAAGATATTGATGAATTACGAAGACTAAGTTACGTTGCACTAACTCATGTAGCTTCAGAGCAAACTTTCATTATCGCTAATCAAAATATCATAAAATGGATGGCTGTCCTTTATATTCTTGAGCTTGAATCTAATCAGCAAGAACAATTAAATATTCCAAGTCGTCTTACTAGCCAAATTGGTCAGATTCATTTAAATAAATGTCAAGATTTTATTTCAGAAATTTATCAGAATAAAAACAAATCAAGAAAAATTACATATCATCATTGGAAAAATATTTTTACAAAAGATATTTTTCTGGTACAGTCAATACCAGTGCATCGGCATTAATTAATCAATTAAAAATCAGTGATGACGAAAAACGAGGTAATTGAATATATTAAAAATAAAAAATATAGAAAATACAAATATAGTATATAAACCAAATGATATCCGATTAAATTTTGAAAAAGGAAAAATATGTAGGTACTTTTTACATAAATTACTACAAGAGATAAATATTCATAATAAGGATGATATTAGTAATAAAAATCAGTCAATATATCAAAAAAGCAAAAAACATTGCTAAAGAATACGATAAAGATTATCAGGAAAATCACCAGCACATTAATTGAGTGGCTAATTCAAATCTATCACACTCTATGAAATCATCTAATATCAGTATTTATGATGTGGATGAAAGAAAATGTATTAAAAGAAATGAGTTTTTATTGGGAATAAAAATGATAATTTTAAGTATTCAAAAATTAAATTGTATTCTAAACAATAGTGGAAAGAATATTTTTTTATTAATGAGTGAAAAATAGTGATTTTATTTATAAATATTTAAAAAGGGGAGATTGATTTTAGTTTTATGAGTATCAAGGTAGTTTTATATTGTTGACTATAAATCAAATTTTGTAAGTGAATATTTATCTGATTATCATCATAAAAATTTATCATATATTATGAATACTCAAGGATACTGGCTTCAGGCTTGTATTTATCAAGTTAGCTTTTCATAAATTATTAAAATTAAGAATAAAAGATTACCAAGGTAATGATATTTAGGAGCAATAGAGTTTGTATTTTTTACGTGGGGTAGATAAAGGGTTTCATGAGTTCTGGTCGTATTAATTGGGATGTTCCAATAGATTTAATTTATCAATTAGATGGCTTATTTGTTAGTAAAATAGGATTTATAATGAATATCGAAGAATTATCAATTAGTCAATATATTGTAAAACGTATTAATAATAATATTAATATTCATAGTAATCTATATTTGAAAATAATTATATTCATGAAATTGATAATAATATTTTTCATTTGTTTTATTTTTATTAACTAGATATTTAAACGAAGGTCATATCTGTATTATTAATTTCAAATTCTAATTGGCTAGAGGAAATCATAACGATTACATTATCTTATTTTGATAATGTCATATCTTATTCAACATATTAGAATTTCTCAGATGAACTTTACAAATCAAGATCAAGAAAAATAAATATTATTATGAAAGACTTGGAATTTAATTTTAAGAATAGTCTTTATAATAAGATAAACAAAGATAGTGATATAGTACGAAATAAAAATATAATAGATGAATATTATATTATCATTTATCTTTATTAAGATTTTATTATTTAAGTTTTTATATTTTAAAAGATTCATTATTTTATTGATAGATTAAAAATAATTGTCAGTGAAATTGTCAAAAATGATCGGGTAATTATTATTAATTACAAAGAAAAAAAGAAAATAAAGCTATTATATGGTTAAATCGTATCTATCATGCAGAAAAACTATTATTTAATGAAATAAAAATTTATGTCAATCAGAAAGTACATTCAATGATAGAAAGAAGTTTAACTGAAAAATTAAATAAAGAACAGATAAGAGCTATCGAAAATATTTGCAATCATTCAATTTCTATTATTACTGGCGGACCTGGAACAGGTAAAACATTTCTACAATTGCTCAAATGGTTAGAATGATTTATGATAAAAATCCAAATATTCATTTGGCACTTAGTTGCATAAACAGGAAAAGCTGGTCAGAGAATGAAAGAATCTTTGCAGAATGCAATTAAAGAAAATGATATCTCCTTGCCAGAACCAATGACAACAATTCATAGATTGCTTGGTATTGGCAATAACGGTATGCCTTACTACCATAAAAATAATCCTTTATCTTATGAAATCATTATTATTGATGAAGCATCTATGCTTGGTATTGAACTTGCCAAAAATTTATTAATGGCAATTAAACCAAAATCAAAAATTATTTTATTAGGTGATACTCATCAATTATCGGCTGTTGATGCCGGTTCTGTATTATTTGATTTATGTAAATTAGATATTTTTAAAGAACAATCAAACAAATCTAATACAAAGTAAGGATTTAATAATGAATCTGGAATAGGAAAAATTAGCTCACTTGATTAACCAAAAAGAATTTATTGATATTGATCAAAATATTATAAGTACCAGCAGTGATTTGTTTTTAAGGATATAAATTCTGATAATGATAAAAGCTTTTATGATGATTTGCTCAAACCTTATTATGATGGAGAAAATAGTTATTTTTATTTAACCAAACAAATAAAAATACATTTTTCAAATGGATGAAGAACAACAAAAATTATTTAACTTTACTAAATAAATCACTAAATCAGTATCGTATTTTAACCAGCTTCTCACTCTTTTATTTGTGGAGACCACTCAATAAATCATTATATTAAAATTGCTCATAGAGATTATTTAGAGTTATCTAGAATTTTCAGATTTTCTTGGTATCATGGAAGGCCAGTGATGGTATTAAAAACAGATATGATTTGGGTTTATTTAATGGCGATATTGGAATTTGCCTACAAAATGGAAGAAAAAGTAATCAACTGGCTGTATATTTTACGAAAAATCCTTAAAAATATTTCCAATACATATGTTTGATGATGATATTGTTGAAAGTAGTTATGCCATTACTATACATAAATCACAAGGCTCGGAATTTGATACAGTTGCCATTACATTTAATGATGATAATCAAAGAATCCTATCTAAAGAGCTGATTTATACTGCAATTACTCGTGCACAAGTGAAAATATACAGTACTAAATCAGCTTTGGAAAAATCAATTAACACTGAAAACCAAAAGATATACAGGGTTAAAAAGAATTTGAAAGAATAGGGATTGTGAATTATTGACAATTAAATTTAATAAAAATTCATAATCATCGTCGCGACTTAAGCTTTGGTTTACCAACTCAATGATTGTACCTAGTACCGCTGCCCCTTGGTCAATCACTCGTCCAAGTTTTTCATCAACCACGCCATTATAAGTTGTCTTGTCACTAATCACAACTGGCGTTTTGTGCCCACACTGTTTTCTGGGCACTCTGCATAGCAGCATGTTGCGCCTTAACCTTGGTTGAACCTAAGCCTGTCAGTCTCAAAAGTACTGTCTGCTTTAGGAATTACTGGCGATATAGGCGTAGTTGGCAGCCCGATAAAGTAAAAATCGATGCAACAATGCCCATTGTAACTAAAAATTTATTTAACATAATCCTTTTTCTCCAAAAGAAAAAGAAAAACTACTAGAAATTATAATAAAAAGTAAGATAAAAAGAAAAATTTTTTTATTTGTAAAAATTTGTCAAATTAATTTAAATTTTTATTAACAAAAAGTAACATTAAACAAAAAAATCAACAAACCAAATAAAAATGATATAATAAACAAATTTTTCTTTATGCAATCTTAAAAGCCAAAAATTAAACTAATGAAAATCCAAAAACCAACAATATTAATTCCAACAAAACACATTGCCAAAGATGCTGTTTTTAAGTGAGACTACACTTGGAAAAAAATAGTAAACATCTTGCAATTATTTGCCATCCAAATCCCAAAAGTAGGTGGAAATATGCTAAGTAAGGTAGTTACAAACCTGTATCGTTTCTACCGTGATAAAAATATCAACGTTGTGCGTTTTAATTATCGTGGTGTTGGAAAATCAAGTGGCAATATTGAGTATGGTCAAGGAGAGTTTATCGATGCACTTTTGTGTATTAAATTGGGCTATCAATCAAACAAATGCAGCATATTTACACATCTCTGGTTTTTCATTTTGGCGGGTTTATTGCTTGTTTACTAAGTAATGAGATACTAGAAAATAAACTAAATAATTATAAAAACATTCAATTAGAAAAAACAATTTTAGTTGTTCCATCCATTGAAAAATAACCCAGAAGGATTAAAATTTAATAAGGAAAATACATTTGTTGTTTATGGAAATAAAGATGAATTTATTAACCCAAATAATATGAAAAATTTTCTGAATTATTTGGTTTTAAAAATCAATTAAAATAGAAAGGAGCAGCCCATAATGGAAAACAGAAGACTTAAAAAAATGTTTTAGAAGATATTTATACAGTAATTCCTAACTTAAATTTATTAATCTTTAGTCATCATTTAAAGGTAAAACTTATGAAAATAAATGAAAAGTCCATTAGAAAAATATCAAACCGCACTTTCGTGGTGAATTTAAACGATGAAGTTCAAGAAACAAATGTAAATATTTAGATATTTCATGTCATCAAATTATTCAATTTAATAATTCAAAAATCAAAGATTCTTCGCCAGTTTGTTCAAACAAAAACAAATTCACCACCTAAAGGTTTGATATGTGTGGGGGTGGGTCGGGAAAAACTTGGTTGATGGATATGTTTTATGAAAGTCTCACAACAGAAAGATGAGGCTGCATTTTCATCATTTTATGCAGCGAGTTCAGAATTGGTTGACGCTGCGTGGACAGAGTAATCCTTTAGAAAAAGTTGCGCATATTATTTATAATGAAGCAATCGTTAGTTTGTTTTGATGAATTTTTGTTTCTAATGTATCTGATGCACGATTTTGGGTGATTTATTTTACTATGCTATTTAGGCATTACATTGGTTGCAACATCCAATATCGAGCCATCAGGACTGTATAAAAATGGCATTCATAGAGATCGATTTTTACCTGTATTGCTCAAGCAGAAAAATACAGTAGTTATGAATATTGATGTTGGTATTGATTATATCGATTAAGGCTATTAAAACAAAGCAAGTATACATATCACCTTTATCTCAAGAAACTAATAATTGGCTCAATGAGCGTTTTGAAGCACCATCTGCCAATCAAAGTGTTTTACTGACCCAACTACAGTTGGTGGACGTGAAGTTATTATTAAAAACGTACAGAAACTATTTTTACTTGTTGATTTTTCGAGAATTGTGTTTACAGCCTAGATCAGCCGCGGAGTTTTATTGAGATTGCTAATAATTTTAATACCGTTTTAATTGATAATACACCTGATTTAAATGATAATCTTATGGACCCTGTTCGACGTTTTATTTATTTGGTTGATGAGATTTTATGATAGGAAAAGTCAAAATTACTGATGCGAGCAGAACAATCCATTTTAGACATTTATCAAGGTGAAAAATTAGCTTTTGAAATAGAGCGTACTCGCTCTAGGCTTCTTGAAATGCAATCAGAAGAATATTTATCCAGTGAACACAAATTAGACTGAATTAAAAATATTATTAATTGAACTTGGTTAAAAATAAAAATAAACTTTAAAAAGCGAGATAAGTCATGAATTCTATTGTTCGTCTAATCACAATCAAGGAAGAAGTGTTGGAAATTTAAACAAACCAATGCCAAATAAAGAAGAATTATCAATTATTTTAGAAACCGCTTTAACTGCTCCAGACCATAAAAACTTGTTCCTTATCAAATATCTATTTTAACTGAAGATAATTTAGATAAATTTGGGGATGTTTTTATTAAAAAGCGGGCAAAGAAAAAGCTATAAAAGAAAACAAGACACTTGATGAAGTGCAGATTATCAAATATGCCAAAACGCGCGCCAATGATTATTACAATTGCGACAAATTTTAAACAACATGATAAAGTTCCGAATTTGAACAGTTGTAAAGCGTTGGCGCAGTAATTCAAAATATACTACTGACCTATAGAATCAATGGGTTATAAGGCATTTGGCGAACTGGTGATTTGGCTAATGAAAAACTAGTGAAAGAATTTTTAAGGTATCAGATGATAATATCATTTGTGGATTTATTTATATTGGTTCTAGTGATATTGTCTTGCACAAATAGAGATTAACCAAGAATATATAAATCAAATTATAAGTACCATTAAATAAGTTATTAAATATTGAGTTTATATTAACAAATGAACGAATAAAAGGTTGAGTTATGAAATTGCCAAAAGTCTTAAAGTTCAAAAAATGGTGGATGCCGCTAGTAATAAAATTGATGAGGCAAAACATATACTAGAAGAGCAGTTAGAAACTTTTGAAAAATAATTTAGAAGATAAAGACGTAACAAAGGTATTTTGGCAAAATATTGCCCAACTTGTCAGAGCATAGACTGAGCGTTGATAATACAAAAATCAATGCAACTGTCAAAAATATCCTTTTGCTTTACGTATTGCAATTTTTCTGGGTGGTGGTAGTTTTGGTACAGCCATGGCAAATATTGCAACAAAAACGGTTGTCAAGTAACACAATGGGTTCGGATAAACGTACGGCCAAAAGCGATGCAAAAACTCATATTAATAAAAATGTTGCAAACCATAAACTTGATGAAAGAATAAAAAATTCAGTCATGATTTAGCAAATTCAGTAAAAAGGTCAAGATTTAATTTTTGTGGTTGTTCAAGTTCTGCAGTACGTGAAACCTTAAAATCCATTGCTCTCACATTACTCATCAAGCTGTTATCTCCTTAACCAAAGGCATTGAAAAAGAATCATTTTGTTTAATGAGTGAAATTATTCAAGAAGAGCTGCCGCAAGTGAATTTTGGAGTTTTTAAAAGTGGTCCAAAATTTAGCTGCTGAAATTCATGGATACTATGCCAACAGCAACTGTGATGCTAGCGAATCAGAATCTTTGCGTTTGTAGTGTCAAAACGCGCCACATAGTGCGTCGTATTTGCGTCTGATGACGTTAAAGGTGTTGAGCTTGGCGGCGCCCTGAAAAACATTTATGCGGTTTGCGATGGGCATGGCGAATGCTTATCAGAGTTGGCGAAAATACCAAAGCTATGCTTTTACCACACGAGCCTGGGCAGAAATGAGCCGTTTTGGTGGCGGTTTGGAGCAGCCCTTTGACTTTTTAGGATTGTCTGGCGTAGGTGATTTTATACGCAACGTGCAACCCGGTTCTTAGCCGTAATTATCAAATTGGCAATATGTTGGGCAAAGGTATGCCTTTAGAAGATGCGCATATTACAAACTTGGGCAAACTGCTGAAGGAGCACACCATTAAAACAAGTACATGAACAAGCAAGCAAACTTGGGATTTATGTACAATTACTCATGCTTTTATATATGGTTTTATAGGAAAATCAAAGCACCACTAGTGTTACAATCAATCTCTGGAAACGGGATTTCGCAGTGACGTAGAATTTGTGATGCCACATGATGCTAGCAATGAGCAACTTTCTAAAGAAATTTTCAGAAGTCTTAAGAGCCAGTCAAGATGCCAAACCCAAAAGACCATTGACATAAAGAACAATAATTAGAATAACCGATCTTTGATTAGCCTATTTCGAGAAATTATCATGCAATTATTATTTATCCGACATGGGCGAGCTGCCCCTTACTGTGCTGATGATGCTGATCGCGCCTTGACTGATTTTTGACAAAAACAAGCTAAACAAACCGCCGATTATGTTCTAGCTAATTTTGCACCTGATTTAATTATCAGCAGTCCATATGAATAGAGCCAAACAAACACTGTATTTACAAAGAAATTTAATAACTCAGAACCACAATACAAAAACTTATCTTTTTAGATAGTATCACACCTGATGATGACCTAAAGCAGCTGTTTTGGATATTGCCAATCTAATAGAACGTGAATTTGGACAAATTTTTGACCATGAAAATTTCAGAACGTTGTATTGTCATTGTGTGTCTATATGCCCATTATCGCAAAAGTTGGTTGGTATATTAACAGAACTTCATCCGAAAATTTTGAATTGGTGAATGCTAAGTGTTAAAAACATCCGTTTTTGCTAATGGTCTTAGCAACCAAAATAACGGGTTTTATAACAGTTCAGCCTTTCAGAGTCATTATTTTTCAATGACTGATAAAATCAAATTGTCTCATTTAGGTTTTGATACTAATTTATAGATATAATTTTGATTTAAATTTAACGACGCGAAATTTTTCATGTCTTATAACCTTATTCGTCCGTTTTTATTTAAAAAGACCCTGAAGAAAGCCCACATGAATTGACCTGGAAATTTTAAAAGGTTCATAATGCCCATTTGCTTTGGCTTTGTATATCCTAGACAAGAAATGATTACCAATAAGGTATTTATCTTTCTAATCCTGGTTTAGCTGCTGGCTTTGGATAAAAATGGTGAATATATTGATGCATTATCTGAACTTGGCTTTGGGTTTTGGAGATTGACAGTAACCCCTAAACCCCAAACTAGGTAACGAAAAACCACGTTTATTTCGTCTCCTGAAGCCGGGGCAATTCATCAACCGCATGGGTTTTATAATGATGGTGATAAACTAATTGAAAATGTTAAAAGAGCAAAATATAAAAGGTGTTTTAGAATCAATATTGGCAAAATGCCATACCACACACACTGTGGAAAAATGCTTTAGATGATTACGTTTATTGTTTAGAACGTGTTTATCTCTATGCCAGCTTATATTACAATCAATATCTCTAGCCCAAATACTAAAAATTTACGCGATCTACAGAGTGGCTCGGCATTCTGCCAAATTATTAGATGGTATCAGAAATTGTCATGCGCGTTTAGCGAATAATTATGGTTTTTATGTCCCACTTGCTTTAAAAATGCACCAGATTTAGAAGATGAGCAAATTGATGAAAATTGCTAAAACCTACTGACTTTGATATCGATGGTTTGATAGCCACAAATACTACATTATTCAGAGTTGGTGCGAAGATGATAAATATGGTGATGAAAGTGGGTGGACTTTCTTAGACCACTTGAGTCATCACAGCACGGTAATTTTATCCAAATTTGCTCAACGTCCAGAAGGTAGGTTGATATTATTGGGGTTGGTGGTATTGATAATGGAGATTTAGTGGTTATCAAAGCAGGTGCCACCGCAGTGCAAGTTTATTCGGGTTTTGATTATCGTGGACCTTCCTTGGTTGAAAACTGCATACAATCGATTGCTAGTGGATAAAGAAAATGTCAATAATAATTCATGATAAAAGACAGTATTGATGAATTTATTTGATAGTATTGTTATCCTATTTATTCTTTTGGGCATGGCGTGGTTTTTGTTTGGGTTGTAAAAACCATCTTATCTTTGATTGCTTGATTTGTGCTTTGGTTTTTGGATTTCTAGTTTGCTTCTGTGCTTGCTCTTTGTTTCGTGGAATTGCTGATAGTCATCTTGGGCAGCTTGTTTTAGGTTTTGTGCCATTAGCATGCTTTTCGTCTTGATGGTTGGGCATATCATTGTTTGGTATTAAAATTTTAGCCTTTTTAAATTAACTATAGTAGATAAAGTCTTGAGCGATTTTAGGTGCTAGTAAAATTTATTTAAGATATTGATTTTCTTAACTATTTTTCACCCTATTAATAAATTTAATTATGGCAGCAGTCTTATATTGCTGAAAAACTTTTATTTTTACTCCTGTCGCTCAAAGAAGTCTTGATAGATGCTGTCAATGAATCCCAAATTGTAATATTGTAATTTAGTCTTTAAAACATTCCTTGTATTTGGGGTAGGTTCTATGTGTGGTGTAATTGGTATTTGTGCTTATGAACCTGTAAATCAGATGCTTTTATGATGGCTTCGACCATGTCAGCATCGTGGACAAGACTGAGCAGGTATTGCCACTTTAAAAAGATAATCGAGTTTATCTACGTAAAGATAATGGCATGGTGCGCATGTGTTTTGGATAAACATACGATGCGTTTGGTGGGAAATTTTGGAATTGGTCAGTGCGTTATCCAACAGCTGGCTACATCAAGTATAGCAGAGGCTCAACCTTTTTATGTTAATTCACCTTATGGAATCACCTAGCGCATAATGGCAATTTAACCAATGCTGAAGCTTTTGAGCAAAAGAACTCTACGAAATTGATCGTCGTCATTTAAATACGGATTCAGATTCAGAAGTTTTTGTTAATATTTTGCACATGAATCAAGAATTTGACCAACCCAATTTAACTCCTGATGATATTTTTCATGCTCTAAAAGCCGTTTATGAGCGTTGCCAGGGCGTATGCCGTGGTTGCAATGATTGCGACATGGCATTTTGGCATTTAGAGACCCAAACGGTATTCGTCCTTGTATAGTGGTCATGCGCAAAACCGAGGTGTGGAATATATGGTTGCTTCCAGAATCTGTAGCACTGACTGCTTTTGGGTTTTGAGGTAGTTAGAGACGTTGCTCCTGGGAAGCTATTTTTTATTGATTTGAATTATCAGCTTTATACCAAACAATGCATTGCCGCTGCCAAACACACTCCATGTATGAATACGTATATTTTGCTCGCCCTGATCTCTATCATTGATAATATTTCAGTGCATAAAGCTCGCATGCGTATGGGTGAAAAACTTGCAAACATATCTTTAAAAGAATGGGCGAGGATCACGGATTGATGTGGTTGTTCCAATTCCTGATACGTTCAGAAACTCAGCTCTTGAATTGGCAATTGCATTTAAATGTGAAATATCGCGAAGGTTTTAATAAAATCGCTGCATTGGACGCACTTTCATTATGCCTGGTCAATCATTGCGTAAAAATCAGTTCGTCAAAAATTAAATGCAATTCCATTAGAATTTAAAAATCGTAATGTGCTTTTGGTTGACGACCGATTGTTCGAGGAACAACTTGTTATGAAATCATCCAAATGGCAAGAGATGCAGGCAAAATGTCTTTTTGCATCCGTTGCACCGCCTGTTATTTATCCGAATGTTTACGGCATTGATATGCCTGTTAAAGTGAACTTATCCCATCAGGTCGTACCGTTGATGAAGTTTCGTCAACTATCGGTGCTGACCGCTTGATTTTTCAAGATTTGGATGACTTAATCCACGCGGTTAATAACACTCAACACAGTCGTGTAGACAGTTTTGATTGTTCGGCATTTGATGGCAAATACGTTGCTGGCAAATATTGATAGATGCTTATTTAGACGAATCTAAAAAGCTAAAAGAGCAGATAATGCCAAAAAGCATCCGTCAATACCCCAGTGGATGTTTCTGGAATTGAATGATTGGATTATTTAAATGATTGATTCAGATTTAGTGTATAAAAAAGTATCTTCTAGCTGCTTAGCTTGATTGATACTTATACCTAAATCTTGAATCAAACCATCTTTTAAATCATAAATCCAGCCATGAACGGCAACTTTTTCACCACGAAACCAAGCATTTTGAACAATGGTAGTGTGGAAATAGTTGGTAACTTGACGCCGAACATCTCATTTCAGCAAGTAGATTAACTTGTTCTTCAAAAATTCAACCTTCAAACATATCCCGATACTGATAGCGAAGCCTTAAAGAACGTAACCAATTATCAATCGTCCATATTCAGTATGTTGCAATGCCGCCCGAATGCCACCACATCCATAATGGCCACAAACAATAATATGCTCAATTTTTAACACATCAACAGCGTATTGCAAAACGGACAATAAATTCATATCCGTTGCAACGACACATTAGCAACATTACGATGAACAAAACAGCTCTCCAGGTTTTTAGCCCAACAACTTCATTGGCAGGAACGCGATATCTGAGCACCCAATCCAAAGATATTTTGGCGATTGTTGGCGTGCTAGGTTTTGGGAAGGTCAGGATTATCATGACTTAATTCTTCAGCCCATTTGGCATTATTTTTCAATAAATCGCTAATCATAGTCATTACTTCATAAAAACAATGTATTGATTTAAATTAGCATAATCATTATGTTAAGTCATGCCTATTAGGATTTAATAAAATACCCTAAAGAAGTATACCTAAATGATTAGAAAGTGTTAGAATCCTTGACTGAAGTATTTTAGTGTATTTGTTAAATGTAAAGGTAAGATTATGTCTGTTAAATCTGTTTTTATCAAACCACATTGGCGCTTGTGCTAGCAAGCATTTCTTACCGGCAGCTGCTGAAACCATCTATGCTGCTGCTAGCATGACGGATGCTATCAATGAGCTAAAAAGCAAAATATGAAACATAATGTAAAAAGTAAAACTTCTTATGCCGCGTCATCAACGTTAGCTCGTCAAATTGAGCAGGGTGCTTCCGCTGATGTATTTATTTCAGCAGATTTGGCTTGATGGATTATTTAGAAAATAAAGGTAAAGTCAGCGCTACTCACCGTAAAAATTTATTGGAAACCGTTTGGTTTTAATCACTCCTGTTAAAATCCTATCAAAACCAGCATTAAATTTGATAAAAATTTCTCAATATTGATGCTGCTTTTACTGAAAAATTATGTACAGGTAATACCAACAGCGTTCCTGTTGGCAAATACGCCAAACAGTCTTTAAATAACTTAAACTGGTGGTCAAGCATTTCTAAGCGTCTTGTAGAAACTGAAGATGTGCGTGCTGCACTGAATTTTGTCAGTCGTGGCGAATGTCAGCTTGGTATTGTTTATGCTACTGATGCTGCTGCATCCAAAAATGTTATAAAGTAGTGGGTACATTTCCTTTAGCAACACATAATCCAATAGTATATCCTATTGAAATGATAAATACAGATGCGAATTCAAAACGTTTTTATGAGTATCGTGCAAGCAATGAAGCAAAAGCGGTTTATATACGGCTTTAGTGTATGCAGTAATCAACTTAAAGATATTGGCTAAAATGGATTTTTACGTTAACCCCTGATGAAATTGATATTATCAAGTTGTCTTACAAGGTCAGCAATTTGCTGTTTGTTGGTCAATATCTCGCCTCGCCATTTTGGTAGGTTGGGTATTGGCACGCAAAGAATTTTGGGGAAGTCATTTTTGAAACGCTGATACCTCTGGTTCTACCGCCAGCGATACCAGGCTACATGCTTTTGGTATTGTTTGGCAATCAAGGTTTGATTGGTCAATATTTGTCTGCACTGGCTAGAATTTGCTTTTTAATTGAAAGGAGCGGTTTTTAGCCTCTGCTGTGATGGGCTTTCCACTGATGGTACAACTCAGTGCGCGTAGCAATTGAAAATGGTGGATAAACGCCTTGAAATCGCTGCAAAACCCTATGTGCGCATCAAATTTGCAAACTTTTTGGCATTACTTACCGCTGGCGTGGTCTGGCATCTTGGTGGGGGCACTTTAAGTTTTTGTCGAAGCTAGGAATTTGGAGCCACAATCACCTTTGTAGGTAATGTTGCAGGTGAAACCAATACACTGCCTTTAGCAATGTATAGTTTGCTCAACAAGTGGATGGGAAGAGCAACTTTACAAGCTGTTATTTTGTCTGTAGGCGTAGCGTTTTCAGCGCTTTGGTTTGCTCAGTGGTATACTCGTAAACAAAAACAAAAATTTATCTAAAGAGAATGTCAAATATGTTTGATTGTCAATTTACACTATCTTTAGGCACCAGAAGTTTTACAATATCAAGAATCAACCGTTGGAACTGGTGCGTCTGGGCTTGGTAAAACGTATTTTACACACTATTGCAGGTATCCACCGTCCAAAATTGGACACATCCGCATCAATGGTCAAACGTGGTTTGATAGTCATCAAAACATCAATTTATCCACCAAAAACGCCGTGTGTTGGATTGGTGTTTCAAGACGCTCAGTTGTTTCCCATAAAACGGTTGATCAAAACTTTACGTTTTGGTTATGACCGCTTAAACCCAGCGAACAAACCTTTAATTTTGATGAAATTGTTGCCAAAATTAAAACCACTACTAATCACCCATTAAATTATCTGGTGGTGAGAAAAGCAAAGAGTGGCTTTTGGGTCGGCAATTTTGTATTCACCTAATTTGTTGTTGATGGATGAGCCTTTATCAGCATTAGACAGCGAATTAAAAAGCGAAATCTTACCTTTTTGAACATATTGTACAAAAATTTATCCATTCCAATGCTCTATGTGAGCCATGATAGATTGGAAAATTCAGCGATTAACCAAGACAATTTATGATTTGAATAAAAATTCATCTTGATTTAATTTGCTAAGTTTTGGCTAATTTTTAGATGTTATAATACACCTAAATTAGTTCAACTAGAGGAGTCTGTAATGACCATCAATTTGAAGAAAAACTTTGCTATTTTTGCCTTATCATCAGCCATCGTTTATGCACCACGTGCTTTAGCGGACGACGATTGGGATGATTGGGATGACGATGATTATCGTCCAAGACGTACACAAAGCTATCAAACCAGACATAGAGCAAAAACTCATACAACTTACATTTCTCGTCAAAGGGCTGCTACAAATTGCTCGTTCTCGTATCAAAGGCAGCTCAGTACGCAGTATCGATTTTGATAGCAACGATGATGGTCGTGGTCCAGTTTACGATGTTGAACCAAATTCGCCCAGTGGAAGATACGATGTGAAAATCAACGCTAGAACTGGTGGGGTTATTCTACGTTAGACGCGATTACTAAAAATAGTCAATCTATATCATTTATAAAAACCGAATACCCTTTGGGTAGTCGGTTTTTACTGTTTGTGCTTTTAGGAGAATATGGATAACGTTTGGTACTGGTTATCATTATCTCATTTATATTCATTTGATGGCTAATAAAATGAATGAACGCAATCGTAAGTACTACCTAACCGCTTTAGAAAAATCATCCTTTGTTTGCTTTGCTTCCCAAAAATCAAAAACATGGACAAGAAGTAAAAGACCATTTGTTGTCACAAGTTGTGCTACATGAATACGCCAAAGATGAAATTATTTTTACAGCATGATGTTGTTGCCAATTTGCACTTTTTATTGGCAGGCGAAGCGGTTTGCCATCGTCAGCTACCAAGTGGTCAGGAGTGTTTAATCGCCAATTATCAAACTTTATCCTTAATCAATGAAAGTGTACTTTTGGGATTGGCAACATTTTGCACCAAAAAAACATACCACCTATTATAAAAATCTGATAAAAAAACCAGACATTGCTAGTAAACATTCGGCGCTATTAATCAAGCAGGGTGGAATTCATCAGCTGACTGCAACCGCCAAAGAAAAATCCATTGTTGCCAGTTTATCAGTACAGGCTTATTTTAAGAGCATTGAACAATTTGAGCTGGGTGGGTTGATTACTTGGTTTTGTGAATGTATCAGCAAACGTCTGTATCATCATTTAATCAGTAGTGATTTATTGGCATTTGTGCAAGCAAAATCCAAACTTGGATATTATCTTTAACTCATTATAATCACGTGTACCATTTTGTTTTCAATGCAGCCAAAAACAACTAGCTAGCCAAATTGGATTGCGACCTGAAACCTCTATCTCGCACTCTAAAAAGACTTTATTGAGCTTGGATTGATTGTTAAACAAGACAAGCATCATTATATTATTTGTGATGTACAAGGGCTTTTAGATATTGTCAGCCAATGATTGCGATGCAGCTTGGATAACAAGGCTTTGCTATTTTTAAATGATTAACCGCCCAAACTGCCGCTTCTACTCGGGTTCTTAAGCCAATTTTACTCTAAAATGTGTTTTACATGGACTTTTAACGGTTGATTCAGCAATGCCAAGCTTTATTACCAATCATTTTATTACTTAAACCTTCAGCAATCATCATGCAGCACTTGAAGTTCTCTGTCTGTTAAATCTAACATGCTTTCAGCATTTGCAGGTTTTCTCATGGCTTTGGGCAAGCACAGGGCAAGAGACGGACTAATTACCAATTCACCACACAAGATTCGTCGAATGTTGGCAATGATTTCTTCAGGTTCCCTATCTTTTAGCAGATAGCCATCAACACCTAATTCTAAAGCGTCTTGCACGTCTTTTTAAATTATCCGATACTGTAAATAACAGTACTTTGCCAACAATTCCCAATTCACGAATTCTTTTTAGCGTTTCCACACCGTTCATACATTGGCATATTATGATCTAAAATAATCAAATCCACATCGTTATTTGCCAAAAATCTAAAGCTTCTCGACCGTTACTAGCTTGTCCTGCAACAAATAAATCAATTTCAAAACCAATAAATCAGCAAGTCCGCGTCTTAACATGGGATGATCATCCACCAGCAAAAAGGCGAGCGGGATTTTGATTGGTAAAAAGATTCTTTGACTCATGGTATGTGCCCTAAAAATAATTTAATTTTTAATAATGAATAGACTCTTTGTTTATTATAAGTGATTTTTGTAATCATTACCCAACAAAATGGTTATAAAATAGACAAATAATCAGACAACCTTCATCGATAAACATGATGTGTTGACGGATTAAGCTGATGTTTTGCCAAAGGTTTTGGTAAGTTCGTTGTCAAGCTGTTTGGTGATGCTTTCAATTTCTTCACGACTCCAATCATTTAATGTTGGGAGGGGCGAACTTCTTTGTGTGTTTCAAAAACTGTGGCAAAAACCGCACCATAACCTCTGTACCATGAGGTTTTACGCTTCGCGTATCAATACTTCCACCAAGACTTGCCGCACGTTCTGCCATTGTACTTAATCCATAATGTCCATACTTATTCTTATCACTTTGACTGATACCAACGCTATTATCTTGAATGAGTAGCACCACATCATAGCTGATGGCATCTGGTATAGCACAACATTGGCGTGACTTGCTTTAGCGTGTTTGTATACATTGGATAAAAGCTTCACTGAGTAATTTGCAATAAATCCACTTGTTCAGCAGCGCTTAAATTCAATGTTAAAACTTGATTATCAAAATTGCTGGTAAAATGACCTTTTTGACTAAATTCAGTAATTGCTTGTTGCATCAATTCATGAAAAATCACCACCATTAATTTTAATACGAAAAGTATTTAATAATTCTCGTAATTGACTGTAAGCATGATTTAAACCCTCTTAAATCTTCTAATACTTTATCTTGTTTGGCATGAATTTGATAAAATTCTGTTTTTGCTTTAAATCAATGTTAATGAATTTTTATCTAAATTGTCTTTATCAAAATAAGTTGATAAAAACTTTTTCATTGTCATTTAATGTTTTTAACATACTGGCTTGTATTTTCTAAATAAGATAAAAGATTGAGCAATAGAATCATGCAATTCTCTTGCAAAGGTGTTTCTTTCTTCACTTAAAAATAAGTTCTTGACGTTGTTTTTGTCTTTGCTCTGATGCAAATGCCAAAAGCAATTAAATTAGTCAATGTAATTAATAAGTCATCTTTTGATAAAGAATGGTCATTATCAATATTAATTAATGGAATGTTTGCAGAATTATTATGCTATTATTTATTGAATATTCTGTATTTTCTGTTGAAACATCTGCTTCTTTTAATTAATAATTCACCCCATTTACTATTTTGGCTTTGAAATGGGAATAACACGAGTTTTAATATTAGATTTTAGATTACAGCTTTCGCAATCATCCGCCATGCAAAAATTCGTAATGGCTTCTATCCGATAAGGAAATAATGGTATTACTCTCATATTTTTCTCCATGAATGCATAAGGATATTTCGCTATTAGGTAATAGTTTTACAAAATCTTTAATTAATTTGTGCAATTCTTGAGTATTTAAATGCTCAGTAGCAATTTTTGAGCAAAAATCATATAACGCATATAACGCTTGATTGGATTGGGTTAAATGGTGGGTTTTTGCTTAACTTCATTTTCTAAATGATTTTGATGATTATTAATTACATTTAACATCTGAAAAAGCTTCAGACAACTCATTTAATTCTTGATAGCCTTGCGTATTATTTTGAATGTTTTTGAATATCAAAACGCTTTCCTTCTTTAAAGTTTCTTGCAGCTATGGTTAATCTTTTAATGGATAAGCGCGTTATAATTAAGCTCTCGCATTCCAAAAATCATAATCACCACAATAAAAATAAAGAAATAAAACTAATGCGTTGCTGGCGAATTTGACGCATTTCATTACGATTTTGGATGGCGGTTACTAGCTCTATTGACTTCATATCAAAAATTCAAAGAATGTTGATAAAATTTGTCAGAATTTTTGTCTTTTTAATAAGGGTAATAATTGACCATTCCATTGGGTTTCTAGTATTAATAAAAATTTTATCAATTTTTCATCAGAATTGTTTATTTTATTTTGATAGCTTTTAATTCCATAAATCTTTTTGCATATCATCAATTAATGGTTCAACAAATTCACTATTTTGTCATTACCATGGTTTGACACCAATTGAAATTAGCTAACGATAATTGATTCGGTATGTTGCCATACGAATAGAACCTGCCTGATTAATAGCTTTAGCGTCAGCCTCAGAAACTTTTGTGATAGGTGGATGCTGGCAATCGATGAAGAAAGTACCACAAGTGAGATTAAAATAATAACTGTCCATGCCTGAGCTGGCAGCGAATGCCCAATTTTTAAATGGGGTAAACCACTGTCCACATGAAGAAATTATGGTTGAGGCGACATGGATATACTCCCAAAAATTATAAAAGGTTAATTGTGCAAAATTATCATCAAATTACAAAATTACAAACAGTCTAAAAATTGATTAACCTTATGAAAAACATTAGCTATTTTTACAAAGTTTAACAAAATAAATGATACTACTAAAGTTGTATAAATGGGTTTGATAGCGCGTTCTACTTATTAAAAATTGATTTAAATCAATATATATATTTTTAGGTTGTCTATGATAGATAAAATTGTATGATTTTAATTGATTTCACTCAAAATTTACAAACTTTAGTTTGTATAAGAATTCATACAAAACAAATAAATTTTTAACAAAAATCAACAGATTAGGAGTATGTTTATGGCAAGTGAAACCATGAAGCAAAAATCTGGTGCTTGCTTCATCAACCGTCGCCTTTACTGTGTGTTTTATGGTTTGGATGATGTTTGCAGTTCTGGGCATTCCTGTTCAAAAACACTCAATCTGAGTGGAAACCCAATTTTAGGCTTTTTAGCAGCAACGCCTGTATTAACGGGCTCTTTTTGCGTTTGCCATTGGGTATGATGATCTGATAAGTTTGGTGGGCGAATTGTATTTTTACCCTAATGATGATAACCGTTGTTCCAATTTATTTTGATGAGCTACGCCAGTGAATATATGGCAGTTTTAGTATTAGGCATTTGTTGGCTTAGCGGGCGGTTCGTTTTTCAGTGGAATTGCCCATATGTTGCCAAATGGTTTTAAGCCAGAAAGACAAGGCTTTGCAATGGGTGCTTGGCGCAGGGAATGCAGGTTCTGCCCTAACTAAAATTATCGGCCCATCTATCATTTACAGCGGCACTGGCATGGCAGCTTATGCCGCTGAAGGTTGGCGTTTTTACCAAAGTTTACGCAATTATCATGCTAATTACAGCGATTGGTTTTTTGGTTTTTAGTTATGACAATAAAGAACATAGAACAGCCAGCTACAAGTAGCATTGCCAGTCAGCTTGCAGTATTAAAAGACCCTAATGTTTGACGGTATTCACATACTACTCCATTGTTTTTGGTGGTTATGTGGCGCTAGTCTATGGATGACCAAGTATTATGTTGGTGAATATGGGTTTACTTTACAATCAGCAGCATTTTTAGCAGCGTAGCTTCTCATTACCAGAGGTGCTACTGAGCGCTTGGTGGATGGCTTTCTGATAAATATTCAGCCCACACAGTAACTTGGTGGGTGCTTTGGTCATCATTTTTACTACTGTTTATATTGTCTTATCTCAAACCAGTCTTGTGATGCAAAACCATTGGTGGTGAAAAATCCTTCCATTTAGGTCTAAATTCCACCATCTTTACTGTATTAATCTTCCTTTTGGGGATTACTTTTGCGGTAGGTAAAGCATCTGTATTTAAATACTTATCTGATGAATACAAACACAATATGGGTGCGGTGTCTGGTGTAGTTGGTCTAGCCGGTGGACTTGGTGGGTTTATTTTACCAATCATGTTTGGACGGCGGTAGACATTACAGTGTCGTTCATCAGCATTTATGATTATGTTTGGGGTGGTTTTGGGTTTTGCTTTGATTTGGTTATATCTCTGAAGTAAAACCAAAGATGGAACAAAGGGCATCAGGCCATGCTAAAATCTAAAAATAAATAACCTTAATCTTTGTAAAAGGTGTCAATTTAATTGGCACTTTATTTTATCCTGAATTATTGATTTAAATAAAGTTTATATTTATACTACTAAAGTAGCATCTATATTTTATTGAATTAGTCATTAGGATAGGCGAATAAATCATTAAACACCTAAAATAAATTTAATTACAGTTAGAAATAATATGGTAATTAAAATTATTTGGTTAAATTAAGTTCAAATAATTCAATAAATTATTTGGAGGTTTATGAAAATGAATTAAAAGGTGGAACAGTCATTCATGATTGGCGACCTGAAGATGAGCAGTTTTTGGGAAAATGGTGGAAAACAATAAGTTGCTACAGAAACTTGTTTATCTCTATTCCTGCATTACTTTTAGCGTTTTCAGTTTGGGTAATTTGGTCGGTCATTGTCGTCAAGAATGCCCGAGATCGGCATTTTAAATTTGATAAATCGCAATTATCATGGCTTTTTGGCTCCGCCTCGCATTATCAGGAGCGACCATGCGGATTTTTATTCGTTCATGGTGCCAATTTTGGCGGTAGACGTTGGACAACTATTTCAACCGCATCGTTATTAATTCCAACAATTTGGTTGGGCTTTGCACTCAAAAACCCCGAAACACCTTTTGGCGTATTTGCTACCATTGCTTTTACTTTGTGGATTTGGAGGTGCAAACTTTTCATCATCAATGTCAAACATTTCGTTTTATCCAAAAATCAAAACAAGGTATGGCGCTTGGATTAAATGCGGGGCTTGGTAATTTAGGCGTCTCTACCATGCAGTTTGTTGTGCCTTTTTGTTGATTGGTTTTTCATTGTTCGGTGCTTTTGGCGGCGATGCTCAAACAACCAGTAGTGGCAAAACGATATATCTACAAAATGCAGGTTTTGTTTGGGTGATTCAGTGCTACTATGACGGTATTAGCTTGGTTTGGCATGAATGATTTGGCAGGTGCAAAAAGCATCTTTTAAAGACCAAGCCATTATTTTTAGACGCCAGCATAATTGGATTATGTGTATTTTATATTTGGCAACGTTTGGTTTCATTTATTGGATTTAGTGCCGCATTTCCAATGGTTATCAAAACAATCTTTCCCTGATGTTGACCCGTTAAAAGTTGCTTTTTAGGACCTTTGGTAGGTGCATTATTCCGTCCAGTGGGCGGCTGGTTATCAGATAAAATCAGTGGTACAAAAGTAACATTTTGGAATTATATCATTATGACTTTTACAGTACTTGCAGTGATGTATTTTCTAAAGAAGGTAGCTTTACAGGATATTTTGCTTGTTTTATGGTTTTTATTTATTACTACAGGTATTGGTAATGGCTCAACTTTCCGTATGATTCCTGTAATTTTTCGCACCATGCACGAGCGTAAACAAACTCCTGATTTAATTAATGAGGTCGTAAAAGAATCTGCTGCAGTTGTTGGTTTTTCTGGTGGTTTTGCAGCTTATGGTGGATTTTTATTCCAAAAATGTTTGGTTCAGGTCTGGGCGTCAACGGTACATTTATCACATTAATTGTCTTTTTACGCAATCTGTATTGTTTTAACGTGGTGGTATTATAGCCGTAAAAACGCTGAATATCCTGCTAATAAAATAACATCAAAACCCTTAACTTTTTAGGTTAAGGGTTTTTATGTTTTCATAGTACATTGATTACTTAATTTGATAATTTTGATAAAAAGATGAATTGGCAGTAGATTTTTATTTTAAATAAAAATTGTAAGTAAATTATCAATATATTTATTTAATTCACTACCCTTAAGTATTATTCACCTAACCGTCAAGTTAATGGCGATATAATTTTTCTATAGTAAGGGTTAAATTAGCTATTAAGGTCTATTTGTGTTTTTAAATAGACTTTAGCCAACACTACCCATAGGGGAGATTTATGAGTCATCTACTTGAACAATTTAGATTTTTAAGAGACGGGCGACTATGCTGATGGTCACGGTGAGGTGCGTGATGAAAATCGCGATTGGGAGAATATTTATCGCAAACCTGCTGGCAGTTTGACAAGGCAGTTCGTTCAACTCACGGAGTAAACTGTACAGGTTCTGCTCTGGAAGATTTATGTTAAAAATGGTCTGGTTACTTGGGAAACTCAACAAACTGATTACCCACGTACACGCCCCGATTTGACCAAAACCACGAGCCACGTGGCTGCCCGCGCGGTGCAAGTTATAGCTGGTACATGTATTCAGCAAACCGTCTAAAATATCCAAAAGTTAGAAAACCTTTACTAAAACTATGGCGTGAAGCTCGTGCAGCAAAATACAAAGACCCAGTAGAAGCATGGGTGCAGCATTGTTACTGACCCTGCCAAAGCTAAAGAATACAAAATCAAAGCGTGGTTTAGGCGGTTTTGTGCGTTCAAGTTGGAAATGAGTGTACAGAAATCATTGCTGCTGCCAACATTTATACTGCTAAAAATTTTGGACCTGACCGTATTGTTGGCTTCTCGCCCATTCCTGCGATGAGTATGCGTTGAGCTACGCCTCTGGAGCTCGTATATTTATCACTAATTGGTGGGAGCGTGTCTTTCTTTTATGACTGGTACTGTGACTTACCACCGGCATCACCAATGATTTGGGGTGACTCGAAACCGACGTTGCTGAGATCTGCTGATTGATAGCAATTCAGACTATATCATTGCTTGGGGTTCAAACGTACCCACAAACACGTACGCCAGACGCTCACTTTTCACTGAAGTGCGTTATAAAGGCACAAAAACAGTTGCTATTACACCAGATTATGCTGAAATTGCCAAACTGTGGATATGGTTAAATCAAAACAAGCAGTACAGCTATGACGGCTCCTCAAGCATTTTGTCATGTTATTATTAAAAGAATTCTACCTAAAACAGCCTAGCGATTATTTTCTAGGATTATGCGAAACGTTATGCGACTTACCAATGCTGGTTATGTTGGAAGGTGAAGGCAAAATACCAAGACAGGACGTTTTTACGTGCCTCCGATTTGGTTGATAACTTAGGTCAAGAAAATAATCCAGAATGGAAGACCATTGCTATTAATAAAAATGGCGAACTGGTTTCTCCTTATGGTTCAATTGGTCTATCGTTGGGGCGAACAAGGTCGCTGGAATTTAGAAAACCAAAGAGGCACAATACTATAATAGTGATGTTGATTTAACACTCATCCTTAAAAGGCAGTGGCAGAAACGGCTGATGTTGGTTTTGATTATTTTGGTGGCGATGAACACCCTTATTTCACTGCAATGCCCGGCGATTCTATTCAATATAAGACTGTGCCTTGCAAAACTTTGACACTTGCATAATGGCGAGCAAGTCAAAGTGGTTACAGTTTTTGACTTGATGCTTGCCCAACCTTGGTGTTGATAATGGCCATGGTGGTCAAAACGTTACCGATGATTACAATAACGCAAACGTTGCTGCACGCCTGCATGCGCAAGAAAAATCACTGGGCGTATCTCGCGAAAAGTCATTCAGATTGCTCGTGAATTCGCTGAAAATGCTCATAAAACTCACGGAAAATCCATGGTTATCATTGGTGCTGGTAGAACCACTGGTATCATACGGATATGAACTACCGTGTGTTATCAATATGCTTATGCTATGTGGCTGTATTGGTAAAATCTGGTGGTGGTTGGGCCTCATTACGTTGGTCAGTGAAAGTCACGACCACAATCGGGCTGGGCTCCAGTTGTCTTCGGTTTAGATTGGCATAGACCACCTCGCCATAGAGATGGCACTAGCTTCTTCTATAATCATTCTAGCCAATGGCGACATGAATCTGTATCTGCTCACTGAGATTTTTGTCAGCTCATGCTGATAAATCCAAATTCCTGAGCATATGTAGACTACAATATTCGCGCTGAACGTGCGAGGTTGAGTTACCTTCTGCGCCGCAGCTAAAACCCGTAACCTCTAACCATTGCTGCTGATGCAGCCGCCAATATGAGCATCCAAGATTATGGTGGAATCTTTAGCAAACGGTTCGTTGCGATTTGCTGCTGAGCAACCTGATCTCAAAACTTCCCAAGAAATATGTTTATTTGCGCTCCAATCTTTTAGGTTCGTCAGGGTAAAGGTCAGGAGTACATACGGAAATATTTACTTGGCACAAAAATGGCTTGCTGGGTGAAGAAAACCGTGCAAAATGGCTTTTAGGCCTACCGAAATTGACTGGGTAGAAGATGCCCAACTGGCAAAATTGACCTAGTAACCACGTTAGATTTTCTTTGTCGTCTAGTACGTGTTTGTATTCTGATATCGTTCTTCCCACCGCAACTGGTACGAAAAGAAGATATTAATACGTCAGACATGCACCCATTTATTCATCCATTTACTCGTGCAGTTGACCCTTCTTGGGAATCTAAAACTGACTGGGAAATCATAAAAGCAATTATAAAAATTCTCAGAATTATCAATTGGGCATTTAGGTACCGAAACTGACGTTGTAACACTACCTATGCAACATGATAGTGCCGACGAATTGGCTCAACCTTTGGTGGTACTGACTGAAAACTATGGGTCAAAAGACCTGTTCCTGCAAAAATTGTCGAATTTTAAAGTGGTAGAACGTGATTATCCAAATACGTACGCCAAGCATACTTCCTTGGTCCTTTGATGGATAAACTGGCAATAACTCTAGTGTATTGATTGGGATACCAAAGAAGAAGTCAGTCTGGGTGATTTAAAAACTACCTGGTTAATGAAGAAACTTCTAGCTAAAACCGTCCCGTAGCATGAATACTGTGTTAATGCTATTGAAAACCGTATTAATGCTTGTTCCTGAAACCAGCAATACATGTAGCAGTTAAAGCGTGGGCGGATTATCACAGGTCGCGACCACGCATTTGGCAAAATCTAGTGAGCATGAGAAAATTCGTTTTAACGATATTGTTGCCCAACCTAGAAAAATCATCTCTGCCCAACTTGGTCTGGCTTTGGAGTCTGAAAAGTTAGCTACAACGCAGGTTACACAAACGTTCATGAGCCAATTCCATGGCGTACACTAACAGGTCGTCAGCAATTTTTATATAGAACATCCATGGATTTTAGCGTTTGGTGAGCAAATGCAGCAATATCGCCCACCAATTGATACCAAAACCACTGATTGTTCAAAGATGCCAAACCAAATGGCACAAAGAAATTGTACTAAACTTCCAACACCACACCAAAATGGGGATTCACAGTACTTATTCTGAAAACTTATTAATGCTGACGTTATCTCGCGGTGGTCCAATTGTTTGGATGAGGAAATTGATGCCGCTAAAGCTGGCATTGAAGATAACGACTGATTGAAGTCTTAACCACAACGGTTCTATTACTGCACGTGCAGTGGTATCACAAAGGGTAAAAGAAGGCATGACCACGATGTATCACGCCCAAGAAAAAATTGGTGAACATCCCGGCTCTGAAATGTCTGGTACTCGTGGCGGTATCCATAACTCAGTAACGCGTGCGATTTTAAAACCAACTCATATGATTGGTGGTTATGCCCAAATTCTCATACAGCTTTAACTACTACGGTACTGTTGGCTGTAACCGTGATGAGTTTGTGGTGGTACGCAAAATGGCAAATGTTGATTGTTGGAAGGTAAACCTGATGACAGCTTACCTCGCCCCTGCCTACTACTTTAGATTGATAAAGTAATAAGAAAGCCCCTTTAGTGTGATTTTTATAAACTACTTTTAGGGTACAATACTCATAAATTCAGAGTTTACCGATGTTTATCGCATAAAAATTTTACCCGATAAACTCAGGCAACCATAACAATAAGGAATTTTGATGAAAATTCGTTCGCAAGTTGGCATGGTATTAAATCTTGACAAATGTATCGGCTGTCATACCTGCTCTGTTACCTGTAAAAATGTCTGGACCAGTCGTGAAGGTATGGAAGCATGCGTGGTTTAACAACGTAGAATCCAAGCCTGGTATTGGTTTTCCTAAAGAATGGGAAAATCAAGAGAAGTGGAAAGGCGGTTGGATTCGTGAGACGTTGACTAGCTCTATTAATCTAAAATTGGCGATAGAATTCCATGTATTAGCAAAACATTTTTGCCAACCGGTTTACCAACTTTGAGATGATTACTATGGACCGTTTGATTTTCGATTATCAGCATTTACAAACTGCGCCTATCAGCGAGCATCGTCAATGATGCTCGTCCACGTTCTTTAATCACAGGTAAGCGCATTCAAAAATTGAATGGGGACCTAACTGGGAAGAAATCTTAGGTTCTGGAGTTTGCCAAACGTCGCAAAGATAAAAACTTTGACAATATTCAAGCTGACATTTATGGTCAATACGAAAATACATTTATGATGTATTTACCACGTCATGTGAACATTGCTTAAACCCAACTGTGTTGCATCTTGCCCTAAGTGGCGCAATTTATAAACGTGAAGAAGATGGTATTGTATTGATTGACCGCGATGTCGTGGTTGGCGTATGTGATTTCTGGTTGTCCTTACAAAAGATTTATTACAACTGAAATCTGGAAAATCTGAAAAATGTATTTTCTGTTATCCACGTATTGAAAGTGGCATGCCAACCATCTGTTCCTGAAACATGCGTAGGACGTATTCGTTGTTGTGTGTTTTGCTTTACACGATGCTGAGATGATTAAAAGAAGCGGCTAGCACCCCCAACGAAAAAGACTTACTTATCAAGCTCAACAGTGATGCTTTTAGACTAACGACCCCAAAGTTTATTGGAGCAAGCATTAAAAGACGGTGTGCCAATGGGTGTCATTGAAGCAGCCTGCAAAGTCCCCTGTTTATAAAATGGCGATGGATTGGAAATTAGCTCTGCCTTTGCATCCTGAGTATCGCACTTTGGCAATGGCTTTGGTATGTACTGCCACCATCACCCATCCAAAATGCTGCCGAAGTCTGGACAGGTAGGTCTGGACGGGCTGATTCCAGATGTAGACAGTCTGCGTATTCGCTTTAAAATATTTAGCTTGAATTTATTAACCACCGCAGGTGATATGAACAGCCTGTTCGTCTCTGGTCTCAAAACGTTTACTTGCAATGCGTTCTTTATAAACGTCTACAACTGCTGATAGATGCTCAAGAAGTGCTTGACGCTGTTGGTTTGACCACATGCTGCAGAAATGTATCGTTATCTGGCAATTGCTACTGGTGAAGACCGCTTTTGCTCATGTCCCAAGCAGTCACACTGCGATGAAGCTATTAAGTGATGTATTTGCTGGAGAAAACGATGTGCTGGATTTAGTTTTGCTCTGGCTTCTGTTCAGGCGGTACTGATGTTAATATGTTTGGACAAATCAAGGCTAATCGTCGTGAAATGATTGAAACCGTTCAAACATGAGGAGGCTTAAGTGACTTGATTTCACTTTTTATTAAAAGTCATCAGCATATTGATGGATTATCCCCGTGATGAGTTATTTTTGCAGGCGTCTTGGATGAGTGCAGGCTAGTGTGTAGGCAAGTCAGTATTAATCAGCCCTGAAGTACGCCAAGAAATCATCACATTAACCAATATCCGAGTTAGAAAACCTTGGTGATATTGTGAAGCCCGCTAGCCGCCATGACAGTCTATTTGAAAGAGGCTCGCGCGCTTTCATTATGGCTACGAACAGCGTTCACGGCGAAAGTCGCGACCGTGGTCAGGCGATGGTGGATTTGATGGCACAATATGAAAAGGTGCAGGCTGAGGATTAATGTCAAGGAATTGCCTGATTATTGCCAATGTATCTTGAGTTTTATCTTATCAAGCCACCAAAACGGATGATGATATTGCCATTCATGTATGGAGATTGCTGAGGTTAGCCACATTATTGCGCTTTTGGAGTGTGCAAGATCGATTCATAGTAGTTGTGCCAGCTTGTTTAAGGCGTTATTGCAAATAGCTGGTAAGTCCTTGCACACTGATTGATGATGAACTTGCCAAAATGGGCAAAAACCCTGAGAGACGATACCACTTTTGAAGCCAGTGATAAAGAATGGGAAGAAGAGATTAGGTAGACTTTATGGTAGCAATGAACAAGAGAAGAACGTTGTCCTTCCAATCAAAACCAGTCAGCGCATTGCCGAAACATTGCAAGATACGCAAACCAAAGACGATGTTCCTGTGCATTGCTGGGTTTAATACAGACACACAAACAAGTACACAGACAAATAGCACCATTGACTTGTTCTGTACTCGCATGATTTTAACGCTTTATACCACAAGTACAGATAGTCTTGTACATTTAAATTGGCTACAGGTGTTTATTTTTGGGATTTATCCTCGTATCACTATTAGTGTATGTTTGATTGGCACTTGGGGCGAGATTTGACGTGTCAGCTAGTATTCATGGAAAACTGAGGTTCGCCAAATAGATGCTTAACGATAAAGGGCATGCGTATCGCCATGATAGCCATGTTCCATATCGGCATTATTGGTATTTTCAGTGCGGACATTTTGTGGGTATGATGACACCACATGCTGTCTATGAGCATTTTATTTCTTCTTCACACAGCTTTTAGCAATGGCTGCAGGTGGGAATCATGGGGGTGGTGTTGCTGGATTGGGCTTTTGATGTTGTTGGTTTCGTCGCTTTACAGACCCACGCATTAGCCATACTTCTAGCTTTGCTGATAAGTTAGTGGTGATTTTATTTATCCAATTAAACTTAGAGTCTCAGTCAACTATTTTGCTTCTACTAAGCATATGGATGGTTCGCCGTGGTTGCGCTATCTAATTTGGGTTCAAAATATTGCAATTTTTCCGCCCAATGGTTGCAATGTCAAATCTAAATCATATTGATTTGGTTTATCGATTACACGTTGCATTAGGCATTACCATTGTTTTGATTTGCATTTACTCGTTTGGTGCATATTATTTCAGCGCCAATTTGGTACTTTAGGACGTAATTATCAAATTGTACGTCAGAGCGCAGGGATAACCCCAAACAAACTAAATAAGATTAATATAAAACTTGTGTACCATAAATACCGCCCAGTATTTATGGGGTTTTTAATTAATCACATTACATAGTGTACTTTTTAAAGCAAAAGCTGAAAATTTTTATATCCAAACCTATAAAAGATTTGGATTTAAACAATTTGGAGCAGGAAACGAGATTCGAACTCGCGACCCCAACTTCAAGCGGGTTGTGCTCTACCAACGAGCTATTCCCGCACTAGCTTGGCTATTCTACTAAATATTTATCATTAGTCAGTATTTTTGAAATTTGATTAAACCAGGTGCCAATATCTTGAAGCTGACTTAGGGTAACTTGATGTGCCATAGGATAGCTCACAAATTGTGGAGTAAGCCCTGGATTGCTCTAAACTCTGTTTTGCTGACATGCCAAGCGTCATCGGAACAATATCATCAAAACTGCCCGTGATGAATTAAGGTGAAGACTAGCAATTTGTTTTTTGATTTTGGATATAATCTCTACTGGCAAAATAGGTCGATAGTGCCAAAAGCCCGCCCAGTGGATATCACTGGTTAAATATAATCGTGAGGCTACCGCACCGCCTTGAGAAAATCCGGCAATGATGATATTTTTACTATCAATACCATTTACCATTTCATGTTTTTACCAGCTCATCAATTAAAAGACTGGATGCCTGAATTTGTTGAATATCTACCACCCGCTCAAGGTTCATTTGTAAAAATATCATACCCGGGCAGGCATCACATAACCGCCATTAATGGTAACTGCAATTTTTGGTGCGTTAGGAAAAATAAATTTAATCGCTAAATCATCAGCTAATCCCAAATGCGGCAATGCAGGGCACAAAATCAATCGCCACTAGCACCACAGACCGTGTAGCCAAATTACCACCTTTATCTATGGGTTTTTAGAAGGTTGCCAGTTCAACCATTACATAAGACAACATACCACAATCCTCATTTATTTAACAATAAAATTAATCCAGCAATACGCACAATTAGCGTTCTAAAGTGCAAGCGGCTGCTTGACCGCTTCAGCAGCGCAGCAGAACCACTAAAAGCCCGACCACTGCCTTTTTGTTCTAGTAAGCTTTAGCAGCATTATGGCAATTAAACGTGTCCCGGTCGCTGAAATGGATGCCCTGTAGCTGGAAAACTTCCGCCACTAACATTTAACTTATCTAAATGTATGCTGCAATGTCTTTGGATTTAACTCCGAACTTTTGGACGGCAAAAACTCATCAGACTGCCACGCTGACAATGTGCAAAAGAACCTGAGAGGCAGATGCTCATGAATTTCATGCAAAAATCAAAATCTTGTAGTGATAATTGTGTCAGTAAAGCAGAAACAGCATAAATGGGCGCCATTATCAAACCTTCAGTTTCGCGCCATCCCTGCCCATAAAATCAATCGCTTGAGTGATTTGATGGGTTAAATAAGTCATAGGTTTATATTGATTGTTTTTCGCCCAATCATCCGATGCTAACAGCATCACTGAAGCGCCATCCGTTAAGACACTGCTATTGCCAGCGGTCATGGTTGGATTGGATTGGGTTTTGCCAAAACTACGGGTAGTGCATTTAATGCCGAAGCATCGGTGCGCAGCACGTTGTCTTTTATGTGATACCTTTTATAAGGACTCATCAGTATCACCTGCTCGGTAGGCTTGTTCTAACTTTTGATGACTAGAAAACGCAAATTCATCTTGGGCTTGTCGGTAATTTCTGCCAGATATCCGTGGTTAATGCTTGCGTTCGCGCATGGATAGCCGCGTTCAGCTTCTTTGATATTTGGTAGAATCAACTCCTTTAGGATTAATGGTTAAAAAGTTGCTAAGCGTGCTCTTTAGTGTTTTTGGCTTTAGTAAACTTTAAAAGCGCTTTTCGCACGCCATTACCCAGACCAATGGGTATGTCTGATGCACCGTCCGCCCCGCCTGCAATTTAGCGCTATCAATAATCCCCTAAAAGCAATTTTATTGGCAACACTAAACGCTGCTTGCATGCATTGCACACAGGCTTTGGAAATATCATAAGCAGGTGTGGTAGCAGGTAGTGACGTATTTAATAACGCTTCTTTGGTTAAGCTAAACTGTCGTGGTTTTATTATGTCACAAAACCACCTCCCCAATACCTTTGTTGGCTAGATTGTAACGTTCAATTAAGCCAGATAAGGCTGCACTTAACATATCTTCTGCAGCACTAGCATCAGCATAAACAGTGTGTATTGGTGCAAAAGGGATGGCTGCGCCAATGATGGCAACTTTTGAATAACTTGCTTTGGGTGTGCATCTTTCATAATGATAATGAATAACAATAAATAAGTATGAAGTATAAAATAGCAAAAACTTTCCCTAGCTTAACACTATTTTGACAAAATCAAATGATAAGTGGATTTGTATTAAAATTAATTTACACTCTTGCATTATCTGTTCACTAAATTTTATGCTAAAATAGATTGCCAACAAAAATGTTTTTATTTTTATTTGCAGTGTTTTAAGGATAATTCATGACCGATCATTACGCAAACTCACCCAATCTGGTTTTGGTAAAACGGTCGCAAAAACCCAGGATTACCCAGCCTGCTCGCCTTGAGCGTTATAGAACAAAGTCAGCTAACTTTTGTGTGGTGAAGTGGCGTTTGGGGCGCAGATGACGGTATATCAATCAGCTTTGGCAGTTTTATCAGCGCTTGATGGTAAAGTCACCACTCAAGACAGTCTGCACAATAAATTGCTTGATGAACATATGTTTTTAAAAGTGGTGGTGTATGATGCAGTGGTATCAAACCCCCAAAACAATTGCAGCAGCTGCAGCAATTTTTCTCGCCACTGGTAAAATCGTATGAAACCTTCAGGTAAAATTTTAATTTTAACCTGTGCCGATACGGGTGTACCAATTGCTATAGTGCCGCTCAAGTGCGGTGATTGGTTTTGTCAAAATCGCTTGCTAAAGAGGTAAGGCGGGGCGTTTGTGTAAATGCTTTATCTATTGGCAAGGTTTGCAAAGGGTCATTTGCTGCATGCATTTTGAATTTTTCTTATCGCACAAGTGCGCTTACGTTTCAGGACAAACCCTTTATCTTGATGGTCATGGTTTAAATGATGACGTTGCTGGCCTAAAATACACTTACCCAAAACCTACCTTATGGCATCTGGTTACAGGGGCGGCAGGTCATATCGGACAAGCAATTTGCCAAGTTTTGTTAAGAGAAGGAGCGGATTTATATTGCGTGGATTTGCCCAAACGACTTTAACCCAATTGGAACATTATGGCAAATCAGATGAATGTCATCAGACAAAATCATCACAGCTCAGATGCATTTACAAATTCATTCCAGAGATACACATTCTACCCATAGACATTACAGAGTCAAACGCAAGCGTCATCTTTGGTCATAATCCGGGAAGCGGCGTCACTAGAGACGGCGTGGTACACATAATGCGAAATCACTGACGATAAAACACTGGCAAAACATGAGTCCTTTACAATGGCAAGCCGTGATGGATACGAATTTATCAGCAATGGTCAATCTTAACTCCAGCAAATGTTAAATCAGTCAGTATTCAGCGACCAGGCGCGCGCGTGGTATGCATTTCTGTCAATTGCCGGGCATTTCTGGTACTCTGGACAAAGCAATGGTGCTGCTCTCAAAGTCAGGTGCGATTCGGTTTTGCGAAAGTCACTTGCATCTGTGTGTTTGCATTAGAGCACATAAACGTATCAATGTGGTTGCTCCATGATTTATTGAAAGCACCATGATCTCATTCCTTTTTGCTTTAAGAGAGGCGGGAAGGCGTGGCGAATGCTATGGAACTGTGCTGGAGTCCCCGCTATCGATAAGTTGCTGAAGCAGTTGCTTGGTTAATGTCGCTCAAATTGCAGATGCGGATTTAACGGTCAAGCTACTGCGTGTTTGTGGGCAAAGTGTACTTATGCATAAATCAGTATATATGGAATCAATAGGAAATCATGCATGACACAACAAGACACATCAGCGTTCAGACGGTGCCAAACTCATGTTTATATCTAGACTGCCCAAACTGCAGCCAGCACATATGCAACGTGATTAAGAGCTTGATTCCAATCATGATGATACGTATCAACTTACCTAGTGATATTTATACGGTAGAAAACTGGTTATTGGACCA